>Ga0137319_1000532_pt1 | contig 10511 bp, 13 predicted proteins | sample EasRivERMZT333_2_FD_104752 | JGI IMG/M metagenome (GOLD analysis project Ga0137319, IMG submission 104752) | Soil microbial communities from meander-bound floodplain in the East River, Colorado, USA - East River MetaG ERMZT333_2 | ecosystem: Environmental > Terrestrial > Soil > Floodplain ... | reverse complement strand
GAGTGGATCGGCACCAAGTGGAATCACATGCATCGCCTGAAGGGAGTCGCGACCGACTGCGCGGGGATAGTGGTAGGCGTCGCGCAGGCGAAATGCGGCTTTAACGCTGACATCCCGCCCTACAGCAGACAGCCCGCAAAGAACTCCTTGGTTCGGATGTGTGAGCAGCATATGACCAAGGCTGACGGTCCGGCATTGGGACGAGTGGCAGTGATGCGATTTCAGAACGAGCCGCAGCATCTGGGAATCTTCGGTGACTATCCTGGCGGCGGTCTTTCTCTGATTCACGCCTATGCAGAAGCCCGCAAGGTTGTGGAACATCGATTCGATGAAACGTGGGCCGCGAGAGTTCTGGCCGTCTACATCATTCCCGGCGTCGTCGAGTAAATGGGTCAACAGGTTCTTGCGGTCGCCGGACAGGTTGTCGGCGGGGTAATCGGTGCCTACTTTGGGAATCCGTACATCGGAGCGGCGATCGGTGGAGCGATCGGTGGTTATATCGGCGGCGTTCTGTTTGCCGAAGATCAAGTCTTTGAGGGTCCGAGACTTTCAGATCTAAAGATTCAAACAAGCAACTACGGCAACGCGGTTCCGCTTGTTTACGGAAGCGTCCGGATTGGCGGCAACGTCGATTGGTCTACCGACATCCGCGAAACAAGGATTGAGAGCGATGTAGGAGGTAAGGGCGGTCCAGACACGACACAGGTCGATTACCGCTACGACCTTGATTGCATGATCGGCCTAGGGGCGCCACCGTTAGGTGAAGAGTTCGTCGCGATCGAGCGTATCTACGCGAACGGCGTTCTGATCTACGACACTCGAGCCGGCGCTTCACCGCAAAACGTATTCGCGTCCGGGCAGTGGATCACCGGGATACTGCTTTATCCCGGCAACGAGACGCAGCTGCCAGACCCGACGATGGAAGCGGCCCTCGGCGTGGGCAACGTTTCGGCATACCGCGGCTATGGCTACGTGCTGATGACGGGCGTGAAGCTGAACGTTCTGAAAACGAGCGTGATGCCGAACTTTGAGTTTGTCGTTTCGACTTCAGCTGAGGTCAGTGTCGGCAGGCAATTGCTACAGATTGACGACCTGACGCCTGTCTATCAGGGACCTTTGGCGCTAAGCAATCCGCAGCCTTTCATTACTCAGTTATCAACCACGATAAGAGTCGCTAACACATTCGATCTTCTGACGCGCGTCTATGACTTGAACGGCGTGCATGTCGGGACGGAGCCGCGCACTGAGGACGAACTAGAGTTCCCGGCATTCTCTACCGACGGATCGGCGCCTTTCTCACCATGGGTCACGTTCGATGGTCAGGACGCGCTAATCAGCGGCTTCGGAATTCCGGTTGCTCCTGGAATTTTCATGATCGGCAGCGTCGACATGCTCGACGTCGTGACAACAACCGACATCTTCACGGCCTCTGTCGCTTGCGTGGACAAGCGTCATTACATGATCTTGACTGCTCCTCCTGGCGGGGAAAAGATCAATCGCTGGTGGCTGCTCGAATACACCGGCGACGAAGTTCTTTTGGAAGATCAGGGGCCAATTGATACTACAGGGCTTGGTGTCTTGGAGACGAACGTCTGGAATGTCTCGCCAGTTTATCAAGCTAGTGGCGCTCATTATCTTGGAGTTCTTGAATCTGATCTAACACACGCATGGCAAGTTCGAGCCCAAGACTTGTATGTATGGGAGATAGCTCTAGCGGCAGGGTCGCCGACCGAAAGGGTATTGAGTCGCATCATAAGTTTGGAAGATGCCGCGTTGCCAAGGAAGGACATGGGCGATGCTGGCACGCCGTTGGCTCCAGCAATCTTTGCGGATAACGGACTAGCCGCAATCGTGATGGGTGCTGGTGATGCTGCTAGTTCCTATCTGTTCCTGTATTCAAGGCTCGCTATTGTTGATCCAGCCGGAATGCCGCTGGTGGACATTCTTACCGACTTGTGCGAGCGCTCTGATTTGCAGGCATCTGAACTGACGTTCACCGGCATCTCTGACATCGTGTTCGGCTTTGTGATCGGCCAGAGCATGACGGCACGCGCGGCGATGGAGATGCTGCTTCGTGCCTATCACATCGACGCAATAGACGGCGACACGTTCAAGTTCGTCAAGCGTGGCGCGGCGTCAGTTGTTGATATCGACTACATCGACCTTGGTGCGGGGACGGACGCGCCGACTGTCCATGCCGTATCTGTCAATCGCAGGCAAGAAACAGAAATGGCTTCACGAGTTAACGTGAAGTACATGAGCGTCGTGGCTGATTATCAGATTGCGGCACAGAGCGCCAGGCGCGAGACGACCGGAAGTCGTGAGACTGCGGAAGTAGCTTTGCCGATTGTCTTCGATGATGATGACGAGCCGGCCGGAATCGCCGACATATTGCTGCGAGAGATTTGGGCTGGCGCTTTCACCCGTTCGTTTGCAACCACGATTGAATACGCGAAATACGAGCCGACCGACGTTCTGAGACTTGATGACGGAACCGCAATCCGCACAGTCAGAGGCAGGGCACGAGTAGACAAAGGTTCTCTCATCGAATGGGAGTCAATAGACGAGGACGTAGAGGCCTATGACTCGAATGCGATAGCTGCGGATGTAAGCGTTCCGTCGCAGGACTTGGCACTAACTGTGCAAGGTGCGACAGCGTTCGCGATTCTTGATATTCCGCCAATGACGGAACTGGCTACAGGCAACCAAAGCGCCGTCTCCATAGCCGCGAAGGGCTTTCTGGCGAACTGGCCTGGGGCTGCCATAGACGTCAGCCGCGATGGCGGCACCACCTATCAGGCCGGAACGGGAGTCACACAGGCTTCGGTCATCGGTGCTGCTACTACTACGCTGGCTGACTTTCTTGGCGGGAATGTATTCGATGAAGCCTCAACTGTGACGGTCGATGTCGGGGCCGGCACGTTATCGAGCGCCACGCATGACGAAGTTCTGGACGGCGCGAACTACGCAATGATCGGAGACGAAGTACTGCAGTTCCGCACGGCGACGCTGGTTAGTTCTGGCGTCTATGACTTGAGCGGCTTTCTGCGCGGTCGCAAGGGAACGGAGTGGGCAATCAGCACGCACGTCACGGGCGATGCGTTCGCATTGATTACATCGAGGCTCGTTGACTTGCCGATGCAAATATCAGATCGCGTGCTTGATGACATGCGGGTTCGTGCAACTACGGGAAGCACGCCAACGAGTCAAGGACTGGTGCGTAGTTTTGCACCGCGCATCTCGAGGCTTATGCCTTACTCGCCAGTGCATTTGAGCGCCGTCAGAAACGCGGACGGCAGCTGGTATCTATCTTGGGAGCGTCGCGATCGATACATGAATGACTGGCCCGAGGGCGTAGACGTTCCGATGTCTGAAGTCTCGGAACTCTATGACGTCGAGGTTTACAACGTAGGCGGAGAATTAGTCGAAAGCTATACCGACGTGAACGAAACCGAGCTCGATGTGGATTCCGCCGTGCTCGGCGGCAGTCCGACTCCCACGTCAATCAATTATTCCGTCTGGCAGAAGTCAGCCATTGTCGGTCGCGGATTCGAAGCGAATGAAACCATCACACAGGCGCCGTAGATGTCAGACCTCAGCAATCCATTAACCCAAGTCGTTGTGGGGCAGGCTCAACCAGCCGTCACGGTTAACAACCTTGTCGATGCCCTATCCCCTGCCGCGATCTTCGGCCAGAACGATTTGACGACAAGCGGTTTGACCTGGGGCTATTACGGCGGACGCTATCGCGGAATCGCTATCGCTCACGGCACGATCGCGTTGCCTGCAAGCGAAGCCAGCGTCTATATCGTCGCCGCAAAAGCCACAGGCGTCGTATCGCAATCAACATCAATAACGAATTGGAACGACGCGACCAATTACGACCGTCTGTATCTGGCGACTACAGGCGCATCAACCATCACGGACTGGGACGATTACCGCGAGGTTGTATCGAGTGCCGGCGCAGGTGTAGCGACCATCAACGAGGAACAGATACAGGACATCGTTGCTGCGCTGCTGACCGCTGGTACCAACGTCACTCTTAACTACAACGACGGCGATAGTCCGGCGACTCTAGTCATCAACGCTACGGCGAGCGGTGGTGGCATTCTGCCGCCGACTCAGGAAGAAATAGAGGATATCTGTGCATCACTGATAACGGCCGGAACAAACATCACCAAGCAATACAACGATGGTGATAGCCCCGCCACGCTGGTTTTGTCTGCAACTAGCGGCGGCAGCCTGACGCACTTCACCGAGAGCGTCAACACATCGGCACCGAATGCGAGTGTCCCAGTGGTGCAGCTGCTGGCTACCAATGCCGCTACTGATGTAGACATTGCTTTAACACCAAAAGGCGCCGGTGCATTGATATGGGAGATTCCAGACAACACAACTACAGGCGGCAACAAGCGCGGCACTGGAGCTCTCGATCTTCAGTCTGGTACGCGCTCGAATGCGAATCAGGTTGCCAGCGGAATCGAGTCCGCCCTTGTGGGTGGGTCATCCGGTCGTGCCAGCGGCACACGCGCCGTTGTGATAGGTGGCAATACCAATAACGCAACAGGCGACGATGCCGGGATATTCGCAGGCGGAAGCAACACAGCATCACAGACGCAGGCTGCTATCTTAGGCGGCAGTGCCGGCACTGCCAGTGGTATAAGCGCAGTAGTTCTTGGCGGCACGACTAATACAGCGTCCGCGACGGATAGCCTTGCGCACGGGACTCAAAGTACAGCCGACGCTGCTTATTCACGCTCAGCCGGATTTGGAGGACGCACGCGCGGCGTGATTGGTGCGGATGCGTGGGGCGGTGGCTTTTTCAACAATGAGGGCGACTATCAACGCCGCCAGTTTGTCCTGCGTCAACGGACGACCGATGCAACGGCCACTGCGCTCACAACAAACGGCAGTGCAGCAGCAGCCACGAATCAAGTCAACATCCCCTCGGGTGCGGCCTGCTTTATCACTGGGCACGCCATCGTCACTCAGCCCGCGACCGGCGACACGGCAACGTGGACCTTCAACGCCTGCGCCAACAACATAGGCGGCACGACTGCCCTGGTCGGAGCGGCCACGGTCACGGCCGGACCCGCATCGGCAGGTGCTGCTACTTGGACTCTCGGCATCACCGCCGACGACACTAACGATGCTTTTCGATTCACCGGGACAGGTGAGGCGGCACACACCCTAGCGTGGGTGGTCTATGTAGTGTCGGCTGAAGCTGGTCCGATCTAATGGAGGCCGATCCTCTAATTGCCAATCTGACGATTACGGGGATCGCCTTAGCTGTCGGTGGTTATGCGTTGAAGCGGTGGGTCACAAGCGCCATGACCAAGGATGCGGCGGAAGCTGGCGCCTTGAAGATCAAGGATGAAATCATCAGGCAGCTGCGACTTGAACTGCGAGAGCGTGATGCCGATTGGCAAGCCAGAATGGATCGCAAAGAAAAAGAGTTATGGGAGTTTCGCCGCAAGATACAAAGCGAGTTTGAAACCTCACGCAGGATCACACGCAGCATGTCAAACGAACTGCGTGCCATCAACAACGGCCAATATCCAGCAGAGCGCGGGGATACGCAAATGTTGATCACCGGTTTGGGACCGCTTGATCTTGAGAGCGGCGGCGGTTGATGGCAGGCAACTGGGAACCAGCCGCGCTGTATGGAGCGCTGGCTTTGCTCATCGGTTTCCTAGTCTATCGGTGGAATAAGAACCCGCAGTTCGAGAATTTCACCATCCTGCATGCCTTTGCAAACCGCGAAGGCTATTACGACCCGGACCGTGCGCACCTGACCGGCACGTTCCTCATCAGCAGCTTCTTCGTTGTCATCTGCGTGATTCGGAATGCCGTTGATCCTCAGCTCGTGCTGTTGTTCGGTGCCTATACGTCGGTGTTCGCACTGAAGTCAGCATGGAATTACACGGTCAGCAAAAGAACAGACACGGACGTTAAAACCGCAGAGATCAAGCGCGGACGACGCTCAGATGTTGAGGACGAACTCACCGTCGAAGAAGAAGAGGAACACAACAAACGTCGTCGCAAGACAGATTCGCTACTCAAATGAAACATGGACGCAGAAATTCTGGCAGAGGCGGCACATATTCCATTCGAAAGGGCTGAACGGTGGGCCGAGCACATCACGGCTGCGATGGATAAATACGGCATCCGTAAGCCAAGACAACAGGCCGCCTTCATTGCGCAGACTGGCTTTGAGTCCATGTGGTTTCAGCGTACCGAGGAAAATCTAAAGTATTCGACGCCGGAACGCATTCGAGCTGTGTGGCCGTACCGATTCAAAAGTATCGACGCCGCGCGTCCGTTCGTCCGTAATCCAGAAAAGCTCGCGAACTACGTCTATGCCAATCGCATCGGTAACGGAGACGAGCACTCCGGCGATGGCTGGCGCTATAGGGGTCGAGGATTGATTCAGTTAACCGGCAAAGACAACTATCGCGAGGCACAGTTGGGCATGGGCATTCCGCTGCTCGCCACGCCTGACCTACTAAATCTGCGCGAATACGCTGCCTTGTCTGCCGCCTGGTGGTGGAACGATCGCAACCTAAACAAGTGGGCCGACGTGGACGAGATCGATGCCATTAGCGGGCTAATCAACCGTGGCGATTCCGAGAAAACAGCGCACGGCGAGGATGAAAGACGCGACGCCTATTTCCATGCGCTGCATATTCTGGATGGCTTGGAGGGCTGATGTTCGCCAAACTACTTGCATCCCTAGCGGGCGGTTTGTGGCAGTACTTGCTCATCGCCTTGGCCGTTGCTACGGCTGGGCTTGGGCTGGCCTACATCCTGCGCGGGGCGCAACTGACCGATGCTCGAGCCGATCTCACGGTATTAGAAGCCGACCTGGAGCTTGCGCGGCGCACTATTGCGAGTCAGATAGCCGCGCTCAAGGAATGCAGCGACAAAACCCTAGCGCTAAAGACCGAAAGCGATAAGAAGGCCGCTGCGACTGACGTGGCGCTCGCTGCTGCACGCAAAGACGCGGCTAGGTATCAACAGGCCAACCAGCGGCTAAGCGCCTTGACGGTGGCTCCTACGCCTTCTGGGGCGGGATGCTCTCAGGCGCTTGGGGCGATTCGGCGGGAGCTTAGGAAGTGAGTGGCCTAGGCACCCATTTATTCCCCGCCAGGAGGGACTCCACGACAGGCGGGCCAGATGTCTGCGTGTCAGCCACTCCGGCAGACCAGCGAACTTTGATGCTAGCAGCTTTGGCGATGGTTTGGCTATCCGCTTGCGAAACCATCCCACCTCCCCCTCGAATCGTGTCCGTACCCGTTGCCGTGAGTTGCGTTCGATCTGTCCCCGCGCGCCCGTTCGTGCATACCGATCCACAGCTCGCAGGATTTGATGATTACAAATTTACGCTTGCCATATTCAGTGACCGTCGGAACCTGTTGGATTATTCGGCGGAGCTTGAAGCTGTGCTCTCGGCTTGCCGTTGATAGCGCGGGCACCAGCCCAAATCCCATACCCAATGCACCGTGTGGTCCTGATCTCTATCGACAAAACACTTTCCCTCAGATGGCGATTTGTTCATGTAAATTTTGAAGCTATAAAAGTCGCATTCCTTGCACGACTGAGCCACGGCCGATTTCTGCACGTAGCCTTCGGGAACGCTCATCGATGCAATCCTCCGGGTGGCTAGGTTCATACCTTTCGCACCAGGGCGGGCGTTTGTGAATCTGCGGGAGTAAGTCCCGCTAGCTTCCGTACGACGGCTTCGAGGACGGCGCGTCTTTCTTCTTGAAGTGCCATCGTATAGCCGGGCCTCTCTCCGCGATGCTGGGCAGCGACCACATACAAATCCACCAGCCGCATTACTTCAGCTACTTGGGCTTCTTTAACTCCGCGTTCGCTGTATGGGTGAAATTCAGTCACGATTGCCCCTTCGCTGCTAGTGCGGCGCTGTAATGGTGTTCGCCCATGTGCTTGCTACAGGTGCGGCGATACGGCGCATCTTGCGGTTTCCAGCCACAGCCTGCATAGCGGTCGCATCCGGGTTCGTCGCAGATGTTGTCGAAGCCCTCGGTGTCCTTGCATTCGGGACAGCCGATTATCGACAGGTCGGCATCCCACGGATTCGGAGCGCTGAGTAGCTCCGCGCCGTTGCCAATCCAACCGCATTCTTTACATTTCCAGCGCAGATTAGGATCGCTCACTTCTGCTCCTTCGCTGCTAGTGCGGCGTCGACATGTGCATCCATCTTTTCTTCGCGGCACAACTTAACCTCGAATTCTTTCCAAAAGCTGTAATAGCGAGGATGAGTAGCTTCTTCACTGCGAATAAAGCGATACCGCTCCGCATCCTTGCTGAGTGAGCGCAGCATGGCATGGACACGTAACAGAAAATCACTCTGATCGCCTACGCCAAGATCATCAGCAACCGCAATCAACTCTTTGCACATCGCCTCCACATCCGCAGGCACAACAGGGGCTACTGGACGATGTGTGCCATCTTCGTCAGTCGTCCACTCGGCTATTTTCTCGCCGTTTGGCAGACTTGCAGTAACTTGTACTTTGCTCATCGTTTCAATCCTCGGATGGCCGCAAGGACGCTCGTCAACGCGGCCCATACTGCGGTGACCTCGTTCGGCACGACTCGCGGGCCGGATGTTCGATTGCCTAGCTCAGTAACCAAGATCACATCCGCCGCCTCTATCGCATCATTCCATTCGCTTGTGGGTGGGTGGGCGAACAATGGAATCTCCCAGTCTAAAGTTTGCGGGCCAATCACGAATGCAGCGGGATTCCTGACGAATGTGCCATTGCGTATCCAGCCTACCGGCTCTGCGCTTGTGGGTGGATCGTCACTCATCTGTGCCTCTGGTTGTGCTGGCGAGCCTACTTTGTACCCGTCTTTGTACGTCTTACCGATTTACATGTGTTTGATTTTATAGGGATAACATACGCGGATGCCGCCTTGTGATTCCGGTTGTTGTGGGTTCGAATCCCATCAGCCACCCCTCTAGAAACCGCGTTTTCCTCAATCTCTAAATTCTCGACTGTGCCCTTGGTTGTGCCCGGCACGGTCACGGCGTTGGCGTATTTCAGCAAGTGCTGGCTCGCCATCTGCGCGTACACCTTCACCATGCGCGGATCGGACCAGCCGCCCAGTTCCTGCAGTTCGTGGTTCGGCGTGCCGGCGAGCTTGTGTCGCGTCGCCCACGTGCGGCGGGTGTCGTGGAATTGCAGCTTGGGCAGCCCGATCTCGGCGCGTGCGCGGCGCCAGGCGGTGTTGTTCGATTTGCCGATCGGCCGGCCGCGGTAGGTGAAGCAATACACCGGATGCTCGCCTAGTTGGCCCTGCAGGACGTCGACTGCGGAATCGCTCAGCGGCACCGCAATGGTCTCTCCGGCCTTGGCATCTTCGCCCCACACCATTGCGACCCGCGCGCCGAGGTCAACGTCGGCCCACTTCAGAAGCCTCACGTTCGCGTCACGCAGTCCTGTGGACAACGCAAAACGTGTGATGGCCTGTAGGTGCCTCGGCAATGCCTCGAGCAGCGCAGCGGCCTGTTCTGGCGTGAGGACGGTGAACTTCTTACGCCGGCCTTTCGGGAACATCGGGACGTGCGGGACGGCGGCGATCAGTTCCCGCCTGTGGGCGTGGTGCAGGATGGCCGAGGCGATCGCCAGGTACTTGTTGGCCGCAGAATTGACGATGCCGCGCTCGGCCTTTAGCTGATCCCGAATCTTCGTCATGCGGGTGGTCGTGAGTTCGTCTAAGTATTCGGGGATCAGCGGCAGCATCACCCGCAAACGTAAGCGGTCATCCTTGAAGCTCCGCTTTTCCTTGGCGTGCGTTTCTACCCAGTCGGCAGCGGCTGTCGCGAATGCAACTCGCGGACGGTCGCCGAGCTTTCGCAGTCGCCAGAGTTCAGCGGCTCGCTGGTCGTGGTATTCCTGCGCCGCTTGCCGGTCACCGGTTTCAGCAGATTCTCTAAGCGGCGTTTGGCCTGGGCGGGCGAGCTTGATCCAGTAGGTGTTGCCTCTGCGATAGACGGACATGGCGCCCTCTTTGCGGGTTGCTTGCTGATCCAGTCGATAAGCTCGTATCGCAGGAACAGATATTTGCGACCGACTCGATGCGCAGGAATCTTAGCCTCGCGCGCCCAGAGCTCGACCGTGTGCTCGTGTTGATGGAGCAGGGCGGCGGCTTCCGGCAGGGTTAGGGCGTCGGTCACTGCAGCTTGCCCATTGCCCGTTCATTAGCGCGCATGGTCTGCCAAGCGGACATCACAGCCTCAGCGCTACTTCGACGCCAGCGGAACAATTCATCAAGCTCGACCGCTTGCCGCAACGTGGTGAGCAGGTCGTGATAGCCCTGGCTTGCCTTGGCTTTGATGCTGGCCGCCGCTGCGCTATCGCCGGTTTCCATGTACTCAGCGGCAAGCTTCGCTAGATATGCGGACAGATATTCGTCGAGATACACGCGATGAGCGCGGGCCTTGGCACCATCGGCTGCGCCTTCGCGCATCCAGTCCAAAGCCT
>Ga0137319_1000525_pt1 | contig 10717 bp, 8 predicted proteins | sample EasRivERMZT333_2_FD_104752 | JGI IMG/M metagenome (GOLD analysis project Ga0137319, IMG submission 104752) | Soil microbial communities from meander-bound floodplain in the East River, Colorado, USA - East River MetaG ERMZT333_2 | ecosystem: Environmental > Terrestrial > Soil > Floodplain ... | reverse complement strand
CGATTGGCAACCTATTGGACATGCTGCGGGTCGCAGACCCGCGCTCCCGGAGCGCGCCTCTGTGAGGCGCAGCAGCCTTGGCTCTTGGTTTGGTCGGAAATTATTTTTGGCAATCGCTATAAAATTCTGATCTTCTTGTTATCCACCCTGGTTACTTCCGCGGCAGGTCTTGGCCGCGGTGAAAGCGACCGTCAGATGGTCTTCCCCGGCAAAGAGTGGGAAGAGGCTCGCCCCGAATCAGAGGGCGTGGATTCAGCGAAACTCGCCCGCGCCGTCGATTACCTCAAAGCCAATGCCGGCTCCGATGGCGTGCGCGAGCTGGCGATCGTCCGCAATGGCCGGCTGATCTGGAAGGGTGACAACATCGACAAGGTTCACGGCGTGTGGTCGTGCACCAAATCGTTCACGAGCACGTGCCTCGGATTGTTGCTTGAAGACGGCAAGTGTGCGCTCGACACGCGGGCCGCGAAGTTCGTGCCCGAATTGGCCGAGCATTATCCGGACATTACGCTGCGACATTTCACTACCATGACTTCCGGTTACCGGGCCGCCGGCGACGGAACGCGCGAGGGCAAGGCGCATGGTCAAACGGCCACGCCATTCGAGCCCGCACCAGAACCGCTTTTTGCGCCGCCGGGTTCCCAATACGCCTATTGGGACTCGGCGATGAACGAGTTCGGCCTGGTGCTGACCCGCATCGCGGGCGAACCTCTCGAAGCGTTATTCAAAAGACGCATCGCCGATCCCATTGGTATGAATCCCAAGCAATGGGACTGGGGCGATTACGCGACGAACCAAGGCACGGTGATCAACAGCGGCTCTGGCAACGGTAACAAGCACATCTTCATCTCGGCGCGTGAATTGGCGCGCTTGGGACATCTGTTCCTCAACCGCGGGAGTTGGAATGGCCGCCGGCTCATCAGCGAGACATGGGTGGAGCAAGCGACCCGCGTTCACGTGCCGGCCACGCTGCCATGGGCGCATCCCAGCGGCTTCGACGCCCGCGGCTGCTACGGTTTCAACTGGTGGGTCAACGGTCTGAAGGTGGATGGCGCGCGGCTCTGGCCTGGCGCGCCCGAAGGCACCTTCGCGGCCCTGGGCCATAACAATAACAAGCTGTTCGTCATTCCCGAGTGGCGCATGGTGGTCGTGCGCCTTGGTCTCGATCAGAAGGAGCGCAAGATCACTGACCTGGAGTGCGGAGAGTTTATTCGCTTGCTCGGCGAGTCGCTCGGTGCGGCGGCCAGCGCGGGGGCAAGCCGCACCTCTCACCCATGAGCACCACGTTCAACATCGCCGTCCTGCCTGGCGACGGGATCGGCGTGGACGTAACGGCCGAGGCGGTCAAGGTACTGCAGGGGCTGGAGCCGAAGCTCGATGGCGTCAAGTTCGCGTTCCACGCATACTCCGTCGGGGCCGGGGAGTACTTGAAGCACGGCGATCCGCTGCCGGTGGAAGCGTTCGACGCCTGCCGACAGGCCGACGCGGTGTTGCTGGGCGCGATGGGATTGCCCGATGTTCGCTGGCCAGACGGACGGGAGATGGCGCCGCAGGTTGACCTGCGCGAAAGACTCCAGCTCTATTGCGGCCTGCGCCCGATCCGGCTCTACCATGAACGCGACACGCCGCTGAAGGGCTATGGGACGGGCAGTTTCCCAGCCGCGGAGAGCGATCGAAACCCTCCGACGACAGGGCGGCTGGCAAGCGGCCACTCCATTGATTTCGTCATCGTGCGCGAAAGCACCGAAGGATTGTTTTCGGCCAGGCTTTCGAAGGCGTCGCCGGAAAAGGGTGAGGTGTGTGACGTCATGCGGATCACACGCGCCGGCAGCGAACGGGTCTGCCGCGCCGCTTTTCGCCTTGCGCAAAAGCGCCGCCGGGAGATCACGCTGGTGGACAAGGCCAACGTCCTGCCTTCCATGGTATTCTTTCGTTCCGTGTTCGACGCCGTGGCCAGAGAATTCCCCGACGTGAAGGCCAGCCATGTTTACGTGGACGCCGCGGCGCTTTATCTGGTGCAGCGTCCGCACACGTTCGACGTGCTGGTGACTGAGAACATGTTCGGCGATATCCTGAGCGATCTGGCGGCGGGTCTCGTCGGCGGCATGGGCATGGCTCCTTCGGGCGACATTGGCGACGACTGCGCCGTGTTCCAACCGTCACATGGCACGGCGCCCGACATTGCGGGCAAGGGCATTGCCAATCCGATTGCTGCCATCCTCTCGGCTGCGCTCATGCTGGAATGGCTCGGCCACGCGGAGACGTTGCGTGGAGCGGAGCGTATCCGTGGCGCCGTCGAAACCGTTCTAATCGATCCGGCCAATCGCACACCCGACCTGGGCGGCAAGCTCACCACCACCCAAATGGGGGAGAGAATCGTCCGCAGCTTATGAACGACGACAAAGCGCGGAGCGAGGGCTCACGGGCTGCCGAGAAGACCGCCCAAAGCGTTGACGCCGTTGCCGGGCGGCTGATAAGCGGCCCCTCCGGCCGCCTCATTGACCTCACCCTGACTCTCCGCCACGGCATGCGTGGTGTGGAATTCGAAACGGCACGGACCGTTGAACGCGACGGTTGGAACGCGCGCATGCTGCATCTCTTTTCGCACGCCGGCACGCACATGGACGCCCAGACCCACTTCGCCGCCGGGCCGGAGAGCATCGACCAAGTCCCGCTCGCACGCTGCCTGGGTCCGGCCTGGGTTGTGAATCTGGACACCATCGAACCCAAAGCGCTCATCACTTGCGCGCATCTGGCCGAGGTGACGGAAAGGTTCCAGGCCGGCGAAAGCCTCTTGCTGCGCACGGGATGGAGCCGGCATGTGGACAACCCGCAATACTATCGCGATTACTTTCCACGCATCAGCGAAGAACTCGCCCGCTGGTGCGCGGAAAAGAAAGTAAGAATGCTCGGCGTCGAACCGCCGTCCGTGGCGGACGTGAGCAACCGGGAGGAACTGACGCGCATCCACGGAATTCTACTGGGCGGCGGCGTGACAATCGTCGAGGGCCTGGCCAACCTGGATGCACTGCGCGAGCCTCGCGTCTGGCTGGCCGCGCTGCCATTGAAGATCGACGGTGGCGATGGGTGCCCCTGCCGGGCGTTCGCCATTGAAGGCTGGAGCGGCGGCCAATGATTTCGAAACGCGCGATGCCCTTCCTGGTCGCGGTTTTGGCGAGCGGTTTGGCCGTCCACGCCGCGAGTTTGAACGACATGGAGCACGGCCCATTCGTATCCTGGACCATTCGTGGCGAAGGCGGCTCGGTGACTTACAAGGGCATTGCCATCAAGACGGGCGGGGCCGAACCGGCGGCCGTTTGTTTCGACACGGATTTGCTTCGATTCTCGGTCGGCTGGACGGGTGGATTTCTGCGCTGGTATCCGGAGCGTGATGGGCTGGAGCGCAATCCCAGCATCGATGGCCGGGTCCATTTCAGGAATGGCGCGAGTCCAGGATGGTCAGCGACGGAGTCGTTCACCGACCCGCGTGCGCAACCCTACGGACCATTGCCCGAAACGGTGGGTCGATACCGCGGCTTGTTCCTGCACAGCTCTAATGTCGTGCTCTCCTATTCGGTGGGCGAGTGTGAAATCCGTGAGATGCCCGGATTTGTCCGGCTCGGATCGGAAGCGGTTTTCACGCGCACGTTGAATCTTGGTAAAACTCCAACACGCCTGACAATGCGCGTGCTGGCGTGTGAGGGCCAGGAGCCGCGCCTGCAAACCCCCAGAGCGAGCGGGACCCACGGCACGTTGCGCCTGATGTCCGAATCCGAAAACCGTCTGCTGGCGTTCGACGGTCTGCCGGCGGCAGCGGAATGGCGGATCCTGGACGAGCACTTGTGTCTCACTCTGCCGGCGTCGGACGAGGTTCTGCGTCTGCGCATTCTGATTGGCGAAGAGCCGCACATGAACGTGAAGGAGATGGAAACCCGCCTCGGCGCGTATCTGTCGGGTCTGGAACCCGTGCCCGACCTGGCCCAACACTGTCGCGGCGGGCCGGGCCGCTGGGGCGAAGCATTGACGACAAAGGCAATCGCCGGCCGCAACGATGGAGCGCTGGCGCTGGACACGTTAACGGTTCCCAAGGTCAACCCGTGGAAGTCCTGGCTGCGCTTCGGGGGGCTGGATTTTCTGTCGGCGGATCGGGCGTTGCTCGGCTCGGTGAGCGGCGACGTGTGGATGGTGTCGGGTTTGCAAAACGCCGCCGGCGAGCTGTCCTGGAAGCGATTTGCGACGGGCCTGTATCAACCGCTCGGATTGAAGGTGGTCAACGGGCAGGTGTATGTGCTGGGCCGCGACCAAATCACCCGCCTGCACGACTTGAACGGGGACGGGGAAGCGGACCACTACGAGAATTTCAATAACGGCGTGATGGTGGCGGAGAACTTCCATTGCTTCACGCTGAACCTGGAAACCGATTCGCGCGGCAACTTCTATTTCGCCCACGGCGCGCCATGGCTGCCGGAAGTGAAGACGCCGCACCAGGGCATCCTGTTCCAGCTCTCGCCCGATGGCCGAGCGCTGCGGCCTTTCGCCGATGGACTGCGCGGGCCCAACGGCATGGCCATTGGGCCAGACGACCGAATTGTCTTCACCGACAACGAAGGCCACTGGCTGCCGACCTGCTCTTTGCAACTGGCGCGCGAGGGCGGCTTCCACGGTATGTTGCCCACGGCGCATCTGCACAAGGTGCGGCCGACGGATTTTGAGAAGCCAATCTGCTGGATTCCTCACGCGGTGGACAATTCGCCGGGCAGTCCGGTGTGGATTCAAAGTGCGCGCTGGGGGCCGTTCGATGGCCACATGATGCTCACCTCTTACGGCAAGGCCAATCTCTCCCTCGTGTTGACCGAGAACATCGGTGGAGTGATGCAGGGCGGCACGGTGCGGCTGCCGCTGCGCTTCCCTTCCGGCTTGATCCGCGCGCGGTTGAGTCCGCACGACGACCATCTCTACGCTTGTGGCCTGAGCGTATGGCAGACGGCTGGCGTCGAACCCGGTGGCTTCTACCGCGTGCGCTACACAGGTCGTCCGCTGAACGTGCCGGTCGCACTCCACGTCCGGTCCAACGGCGTCGAGTTGACCTTCAGCGAACCGCTGGCTCTCGAAGAAAGTTCCGACCCGCAAAGGTACAGCATCGAGCAATGGAACTACCGTTGGATCGAGCGATACGGTTCGCCGCCTTACTCGGTCAAAAACCCCGAAGTGGAAGGACGCGATCCTGTGCCGGTCGAGGCCGCGCGGCTGGCGGCGGACGGTCGGACAATCTTTTTGGAGACGCCACCGCTGAAACCTGTCATGCAAATGAAAGTGGCCTGGAATATCCGGGCCGCGGACGGGACACCCTTGCGCCATGAATTGTATCAAACCATCAACGCCGTGCCGTGACGAACGAGGCCGGAACCGCCCCTCCAAGCGATGAAACATCACGGGCTCGACCATCTCGCCATCGTGGTGCCGGATACCGAAAAAGCCCTTCGAATCTGGCGTGATACGCTGGGGTTTCCGGTCCTCTACAGCGAAGAGGTGAACCAGGGCACGGTGCGGCTCACGCATCTCGACCTGGGGAACACTCACCTGCAACTCGTTGAGCCGCTCACGCCGGAGCACCCGCTGCAAGAGTGGCTGCGCAGGAACGGCCCCGGCCTTCACCACTTCTGCCTGCGCGTGGACGATGTGGCCGAGGCGATGAACCAATCCCCTGTCGCCACCGCGCCCGCTCCACACCAGGGCACTCAAGGCAAGCGCGCTCTGTTTCTCGACAAGTCGGCCACACAAGGCGTCCAGGTTGAGGTCACCGGAAATTGAAGTCCTCGTCATGAGTGGCCGCGTCTCCAAGTGCGCCCTGTTCGCCAGGTTGCCGCCGCCCTGGGGGGAAGACTTGCGCGGGCACATCCGCGCTGCCGTCGCCGCGCGACCCAACCACAAACTCGTGGTGCTCGATGATGACCCAACCGGCACCCAGACCGTTTACGATGTGCCGGTGCTCACGACCTGGGACGTCGATTCATTGCGGGCGGAGTTCGCCCGGCCGGGGCACTGTTTTTATATTCTCACCAACTCGCGCAGCCTCACGCCTGATAAGGCTGTGGCGTTAAACCGCGAGATTGCGCGGAACCTCCGCGAGGCGGTCTGGCGGGCAGGCGGCTATGACGCAGAGCCTGCCCACGCCCGGCAGCTTTGTTGTCAGGCCTTCACGCTCGTGAGCCGCAGCGACTCCACGCTTCGCGGCCATTTTCCCATCGAGACCAACGCGTTGGTCGAGGAGCTTGGCCCGTTTGACGCCACCATACTGATTCCTTACTTCGAGGATGGTGGCCGCTATACTATCAACGACATCCACTACATCGCTGAGAACGATGAACTTGTGCCTGTCGCTGAAACGCCCTTCGCTCGCGATGCCGCCTTCGGTTACGGCAGCGCGAACCTCCGGGATTACGTCGAAGAGAAGACTGGCGGCGCAGTGAAGGCTGCCGAGGTCGTCTCCTTCTCCATTGAGGAACTCCGGACCGCCTCCCCGCGTCATGAACCGACGCGTCAGGTGCTCCTGAAACTGTTCAACCTGCAGCATGGCAAAACGGCCATCGTCAACGCGTGTGTGCCGGCCGATGCCGAGTTCTTTGCGCTGGCAACCCTTCACGGTGAGAATGCCGGCGGACGCTATCTCTTCCGCACCGCCGCGCAGTTCGTCGCTGCGCGAATCGGTTTGGAACCGCGTCCGCTGCTGAAAGGAAGCGACCTGCACCGGCCCTCGGGCACCGGTGGTCTGATTGTCGTAGGCTCCTATGTGCCGAAGAGCACCGAACAGCTCGCTTGCTTGCTCGAGCATGCTGACGTCGCGCCCGTGGAACTCCCCGTGGAATCTGTGCGTGAGGAAACTTCCGCGGCCGGGGTGATTGGCGTTGCCGTGTCCAAACTGGAAACGCTCCTCCAATCCGGTCGGGATGCCGTATTGTTCACCAGCCGCCAACTCGTGACGGGCCGTGACGCGGAGGAAAGCCTCCGCATCGGTCAGCGCGTCTCCGCTGCCCTGGTTGAGATCGTCTCGCGCCTCGCTACCCCGCCGCGTTTCTTCGTCGCCAAGGGCGGCATCACCTCGAGCGACCTTGCGACCCGGGCACTCGGTTTGCGTCGAGCGGTTGTCCGCGGCCAGATTCTGCCCGGCGCTCCGGTCTGGCGCCTCGGTCCGGAGAGCCGGTTCCCCGGTCTGGACTACGTGGTGTTCCCGGGCAATGTCGGGGGAAAAGAGGCGCTGCTGGAAGTTCATCGGACACTGAATGCGCCATGATTCCCCGGCGCTTCATCCTGGTCGGCGGCACCTTCCTGCTGGCGCTGTTGCTTTACATCGATCGCGTTTGCATCTCAACCGCCAAAGGTCCGATCACTCAGGAGCTCGGTCTTAGTGACGAACAATTCGGCTGGATTCTGTCCGCCTTTGCGCTGGGTTACGCGCTCCTGCAGACGCCGACGGGCGCGCTGGCGGATCGGTTCGGGCCGCGCCGCGTGTTGACCGCCGTGGTGACGCTCTGGTCGCTCTTCACGGGGCTGACGGCTGCGGCCTGGAACTTCGGGTCCATGCTTGTCATCCGGTTTCTGTTCGGCGCGGGAGAAGCGGGCGCTTTTCCGAGCATGGCGCGGGCGATCTTTTCCTGGCTGCCGATGAAGGAGCGCGGTGTGGGCACAGGCGTCAACTTCGCCGGTGGCAGATTGGGGGCGGCCTTCGCAATGCCCGTTGTGGCGGCGATGATCCAACGGCTGGGCTGGAAAGCGAGCTTCGTGGTGTTGATGCTGATCGGCTTTTTCTGGGCGGCGGTGTGGTTTTGGTGGTTTCGCGACGATCCGGCTGCGCATCCGCGCCTGAGTGCGGCGGAGCGGGACTACATTCTTGCCCATCGCCAGGAAGTGCGGCTGGCAGGCCGCCCCTCCACGTTCGGAATGATGCTGCAATCAGGGAACATGTGGCTGGCGATGGTTCAATATTTCAGCAGCAACTTCACCTTCTTCTTCTGCCTGAGTTGGCTCTTCCCTTATTTGAAGAAGACCTACCATCTCGGCGCCGTGGAAGCCGGATGGTATTCGTCGGCGCCGTTTGTCGCAGGAGCGCTCGGCAACATCGCAGCCGGCGTGATCGTGGATTGGATCTTCCGCCGAGGCCGATGGAAACTTTCGCGTCAAGTCCCGGCCATGGCGGGTTTCGCACTGGCGGCCGTGGGGCTGGTCCTCAGCCTGCGGATGGATACTGCCGCCGGAGCGGTGCTCTGGCTGTCGGTGGCCATCTTCGGGGCGGACATGACGCTGGCGCCGTCCTGGGCGTTTTGCACGGACATCGGACGCAAGGATTCCGGGGCGGTCTCCGGCACGATGAACATGGCGGGCAACATAGGCAGCTTCGTCACGTCGCTCGCCTTTCCCTACCTGCTTTCCTGGACGGGAACGCCTACCGTGTTCTTCTATGTGGCCGCTGCGCTGAACGTATTGGCCATTGTGCTCTGGACCTTTGTCCGGCCCGAACAACCCTTGGAACCCATATCAATATCGGAAAACAGGAGATGAAAAACTTCAAGACAATCGGCATCTGTGGCATTGGACAAATGGGCGCGTCCGCCGCCATCGCTTTCAAGCGCGCGGGATATCGGGTCCTCCTCTGGGCGCGTGATCCCAACAAGCTGCGAGAACTGGGAGAAACGACGGCTTCCCAGCCGCCCAACAGCGCTCCCGGCGCCTGGGAAGCCGCCGCTCCACGCGCCGGCGGCGAAATCGTCCTGGAATCGAATCTGGCCAGACTGGACGCGCAAGCCGACGCCGTCCTCGAATGCATCATCGAAGTGATGGAGGAAAAAGTCGCGCTGCTGAAACGGTTGGAGAATTGCCGTCGCCGCGGCGCGTTGCTGATGTCGGTCACGAGCGGGCTGAGCATCACCGAAATGGGCCGGGGCAGCGACACGGAAGCGTTGCTGGTCGGCGCGCATTTCTGGAACCCGCCGCATTTGATTCCGCTTGTCGAGATGGTGGCCGGCCCGGCGACGCCTGCGGCGATGTTCGAAGCAGCCTGTGAACTGATCTCAGACATCGGGAAGGTACCGGTGCGGTGCAAGGACGTGCCCGGTTTCATTGGCAATCGTCTCATGCACGCGATGTGGCGCGAAGCCCTCGCGCTCGTGGACGCCGGCGTCTGTTCCGCCGAGGACATCGACCGGGTGGTGAAATTCACCTTCGCCCTGCGTCTATCAGTTCTCGGGCCGATGGTAAACATGGACCTGGTGGGCCTCGACGCGGCCGAGCGCATCCAGAGGTATCTCTGCCCGGCCCTGGCGAAAAACGACGCGCCTGCGCGTTGCCTGAGTGACAAGGTGAAGGCCGGCGAGTTGGGCATGAAATCCGGCCAAGGCTTTTACGATTGGCGCCAGCGTGACGCGAACCGAACCATCGTTGACCGCGACCGCCAGATTGCGCGACAGTTGGAATTCCTCCGAGAAATTGGCCAGTTATGAGAGGTGTTCTTATTGGCGCAGGTTACTTTGCGCAGTTCCAGGCTGAAGCGTGGAAGCGGATGGAAGGGCGGGTTGCCCGCCCGGACGACGCGACACCACACTCGGCAACGGGTAAACCCCCGCTCTGCATCGTAGCGGTGGCCGATTCGGCTCCCGGCAAAGCCCGGTCGTTTGCGGAGAAGTTCGGCATCCCGTGCGCCTACGAATCCACGGACGAAGCACTCGACCTCGAGCGGCCAGATTTCGTGGACATTGCCACACGACCGGAGTCGCACCTGGAGCTGGCGCGAGCCGCGGCCCAACGCAGGATAAACGTGATCTGCCAGAAGCCGATGGCACCGACGTGGGACGAATGCGTCGCGATGTGCCAGGCGTGTGACGAGGGAGGCGTGCGGCTCCTCATGCACGAGAACTGGCGCTGGCAACCCTGGTATCGCGAGGCGAAACGATTCCTTGATTCGGGCCGGCTGGGGCGGCCTGCGCAGATTTCGTTCACATGGCGAACCGGCGATGGTCGCGGGCCAGAACCCTATCCGACGCAGCCCTATTTCCGACAGATGCCGCGGCTGCTCGTTTACGAAACGCTGGTGCACTTGCTCGACACGTTCCGTTTTCTGTTCGGCGAGATGGCGAGCGTCTATTGCCAGAACCGGCGCCTTAATCCGGCCATCGTCGGCGAAGATCAGTCGCTCATTCTGGCGACCTTTGCCGACGGACGCCTGGGCGTGATCGACGCCAACCGCATTACGGGACCCGTGCCAGCGCCGATGGCCATGGGCACGCTGGTGGTCGAATGCACCGACGGCACGCTGCGCGTCGCGCCGGACGGCTCAATGTTCGCCACTCGCGCTGGAGCGGTCGAGGAACGGCTTCCGTTCCATCCTCCCGAAACCGGCTACAAAGGCGACAGCGTTCTGGCCACGCAGGCTCATTTGTTGGAATGCCTGCAGACTGGTCGCAAGAGCGAGAGTGACGGGCGTGACTACCTGAAAACCGTGGCGTTGGTGGAAGCGTGTTACCGCTCGAACCAAACCGGCCAGGTGGCTGCTCCAGAGCATTTCAAATAAAAGTGTAGCCAAGCGTTTGTCCGGTAGGGCAACGCTGCCGCGCACTGGTGTCCAGCTATAACTCTCAGAACTGGAAGACCCTCTGGATAACAGTGCGATTGACGCAAGAAGAGTCGTCCTGAGCATTGGTGGTAAAGATCTCTGTGGCAGGAGCTT
>Ga0137319_1000522_pt1 | contig 10753 bp, 10 predicted proteins | sample EasRivERMZT333_2_FD_104752 | JGI IMG/M metagenome (GOLD analysis project Ga0137319, IMG submission 104752) | Soil microbial communities from meander-bound floodplain in the East River, Colorado, USA - East River MetaG ERMZT333_2 | ecosystem: Environmental > Terrestrial > Soil > Floodplain ... | reverse complement strand
TCGTTCGGATGCACGAACTCGACGACGACCTGGCTCTGGCTTTTGGCCTGGTGGCCGACCACCCACTCCTTCGGATCGAATCCGCCCATGAGCATCTCCTGTTGAGCAGAGGCGCGATCGATAGCGCCGCCCCAGCAGAACAGGAGCGTGAGCAGCAGCATTCCATTTTTCAGCAGCGTGTTCATGGTTATCCGCCCAGGTGATGGGTGATGGGTGATGAGGTCTTAACCATTGCTTGAACGTCGAAACTGTATTTTCCTGATGCGTGTCCTGTTGCCACCCTTGGCGCGGTTCCTTCGCGACCTTCCGAAGGCGGTGACCTGTGACCTGTGACCTGACTCCGCGCGGTGCGCGGGAGACTCATCACCCATCACTCATCACTGAAGTCGGGCGTCCTCCGCGGTGAAGCTTTACGACTGCTTAGCGACTTCCGGCACGTCGCTCAAGTTCATGGCCCATCCGAGCGCGGAGCGGCACCATATTTGCTTCGCCGGCCACAGCTTGGCCCGCTGGCGGATTGTGCCGATGCGGAGCCCGAAGACCTGCGGCTCGCCGACGGACGTCGAGTAGATCGGCGTGCCACATTCGGGGCAGAACGCCTGCACGCGCTTCATGCCGCTTTCCGCGGTCTTGACGTAGATCTTCGGTTTCCCGCCGCGCAGCTCAAACTTGTCCCTGGGCGCGCGAACGACGACCCGAAACGCGGAACCGGTCAGTATCTGGCAATCCGTGCAGTGGCAGATCGTCACCTGGCCGGGATCGGCTTCGGCAACGAAAGTGATGTTCCCGCAATGGCACCCGCCGTCGATTTTCATTTTTGACTCCGTTGCTCGTTGCTCGTTAACTTGGATGCTCTTTGGCGTCCCTTCGACATACTCAGGACAGGCTTGGCGGTTCAATTCTGGTTTGGAGCTTCACTTCGCCTTTCGCCACGTGCCTCTATTTCTTGGATTCCATGCCAAAACTCAGGGCGTTGCCGTCCAGGTCCTCGACGTCGAAATCGCGCATGCCGTACGGATAGTCCTTCGGCTCGTTCAGCGTTTTTGCGCCTCGCGATTTCAACTCCTGGTAGAGGGCGTCAACGTCAGTCACGAACACGTTGACCGCGCCCTGGCCGGGCTTCCGCTTGGATTCGCTCGCCGCTTGCAGGTGTATGACCACCTTGTCCCGCTCGACCCCGGCGTAGAACGTCGGATTGCCATACGTGAATTCCGTGCGAAAGCCCAGCACATCGCGGAAATGCTCGACGCTGCGGAGCACGTCCTGCACGACGAACACGGTCGCCGCACCACAGAGTGATGACGCTTTCGGCGCAGGCATAAGACCTCCTGTTCTCCAAGTCCGTGGGTCGTTATTCCTCTTACCTTCAACCGCGTGAATGGTGAATGGACTCCAGTGCGCAAAGCGCCAGGGTCATCCTTCATCCTTCCGCCTTCATCCTTGCTCCACCCCCATGCTAATCCGCCGCTGCGGCGCCGGCCATACCAGCATGACCACGATCGCGACGATGCCGGCTGCGAGCAGGGCCAGGTCTTCAATCACCCCGAGCTGGAACGCCGCCACCGAACCCACCGCCGCCCACAGCAGGGGCACGACCACCACCCACCTCGGAAGCGGGTGCGCCGCAAAAAGGAGCACCCCAAGCGTGAAAATGGTTGTTGGACACGGCAGACCGAACGTCGGCGCCGCCGGGTAGCGGTGGCCGGCCAGGTAGCCGATGGCCGGGTATAGCACCAGCGCGAATGCGATGAGTACGGCGCCCGCAACACCGCGCGCGCCTGCGACGGGCCGAAACACAAGTTTGTCCTTCACCACCCCGAACCAGACAAACGCGAAGGCCCCCAGCAGGAACACGGCGCCGAACAGCCAGGCGGCCGGGTTGATGCCGCTGAAGTGGAAGAAGTGATAGCCGATCGCCATCCACGCCCACAGCAACGCCAGCAGCTTGGAAATCTGCCGGCTCGACCATTCCCGCCCTGAATACAGGAAGGCCAGTATCACGATCGCGACCGCATTCAGGACGACCTGCATCGGCCACATGCCCGCGTTGTAGCGCGCGAACACCGCGAAGAACTGCTCAGGGGTAAAAGGCATGCGTTGCTCGTTGCTCGTTGCTCGTTGCTCGTTAATGTGACCCCGGGCCACCCTCGGCATTGCCTTGGTGTCCTCTGTGTCCTCTGTGTCCTTCGTGTCGAAGCTTTACGGCCAATCGGCACTCGTCACTCGCGGAGCGATCAATGATAATGCGCCGATGCCCCAGATTTCCCGCTTTCTCCCCGCAGAATCCGACACTTTGGCCATGGGCGCCGCCCTGGCCCCGGGCCTCGAGCCCGGCCTGGTGATCTACCTTTCCGGCGAGCTGGGAACGGGCAAAACCACCTTCGCCCGCGGCCTGCTCCGGGGCCTCGGTTATGACGGGCGGGTAAAGAGCCCCTCCTTTACTCTGGTTGAACCTTACGAGCTTTCTAGGTTATACTTGTATCACTTTGATTTTTATCGGTTCACCGATCCGCGAGAGCTAGGGGAAGCCGGGTTCAGGGAGCACTTCAATCCCACCTCGGTTTGCCTCGTGGAGTGGCCCGAAAAAGCGGCGGGCGTAGTGCCTGCGGCCGACATAAGAATCAGGTTGCAGGTAACCGGCTCAGGGAGACAGCTGGAGCTAGACGCCGATACGGAGGCTGGCAGGCGTTGTTTAAGGAAACTTACTCAGTAGCACCCCAGCGCGGCCGCGCGCCAGCACGGCGCTCTCTCTGCTTCACTTTCTTCTTCGCCGCAATGACCCTCGCTGTCTGCTTGTCCGGCGGCCTCGTTGCGCCCGCCCAGGCGCAGACCGCCAACCAGCTCACAGCCGCCCGCGTGTGGCCGTCGCAGGACTACACCCGGGTCGCACTCGAAATCCAGGAACCGGCGAAATACGAGGTGCTGAGCCTCAAGGACCCCGAGCGCCTGGTGCTCGACCTCGAAGGCATAGAAATCACCGCCGCGCTCACCGAGCTTGCGGACAAGATTCAGCCCAATGACCCGTATGTGAAGGCATTGCGCATCGGCCGCTACAAACCCGGCGTGGTGCGGCTGGTGTTCGACCTCAAGACCGAGGTCAAGCCGCAGGCGTTCATACTGCCGCCGATCGGGGACTACGGCCATCGCCTGGTGCTCGACTTCTACCCGCTGGTGCCGCACGACCCCCTGCTCGCCTTCCTCGACAAGCTGCAGACGGAGCCGGGCACGGCGGCCCCGCCCGCCATCACGAAATCGCCGGCGCCGGGAAACGCGTCCCGCCCGCCCGCGCGGGGCGCACCGAAGCGCGACCGCCTGATCATCATCGTGATAGACCCCGGCCACGGCGGCGAGGATCCCGGCGCCCGCGGCCGCCGCGGCACCCACGAGAAGGACGTCACGCTCGCCATCGCGAGCAAGCTCAAGGCGCGCATTGACAAGGAACCCAACATGCGCGCGGTGCTGACCCGCGACGGCGACTACTACCTGTCGCTGCAGGCGCGCGTGGAGAAAGCGCAGCGGGTGCGTGCCGATCTCTTCATTTCGATCCATGCCGACGCCTTCGTCAAGCCGCACGCGCGCGGCGCCTCGGTGTTCGCGCTGTCCGAGCGCGGCGCGACCAGCGCCGCCGCGAGCTGGCTCGCCAAGCGCGAGAACGACGCCGACCTGATCGGCGGCGTCAACCTCGATGGCAGGGACCGCTACCTGAAGATGACGCTCGCCGACCTGTCGCTGACGGCTCAGATCAACGACAGCCTGAAGGCCGGCCGCTCCGTGCTGGAGCAGATCGGCGGCATCAACGACCTGCACAAGCAGGACGTCGAGCAGGCCGGGTTCGCGGTGCTGAAGGCGCCGGACATTCCCTCGATCCTGATCGAAACCGCGTTCATCAGCAACCCGGACGAAGAGCGGAAGCTCAGGAGCGCCGCCTATCAGAACCAGATGGCGGATGCGCTGCTGGTGGGGATCAAGCGCTACTTCGCGAAGAACCCGCCGCTGGCGCGGGACCGGCTGGTCTCGATTCAGTGACGGGTGTCGAGTGTCGAGTGTCGAGTGTCGAGTGACGACTGATGACTGACGGCAGAAAAAACGATTGCGTCGTTCCCGTGAAGACGGGGACCCAGGGGAAATCCTCGAGTCCTGGATGCCCGCCGGCGCGGGCATGACGAATGCCCAGACCTTCCCTCACAACTCTCTACCTTACTTTACTTCTTGCAATTTCCCCCGCCCAGGCGGATGTCGGCGGGCGGGTGGTGTCGGTGCATGACGGCGACACGCTGACGGTGCTGGTGGAAAAGCGGCAGGTAAAGGTGCGGCTGACGGACATAGACGCGCCGGAACTGAAGCAGCCTTTCGGCACGCGTTCCCGGCAGTCTCTCGCCGAGCTGTGCTTCGGCAAGGACGCCTCGCTCGACGTGCGCGGCCGGGACCGCTACAAGCGGACGCTCGCCACCGTCACCTGCGCCGGCACCGACGCCAACACCGAGCAGGTGCGCCGCGGCTACGCCTGGACGCATACCCGCTTCGCCCCTGCCGACTCGCCGCTGATCGCGATCGAAAACGAGGCGCGCAGCGCCCACCGCGGCCTGTGGGCGGATCCCGCCGCGGTTGCGCCGTGGGATTGGCGCGAGCTCGTTAGGTCCAGCCGCCCGTGACGAGGTACGGGTGACGATTAAAGGTGACGAGATAAGGGTGACGGGAGAACGCGAAGCCGCTGTAGATCACCTTTACCTCGTCACCCGTACCTCGTCACCAATATCTCCTCACCCGTAATCGTCACAGTTTTCTTCAAGAAATCGTGCTGCTGCGCAGCATTGCGCTGGGGCAGCATATTGCATACAGTCTTGAACGAAATAGGAAGCGGGAACTTATTCCACAATGCGCAATTAGGGCCCGCCGCAAGTAGATTAGTTAATAGGCTGGAGGAGATTTCATGCCGTACAAGATTTTGTTCCTGGGTGCCTCGTATGGCTCCCTGCTAGCCGCGAAGCTGTTGCCCGCCGGCCATACCATCAAGCTGGTCTGCCTTCCCAATGAAGTCGAGGTGATCAACAAGGAAGGCATCCGGGTCCGCCTGCCGGTCAAGGGCCGGGAAGGCCTCGTGGAAATCGACTCGCGCAAGCTGCCGGGCAAGATTTCCGCCGACAGCCCGGGCGCAGTCAACCCGGCCGATTACGATCTCATTGCGCTGGCAATGATGGAACCGCAATACCGCTCCCCTGGCGTGCGCGAGCTGCTCGACGCGGTGGCCAAGGCGAAAAAGCCGTGCATGTCCATCATGAACATGCCGCCGCTTACGTACCTGAAACGCATCCCGGGACTCAATGTGGATGCCTGCCGGACCGCCTATGCCGACCCCACGGTCTGGGACAGCCTGGATCCCCGGCTGATGACGCTATGCAGCCCGGACCCGCAGGCGTTCCGCCCGCCCGACGAAAAGGTCAACGTGCTGCAAGTCAGGCTGCCGACCAACTTCAAGGCGGCAAGGTTCGAATCGGACGCCCACACCGCCATCCTGCGCCAGCTCGAGAAGGAAGTGGAGGCGGCGCGGTTCGACGACGGCACCGGCAAGATGATCGAGTTGCCGGTGAAGCTCAAGGTGCACGATTCCATCTGGGTGCCGCTCGCGAAGTGGCCGATGCTGATGGCCGGCAACTACCGCTGCGTGACCCGGGACGGGATGCGCCCCATCAAGGACACCGTGCATTCCGACCCCGCCGCTTCGCGCGCGGTCTACAGCTGGGTGATCAAGCTGTGCGTGTCCCTCGGCGCGTCCGAGAACGACATGGTGCCGTTCGAAAAGTACGCCAACGCGGCGCTGTCGCTGTTGAGTCCGTCCTCCGCGGCGCGGGCGCTCTACGGCGGCGCGCCCAACATCGAGCGGGTGGACCGCCTGGTGCAGGCCATCGCGAAGCAGAAAGGCATGAAATCGCCGGTTATCGACGAGGTCGTCACCCTGGTCGACGCCCAGCTCGAGTTGAACCGGAAGAAGGCGAAAGCCGCTTGACGGCGGGTGATGAGTGATGGGAGCGCGTCGAGGGGCGGAAGAGGGGCCCCGTTTACGGGGATCTGACCCCCGGCGGCGCGCAGGGCGGCCGACAGTACGCACTCAAGATCTTGCGACTACCCTGTCGGAGGCCGCCGTTGAGTGATGAGTCTCCCGCGCTGCGGGGAACCCCGATCACCAAACACCACTCGTCTCCCCTCACTCGATCGTGAAAGGCCGCTTCATTCTCGCCGTCGTCGTGGCGCTGTTCTTCACGGCGTCGTACTTCATGCAGTCGAGCCACAACCCGATCACCGGGGAGAACCAGCGCGTGGCGCTGAGCCCGGATCAGGAGATCGCGCTGGGACTGCAGTCGGCGCCGCAGATGGCGGCGAAATTCGGCGGCATCACGCGCAACGAGCGGGCATCGAAATTGGTCAAGGCCATCGGCGAGCGGCTGGCCGCCCGCTCGGTGGCGGCCAAAGCGCCGTACCGGTTTACCTTCCACGTGCTGGCGGACCCCAACACGGTCAACGCCTTCGCACTGCCCGGCGGCCCCATTTTCATCACGGAAGGCCTGCTGCGGCTGCTGCGCACCGAGGGCGAGGTGGCGGCGGTGCTGGGCCACGAAATCGGCCACGTCGTCGCGCGCCACGGCGCGGAGCATCTCGCCCAGCAGCAGTTCATGCACGGCCTGGTCGGCGCGGTCGCGGTTGGCAGCGGGGATTACAGCACCGCGCAACTGGCGCAGATGGTCGGCGGCCTCATCAACATGAAGTACGGGCGCGACGACGAGATCGAATCCGACGCTCTCGGCGTGCGCATCATGGCCGAAGCCGGCTACGACCCGCGCTCCATGCTGCGGGTGATGGAAGTGCTGGCGAAGGCCTCCGCCGGCGCGCGCCAGCCGGAAATCCTCGCGTCGCACCCCAATCCCGGCAACCGGGCGGAGCGCATACAGGCGGAAATCGCGAAGCGGTTTTCCGGCGGCGTGCCGGACGGACTCGTCCGCTGACGCTCGGAAGCGTGATTCGTGAATCGTGAATCGTGATTCGAGCCGATGCCGCAGCGCGGCGACTCGCCCCGCGGAGAGATGGTCGACTCACGAATCACGACTCACGCCGTTGCGGCGGTTAGCCTTTCAGGGCGACCAGCACTTCGTCCAGCATCTTCTTCGCGTCACCGAACAGCATGCGATTGTTCTCTTTGTAGAAGAGCGGGTTGTCGACACCCGCATAGCCGGAGGCCATGCTGCGCTTCATCACAATCGAGGTCCTGGCCTTCCATACTTCCAGCACCGGCATGCCGGCGATCGGGCTCGCCGGGTCCTCCTGGGCGGACGGATTGACGATGTCGTTGGCGCCGATGACCATGGCGACGTCGGTGTCCGGGAAGTCCGCGTTGAGTTCGTCCATCTCCAGCACGATGTCGTAGGGCACCCTGGCCTCGGCCAGCAGCACGTTCATGTGTCCCGGCATGCGGCCGGCGACCGGGTGGATGCCGAAGCGCACGTTGACGCCCCTGTCGCGCAGCTGCTTCGTGATCTCGTACACCGCGTGCTGTGCCTGCGCCACCGCCATCCCGTAGCCCGGCACGATGATCACATTCTTGGCCTCGCGCAACAATTCTGCCGTTTCCGCGGCAAGGATGGGCACGACCTCGCCCGCCGGCAGCGTGCCGCCGGCGGCCGCCGGCGCCCCGCCCTCGGTGCCGAAGCCGCCCGCGATCACCGCGATGAAGTGACGGTTCATCGCCCGGCACATGATGTAGGACAGGATGGCGCCGCTCGAACCGACCAGCGCGCCGGTCACGATCAGCAGGTCGTTCGACAGCATGAAGCCGGTGGCCGCCGCCGCCCAGCCGGAGTAGCTGTTCAGCATCGAAATCACCACCGGCATGTCGGCGCCGCCGATCGCCATCACCATGTGTATGCCGAACAGCAGCGCGATTGCGGTCATCACGGCCAGCGGGATCATGCCATCGGCCACCGTGTGCGTGCCGATGAAGCGCCAGCCGAACCAGATCACCACGAGCAGGCCGATCAGATTGATCCAATGGCGTCCCGGCAGCAGCATCGGCTTGCCGCTGATCTTGGCGGAGAGCTTGCCGAAAGCGATCACCGAACCGGAGAACGTCACGGCGCCGATCAGGATGCCGAGATAGATTTCCACTTCGTGAATGGTCTTCTCGACGCCCTGGAACGTCCCCGCCGCCGCCGGATCGATGTAGTTGGCGAAGCCGACCAGCATGGCGGCAAGACCGACCAGGCTGTGCATCAACGCGACCAGTTCGGGCATCTGCGTCATCTTGACGACGCGCGCCGCGTACAGGCCGACGCTGGCACCGACCACCATGGCCGCGATGATCCACACATAGCCGGCTGATGTGACCTGCGGCCCGATAACCGTCGCCAGCACTGCGATGGTCATGCCGATCATGCCGTACAGGTTGCCGCGCCGCGAGGTCTCCGGATTGGACAGGCCGCCGAGGCTGAGGATGAAAAGTATCGTCGCGCCGATATAGGAAACAGTTGCCAGGGTTGCGGACATGGATCGTTTCCCTTACTTGCGGAACATCTGCAGCATGCGCTGGGTAACCGCGAAGCCGCCGAACATGTTGATCGAAGTGAGCGCCACACCCGCCACCGCCAGCCCCAGTATCCACGCCTCGGGGCGTTCTATGCCCGCTGCCCCCGCCGCATTTTCCATTATGGGCGGCGCCACCTGCACCAGCGCGCCGATGGCAATGATGCTGCTGATCGCGTTGGTGACGCTCATCAGCGGCGTGTGCAGGGCGGGCGTGACATTCCACACCACCATGTAGCCCACGAAGCAGGCCAGCACGAACACCGTGAAGTGGCCGAGGAAAGCCGCCGGCGCGTTGGCGCCTATGAACCAGAACAGCACCGCGGCGACCGCGAACATGATCGTCATCGACTTTGCCGAGGACGGCGCACCGGCGTCGCCGTGACCGTGTCCCTTCCTGGCTGCCGGCACGACCGCTGCCGGCTTGGCTGCCGTCGGCGGTGCGGCTGAAAGCTTTGGGGCCGGTGGCGGCCAGGTGATGTTGCCCTCCTTCACCACCGTGGTGCCGCGGATCACTTCGTCTTCCATGTTGACGTTGATGATGCCGTCCTTGGTCTTGCACAACTCCTCGGCCAGCCGGAACAGATTGGTCGCATACAGCGTGCTCGACTGCCGGGACAGGCGGCTCGGCAGATCGCTGTAGCCGATGATGGTCACGCCGTGCTTCACGGTCACCTCATGCGGCACGGTCAGTTCGCAGTTGCCGCCCTGCTCGGCGGCCATGTCGACGATGATGCTGCCGGGTTTCATCGACTTCACCATTTCAGCGGTTATCAGCTTCGGCGCCGGCCTGCCCGGAATGAGCGCGGTGGTGATGATGATGTCCACTTCCTTCGCCTGCTTGGCGAACACCGCGGCCTGGGCTTTCAGGAAACCTTCGCTCATCACTTTGGCATAGCCGCCGACGCCGGTGCCTTCTTCCTGATAGTCCACGGTGACGAACTCGCCGCCCATGGACTTGACCTGGTCGCCCACTTCGGGACGCGTGTCGTTGGCGCGCACGATGGCGCCCAGCCCCGCAGCCGCGCCGATAGCGGCGAGGCCCGCAACGCCTGCGCCGATGACGAACACCTTGGCCGGCGGCACCTTGCCCGCGGCCGTGATCTGGCCGGTGAAGAAGCGGCCGAAGTGATGCGCCGCTTCGATGACGGCGCGGTAGCCGGCAATGTTGGCCATCGAGGAGAGCGCATCCAGCTTCTGGGCGCGCGAAATGCGCGGCACGCTGTCCATCGCCAGCACGGTGGCCTTCTTCGCCGCGAGCCACTTCAGCAGTTCGGGGTTTTGCGCCGGCCAGATGAAACTGACCAGCGTGCCGCCGTCGCGCATCAAGCCGACTTCTTCCGCGCCGGGTCCGCGCACCTTGAAAACGATGTCCGACGTGGCCCACAGACTGCCTGCGGTATCGACGATCTCGGCGCCCGCGGCACGATAGGCGTCGTCGCTGAAATTCGCCTGGTCGCCGGCGCCGGATTGCACCACCACCTTGAAGCCCAGCTTGATGAGCTTTTCGACGATTTCCGGAACGGTGGCGACGCGCTTTTCTCCCGTCGCCGTCTCTCTTGGCACCCCTATGACCTGAGGCATGAATTCCCCCTCTTTATCAGTCCGGACGTTGACAGTCGATAATGCCAGGGCGACCGCAAAATCCTTGCAGCCTTGACTCGAACTCGATCAGGAAAATCGGATCGCTGGAATTATAAAGGAAAAGGATTTCGCCCCAATTTGACATGCGTCAACAAACCAGCGCCGAAAACGGCCGCGACAGCGACATTGCGCCCAGTCCGGCTGTATCGAGGCGTCAGCGCTCGATGCCGGAGAGTTCCTCGAACAACAGCCCGAGCACGGCGAGGTCGAGCCCCTCGCGGCCGGTCGCGCATAGCGCATTGAACATCTGCAGGCCCAGGGCCGTCACCGGCATGTAGGCGCCGGCATCGTCGCGCCCGGCGCCCTGCGCGAGCTTGATGCCCTTCAGAATCCGTAGAGTTTTGCCGGATTGGTGACGAGGATCTGCTTCCGCAGCGATTCGTCCTGCGTCCAGTCGGCGACGAGATCGAGCAGCCTGCCTTCGTCCGGAAAGTTCTTCTTGTACGACGGATGCGGCCAGTTGCTCGCCCATACCATGCGCTCGGGCGCGGCCTTGATCAGTTCTTTCGCGATCCGCGCCTTGTCCGCGTAGAGGGGCGGG
>Ga0137319_1000521_pt1 | contig 10754 bp, 9 predicted proteins | sample EasRivERMZT333_2_FD_104752 | JGI IMG/M metagenome (GOLD analysis project Ga0137319, IMG submission 104752) | Soil microbial communities from meander-bound floodplain in the East River, Colorado, USA - East River MetaG ERMZT333_2 | ecosystem: Environmental > Terrestrial > Soil > Floodplain ... | reverse complement strand
GGGCGGGACTTGGATGGATTGAAGCTCGAACAATAGAAACTTGCCACTGACCTATCACCCGGTTCGGGACATCGCCTGACCCGTAGTAGACGGTCGAGGCGCGGGCAGGGGGGTTGCCTCGCTGTGGCAACCGGAATAAATTGATCGATGATTGACCGCCGATGCCGCTCGCGACCCGTCCGGATCGCGGTCGTTTCAAAGGGGGGGACGCCGGCTTGGACATAGGGACTGTTATGCGCAGCCCGGGAACGTTCCCGCACTTATTCCCGGCGCCCCGGCCTGGCCCGGCGAGATTACGGGCGGATTGAATTTCCTATCGCTTTTGGTTGACTTATTAATAATCGCAGCCCAACAACAAGCCGCGGGAGGATGCAGCAATGCCCACAACTGCCCTGGAATACGCCGCGTCCGAGCGCGTCACGATTGCGAAGACTCAGTCGGTGGATTTTCCGTTTGGCCCTGCCGGCGAGGGCGCGATTTTTGTCTCGTTGGAAGCGCGTACGCTGCCGCGCCTGGGGCGGCGGGCGACTGCGGCGACGCAGCCAGCGCGTTTGAATCCGGTACGCCCCGTCGTGCCCGGCGGACCTATCGGTCCAATAGGTCCGATTGGACCCATTGGACCGATAGGCCCGATCGATCCCGGTGGTGGCGGCGTTCCGCCCGTGCCGCCGACCAGCCCGATCAACCAGAACAATTTCCAGGTCGAAGTATTCAACGGTGATGGTCGATCGCTAGGCATCGGGCGTGCCCATTTCACGGTGATGGCGCGGCCGGGCGTGCGCGAATCGATCACCGTGCGGCCGCGCCTTTGGAAAGTGCGCGTGACCAACCTGAGCGGCTCCGATGCGAGCGTGATCATTCACGTTGCGTATTACGGCACGCGGCCGTTGATCGAGCGCCCGATCGATCTGGACTTTATCAATCACAAGCTGAACATTCTGTTTAACGATGTGCAGCCGATACGCATGTTATTGCGAAATCGGGACGTGCTTATCCCCCTGCCGAATTCTTCGCAAACCATAAGAGTCAAGGTCACCGATCTGGTGCTTGAGCTTCATCCCGAATGGGCGCTCGTCCATCGCGATTTGCTGGGCGACGATCCGAATCTGCCCGGTGTGCACCACACCTTCTCTCCGGGATTCATGGACAAGACGCTTTCGTCTTCGACGCTGCGGCTCACTGCGGAAGTGGTCGAAAACCGCCCGGCGATTCATGTGTCGGTGTATTTCAACAAGTCGAAAGTCGACCTCGGCGATCTGGTGCAGGCGCTGGTGGATAAAACCGGCGAGGCGCTCGCGGATTTTCTGCCCGCCGTCGAGTTACCGGACTTCACGATTAACCTTTATTTCGTGCTGCGCAACCATCCTGAGCCGGGGTCGGTGATCAAGCTGGTACCGAGTTTCGATGTGCGCGTGCGCGTAGAGGTGGGCGGCTCGCAATCATCGATGGCGATGTTTTTGCGCGCCGGTCTGGAACTTGCGCTGAACAAGATTTTTGCGAAGTTTTCGACCGAAAAAATACTCCACAAGTATGCGCAAACCTTCCTCGGCTGGGTGCTGGGTGACCGCGAGGCGCTGTATCAAGGCACACGCGCGACCGTAGCGTTGAACCAGGTTGGCGATGCGCCGACCGGCCCGGTGCTGGTGTCCGATTTCGGCAGCGAGCCGCAGCCGCCGCTCGACCCCGGCAACTTGTCGAAAATCGATCATGTCGTTGTGGTGATGATGGAGAACCGCTCGTTCGACCATATGCTCGGCTACTTAAGTCTGCCGGCGAGCGGAAACGATGGCCGCGTGGGTCGAGGCCGGCTCGACGTGGATGGTCTCACCGGCGCGGAAAGCAATCCTTTCGAAGTGCGCGGCGGCCGCGTGCGCGTGTTCCCTCAAGCGAAGACCCGCATTGAGCAGGATCCCGCGCACTCGTTTGACGCAGCGCTAAAGCAGCGCGGCGACTTCACCATCGAGTACAGCACGGCAGGCGGGTCAGTGCCGCGCCCGCCACCGGGTGTCGACGAGGACGAGTGGCTGGATCGTTACAATGAGGCGCATCGGCGGGAGTTTTATGTACGCCGCAACGAGGGGTTTGTGCTGGAACACCTGCGCAAACTGCGCGCCGCGTATCCGAACTTGAGCGGCGCGGCTTTCACCACTGCACGCGATGCGGTGATGAGTTACTACACCGCGGCGCAGTTGCCTACCTACGACTATCTGGCGCAGAACTTCGGTATTTGCGACCGCTGGTTTTCCGCCCATCCCGGCCATACTTGGCCCAATCGCTTTATTTCCCTCACCGGGGGCTTGATACTCGGACCCGACAACAAACCGCAGTACGACAATCCCAGCCTGTCGACGTTCGAGCCGCTGCAACTGAACACTATTTTCGATCATTTGACCGCGGCCGGCGTCGAGTGGCGCTGTTACGAACACAATTTTTGTTTTTTGCGGCTGTTCAAAAAATACACTACCGACCGCACAAGGGTGCGGCAATATCTTGCCGCACCCCTGCTCGGTGAGCAGGGATTTGCCGCCGATGTCCAATCGCGCAACTGGATGACCACGCCGTCGGTGACGTTTATCGAGCCGCGCATTATTGACATTTCACCTGCCAACGCCAATGACGATCATCCGCCCGCCGACGTCGGCAACGGCCAGCGATTTATCAAAGAAGTGATCGATGCGCTGCAGGCACAACCCGAGGTGTGGGCAAAAACATTGTTGCTGGTGACCTATGACGAGGCCGGCGGGTTTTTTGACCATGTGCATGCCTCGGCCGGCGCGGCGACGCCCATGTTCAGCGATCCGTATACCGGCGTACCGGTTACCTATCGCGGTTTTCGTGTACCTGCGTTCGTCGCCACGCCGTTTGTGCCGGCGCGCACGGTGTCGCACGAGGTCTACGACCACACCTCGATACTCAAGACCATCATGGCGCGTTTTCTCGCGGCAAAGCCGCCCAACATGGGGCCGCGCGTAGCGGCTGCGCGCGACGTGGGCTCGATGCTGTCATTGAATCAGCCGCGTCCGCTGACCGGGCCGTTGCCCGTTGTCGCCTTTGTGCGAAAGAAAACTACGCGCCTCACGGCGCTGCCCAGCGATGATTTCCGGCGCTTTCTCACGGGTTTCCGCGACAAGTTTGTGCCGGCGGTGGTTGCGCCGCGTCCGATGAAACCCGTGACGCGGACCAAACGCGCGAAACCCGCGAAGAGCACCAAACGCACGAAACCTGCAAAGGCGCGCTGATACCAACGCCGAGGGGTCGGAGTACCATTTCCATCAAGTAAGACGCCCGCCTTCTCCGGCAGGTTGGTCCGTTGTTGAATCCGCCGGTCTTCCACGCTTGGGCGGACACGCTGTCCGGCCCAGCGCCTGCACGATTTCGTTCTTGAAGCGGTAGTCCGCCTCCGCGAAGAAGGCGATCTGCCGGTTGTTGCCCCGCTGGATGAGCTGCTGGGGCAACCCGGGAAAGCTGAATCCGGGCCGCCGCGCCATTTTGGTTGGATGTCGCTCGTTAATTTGATTATTCTCATTAACGCATATCCCTATTAACAGTTACTCTGACCCCCAACCGGGGAGGACGCGTGAGCAAAATAACGGAAATCAAGACGCATCCCGTCTCGATCGCACTGAAGCAGACGCTATGGACGGCGCACGAGGAGCTGAAGGACTCCAGCGTCATCCTGGTGGAAGTGCGCACCGATGACGGCATCGTCGGCGTCGGCCCGATCCACGGCTCGCCGCAGAAGAGCATCTGCGAATGGATCGCGCGCTTCGCGGACGTGATCCGTGGCATGGACGCGACCGCCACCGTCGCGGCATGGGAGAAGATGTTTTCCCTGACCTCGCCGCGGCCCGGCGGCATGGGCGGCCGCGACGGGTTGCCGGCGCCGCTGTCGCGCAGCGCGCGCCCGCAGATCATGGCGGCGATCGCCGGCATCGACATCGCGCTGTGGGATATCCGGGGCAAGGCGGCGGGCCTTCCCGTGTATCGCCTGCTCGGCGCGGAAAAGCGGCCGATCTACACCTATGCCACGGGCGGCTACTACCAGCTGGGCGCGCCCGACAAGGTTTACGCGGACGAACTCGCGAGCTTCGTAAGCGCGGGCTTCCGCGCGGTCAAGCTGAAAACCGGGGGCGGCACGGTGGCGGAAGAGGCGCGGCGCGTGCGGATGGTGCGCGAGGCCATCGGCAAGGACGTTTCACTGATGCTCGACATGAATGCTCCTTACGACATCGACGAGTGCATCGCCTTCGCGCGTGCGGTCGAGCCCCTGGACATCTTCTGGCTGGAGGAGCCGCTGCACTGGTACCTGCAGCCCGCGGATTTCCTGCGGCTCGCCCAGGCAACGCCCATCCCGCTCGCGCACGGCGAGCGCGAGCTGACCCGTTTCACGGTGCGTGATTTCATTGCCAATGGCTCGATACGCTACGTGCAGTTCGACTCGACACGCTATGCCGGCTTCACCGAGGCGTTGCGGGTTGCGCAGCTCGCCGAGCAGCACGGCGTTATGATCGCGCCCCATACCGTGCCGGAGCTGCACGCCCACCTGGTCATGGCGTTCCCGCGCTGCGGCTTCGCGGTGGAATCGCACGGCAATGCCCAGCGCGACCCGGTCTCGCACGGGCTCTACCGCGAGCACGTGCATACCAGGGGCAGCTACGTCCACCTCAACGACAGGCCCGGCTTCGGTGTCGAGGTGGACTGGGAATTCGTCAAGCGCTATCGCGCTTGACGAATAAGAAGGGGCGTTCCGGGACGCGAAGTGGTGACCGGAAACCGCGGCCGCACCGTGGTTCCGAGATTGACTAGGAACATTTTCATGCGGCACCGGGTGTGGGCCCGTGCTGCTTACCGTCCACTGACGGACCGGGAGCGACGGTATATTATTCCTGGCTAGGGAGGTGCCGCATTCATGCTGATCAACTGCGCTGCGTACCAGAGCGGCAAGAAGCTCGGGGATATCCGCAAGGAGGAGATCCACGACTACCTGAACCGGCCCGGCGCTTTTGTCTGGGTGGCGCTGAAAGACGCCACTCCCGAAGAGCTTGACGAGATGCAGCGGCAGTTTGACCTGCACGAGCTGGCGGTCGAGGACGCGCGCCATGGCCACCAGCGGCCCAAGATCGAGGAGTACGGCGACTCGCTGTTCGCAGTACTGCACATGATCGAGCCCGAGGGCGACCAGTTGCACGTGGGCGAACTGAGCATCTTCGTCGGCAAGAACTACGTGCTGTCGGTGCGCAACCGGGCCCAGCAGGGCTTCGCCAGCGTGCGTACCCGCAGCGAGCACGAGCCGCACCTGCTCAAGCACGGCGCGGGGTTCGTGTTCTACGCGCTGATCGACACGGTGGTGGATCGCTATTTCCCCATCCTCGACGCCGTGGAGGACGAACTCGAGGAGGTGGAGGCGCGCATCTTCGACGGCTCGCCGGGGCGCGCGAATATCGAGGCGCTGTACGCGATCAAGCAGAAACTGATGGTCCTCAAGCACGCGGTCGGTCCTTTGCAGGAGGCCCTCGGCAGGCTCTACGGCGGGCGGGTGCCGGCAGTCTGCGCTTATACCCAGGAGTATTTCCGCGACATCGCCGATCACCTGCAGCGTATCAACCAGTCCATAGACAGCCAGCGCGACATGGTGATCACGGCCCTTTCCGTGAACCTGTCCATGATCACGATCGGAGAGGCCGAGACCGTCAAGCGGCTCGCGGCCTATGCCGCGCTGGTGGCGGTGCCGACCATGATCGCCGGCGTCTACGGCATGAATTTCGAGTACATGCCGGAGTTGAAGTCGGTATGGGGCTACCCGCTGGCGCTGGCCCTGATGGTCGGGATAGACGTCTATCTCTTCATGCGCTTCCGCAAGGCGAAGTGGCTCTAGGATTCGGCGATCATGTCTATCGAAGCACGCTGGTTGAGTGGGGACACGTGTTCTCGCCGAGTTCAGAGCGCCGAATCCTTAACGAGTGCCGGGATTTAGGAATCAAATCATCCACCTGCAGTGCCACGGGTGCCAAACGCGTCAAATTAAGGCGTAGACGGATTTTTCTGATGTAGCTACAATGTTTTCATTGTGGCTACAAGGAAAACTTCGATGGAAGTCTCGATCCGGGAGATGAAAAACCGCCTGTCCAAGTACCTGAAGCTGGTGCAGGCGGGCAAGGACGTGGTGATCACCGACCGTGGGCGGCCGGTGGCGCGGCTGACCGTCGTCCAACTGTCGGCCAAGGAAGCCGAGGCGGAGTACATCCGGCGCATCAACGCGCTGCCGTGGGTGCAGCCGGGGAAGGGCGGGAAGATCAAGGGATCGCGTCCGGGTATTCCCCTCCGCGGTGAGGGGCCGACGGCCGCGGAGATTGTCCTTCAGGACAGGGAATGATCCTGTACCTCGATACGTCGGCGTACGTTCGAGTCTATGTTCGAGAGGTGGGTCACGATCTGATCTGGAATGTGGCGCAGAGCGCGTCGGAGATTGCGACGCATCTCATTGCCTACGCCGAAATGCGGGCGGCTCTGGCGCGCATGCAGCGCATGGATCGCCTGGTCGCCGCGGAGGTTGCTTCGATAAAGGCGACTTTCGAGCAGGATTGGGACAGGACCCTGAAAATCTCTCCGACCGAGGCCATGATGCGGCGCGCCGGCGATCTGGCTGAGCGCTTCGGCCTGCGCGGCTACGACAGCGTTCATCTCGCCGCCGCGGAGTCGCTGCTGTCACGAAGCGTGGACAGCCTACGCTTCGCGTCCTTCGACGAACGTCTCAATCAGTCCGCGGCGGAGTTGGGCTTGCCTTTGCTGGCGTGACGTTTACGTGCCTTGCTGGTCTTTCGTCCCGTATCCGTCGCTTTGACTTCATGCCGTGAAGCTCCCGCGGCTAGCGCCAGTTCGGCAAGCAGACTTTCGTCCCATACTCGAAATAGTCGAGGCCGCGCTCGAAATACTTCTCGCCGGCCAGCTCCTTCAAACTGGATTTGGAGATCAGTCCGGTGAACGCCGTCTTAGGCGCCATATTGGGCCAGTGCCGATTTCAGTTGTTCCGCGACTGCCTGGCGCAGCATGTCCGGCGCCACCACTTCCACCGCCGGGGCCGTGCTTCATGATGTCCATCAGCAATTCGCGGTCGTCGCGGCAGGGGATTCTGAGTTCATATCGTCCATCGGTCAGGAACTGGCCCACCTGCTTGGGGTGCCAGCGCCCGTCCACCACCCAGCGGGCGCGCTCGGCGGAAAACCGCAGCACTGCGGTCTTGTTGGCCTTGCCCGAAAGGATGCATTGGTTTCGGAACTCCGCCCATGTCGCCACCCGTACCGAAAACGCGCAGGCGATGACATTCGTTGACGAGGAACACTCCCGTGCAGGCCTTCACAAAGGAGTTTGCCTGCCGCCGCCCGGGAGTGGGGTTTCTTACTCCTTGGTTGCCGGCTGCGGCCGGAAAGCCGTGAGCAGCTCGATGGGAAGCGGGAAGACGATAGTGTTGCTCTTCTCGCCCGCAATATTGAGCAGCGCGCCCAGGTAGCGCAGTTGCATCGCCTGGGGCCGGCGCGCGAGGATCTCGCCCGCCTGGGCCAGCCGCTCGGCCGCCTGCTGCTCTCCTTCGGCGTCGATGATCTTCGCGCGGCGCAGCCGCTCCGCCTCGGCCTGCTTCGCGATCGCGCGCACCATGACTTCGTTCAAGTCCACGTGCTTGAGCGCGACGTTGGATACCTTGATGCCCCAGGCGTCGGTGGCCTCGTCCAGCAGCCGGCGCAGGTCGGTGTTCAACTTCTCGCGCTCCGCGAGCATCTCGTCGAGCTCGTGCTGGCCGAGCACCGAGCGCAGCGTGGTCTGGGCGATCTCGCTGGTGGCCTGGTTGAAGTTCTCGACCTGGATGATCGCCTTCTCCGGGTCCATGACTCGGTAGTAGACGACCGCGTTCACCTTGACCGAAACGTTGTCGCGCGAGATGACGTCCTGCGGCGGCACGTCCAGTACCCGGGTGCGCAGGTCGACCCGCACCATTTGCTGGATGAACGGCACCACGATGATCAGCCCGGGTCCCTTGACCTTCCAGAAGCGGCCGAGCATGAAAACGACCCCCCGCTCGTATTCGCGCAGTATGCGGAATGAGTACGCGAGCAGCGCAACCAGCAGGCCGAACAGGGCGAGGTAGATCAGTAGCATAACCATGGAATCAGGCATGAGTTTCTCCCGTCGTTGTGATTGGTCGGACGGTGAGCGTCAGTCCGTTCCGGCTCACCACGCTGATTTCGTCGCCGGGCGCGAGCGCAATATCAGCCCGCGCGCGCCAGGTTTCGCCGTGGACGCGGATGCTGCCGGTGAGCCCGTCCCACTCGACCACGCGTCCCGCCATGCCGATCATCTGCTCGGACCCGCTCACGACCCCGCGGCGGCGCGCGCGCAGCGCGTAGCCGAGCGCGAACAGAAAGAACGCCGCGCTCACGCCCGCCGTCACGGCGAGCACCGGCCACGTCACGCGGTAGGCGATGTCCGCGCCTGCGGGATCGAACAGGAACACGCCGCCCGCGACGAACGCGACGATGCCGCCGATGCCGAGCGCGCCGATGCCCGGCGTCAGCGCCTCCACGGTCATCAAGGCGATCCCCAGCAGTAGAAGCGCGAGCCCGGCGAAGCTGACCGGCAGCACGGCAAGGGCCGCGAGGGCGAGCAGCAGGCTGATGCCGCCGATGACGCCGGGGACTACCGCCCCCGGACTCCAGAATTCGAACAGGATGCCGTAGATGCCCGCCAGCAGCAGCAGGAAGGCGATATTGGGGTTGGTGATGACGCCCAGCGCGCGCATGCGCCAATCGGGCTCGACGGCGATCGTTTCGGCACCCTTCGTCGCGAGCTTGAGCTCGAGGCCGGCGGCCTTGACGCGGCGGCCGTCGGCACGCGCGAGCAGCTCCGGGAGGTCGGCGGCCATGAAGTCAACGACGCGCAACTTCACCGCTTCCTCGGCGGTGAGCGTTGCCGCATCGCGCACCGCCTTCTCCGCCCACGCGGCGTTGCGGCCCCGCAGTTGTGCCAGGCTGCGCAGGTAGGCGATCGCGTCGTTCAGCACCTTACGCTCCATGGTGCCCTGGCTATCCGCGGGCGCATCCCTTTTGCTGGAATCGCCGTCACGCTTTGCCGGGGCGGGGGAGCCGGGCACGCCCCCCGGCGGACCCATCTGGACCGGCGTCGCCGCGCCCAGGTGCGTGCCGGGTGCCATCGCGGAGACGTGCGCCGCGTAGGCCATGTACGTTCCGGCGCTGGCCGCGCGGGCGCCGCTGGGCGAGACGTAGACCGCGATCGGGACCGGCGAGGCGAGCATCGCCTGGATGATGTCGCGGGTCGAAGCGACGAGACCGCCCGGCGTATCGAGGCTCATGACGACGAGCGCGGCATTTTCCTTGCGCGCGCGCGCGAGCGCCGCTTCCATTTGCATCACCGTGGCGACGCCGATCGCGCCCTTGATTTCGAGCGTCACGACCGGCTGGGCGGGCGCGGAGTGAGCCGGCCCAAAGCCCAGGATGAGCGCTGCGGCAAAGAGATGCAGTGCAGCCCGCACTGCCTTCGAGAGAGCCGAGCCGGCCCCGGAACTTGTCATGTCGGCCTGTCCTCCTTGCGGGCACGCGGCGCGGAATGCCTCGTGCCCGAGCCTGAACCGGCATTATGCGCCCGTGAGGGGCCGCGGGATAAGGGGCTGCGGCCGCCCGCACCTACTGGGCGAAAAATTCCCTGACCTTCTCCATCCAGGACTTCGCGCGCGGATTGTGTTTTCCCGCGTCCTTCTGATTGATCGCTTCGAGCTCCAGCAGCAGGTCTTTCTGGCGCGCAGTGAGCTGGACCGGCGTCTCGATCGCAACGTGGCAGATGAGGTCCCCGTGCGCCGAGGAGCGCACGCCTTTGATGCCCTTGCCGCGCAGCCGGAACATCTGGCTGGTCTGGGTGCCGGCCGGCACCTTGATCTTGGCGTAGCCGTCGAGCGTATGGATCTCGATGTCGGTGCCGAGCGCTGCCGAAGTGAAGCTGATCGGCATCTCGCAGTGGAGATCGTTGTGGTCGCGCGTGAATACCGGGTGCGGCTTGAGGTGGACCACCACGTAAAGATCGCCGGTGGGGCCGCCGTTGGCGCCGGCTTCGCCTTCGCCCGACAGCCGGATGCGGTCGCCATCGTCCACGCCCGCCGGGATTTTCACCGACAACGTCTTGTGCTGTTTGATGCGCCCGGCACCGCCGCAGGCCACGCACGGGTTCGCCACGATCTTGCCGGTGCCGTGACAGCGCGGGCAGGTTTGCTGGATCGAGAAGAAGCCTTGTTGCATGCGCACCTGGCCGTGGCCGCTGCAGGTCGGGCAGACGGTGGGTGATGTACCGGACCTGGCGCCGCTGCCGTGGCAGGTGCCGCATTCCTCCATCGCCGGGATGCGGATGCGCGTCTCGGTGCCGCGCGCGGCGTCCTCCAGGGAGATTTCCAGGTTGTAGCGCAGGTCGGCGCCGCGATAGACGTTGGAGCGGCCGCGCCCGCCGCCGAAGATATCGCTGAAGATGTCGCCGAAGGCGTCGGCGAAATTGCCGAAGCCTGCGCCTGCACCGGCTCCCGCCGCGGCCGTCGAATCCACTCCGGCATGGCCAAACTGGTCGTAGGCCGCGCGCTTCTGGCTGTCCGAGAGGATTTCGTAGGCCTCCTTGGCTTCCTTGAAATTCCCTTCCGCCTTGGGGTTGTCCGGGTTGCGGTCCGGATGCCACTTCATGGCGAGCTTGCGGTACGACTTCTTGAT
>Ga0137319_1000514_pt1 | contig 10801 bp, 10 predicted proteins | sample EasRivERMZT333_2_FD_104752 | JGI IMG/M metagenome (GOLD analysis project Ga0137319, IMG submission 104752) | Soil microbial communities from meander-bound floodplain in the East River, Colorado, USA - East River MetaG ERMZT333_2 | ecosystem: Environmental > Terrestrial > Soil > Floodplain ... | reverse complement strand
CACGACTCGAAAACCTCAACGATTTCGTCTATTGCGGGCCGGCACGATGGCAAATGACGGCGCGGCGTTTGCGGCCCGCCCGCTCGGCCAAGAGTCAGAAGACGCTACCCGGCGCGAGCAGCAGCGTCCGGCGCCATGGCGATGATCAAAAGCCGATGGTGATGCCGATGTTGGCTACCGGGAAATACTTGTACTTGCTCATACTGTCGTTCAGGGATTGCTGCTCAGCCGCCACGTCATTCTGCAGTTGCGCGCACTGACCCGCGGGCACCGCCGGGCCGCAGGTGGCGGTGAGGGTCGACTTCGGGGAACCCTGGAATATCACGCCGATGTCGAAATAAAAATTCACACCCGCGCCGGCGACATTGCCGTAGCCGATACCGAGATAGGGCGCCGTCTTCTTGCCGGGCTTGACCGTGCCAGTCAGGCTTCCAACATCGCTCGCCGCGTAGGTTATGCCATTGATCGTGAAAGTGCCGCCGGCAGGAACGCCGGTAACGTCAAGCTTGTTGTCGTTGCCCACGATGCCGGCCGTAATGCGGAATGGTCCCAGCGGGCTCCAGTCGAGCAGCCCGCTCAAGTTGGAGAGCTTGAGTTTGCCTTCGTAATTTACATCGGTCGTATTCACGTCAACGCTGTAGTTGCTGAGCCACGAGTAGCCGATGCGCGCGCTCAGCGTCGGCGCGAGGTTCCAGCCGATATCGGCGCCGACGCCGGTCGTACCGGCGCGCACTCCGATTCCAGCCGCACTTGCGGAGCCGGTAACAGCAATTGCCATTGCGACGGGAATGATTTTTCTCAGTTTCATTGGATCTCCATTCTTCTTGAGCGGGCTTGCAAACCGGCATTCTGCATACGAGAGCGCCATATCTCAAGCGCACTTTGACACCCATTTACTCGCCACTGTGTCATTCTTCACGTTTCTCAGGCTCGTAGCGGGGTTCCAGCCCCATCAGCCTGAGCAACCACACCAGCGCGAATCCCATGACCAGCGGCCACCAATGCGGTACCGAGATCGCCACCAGCGCGGAGGCGCCGTAGGTCACCCCCATGATGAACATTCCGAAATGCCGGTCGCGGTAAAACACGAACATCATGGTCGCGCACAGCACGAGGAACAAGCCGGCGAAACCGTAGATGACATAAATCATAATGCTAAGATTGTCACAGATTCTTCACTATAATGTCACCTCCGGCCGCCGGCCCATGACGAAGCAGAAACGCACGCTCGCCAGTTGCTGCGCCGCCCACACGGTGCACGACGGGTTTTCCGACGTCACCTACGTGCTGCTGCCGCTGCTGGCGCAGACCTTCGGCCTGTCGCTCGCCCAGGTCGGCATGATCCGCTCCGCCCACCGCGTGGCAATGGCGGCGTTCCAGATCCCGGCCGGGCTGATCGCGGAGCGCTTCGGCGAGCGCAACCTGCTCGCGCTCGGCACGCTGATCGCGGGCATTGCTTTCCTGGCCCTGGGTTTCGCGCCCGGGTTCTGGGCCATCCTGATCGCTCTCTTCTTCGCGGGGATCGGCTCGGCGGTGCAGCACCCGCTGTCCTCCACCATCATTTCGCATGCCTACCCGGGGGAGGGCCGCCGCGCCGCGCTCGGCACCTACAACTTCTTCGGCGACGTCGGCAAGTTCGCCTTCGGCGGGATCGTCAGCCTGTTGCTGTTCGCGGGAATTTCGTGGCAGGCGCCCGTCGTCGGATTCGGGATGGCAGGTATACTCGCCGCGATTGCGATCTTCGTCACGGTCACCGATACGCATGCTGCGAAAGCCGCAGCGAGCGCCGCCGCCGCGCCAGCAAGAAAGATAAAGGGCTGGGGCATTCGCGATCGGCGGGGCTTCACGGCGCTGTGCCTGATCGAGATCCTCGATTCGAGCACGCGCACCGGCGTCCTCACCTTCATCGCGTTCGTACTGATCGCCAAGGGCATGCCGGACGGCTGGGCCGTGTTGTCGGTGCCGCTTATCCTGGTCGGCGGCATGGCGGGCAAGCTCGCCTGCGGCTTCCTCGCCGAGCGCTTCGGCATCGTGCGCATGATCATCATCACCGAGGTCGCCACCGGCTGCGGCATTCTCGCAACACTCGCCCTGCCCGGCGCTGTCTCGTTCCTGCTGCTGCCGCTGATCGGCGTCGTGCTGAACGGCACCTCTTCCGTGCTCTACGCCACCCTTGGCGACTTCGTCGAGCCGGACCGCCTGCCGCGCGCCTTCGGCCTGTTCTACACGCTGGGCTCCCTGTGCGGCATCGCCGCCCCGCTCGGCTACGGCCTGGTCGGCGACTTCTACGGCATCGAAACCGCGTTCGCCATCATCGGCATCGCGATTTTCCTCACCGTACCGCTGGCGGCGCTCATGAAGCCCGCCGGCGCGCTCAAGCCAGTGACGAGGTGACGAAGTGACGGGGTGACGAAACACCGGTCGCGGCCGCGTTCGATAGCCGAGGTCGCCGTCACTTCGTCACTGCGTCACTTCATCACCTGTCCGTGATCACCCGTATAATTCCCTAATCGCTCGCCGCAAGTGGAGGCACCATGGCAGGCAAACAACGCATCAGTTACGTCCCGCTGGAACAGATGACGCCCGAGATGCGCGCCGAGATGGAGCGGTGCGCGAAGATGGGCACGCCGCGCCCGGAAAGCTCGGCGGTGCGCGCCCACGTACCGGGCGCGTTCTGGGCGTTCGCCAATTCCTGGCGCGACATCTTCCATACCGGCGTGTGTGATCACGCGATCAAGGAACTATGCCGCCTGTACGTCTCGCGCGGTGTCACCTGCGAATTCTGCGGCAACCAGCGCTCGACCAAGGCATTCAGCGGCAAGCTCAACGAAGCGCAAACCGACGACCTGGTCAATTTCGAGAAATCCACGAAATACAACGAGCGCGAGAAGGCCGCGCTCGCCTACGCCGAGGCGATCACCTGGCGGCTCGACACCGACGACAGGTTCTGGGGACGCATGCACCAGCACTTCAGCGAACCCGAGCTGGTCGAGCTGGGCTGCTTCATCGCGCTCACCATGGGGCAGCAGAGCTGGTTGCGGCTGCTCAATATCGAGCACCACCAGGTGATGGTCGGGACTTCCGCGTCGATGGCGCCCGGCTTCGAGAACGCCGAAGCATTGGCCAAGGCCAAAGCTTCACCGGACTACTGGGCGAAAAAGCCAAAAGCGTCGAACAAGAACGCCGCGTGAACTAATGGCCACGCAACCGATATTTTTCCACCCTGCGTTGACGGCGCTCGCCCTGGCCCTGCTCTGCGCCACCGGCAGCGCACAGGCACAGAAGGACTATCCCAGCCGGCCGATCCGCATGCTGGTGGGCGTTGTCCCCGGCGGCGCGACCGACATACTGGCGCGCATCTTCGCGCAGAAACTGGCCGAGAGCTGGCGGCAGCAGGTGGTGGTCGACAATCGTCCCGGCGCGAACCAGATCATCGCGGCCGACCTTACGGCGAAGGCGGCCCCGGACGGCTACACCCTCCAGATGATCCCGGCGGGCTTCGCCATCAATCCGGCAATGCACCCCAAGCTGCCATACGATCCAATACGTGATTTCACCGCGATCAGCATGGTCGCCATGGTGCCGAACGTGATGGTGGTCCATCCGTCGATACCCGTGAAAACCGTCAACGATTTCATTGCCTACGCCCGCGCGCGCCCGGGGCAGCTTTCGTACGGCTCATCCGGCGTCGGATCGCCCAGCCACCTGTGCGGCGAACTGCTCAGCGCGATCACCCGGATCCCTCTGTCGCACGTCCCGTACAAGGGGCAGGGACAGGCGATGATCGATCTGCTGGGAGGACATCTGAAGCTGGCGTTCCCCTCGATACCGGCGTCCATCCCGTTTCTCAGGACCGGAAAACTCATCGCGCTGGGTGTCGCGACCAACCGGCGTTCTTCCGCGCTGCCTGACGTCCCGACCATAGACGAGTCGGGCGTGAAGGGGTACGACGTCAGCGCCTGGTACGGGGTGATCGGCCCGCCGAAAATGCCGAAGCCGCTGCTGGCCAGGATCAACGGCGAGCTGAACCGGATACTCAAGACCCCGGAGGTCGGTCAAGCCATGTCGCAGCAAGGTGCCGACCCGCTGGGCAGCACGCCGGAGGAATTCGCCGCTGCCATCGCTACCGACATCCCGAAGTGGAAGAAGATAGTCGCGGACGCGGGGATCAAGGTGGGGCAGTAACTGCGTCTCAGATAAGGCGTCTCATCCTTCATCGTTGACCGCTGCTTCTTCCCCCGTTGCTTCTGCCTTGCCGCTCACTGAGCGGCAATAAGTCTTGGTACGCGGGAAGCGCGTACCAAGACTTGGCCTTCGAACATGCGGCGCTGGGTGCGGTAGAAGGCGCCCTGCTCCGCGTACCACTGACCTTCCAGCTTGCGCACGGATGCGGCGACGGTCAGCACGCCGGAGGGCATGGCGATGCGGATTTCCGATTCCGGATTGCCGGTCGGCCGCGTCGCTTCCTGCACCACGCTTCCGTCCAGCCGCGCTGCGACCGCCATGCATAGCGTGCACGTCAGCGGCAGCGCGCGGTGCGGCTGGCCGTTGGACATCATGCGGCCAGTGAGGTCCATGCCGGCCGCCTTGAGGGTTGCGCCCGTCAGCGTCTTCGCGTCCTGCGGCCCCGATATGAAACCCACGAAGGGAACCGCGGCGCGCCTGGCGGCCTCCTCAGGCGTTTTCGTCACGCCCATCGCGACGGAAGCGGCGATGCGTATCGAAGCAAGCTTTCGCAGCAGTTCCGGGTTGGCGTCGATCTCGTCCGGCAGTTCCGTGCCCTTGATGCCGAGGTCGGCGGCGTGCACGAACACGCAGGCGTTGGCGGCATCCACCATGGAGACGCGGATCCTGCCGACGCCCGGCACGTCGAGCGTGTCACTGACGTTGCCCGTGGGCAGCAGCTTGCCGGTCGTCGCGCCGCCCGGCTCACGGAACTCGAGCTTGACCGGCGCGCCCGTCCCGGCCACACCGGGAATGGCGAGGTCGCCGTCCACCGCCGACAGTCCGTCGTCCACCGGGAAGCGCGACCAGATGATCTTCTTCGTGTTGGTGTTGTGGACGCGCACCAGCGCCTCCCGTCCGGAAACCTTGAGCAACCCCTCGTCCACCGCGAACGGCCCCATCGCGGAAGACATGTTGCCGCAATTGGCGCCGTATTCGACCTTGGCTTCCTTCACCTGCACCTGCGCGAAGGTGTAGTCGATATCGGCATCGTCCCGGGTCGCGGGACCGACCACGCACACCTTGGAGAGCGAGGACACGCCGCCGCCCATGCCGTCGAGCTGCCGTCCATAGGGATCCGGGCTGCCGATCGCGGCGAGAAAGATCTCGTCCCACAGCGCGCGGTCGCGCGGCAGGTCCCTGGCATGAAATACAACAGCGTTGCTGGTGCCGCCGCGCATGAAAACCGCGGGTATCTTCAACTGTTTCATTGCTGCACTCCTTGAAAACCGTGATTCGTGAATCGTGATTCGTCATTCGGCCCCCTCACTCCAACCCTCTCCCCCAAGTTGGGGAAGAAGGGGTAGTGTGAGTCAAACCACATATCACAGTTCACGAATCACACGTTCGCGGTTCGAGTCGAATCACGACCCACGAATCACGCAGTTTCTAGCCCACTTGCCTTTGCAGCACCGTAGGCCCCCGCCCGCCACGGTGCTCCTCATCCATTCGCAGGTACTGGGGGCCGAGCTGCTCGATGCTGTTGCAGCCGAGCAGACCGATCACGCGGTCCACCTCGCTCCTGAGCAGTTTCAGCGCGTGCAGCGCCCCGGCTTCGCCGCCCGCCGCGGCGCCGAACAGCGTCGCGCGCCCCACAAACACCATCCTGGCGCCCAGCGCCAGCGCCTTGACGACATCGGTGCCGCGCCGGATGCCGCCGTCCAGCATGATCGCGAGCTGCTTGCCGACGGCGTCCGCGATCTGCGGCAGCACCTCGATCGGGGATTGCGCGCCGTCGAGCTGGCGGCCGCCGTGGTTCGAAACGAAGATGCCGTCCGCGCCGTGCTGGGCCGCGAGCCGCGCGTCTTCCACCGTCATGATGCCCTTGATCAGGAGCTGCTTCGGCCACAGCTTGCGCAACCAGGCGAAGTCCTCCCAGTTCAGCTCCGTGCGCCGCGTGCGGAATTCGGTCAGGGTTGGCGACGTGATGCGGCCGCCATTGTTGACATCCAGGTTCTGGAAGCGCGGCACGCCCGACGCCAGCAGCGTGCGCAGGAAGACGCCGGCGAGCCAGCGCGGGTGCAGCGCCCCGTCCATCATGTTGGCGAGGTTGAGCGTGAACGGCACTTCGAAATTGTTGCGGCGGTTGTACTCGCGGTTGCCGCCGACGACCACATCGGTGGTAATCACCAGCGCCTCGAAACCGGCGTCGAGCGCACGGGCAACGAGGCCACGCGCCAGGTCGTGGTCCTTGGACATGTAGAGCTGGAACCACTTGGCGCCGCCGGCGTCCCGGGCAACCCGCTCCATCGGCACGAACGAAGCCGTGGACAGCACGTACGGCACGCCGGCGGCCGCCGCGGCCCGGCCGAGCGCGACGTCGGCGTCGTAGCAGTAGAGCCCCGAGGCTCCAGTCGGCGCGATGCCGAATGGCGACTCGAAAGTCCTGCCCCACAGCGTCACTTTCTGCGAGCGCTTCGACACGTTCACCAGCGTGCGCGGCACGAAGCGGATGCGCTCGAAGTCGGCGCGGTTGGCGCGCAGCGTGACCTCGTCCTCTGTGCCGCGCGCCAGGAATTCGTATGCAACGCGCGGCAGCCGCCGCTGCGCGATGGCTTGCAGGTCACCGATGTTGTATGCCTGAAGATAGTTCACGGACCGGACTTTACCGCCCGCCGCGCACATGCGAAGCAGGCCTGAAGGTAAACTGGCGGTATTGTAATTCACACGGCGGGCTTTGGTTACTCGTTACTCGTTTCTCGTTGCCCGCTGGCCGGCAGATGCTGCAGCCCTGACACGGTTTTCGAGGAACGAACAACGAGCAACGAGTCACGGGTTTCATGTCTCTAAGAAAGATCATCTCCGGTGGGCAGACCGGCGTTGACCGGGGTGTGCTCGACGCCGCGCTGGACGCGAGCTTCCCCTGCGGCGGATGGGCGCCCGAGGGGCGCGTCGCCGAAGACGGCCCGATAGCGAAGCGCTATCCGCTGCGGGAACTTCCGGGCAGCGGCTACGAAAAGCGCACGTTGCGGAACGTGCTCGACAGCGACGGCACGGCCATTCTCTACTTCGGCGCGCTGGAAGGTGGCACGCGCCTGACCATGGAGTACTGCGTCGAGCACGGCAAGCCGTGCGAACTGCTGAATGCGGAGCGGTTCAGTCCCGAGGAGGCGGCGCGGGAGTTGCTGGCGTTCGTCTCGGGCAACAACATCTCGCTGCTGAACGTAGCCGGTCCGCGCGCCAGCAAGTGGTCCGGCGCTCACGCCTACGCCCGGGAAACGATCGAGTATCTGTTGCGCGCGGGGAACCGGAACCAGTAGGACGGCGGATGTCGCGGTCTTGCCAATCACCCCTCACCCCTCACTCATCACTCATCACTCATCACAGATGTATCTGATCGTACTGATGTGCGTCGCCATCCACAGCTGCTATATCGGCAGCAAGGTGGTGGTTTCGCTCCTTGCGGTCGACCTGGGAGCGAGCCAGACCACGATCGGCGTGATCGCCGCGCTCTACGGCGTCGCGCCGCTGATCCTGGGCGTGCACTCGGGACGGCTGTCGGACCGGGCCGGCGTACGGCTGCCGATCCTGATGGGGGCGGTGCTGGTCGTGGCCGCGATGCTGACCGGATTCCTGTTTCAGACCCTGGCGGGCCTGATAGTCGTTGCCATCCTGATGGGCACCGGGTTCGTCTATTACAACGTATCGATCCAGAACCTGGCGGGCTTCCACGGCGCGCCTGGAGACCGTGCGCGTAATTTCAGCTGGCTCGCCATGGGCTACTCGACCTCGGCATTCATCGGCCCGATGTTCGCCGGATTCGCAATCGATATACACGGCCATGCTGCGGCGTTCCTGGGTTTTGCGCTGCTCGCGCCCGTGCCGATAGTCGTGCTGGCCTTCAACCGGAGCATCACCAGGTCGCCGCCGGTTCCGGCTTCAGATGGCACGTCGCGAACCATCTTCGGCCTGCTGCGCGACCCACCGCTGCGCCGCGTCGTGGTCATGAGCGGCTTGATGGTCGCGGCGTGGGAAATGTTCATCTTCTACATGCCGCTGCACGGCCACGCACTGGGATTGTCGGCGTCGACGATCGGGATCGTGCTGGGCGTCTATTCCGTCGGCGCGTTGTTCGTGCGATTCCTGCTGCCTGCCCTGCTCCGCAGGACGAGCCCGGCCCGACTGCTTGGCACGTCGATGTTGATCGGGGCGGTCGCCTATGCCGCCCTGCCCTGGATCCAGCCCACCGGGCTGTTGATCGCCGCTTCGTTCACGATCGGGCTCGTCCTCGGCGTCTGCCAGCCGCTATCGATGACGCTGTCGTTCGAGCGTTCGCCAGCGGGCCGCACCGGCGAAGTGACGGGCTTGCGGCTCACCGCCAACAACGTGGCGCGCATCATTGTGCCGGTAATCTCGGGCATGCTCGGCACGGCATTCGGCGCGGCGCCGGTGTTTTGGATGAACGCCATGAACCTGCTGGCAGTCAGCTGGCTGGCGCGGCGTTGAGCATCAATTGGACGTCAAGAAGAACGCGAAACAATTTCACCACTCTCGCCATTCAAGCCCTGGCAGCGCTGCGTCCGGCGATGCGGCCGAACACTGCCCCGGACATCAGACCAGTGCCGAGCGGGTAGTTGTAATGGAATAGCCCGCCAACCATTTCCCCGCAGGTATAGAGCCCGGGAATAGGCTTCCAGTCGGTCGCAATCACCTGTGCGTCCTTGCTGACCTTGAGCCCGCCGAAAGTGAAGGTGATGCCGCCTGTCACGGGATAGGAAACATACGGAGGCGCATCGAGTTTCAGTGCCCAGTTGGATTTCCTCGGCTCGACGCCATCCGTGTGCAGCCCGTCGAGCACCGCCGGGTTGAACGGGCCGCCGCGGGCGGCCGCGGCGTTGTACTCGTTCAACGTCTTCATTGCCTGCGCATGATCCACCTGCAACTGCTTCACCAGGCCTTCGAGCGAGTCCGACTTGAATGGCTCGCTGGTCGAATAACGCGGCTCGAGGAGGCTCAATACCTTGGAATCGAAGATCTGGTAGACGAGGCTGCGCGTCTGCTTGACGATCAGCCCCCCGTACTTGGCATAGGTAAAGGAGTTAATGTCCGCCCCCTCGTCTATCCACCGCCTGCCCTCGACGTTCAGCATCACGCCCAGGAAATACGACAGGCGATTGGTCTTGTCGGTGAGATTCTGCACGCCGTAATCGGCTGCTTCGGCGTTGATCGGGGTGGCGTGGCAGCCGCTCCAGTGGCCCCACGGCATGGCGCCGATGTCGAGCGCCATCTGGAGTCCGTCGCCGTAGTTGAAGTTGGAGCCGCGCACCTTGGCGTGGTCCCACGGCGCTCCGAGGTAGCGTAGCCGCCATTCCGGGTTGGTTTCGAAACCGCCGCAGGCAAGCACCACGGCCTTCGCGTTCAGGGTGACGAAGCCATCCGGCCCGCGCGCGACGACGCCGTTCACGCGCCCGCTCTCCGCCTGCGTCAGCCGCTGCGCGCCAGTGTCGTAGCGGATCTCGATGCCCGACTTCTCCGCGGTCTCGAACCAGGTCTTCGACAGCCCGACACCCTCGTGGTGGGTGCGTATCATCGCGCCGCGCGGCCATCTGAACTCGTTGCCGACCTTGACACCCATTACCGAGACCGCGAGCTCGAAACGATGCTTGCCCGTGTCCTGCAGCCAGCACATGGTGTCGTAGGAATTTTCTATGAGTATGGATGCCAGTTCGGGATCGCTGCGCCCCTGGGTGACGCGCAGCAGGTCCTCACGGAACACTTCGGTGGGATACGGCTGGACGCCCTTGTGAAAGCCCGGATAGTCCTTTTCGGCGGTCGGGACGAACCGGTCCAGTTCCCCGACCTGGTTGTAGATGAAGCGGAACACCGCGCCGCTGAAGTGCGTATTCCCGCCGCGTTTCTCCTTCGGCGCTTTTTCCAGCACCAGCACGCGCTTCGAGCCGTTTTCCTTCGCCGATACCGCGGCAGCGAAAGCGGCATTGCCGCCGCCGACCACTATCACGTCATAGTCCATGGTTCATTCCCGTAAGCGGTGAACAGTGAGCGGTAAGCGGACAAAGGCAGGAAACGGTTGTGGCAATAAACCTGCTGCTTACCGCTCACTGCTTACCGCTCCCCGTTGTTAGAATACGCGCAACCCCGCACCATCCGCTACCGAGGAGGACCATATGATGAACTCCGAACGCGAGACGACTTCGAGGCCGACGCGTGAGCTTGCGCGCTGGGTATCCAGCCTGAAGTACAGTGATCTTCCGCCGCGCTCCCGGGAAGTCGTGCGTATCCTGCTGCTCGACTCGGTGGGCTGCGGCATCTACGGCTACGCCACGCCGTGGGCGAAGATGCTGCTGCAATGGGCCAGGGCGGGCGCGCCCGCCAGAGGCGAAGCGACCGTGTGGGGTGAAACGGCGCCGTCGCTGCGCGCGTCGGACGCGGCGCTGGTGAACGGCACCTCGGTCCACGCATTCGAACTCGACGATTATCACCAGGCCAAGCTGCACCCCGGCGCGGTCGTGATCCCCGCCGCGATCGCGATGGCGGAAAAGCTGGGCTCGAGCGGCGAGCAACTGGTGACCGCCATAGCCGCGGGATACGAAGTGATGATCCGCTCCAGCCTCGCCCT
>Ga0137319_1000512_pt1 | contig 10842 bp, 25 predicted proteins | sample EasRivERMZT333_2_FD_104752 | JGI IMG/M metagenome (GOLD analysis project Ga0137319, IMG submission 104752) | Soil microbial communities from meander-bound floodplain in the East River, Colorado, USA - East River MetaG ERMZT333_2 | ecosystem: Environmental > Terrestrial > Soil > Floodplain ... | reverse complement strand
CCGGCACGCGCACGCGCATCTACTACGGCTCGACCGAGGCCGGCTCGGGCGCCTCGCTCGACGACGCGGACGTGCTGTGCAGGCCGGGCAGCGTGGGCCGCGCGCAGGCCGGCGTCGCGCTCCATGCGCGTGATGGCGGTGCGCCGCCCGCTATGCGACGAGGCCTCGAGGCAGCCGATTTCGCGGTAGCCCTCGCGAAAGAACGCCTGTACCGCGTGCGACCGAGTAACAGGGTCTCGTGAGTACTTGCGGAACTCGACGATGAACCGGTCCTGACGTTCGGGCCTCGCCGTTTCACGCAGGCGCTCGAGCGCCAGGCCGAGGCCGAGCGGATCAATGAGCAGCTTCCGCGCGCCGTAGCCGCCCTTCGTGGCGCGCTCGTGCAGCTGCAGCCTTGGCCGTAGCCGCCAGGTCGGGTCGAACGCCATCCACCATTCGACGCGCCCGATCTCAGTCGCGCGAAGCGCACACTCGAAACTGAGGCGCGCGATCACCTCGTTCCGCAGCGGATACGCGGTCGTCTCGACCCACGCGAGAAAGGCGCGCTGTTCGCGCGCGTCGAGACCGGCGGCTTGCCCGTGGCGCGTCATCACCGACTCTTCGTCAGCACGTACCGTCGATTGGCCGTCGAGCCTTCCGCGCGCACCAGTTTTCTGGCGACCAGGTCCTTGACCGCCACGCGCAGCGCGTATTTGGACGTCTTGGCTTCTGTCGCGAGCTCGCGCGGTGTGAGGGTGCCGCCGGCGTCCTTGAGCGCGCCGATGATCCGCCCGTCAAGGGCGCCTGGTGATGCCCAGCGCGGGGTCTTTCGACGTCGCGTCGGCGGCGACGACGGCCCGCCGTTCAATCCCTCGAGGAGCTCGCGGACGTCGCCGACCGTATCGGCTTCAATAGTGGCGCCCTGGTGGATCACGCGGTATGCCATTCACTGACTCGCTTTCAGGAGTGGGCGCGCGTCGACGGCCTGGCGGTCAGGTGGTGCGGCGCGGCGATGTTGCTCGGCGAGGCCGCTGCCGCCGCACGGCTCGCAGACGACGCCGCGAATGCGGGAGAACCAGCCGGTCCCTTTGCAGTCCGGACACGGCACGCCGAGACCGCTCCGGTGCACCGCGCACAGCCGTCCAGCGACGGCGACCGCGACACACCCGGGATGACTACAGGGCGGCATGGCTTGTGCTCCGTCCGTCCGTTTTCATTGCCATTGCCTCGAATCTGCGGATTTTCGCCTTTCCGCAGATTGGGTTGAATTGGGCCGGAAATCGGGGGTGCTCATGGCGTCATCCGGTGGCCGTTTCTGGAGCGGAGTGGAGCGGAGGTCAGGCATCGAACCTGATTGCCGTGGAGGGACTGCGGGTTATGAGCCCCCAGGTCGCGCGGCCGCGCCTCTCGCCCTCCGCCATCAACGGTGAGTGAGCTCGCCAGATCGTCGGTGAGCGAGGATTCGTTTATCAGCCAGGGATCGACCGGCCGCGGCTCCTCCGCCGGCCAGGACGTGACGAGATGCAGCCGACGGCGCACCGCGAGCGTCGCCGCCAGGCGCTTCTCGCGGCGCACGAGGAAGACCCGCCGCCACTGATCGAGCCAGCGCGCGACGGTATACAGGCCGCCGGCGATCGCGAGCGTGATCGCGACGAGCAGGAACGTGCTGAGCGAGTCGATCGTCACAGCGTCTCCAATGCCCGATTGAGCCCAAACCGAATAACGCGCAGTTCGTTTTCGCTAAAGGCCGGCGGATGCTCCGGCCCCTCTGGCCCCTCGTAGGCAATTTCAACGATGTTCCTGAGGCGCGGCCCTAACTGCTCGGTGATGCGTGCGACGACACCCTTAAGCGCGGCCCGAACTTCGTCCGCGTTCGCACCGGTGCCGAATTCGGGATCGTGCGAATCGGAAACAGGCCCAGGCGTCATCGCTGCAGCTCCTGCCGGATCGCCTCGCACTCCGCCTCAATCGACTGCTGCATCGCCTGCGCCGTGCGGTCGAACAGTCGCTCAAAGTCGTATTCGCGCTGACCCTTCGGATCAATGTCCTGTAGGAGCTTCGTCACGAACACCATCGCCAGCTCGTAGACCTTCGGATCGACGGTCATCGCCCGCGCTCCAGTTCCGGAAAGAGGTCGACGCCGCTATTCGGCGCGATGTCGATGGTGATGCGGCGCGTCGCCGTGAAGGTGCGACTCGTGCCGCTCTTGACGTTCGCGAGCGTGACCGGGACGCGGACGACGGCCTCGCAGTGCGCCCGCGAGGCGTTCACGTAGATCACGCGCCAGCGACGCCCGCCCATGCTGAATCGTTGGCCGCGCGTCAACATGGCTCAGGCCCTCCGGAACATGCCGCACGTGTCGTACAGCACGGACCAGGGCGCCGAGCTGCTCGCGGCGAGGCAGACAAACACGGTCAGCGGGAGGCTCCGCGCCTTTCGATGCGGCCGCGGGCCCGCGATGGCCTTCAGATACGCGCAGTCCTCGCACGTCGTGCGCGCGGGCCCGACGCCGAAGGCGAACCGCATATCGCCGGCGTCGATCGGTCGCGCCGCTTGGCTGGGAAGGGGGGACGCTGATACGCTCATCGCCGTTGCTCCTTTCGCGCGCTTCCCTGCGACCGACGGCGCCCTCAACGCCGCGCGGTGGGCGCGCGATGGTTTTTCAGGTCTCTAAGAACTCGCGCATCCGCGCGAACAACTGCCCTTCACGAACGGGCGCCCACCCGCGGCGCCGGAACCACGCGCGACAGCGACACACGACGGCCCGCCACCGCTCACGCATAGCGACTCGCCTCCGGCAGATCGGCGAGTGAGCGGCGCGGGCTCGGCGCACGTACCGGCTCCGGCTTGATGTCCGCCAGCGCGCGTTGTTCCCGGCGCGCTTTATAGGCGGAGATGTGCGTCTCTTCGAACGCGATCTTCGATCGCTTCTGACCGACCCCGACGCGCGTGCACGAGAGCTGGCGAGTCTCGACGAGCCGGTACACCGTGTCCTCCGACAAGGCGAGCAGCTTGGCGGCCTCGCGGACGGTGAGGAGCGGCGTCATGAGGCGACCTTCACGGCTGCCGATACCCGACGCTGAATCGACGTAGTGATCTCAACCATGTCGGCCTGACACGATTCGAGGAGCGCCTGCGCCAGCGGGAATTGCAGCGCGCGGATCGTCAGCAGTTCTTCCCAGGGGATCGGTTCGAGGCCATCGAACCAGCGACGCAACGTGCGCGGATCGCGCTGCAGGAACGCCGCCTGCTGCTTGAGCCGCGTGACGCGCATGATGAGGAACGCGTCATAGAGCACCGCGGCGAGCACCGCGCGACGCGCGGACCGCTCGTCCGCTTTCAGGACATCGAGGTCGAGAACGGGATCCGCTTTGCGGACATCGCCAGCCGCCGACGGTGCCGCTTGTCGGATCTGCGCCTTGATAGGCGAGCCCGCTCTCTCGGGTAGCCGCGCGGCGACACCTACGACAGACTCGGCGCGTGGCTTCATTGCAGCGCCTCCTGCGGGGTGGGCCAGAGCGCATCAATTGAGGTGCCAAGGACCGCGGCGATGTGCGCCTGCATCTCGGGCGGCGGCTGCAGGAGCCCTGACTCGTACTTGCTGTAGGTCTGCTGCGAGATGTCGAGCACGCGGGCCATGTCCGCCTGCGACAACGTGCGCGTCTTCCGGAGGCGGCGCATCGCGGTGTCTTTCCGCATGGACGCGCATATTACGCTTGGATTAGATACGCCGTCAAGCGTAAACTTACGCGAGTTTACGGATTATGATAATGGCCGCTGAATCTACGGTTTACGGCCACAGAATACGGCGGTATACAGTCGCCGTGGCTCGATTCACGATCGGTGACGTGATTGCGAAGACTCGGAAGCAACGCCGCTGGAACCAGACCCGGCTCGGCGAGGAAACGATGTTTTATCCGTTACCAGGACAGGTGAAGCCGATCGACAAAGGAACAATCAGCAAGGTGGAACGCGACCCCTACGGGAGCAAATTCGGAACGGTGTGGCGCCTGTTAGCAGCCCTCGAACTGACCCTAGCTGACGCTGAACGAGAGATCGGGTCTTTGGGTCGCCAAGGAAACGCTAGCCGCGGCCACATGGCTGTCGCTCGCTCGTCGTCGAAAACTGGTTGACGATCTCCTCGCGGAGGTCTCGTTGCTGCTGTTCTTTCTCGCGGAGGTGTCGTGATGAAACTGCTCTCCCTCGTCGCCGGCATCCTGGTCGCGTCGTCGCTCTCACTGTCCGCGCAGACGCCGCTCACCGACGAGCAGGTGTCCGCCTCCATTCGCGCTGGAGGTGACAAGAAGCAGTTGAATGCGTTCATGGCGGAATGCGTCGCCTCGCCTGGTTTCGGCGAGAACCTGGGAAAATCCTTTGCGGCTGGCCTGTCTCGAACGGCCGTCACCGATACCGGGACCTACAAGGTGACGTTCACGTCGCACTACGGGCAGATCGCGATGGCCGCCGCAGAACGACAACGTCGCTACCAGCCCGCGCCGACGCCGGCCGACATCATCGAAGAGTTGCGGTTGCCGCGCCTCCATTTATGGATCGAACCACAGGGCGACTCGGCCGTCGGCGACGGGACTATCGATCTCGCTGCCGTCATCGAGCACATTGTGATTCGCGCTGAAGATCGGCCACAGCAGTCGGCACAACCGCTGAGCGTGAAAAGCGAGCCGGTGGACTTCAAGAATCTCCTCGGCGCGCAGTTCACGGCGAACCGCGCCTTTGCGACGTTCGAAATGGAGTCTGCCTTAACGCTCGCGAAGGAACGCGATCTTGAAGTCGTCGTGATCACGAAGTCCGGTGAGCGGCGGTGCAATGTCGGTAAGGACCGGATCCGGCGGATGTTCGACGCGCCGAAATAACCCGAGCGATCGCCGTGAGCGTCTACCGCGGGAAGCGCCAGAAGACGTACCGCTACAAGTTCCGGTACCGCGGGAAGTGGCACCGCGGGAACACCGACTTCGAAGACCTCCAGCGCGCGAAGCTCTATGAGGCGAAGCAGAAGCTCGAACTCCGCGAGCGCCGTGCCGGCTTCGCGCCTCCCGGCCCGGCGCCGAGCTTCACGGCCTGGGCTGGTGTGTATTTCGCATGGGTCACGACACGCCGACGGCCCGCTGTGCGTCGGCCCGAGAAGATCGACGAGCTGTTGCGTGTGGTGCTCCGGTTCTGGGGCACGCGGCCCGCGGACCCCGCGAAGATCCCAGCAGGGGAGGAGTGCCCGTATCACGATCTGACGATTCAAGATCCAATTGATTCTCCTCAATGGATTCTTGAATTCGAAGAATGGATGGATCGCCGCGGCATCGCCGGCGGCACGCGCAATCACTACAACACGACGATGCGGCAACTGTACGCCGTCGCGCTGCTCGCGGAGTATCGACATCTCTCGGGCGTGACCATGAACCCGTTCGAACACCGTCCGCGCGAACCGCGCGTGATTCGGAAGGTCGCGCTGACGCCGGCGCTGGTGATCGCGTGGCTCGACGCGATGTCCTACCATGCGCGCTTGGCCGTGGCGATCGCCGCGCTCGCGCCGAAGCTCCGACTCCGCAACGTGCTCGATCTCGAATGGGCGACACACCTCGATCGCGAGCTGACGACGATCACGGTGTGGGCGCACAAGAGCGTCGGCCGCACGGCCGCGCCGCTGGTGATTCCGGTGAGCGCGCAGCTCCGATCGATCTTGCAGGATGCGCGTGCTCGACACCGACGCGCGCGCCATGTCGTCACGTATCGGGGCGCACCGGTGCGCTCGATTCGCCACGGCATCCGCGCGGCCGCGAAGGCGGCGCAGATCCCGTACGGCCGGCGGCTCCTGGGCGGCGTCACGTTTCACACGTTGCGGCATACCGCCGCGACCATCCTCGCGCGCCTGAACGTGAGCCCGTGGCTGCAGCGCGACGTGCTCGGGCACCAGGACCTCGCAACAACCGAGGGCTACACACATCTACTCGTCGAGGAGCAGCGCGCGCCGCTCGAACAGCTCTCGGCGGCGCTCCCGATTGCGTCGATCGTGACGCGATCGGACACGCGCGCCAGTCGGAGCAACCCGGGGGCACCCCGATCAGGAAGCAGTCGAAATGCGCCAGAACTCAGTGGGCCCGATCGGGCTACAGGGCAGGCGCATGGCCGCCCGTTCACGCGGAAATCGCAACCATCTCAAGGAGTTACGAAATGACGACACAACGTACTCAGGAGCTAGTGGCCGCAAGGTCATCGGGGTTCGAGTCCCCGCTTCCGCACCAATCACTTGCAGCGATCCGCGGGGGCACGAAAGCTAGTGGCTCTCGCAAGAACGGGGACACTGACGTCCCTGTATCCCGCGGCCTCCGGCGCCACCGGACGGCGATCTGGCTGTTCCTCGCCCCGATCGTGATCGCCTTGGCGGTGGTCGCCTGGCTGTTCACCACGGACTGGCCCACCCCGCCGCATCAGCCGGCGGATTCCTTGGCCGGCGTGCCGGCGCCCTACGTCTTCGCGGCGCCGCGCGACCTGGAGCAGCCGCCGTGGATGCTGTGCAGCGGCCGCCGCGTCTGGTTTCGGCCGCTGGTGATGGGTGAGGTGTCGGCTTGCACGGCCGAGAACGAACAGGCGGCGATTGCCGCCGAACGGGTCCGGCCGCGATGAGGGGAAGGAGGTCGAACCGGCGGCCTCTGGCGTGACAGGCCGCGGCTATTCCTCGATCCAGATCGCGCCGCGCATCGGCCCGTCATGCACGAGACAGAGCGCGTTGCCTGAGGGCACCGTGAGGATAGGAATCGGAGCCGTTGTCTCCCCGACAGGCCAGATAAGCCAGGCGCCGCGCTCGCGAAGGTGGGTCAAGTGTAGAGCCAGTCGTGCCGTGCGGCAGCCTTCCCCTGTGCCGTAGACGAAGTCGACCTCGCGCCCATCAGAGGTTCGCTCGACCGACAGCCCGAACACGATGATGGCATCGGGTTGCGCCGGGACCAGCTCTGTCGTGCCGATGCCTTCGACGGTGAACGGTGTGCCCCGCCCGCCCCACAGAGACGCGGGGTCGTAGTTGCTCGCCGCCGGTGGTTCACTGCGGCAGCCGACGAGGAGCACGGCGATCAGGATAGCGGTCTTGTTCATGGTTCGGTGTCAGTTGCCACGTTACTCATGTTGGTGGCGGTTGTGATCGGCGGCGGCTGAGCACGCCGCCGACCTCGTTACTTACCCGTCTTGCGCGCCTTCGACTTGCCGCCGCCGGCGCGCTTTGCCGTCTTCCGTGGTGTTGCCATGCGGCAAACCCTCCTTGCCGGCGAGTGTAACAGCTTCTCGCTGGCCTGTAGCTCGTCATCTGTGCGATCGGGCCAGTCGGGGCACGACGATCGAGGCGGCGTCGCCATCGCTCACGGCCGCAGTTGCGCGCTCGTGCGCTGCCGAATGTAGCGGCGGAGCTCGCCGACCGTGACGCACACGAACTGCCGCTGATAGTGCCAGGGGTTGAGGAGGACGCAGACCTGCTCGTCGCTCGACAGCGTTTCGTGGAGGACGAGCGGCGGCGTGGGAGTCGTGACCGGGGCCGGCGTCGCAGTCGCGCACCCGACAACGAGGACGATCGGGACGAGCAGCGCCGCGAGCCGTCGGGCGGCGCGCGGGAAGTTCTTGTTCGTGGCCGCGAAGTACACGAGCTCGCCGGCGTCATTCATGCGGATCGCGAACCCGCAGCCGTTACATAACTCGGCGCCCCGGACGTGCTCACGCTGCTGTGGCGGCGCGTCACAGATCGGGCACGGGAACGGCGCGATCGGCGTCATCCGTCGGAGGACGTCGTCGAGGTCCGGGCTGACCATCCCGTCGGCGTTCACGCGGCGACCTCGCTCACCGGCGGCGGGTTCTCAATGACGATCCAGATCTCGCCCGCGGCCCGCGCGATCAGCGGAAAGAGTGCTTCGAACGCGACCCGCGACTGCAACACGCGGCACGGCGCGCGGTCGCGGCCGACGAGGAGGCAGCCGGAGGTATCGCCGATCCCGTTGCCAGGGTGAATCCGGATCCCTTCGAACCCGGGCACGTCCACCAGGAGCGGCAGCGGCCGTTGAAACGGTAACAATATACTAGACGGACCAATGTTTGAATCAATGAAGGCGAGCGGGCCTTCGCAGATTTGCACGCGAGCCGGTGCGTGTTGGTGCCGCTCAGTTAAGAGTACCCTTTGGGATCTGAGAGTGGTAGGATTGCGCTCAGGGGAGTACTCCGCTAGCTCCAACGAGCTACTTCTTTCCACGGATCACCAGCCGCCAAGCCGATTTGCCGTAGGCTGAAGCATAGAGCCGCTTCCCATTCCGGAGGGTAATGTACTTGGTGTAGATCACCTCGTACCCCTCCGGAACTTCCGCGTCCTTCTTGGACATCCTAAACACCCCCCTTTCAGACGGCTGTGCGCGAATACATGGAGCGGATCAAGCGCGCCGCAAGCACCGAGGAGATCGTCAAAGCTCTTGAGCAGGGTGGATTCGATTTCAACGAGCAGGGCTGGGCCAAGGGGCATCGTCCTCGGATCCTGGCGATTGCGCTGGTGAAGAGCACGGCCGTGTTTCGTCGCGCTTCCAAACGGGATGTTTGGCTTGGAAGGCTGGTACGAGCCGCGTGCAAAGAAGGGACGAAATGGGGACTCGGAACCAGACAGCGAGAAAAAGCTGAGCGGGAAAGCCAAAGCCACGCGAAAGAAACGCTCCAAGAAATCATCCGCGCCAGTGTCGGCGGCGGAGCAAGGCTCAGGAGAAGGAGGCGCCTGATGACTAGGAGGGCGCTGGCTCTCGCGTCCGCCGCACGACCCCACCGACGCGAGGGCCAAAAAGAAGAAGGGCCATTCCCGCCCGCCTGATAACGAATGGGAATAGCCCGTGGTGGGCACCCTCCATAGAGAGCGTCCGCTCTACGCATTATCGGCTGCTTTCCTTGCGCCCAGCAAGGGCCGATAATGCGCCTATTTTTTGGTGCGACGGCGTGACAATCACGCGGTAGCGGCCTGCGGGAATCGCGGTCGCGCCGGGCACCTTCCACGCGCCGACCGGTTCGCCCGGCCGCTCACGGATCTCGTCTTCGAGTGTGAACGCGGCGAAGTGCCCGTCGACGAATAGGCAACCGAGCGTCGCGCCCTCCAGTGACGGTTCGCGAACAAGTCGGAGTCTCACGACGGCCTCCAGCGCCGCCAGAGGCCCCATAGGCAGAGGACGATCACCGTCCAACAGACCGCCTGAATCCCGCCGACGTCGAGGCTGAACGTCATGACGCCTTCCCGCCCATCAGCCCCGCGAAGAAGCCGCCGACGAGCCCGCCGATCGAGCCCCAGAGGCCGCCCAGCTTGGCGCCGCGGTTTTCGCGATCCTCGAGGATACCGACGCGTGTCTCGAGCTTGTAATGGTCGCCGGCGATCGCGTCGAGTTGGTCGCTCATCCGCTCACAGAGCCGATAGAGCTCGCCGAGGGTGACCTGATCGTCGGGCGACATGGTGAGGATCTGTGGCCGGTAAACACTTACTCAAACACTTACTCGGTCGAAATGAACGGCTCGCGCGCGCGAAGCTTCACGACGCAATCGAGAATCGCGCCACCAACGATCTGAGGGTGCGGGTTGTAGCCACGGACGTTCTCGTCACCCCAGAAGCGATCCCACCTCCAGCCGAATCGGATCGTCGCCCACCGTCCGCTGTAGGGAATGGCGATCGCGACATGCTGTCGCCCGTTCGGCCAGGTCTGCGTCTCGAACAACGCCCCGCCCGCCCACTGCTCGACGCGAATCTGCGGCGGCTCGGCGGACTTGAACGACTGCAGCCGCTGGATCAGCGCGAGCTGTGTGCCGAGCGCGCCAGGAATGCGCCGGTCGGTGCCCTGGTTCACGAACATTCGATCCGGCGGATAGTCCGCCCGTGGGTCGGTGGTATCGATCTCGTTCATCGGCGTCAGGCTCCTTCGCATCGAAACAACACATCCACCTCGTTCGCGCGCACGCGGACGTCGGTGACGTACCGCCATCCCTCCGCACGCATCGCCACGCGCAACGCGTCGACGTCCGGCCGCCGGGACCGTTTCACGAGCGGCGCATCTACGGCGTAATCAGTAGCGCCGTCGGTGCAGGCAGCGGCCCCGGCCGCCCGAAAGGGACCGGGTTCGACCAGGCGCCTTTCGTCGCGCCGTTCGCCGTGCGCGCATAGAGGTCGTATTCCTTGTCTGGCTCGACGCCGAACAGGAAGGCGCCCACGGTCGACAGCCGATAGCAGTCCGCCGTGCCCGCCACGAGCGACCACGACGCCTTCGTCACGCTGACACTCGCGACCGGCACCCCGGTCGAGGGCCCCGTGCCGCGCTCGACCACGAACAGCTCGGTCTCCGTCCACTTCGGCGCGCCGCCAAACGTCGCTGTGAAATCGGGGAAACTGCCGTGCACCGCGTGGTTCGTGCTGGTCAGCACGGTCAGCGCCGGCGGCGGCGGGGTGCACGGGTTCTGCGCCCACGTCGGCGCGGCGATACCGAGCGCGATCAATGTCCATACGAGACGAGCCATTGCGGAACCTCCACGAGTCGCCCAAGCCAGAAGGGCAGGCTGTAGCGTTGAATCTGATAGAACACCGTCAACACCGCGTCGGTGCAGAGCAGGCCGGCATCGCAGGCCGTGACCGTGAGCACGTTCTTGTCCGGCTGCAGCACGATCACCGGCACGAACCACGTCTCGAGGCCCTCGCACGAACCGGCGCCGCCGCGACTGTTCGACCAACTACACGTGACAACGGCGAGGTTGTCGCTCGCGGTGCCGGAGAGCGGCGCGAAGGGCGGCCCGAGGTTGGCGAACTCAGTGAAGTAGTTCGCGTCCGAGGTTGGCCCTGTGATCGTGATGATCGGCGCGGTGTTG
>Ga0137319_1000510_pt1 | contig 10870 bp, 9 predicted proteins | sample EasRivERMZT333_2_FD_104752 | JGI IMG/M metagenome (GOLD analysis project Ga0137319, IMG submission 104752) | Soil microbial communities from meander-bound floodplain in the East River, Colorado, USA - East River MetaG ERMZT333_2 | ecosystem: Environmental > Terrestrial > Soil > Floodplain ... | reverse complement strand
CGGGGCGATAAGCACTATAATTGGCCTATTTTTCACGGCGTTGCGACCAATGCAGCTGTTCGCTTTCGGCATCAACCACCAGACCGCTCCGCTCTCCGTGCGCGAGCAGGTGGTGTTTCACGCCGACAACCTGACCACGGCGCTGCGCGAGCTGGTGGACCGCCGCCCGGTGCAGGAGGCGGCGATCATCTCGACCTGCAATCGCACCGAGGTCTATTGCAGCACGGAAGATCCGCGCGCGGCCGTGGACTGGATGGCGGGCTACCACCGCCTGAAGACGCAGCAGATCGAGTCCTACGTCTACCAGCTGCCACAGGAGAAGGCGGTGAAACATGCGTTCCGCGTGGCGAGCGGCCTCGATTCCATGGTGCTGGGCGAGCCGCAGATCCTCGGCCAGTTCAAGCAGGCCGTGCGCGCCGCGCAGGCCGCGGGCACGTTAGGGGTGCTTTTACACAAGCTTTTTCAACGCACGTTCGCAGTGGCGAAGTCGGTGCGCAGCGAGACCGAAATCGGGGCCGCCACCGTCTCCATGGCAGCCGCCGCCGTCGGGCTCGCGCAACGCATCTATTCCTCGATCGCGGAGCAGAGCGTGCTGTTCATCGGCGCCGGCGAGATGATCGAGCTGACCGCCACGCATTTCGCCGCCTACCACCCGCGGCGCATGACCTTCGCCAATCGCACGCTGGAGCGCGCGCAGGCCCTCGCCGACCGCTTTCTCGGCCGCGCCATTACGCTGAACGAGCTGCCGTCGCAGCTGGCAACGCACGACATCGTGGTGAGTTCGACGGCGAGCACGCTGCCGATCATCGGCAAGGGACTCACGGAAAGCGCGTTGCGCGCGCGCAAGCACCGCCCGATGCTGATGTACGACCTCGCGGTGCCGCGCGACATCGAGGGCGAGGTCGGCGCGCTCGACGATGTTTTCCTCTACACCGTGGATGACCTCGGCAAGATCGCGCGCGAGGGCATGGAAGTGCGGGGCAACGCGGTAACGCAGGCCGAGGCGATCATCGAGAACCAGGTCACCGATTTCATGCACTGGCTCGGCAACCGGGAACTGGTGCCGACGATACGGGCGCTGCGCGATTCCGCCGAACGCGCGCGGCGCCACGAAATGGAGCGCGCGCTGCGGCGCCTGGCGAAAGGCGACGACCCGCGGGGTGTGATCGAGCAGCTGTCGCATGCGCTGGCGGCGAAGCTCACGCACGCGCCGACCCACGCCCTGGCGCACGCGCGCGAGGACGAGCGCATGCAACTGGCGGAGCTGCTGACGCGCCTCTACCAGATCCCGCGGCAGGAATGAGCGCCGACCGCCGATGAAGCCCAGCATCGCGGCCAAGCTCGCGCAGCTGTCGGGCCGGCTGGAGGAAATCAGCCGGCTGCTCGCAGCGGAAGACGCGACCGCCAATCTCGACCTCTACCGCAAGCTCACTCGCGAGCACGCCGAGATCGGGCCGGTGGTCGAACTCTACCAGCGCTACGTCAGCGGCGAGGGCGACCTCAAGGCGGCAGAGGAAATGAGCGGTGACCCCGCGATGCGGGATTTCGCCGAATCCGAGATCAAGCTGACCCGGGAGCGGCTCGCCGGCATCGAACAGGAGCTGCAGCGGCGGCTGCTGCCGAAGGACCCCAACGAAGAACGCGACATCTTTCTCGAAGTGCGCGCCGGTACCGGCGGCGATGAATCCGCCCTGTTTGCCGGCGAGTTGTTCCGCATGTACTCGCGCTATTCCGAGCGCAATCGCTGGCAGGTCGAGGTGATCTCGCACAGCGCCTCCGACCTCGGCGGCTACAAGGAAATCATCGCCAGGATCTCGGGCCAGGGCGTGTATTCCCGGCTGAAATTCGAGTCCGGCGGCCACCGCGTGCAGCGCGTGCCGGTGACCGAGACGCAGGGCCGCATCCACACTTCCGCCTGCACCGTGGCGGTGATGCCGGAGGCCGACGAGATCGCGGACGTGGTGCTCAACCCGGCGGAGCTGCGGATCGACACCTTCCGCGCCTCCGGCGCCGGCGGTCAGCACATCAACAAGACCGACTCGGCGGTGCGCGTGACGCACCTGCCCACCAACACCGTGGTGGAATGCCAGGACGACCGCTCCCAGCACAAGAACCGGGCGCGGGCGCTCGCCATCCTCGCCGCCCGCATCAAGGACAACCAGGTCCGTGAGCAGCAGGCGAAAACGGCCGCTGCGCGCAAGTCCCTCGTCGGCAGCGGCGACCGCTCCGAGCGCATCCGCACCTACAATTTTCCGCAGGGCCGCGTGACGGATCACCGCATCAACCTGACTCTCTACAAGATCGACCGGATCATGGACGGCGAACTGGACGACCTGATCTCGGCGCTGACCACGGAGCACCAGGCCGAGCAGCTCGCCCAGTTGGCCGAAGAAACACAGCCGGCGTAAGCCGCACCGCGCACTACGCGTGGACTACCCCCCCGACGCCACCCTGCAGGTGATCGCTCTGGCAGTGCTGTCCGCAGCGGGTTTCGGCGCGGCGTTAGTGACCACTCACTCAGGCCTGAAACATATGGATGCCCCGAACGGGGCAAAGGTCAGCATCCCCACGGCGACCCTGCTGCTCTGGCTGTTATATCCCTTCGTGGACCTGGCCGACTGGCAGGTGGCTGCCATCGGCATATTTGCCCTCGTGGGATTGTTCTTTCCAGCCGCCGTGACCCTGCTTACGTTCGAAGCCAACCGGCGCCTGGGTCCGACCGTAACGGGCGCGGTCGGCAGCACCGCGCCACTGTTCGCGGTGCTGGGCGCGGCGGCGTTCCTGGAAGAGTCGCTCGGTGCGCGCGAGCTGATTGCCACCTCTGTCATCGTGCTGGGAACCGTTGCATTGTCGAGCCGGCAGCAGGTCGGTGCGAGCGTGAGCCAGCGCAGCGACCTGTGGCTGCCCTGGACATCGGCCATGCTGCGCGCGTTGGCCCAGGTACTGTCCAAAGCCGGGCTCGCATTGTGGCCCAATCCGTTCGCGGCCGCGCTGATCGGCTACACTGTGTCGTCCGCGGCAGTTTGGTCCACCGCGCTTGGCGGCCGGGGCAAGGCGCCGGCGTTCACGCGCAGCGGCGCCGCCTGGTTTGCCGCGACCGGCGTGCTCAATGGCGCCGCGGTGCTGTTGATGTACCACGCGCTCAGCGCCGGTCCCGTTTATGTCGTCTCGCCGATCGTCGCCACCTATCCGCTGTTTACGCTGATGTTGAGCGCGGCCGTGCTGCGCGAGGAGCGACACAGCCGTCACACACTCGTCGGCGTGGGGCTTACCGTGGCGGGTGTCGTGTTGCTGCTTGCGCGGTAGCGAGACACCATGATGGCGACGACCATAGCCGGCGTGTTGCGCGACGGCGGACTTGACGCGATTGACGCACGCGCGTTGTTGCGCCATGTCACCGGCTGTGACGAAGCCTGGCTCATCTCGCACCCGGATCAGCAACTCAGCGCGAAAGAGCAGGCAGCCTACGCGAGTCTGCGTGCGCGGCGCGCGGACGGCGAGCCGACCGCGTATCTCACTGGCGAGCGCGAGTTCTACAGCCTGGTCTTGAAAGTGACCCCCGCAGTGCTGATCCCGCGCCCCGAAACGGAGTTGCTGGTCGAGGCCGCACTCGTGCACCTGCCGGCGGGCGTCCCGTTGCGTGTTCTCGATCTCGCCACCGGCAGCGGTTGCATCGCGATCGCGATCGCGAAAAACCGTCCGCGCGCAGAGGTGACAGCAACGGATATTTCGCGTGACGCGCTGGCGGTCGCGCGCGAGAATGCCGCGCGACACGGCGCGAGCATCGAGTTCGTCGAGAGCGATTGGTTTGCTGCGCTAGCGGATCGGCGTTTCGACCTGATCGTTGCCAATCCGCCGTACATCGCCGCCGGCGATGCGCACCTCGCCGCCGGCGATCTGCGCTACGAGCCGCGCGGCGCGCTGGTGGCGGGGCCACTCGGGCTCGAATGCATCGAGGTGATCGCGGAGCAGGCGCGACACCATCTGGCTCCCGGCGGCCGGCTGCTGTTCGAGCATGGCTACGATCAGGGGCTGCGCGCGCGCGCGCTGCTTGTTGCCGCGGGATACGTTGACATCGCTACGCGCCTTGATCTGGCCGGCATCGAGCGGGTGTCCGGCGGGCGGGTTTGACGGGGGCGCCCTCCGACCTTAAGATTATATTCGAGTGAATGACTCGGATATAGGAATAAACCATGTCTATTCAAGAGGTAATAAAGAAGCAGGTCGATGATAATCGGGTCGTGCTGTATATGAAAGGCTCGCCCGATTTCCCGCAATGCGGATTTTCAGCGAACGCGGTGCAGATCCTGCGTGCATGCGGCGCCAGCGAGATTTTTACCGTCAACGTGCTGGAGAGCTCCGAGATCCGCCAGGGCATCAAGGATTACGCCAACTGGCCGACCATTCCGCAGCTCTACATCAACGGCGAGTTCGTCGGCGGCTCCGACATCATGACCGAGATGTTCAAGAGCGGCGAACTGAAGAAGCTGCTCGAGAAAACCACCGCCTGAAGCAGGCAACATCCGCAACAGAAAGTACGGCCGGCAGATTGCCGGCCGTTTTGCATTCTGGCCCGGTCACCGCTCACGGGTCACCGGTCACGCCTCTCAAGCAAGCGAGTAGACGTACTGCCCGAGCAGCACCAGCGCGATCGCGAACAGCGCGCGCTTGACCCAGAGGCGGAACGTGGCCGCGTCGATGCGGTTGCGGATACGCACGCCGGCAAACGATCCCGCCACACCGATCGCGACGAGAGGAAGCGTCGCGAGCCACTCGTCCATGCCGACGCCCCCGCGGAGGGTGAGCACCGTGAATTGCGTCGTCTTGCCAGCCAGGAAGCAGATGTTCAATGCCTGCACCAGCATGGTGGGCGTCAGGCTCAGCGACAGGTAGAGGATGATGAGCGGTGGCGCGGCGACGTTCGCCGTGCCTTCGAAAATCCCGGCGGTGAGGCCGGACAGCGGCGCGAACGCCCGCTCGTTTCGCTTCACGACCGCCCACTCGGCGCGGCCCAGGCGGTCGAGGCTGAGATAGAACAGCGTCAGCAGCGCCAGCACCAGCGTGTACGGCGCATCCGGCGCGGACACGAACACCCAGGTACCGGCGGCCGACCCCAGGATCATGTAGAGGGGCATCATCCAGAAGCGCGCGAGCGTGGCGCGCAGCGGCCCGCTGGTGAAAAGCGCGACGCAGATGGTGGCGAGCGTCGGCAGCAGCACCAGGACGATCGCGGTGCGCATGTCGCTCATCAGCGCAATCAGTGGCGTCGCCACGAACGGGAAGCCGAAGCCGAGCGCGCCCTGGAGCAGCCCGGCGATCAGGACCACGCATGCCACCCACGCGAGCAGTCCCACGGCTAACGTGTCAAATGGCATCGAGTGACCGCCTGGAGACTGCGACGGCTGTCGGGTGTGGCCGGCGAGAAGGGGAACTGAATCGAGACAAGGTTTCGCAGTGTAACAAAGGCCTCGGCTGCGCCGCCCGGGGCCCCGGGTTATCCGATTGTCATGACGCCGCGATTAAACTAGCATGGTCTGCACCCCTGTTCCAACGGGAGAGCCGCCATGAGCGAGAACGCGAGCAACGGACGCAGCGTCGGGCCCGGTCAGGGCTGGGCGTGGATCGTGGGCGGTTTCGATTTGTTCATGAAGCAGCCCGGGATCTGGATTGGCATCAATATCGTGCTGGTCGTGATCCTGCTCCTACTGGGGCTTATTTCCCTGCTGGGCGCGATGGCCACAATGATCCGCGTGATCGCCACGCTCGTGCTTCTGTCGGTATTCATGGGCGGTCTGATGATCGGTTGCCAAGCGCTGCAGCGCAATGGCTCGCTCGAACTGGGTGCCTTGTTCGCCGGATTCAAGACGCAGACCGGAAACCTCGTCGTGCTTGGCGTGCTCAGCTTCCTCGCATGGATCGTGGTAATGGTTCCGGTAATGGCGATCCTCGGGAGTGGCGCCGTTTTCGGCATGATGCGCGGGGATCTGGCGGGCATTGCGATCATGAGCGGCAGTTTCCTGCTCGCCTTGCTGCTTGCATTGACTCTCAGCATCCCGGTGTGCATGGCGCTCTGGTTTGCTCCGGCGCTGGTGGCTCTGCGTGGGGCCGCTCCCGTAGCGGCCATCAAGCAGAGCTTTTTTGGTTGCTCGAGGAACACTATTCCATTTCTGATCTATAGCATTTTGATTCTGGTGCTCAGCATTTTCGCGACGATTCCGTTTCTGCTCGGCTGGCTTGCCCTGGGCCCGGTGGCGATCGCGTCGGTCTACGTTGCCTACCGCGATATCTACGGCGACGCTTGACCCGAAGGGCGGTGGCGTCCCCGGGTGCGCCCGCCGGGCGGGGTGCCTGGCCCACCTGTCTGAACACCACTTATATCAATAAACTATATAAATAACAATAGCTTAATGTAAAAAATGAAAGCGCTTGCATGTGGCGGGGATGCCTAGCTAGAATAATTCAGTTACGCTCGCTGCCGGGCACCGTGTGGCCCACGATTGGAGAATATTCATGAACATCATGACTGATGCGAAGAATCTCACCGCGAGCGTCAAGCCCGCTGGCGGGAAAGTGCGCATGACGCCCTCGGAAGCGTTCATCGAGACACTCGTCGCGCACAAGGTGAAAGACGTGTTCGGCATCGTCGGGTCGGCCTACATGGACGCGCTCGACCTCTTTCCCGGTGCCGGCATCCGCCTCTACAGCGTGGCGCACGAGCAGAACGCCGCGCACATGGCCGACGGCTACGGCCGCGTCACCAACCGGCCGACGGTATGCATCGCGCAGAACGGCCCCGGCATCACCAATTTCGTGACCGCGGTGGCGGCCGCCTACTGGGCGCACACGCCGATGGTGGTGGTGACCCCGGAATCGGGCAGCCTGACTGCGGGGCACGGCGGTTTCCAGGAAACCGAGCAGATGCCGATATTCTCCAAGATCACCAAGTGGCAGGTGCACGTCAATTCACCGCTGCGCATGGCCGAACTGATGCACCGCGCGTTCACCGTCGCACTCCACGAGCGCGGCCCGGTGCAGGTCAACATCCCGCGCGATTACTTCTACGGCGAGGGCGACTACGAGATCCTGCCGCCGCTCGCGATCGAGCGCGCCGCGGGCGGCACCAACTCGCTCGACAAGGCGGCGAAGATGCTCGCCGACGCGAAGTTTCCCGTCATCATGTCGGGCGGCGGCGTGGTGATGGCGGACGGCATCGACGAAGTGAAGGCGCTCGCCGAGCACCTCACCGCGCCGGTGGTGAATACTTATCTGCATAACGACTCGTTCCCGGCGAGCCACCCGCTGTGCTGCGGCCCCCTCGGCTACCAGGGATCGAAGGCGGCGATGCGGATCATCGCGCGCGCCGACGTGGTGCTCGCGCTTGGCACGCGGCTCGGGCCCTTCGGCACGTTGCCGCAGCACGGCATCGACTACTGGCCAAAGGAAGCGAAGATCATCCAGATCGACGCCGACCATCGCACGCTGGGGCTGGTAAAAAAAGCCTCGCTGGCGATCCAGGGCGACGCGAAACTCGCCGCGGGAGAGTTGCTGAAACGCGTAAAAGCGCGCGGCGCGAGGAAGCCCGACAAGGCACGCCTCGCGGAAACGCAGCGCGAGAAGGAACTCTGGAACGTGGAACTCGCCAACTGGAATTCCCCCAACAAGAAGGGCCAGATCGGCCCGCGCCGCGCGCTCACCCAACTCGCGAAAGCGCTGCCGCGTGGCGCCATGGTTTCGACCGACATCGGCAACGTGTGCTCGGTCGCCAACAGCTACCTGCGCTTCGAGCAGCCCCTGTCCTTCCTCGCCGCGATGAGCTGGGGCAATTGCGGCTACGCCTGGCCCACGGCGCTCGGCGCCAAGGTCGCGCGTCCCGAGCGGCCGGCGATCGCCTACGTCGGCGACGGCGCCTGGGGCATGAGCCTGGCGGAGGTGATGACGGCGGTAAAGGAGAAGATCCCGGCGGTGGCAGTGGTGTTCAACAACGGCCAATGGGGCGCGGAAAAGAAGAACCAGATCGATTACTTCGACAACCGCTTTGTCGGCACCAATCTGGCGAATCCGGATTTCTCGGAAGTCGCCCGCGTGATGGGGGCGGAGGGCTATCGCGTGGAACACGAGGACGAGGTGTCCGACGCGCTCAAGGCGGCGCTCAAGTCCGGCAAGCCGGCCGTGGTGGAAATAATGCTGACGCAGGAATTGGGCGAGCCGTTCCGCCGCGACGCCTTCCGCCCACCCCGCCGCCTGCTGCCGAAGTACCGCCGTTTCAACGCCCGGGAGTATCGCTGACAGCGCTTGATCCGGCACGGTTTTCCTGCGGGAAGACGTCCGTGAGTGGGCACTCACTTGGGGCCGGGTGTTTGAGCACGGCAGGACTTGCATCCGGTTGGCGCGCGGGGACTGGGGCGTGAAGCGGGGCGCAGGCAGCAAGACCGCCAAGCTTGCCGACGTGGCGCAGCTCGCGTTGGTTTCCACGGCAACCGTATCGCGCGCGCTCACCTGCCCCGGCAAGGTCAAGCCGGCGACCGCCGCGCGCGTCCGGCAGGCAGTGCAGGCGCTGGGCTACGTCGCGCACGGCGCGGCGCGCGCGCTGGCTTCCCGGCGCACCCACACCATCGGCGCCGTGATCCCGACGCTCGACAACGCCATCTTCGCCAACACCGCCCATGCCCTGCAGAAGACCCTGGACGACGCGGGCTACACGCTGCTCCTCGCGAGCCACGAGTTCGATGCCGAGGTCGAGGCACGCGTCACGCGCGCGCTGATCGAGCGCGGCGTAGACGGGCTGGTGCTGCTCGGCGCCACGCACCATCCGAGCGTGATGCGCATGCTGGACGCGCAGCAAATTCCGTATGTGCTGACGTGGGCGCTGGACGCGAGCGGCAGGCATCCCTGCGTCGGCTTCGACAACCGCGCCGCAGCGATCCGCGTCGCGAGCCACCTGCTCGATCTGGGCCACCGCGAGTTCGCGATGATTTCCGGCATCACCGCCGGCAATGAGCGCGCTGCCGAACGGCTGGAGGGCGTGCGGCAGGTGCTGTCCGGACGCGGCATGGCGCTCGCCGCCGGCCGCGTGGTGGAGAAACCGTACACGTTATCGGCCGGGCGTGAAGGACTCCGCGAGGTTCTGCAGGAGGGGCCGCGGCCCACAGCGGTGATCTGCGGCAACGACGTGCTGGCGATCGGCGCGCTGGCGGAATGCCACGCACAGGGCATCGCAGTGCCGCGCGAGATCTCGGTGACCGGCTTCGACGACCTGGAAATGGCAGCCGTGGTCACGCCCGGGCTCACCACCGTGCACTTTCCGACGGCGGAGCTGGGAACCTACGCTGCGCAGCATCTGCTGGCGCGGATTGCCGGCATGCCGTTCGAGGCTCGGCTCGAGTTGCCGGTGGAGCTGGTGGTTCGCGGGAGCACGGCTCCGCCCACAAAGAGTCGTGACCAGTGACCGGTGACCGGAGTAAAAACTTTTGAACGAAGCCGCTAAAGCCGGAACTTCTTGCTGCAGAGAACGGAGACAGAGCGTGGCAAGGGGAATCCACCAGTCACTGGTCACCGGTCACTGTTCACCAGTCGCGCTCGCCTAGCCGGCAGCGAGAAGCTGCTCGATCATCCGTTCCGCCTGCGCGCCGTAGCTGCCGCCGAAGAGGTTGAGGTGATTGAGCACGTGATAGAGGTTGTAGAGGTGCTTGCGCGTCGCGTAGCCGGCGTCGAGCGGATACTCCGCCCGGTAGGACGCATAGAACGACTGCGGGAAGCCGCCGAACAACTCGGTCATCGCGAGGTCGGCCTCGCGGTCGCCGTAATAGACCGCAGGGTCATAGATCACCGGCTCGCCCGACCCTGTCATGCCCGCGTTGCCCGACCACAGATCGCCGTGCAACAGGGATGGCGCGGGGACATAGCCCGCGAACAAAGCGGGCAGATTCTCCATTAGACGCTTCCCGCGCTCGAGCAGGCGGCCGCCACGTCCGTTGGCGGCGGCCAGGTCGAGTTGCCTGCCCAGCCGCTGCTCGCGCCAGAACGCGATCCAGTCCGCAGACGGGGTGTTGATCTGCGGCGTCGAGCCGATAGTATTGTCGCGCTGCCAGCCGTAGTACTTTGCGGTTACGCGGTGCAGGCCGGCGAGGCCGCGGCCCAGCGCGCGCATGCCCCGGTCGTCGGGGCTTTGCAGTTCCAGCAACTCGAGCACGATCCAACTGGCGGTCGGGCTTGCACCATGACAGACAGGCCGCGGCACGCGGACGGTCCGAGTGCGTCCGATCTCGTTCAGCCCGGCTGCTTCGGCGGCAAACATCTCCGCGCGGCCCGGCGCGTTGGTCTTGACGAAGTAGTCGTGTTCCCCGCCGTGGATGACATGGCACTCATTGATGCATCCACCACCGACGGCAGCGCGCGACTCGATGGAGAAGGGCGCGCCTTCCGTCTCGCGGATCGCGAGCTCGATGTCGTACCAGGGGTCCACGAAATAAACCTGAACGGAGCCGCAGATGAACGCCGATGGACGCAGATAAAACCGCAAAAGCAAGAACCAAGACCGCCGCTTCGCCGTCCTTGTTCTGGATTTTATCGGCGTTTATCTGCGTCCATCGGCGGCTGAATCTGCTTCGCTTTTCAAGAGGCCTCAGGCGAGCGACTTGCGTGCCTTGGCGATGGCGGCCTTGACCCGCGCGGGCGCGGTGCCGCCGAGGTGCGCGCGGCTCTTCAGCGAGCCCTCCAGCGTGAGCACGGCGTACACGTCCTTGCCTGTCGCCGGCGCAAAGCGCTGCAGCTCGGCGAGCTTGAGCTCGGCGAGCGCGCTGCCGCGCGACTCGGCGTAGCGCACCGCCTGGGCAACCGCCTCGTGCGCTTCCCGGAACGGCAGTCCCTTCTT
>Ga0137319_1000509_pt1 | contig 10886 bp, 9 predicted proteins | sample EasRivERMZT333_2_FD_104752 | JGI IMG/M metagenome (GOLD analysis project Ga0137319, IMG submission 104752) | Soil microbial communities from meander-bound floodplain in the East River, Colorado, USA - East River MetaG ERMZT333_2 | ecosystem: Environmental > Terrestrial > Soil > Floodplain ... | reverse complement strand
TCCGCCGTGGCCGCCGTTCAAGGAAACCCTCGCGGCGTTCCGCCGGCAGCTGACCGAGCTCCCCAGGCTCCCGGCGTTCGTCACGGCGGGCCGCGCGCTCTCCGCGGTCGCGGTCGCGTGCTACGCGACGCTCGCGCTCACGCTCGCGGCCTTCGAGCTGTCGCGCTCCCCCGTCGGTCCGCCCTGGCTGCGCCGGACGCAGCAGCGCATCGAGGAGACGGTCGAGGGGTGGCGCCCCTTCTGGTCGGCGGTCGGGACGCTCGAGCGCTACCGCGCCGCCAACACCTACGGCCTCTTCGCGGTGATGACGAAGTCGCGCCCGTCGCTCGAGATCCAGGGCAGCGACGACCTCGCGCACTGGAAGAGCTACGCGTTCCGCTGGAAGGAGAACGACGACCTCACGCAGCCGCCGCTCTTCTGCGAGCCGCACATGCCGCGGCTCGACTGGCAGATGTGGTTCGAGGCGCTGGCGCGCCGGCCGAATCCGTGGTTCCGCCTCCTCCTGCAGCGCCTCCTCGAGGGCGAGCCGGCCGTCCTCGCGCTGCTCGCCGAGGACCCCTTCCCCGGCCGGCCGCCCCGCTTCGTGCGCGCGGTCAAGTACGACTACGAGTTCACGACGGCCGCCGAGCGCCGCGACAGCGGCCGGTGGTGGAAGCGCCGCGAGACCGCCATCTTCCATCCTCCCGTCTCGCGCCGCTGAACCGCGCTCTCCTGCACTACACTCGTCGGATGGCGATGGGGACTCCGGGGCATCACCAGCACGCGGACACGCGCGGCCTGCTCCTGATGGTCGCGTCGGCCCTGTGCTTCGCGGCGATGGCGCCGTTCACGCGGAAGTGGCTGCGCGCCGTCGATCCGCAGAGCATCGTGCTCGCGCGCGCCGTCGTCATGCTGCTCGTCTTCGGCGTCTGGGCGCGCGTCGCGGGCGTCTCGCTCGCGGGGCACGACCGTTCCGGCCTCGTGCTGCGCGGCTTCCTCGGCTACCTCGCGATCTCCTGCTACGTCTGGTCGACGCAGCACCTGCCGCCGGGCCAGGCGGTGCTCCTGCAGTACAGCCACCCGGTCTTCGTCGCGGCGCTCGCGCCGCTCTTGCTGAGCGAGCGGCCGGGGCCGCTCCACTGGCCGCTGGTGCTGGCCGGCGTCGTCGGGCTCGCGCTCGCGCTCGGGGTCGCGGGTCTCGGCGATGCGAACCATTGCGCCGTCGCGATCGGGCTCGGCGGCGCTTGTCTGTCGGGGTTCGCTTACATGACGGTGCGGCGCGTCGCGGCGACCGAGGCGCCGCTCACGATCGTCTTCTGGTTCGCGCTGGTGATGCTGCCCGCCTCGCTGATCGGCGCGCTCGTCCCGTGGTCGCCGCTCGACGCCCTCGCCGGCCTGACGGGAAATTCCGTCCAGGGGCTCGAGGCGGCCGGATCGGCGCCGGTCGCGACGCCGCGCCACCTCGTCCCGGGGGTCACCCGCGAGTGGCTCGGCTGCGCGGCCGTGGTCGCCGCCGGGCTGCTCGGTCAGATCACGCTCACCGAGGGGCTCGCGCGGGCCGGCGCGGCGCGCGCGGTCGCGGTGACCATGGCGGGGCCGTTGTTCGGGCTCGCCTTCGACGTTCTCTTCTTCGGACAGTGGCCGACGCCCGTCGCGCTGATCGGGACGGTGGTGGTCGTCGCGGCCTTGAGCGCGCTCGGGCTGCTCAAGCCTCGCGTCCTGGAAGAAGCGCGCTAATTTGTCGGCCCCTTCCGTGGAGCTCCGAAGATGGCCCGTCCCCGCGCCTCCGCCCCCGCCGACCCCGAGCGCCTGACGCTCGCCGATCTTCGCCATGCACTCGACCGCAAGGAGCGGGAGCTGCGCGAGCTGCTCGCCCGGAAGGACGCGCTCGCGCACGACCTCGAGGAGCTCGGGGAGACGCTGCAGGCGATGCTCGCCGGCTCCAGCGCCCCCGCGCCGCGCGTCGGCCGCCCCCCGCGCACGGAGCCGAAGGCGAAGGTGTCGCGCCGCATCGCGCAGGGCGCGCCGCGCGAAGGCAGCCTCCAGACGGCCATCCGCGCCGTGCTCGAGCGCGTCATCGGTCCGCTCAAGGTGGGCGAGATCGTCGATGCGGTGCGCAAGGCCGGCTACGCCTCGAAGAGCGCCAACCTGAACGTCATCGTCAGCAACCGCCTCGCGCAGATGGACGACGTCGAGAAGGTCGACCGCGGCCTCTACCAACTCGCGCGCCACGACGTGCAGTCCGAGCGCCGCGACGTGGCGCCGAGCGTGCCCCCCGCCGACGCGGGGACGGGCGACGCCCCGCCCCTCGTGAAGGCCGCGTCTGCCTGACGGACGGGTGGACCGTTCGCCGTCGCGCCGCGAGAATCCTCCCCCCGGCCTGGTGCCCATCGAGAAAAGGGAGCGGACCATGCGTCGCGACCTCGGTCTCCTCGCCGCGCTTTCGGCAACCGTCGGCCTCGCGCACCCTGCCGCGGGTCACGACGTCACCACCTGCGCGAGCGTCAACGCGAGCGGGAACGTCGGCAATCTCGGCAGCGACCTGCCGGCGCTCTCGGCGGACGGGCGCTTCGTCGCGTTCCACAGCGGCGCGAGCGATCTGGCGCCCGGCGACACGAACGCGCGCCGCGACGTCTTCGTCCGCGACCGGCTCACCGGGACCACCACCCGCGCGAGCGTCGACTCGAGCGGCAACCAGGCCGACGACGACTCCTACAACGCGTCGATCTCGGCGGACGGGCGCACCGTCGCGTTCCTCAGCATTGCGACGACCCTCGTCCCCGGCGACTTCACCGGCCATGCGGACGCGTTCGTGCACGATCGCTAGACCGGCGCGACGGTCCGCGTGAGCGTTGACTCGAACGGGACGGCCGCGAACCTCGACACCACGTTCGCCCAGATCTCGGCCGACGGCAGCGCGGTCGTCTTCGTCTCGCGCGCGCCGAACCTCGTCGCCAGCGACACCAACAACCGCAACGACGTCTTCGTCCACGACATGGCCAGCGGCGCGACCACGCGCGTCAGCGTGAGCAGCACGGGCACGGAGGGCGACAACGAGAGCGAGTTCGCCGCGATCTCCGCCGACGGCCGCTACGTCGCCTTCGAGAGCTGGTCCAGCAACCTCGTCGCCGGCGACACCAACCACACCCACGACGTCTTCGTCCACGACCGCTCGAACGCGACGACCGAGCGCGTGAGCCTCGACTCGAACAACAGCGAAAGCGACGGCGACAGCCTGCACCCGTCGATCTCCGCGGACGGGCGCTGGGTCGCGTTCGAGAGCAGCTCGACCAATCTCGTGACCGGCGACACGCTCGGCGTGACCGACGTCTTCCTGCGCGACCGGCAGACCGGCACGACCACGCGCATCAGCGTCGCCTGGAACGGCGCCGAGTCGAACGGCATGAGCGACACGGCGAAGATCTCCGCCGACGGGAGCCGCATCGCCTTCGAGAGCGTGTCGCAGAACCTCGTGCCCGGCAAGGTCGGCTCGTTCCAGGACGTCTACGTCTGGGACGCCGCCACCGGGGTCATCACGCGCTCGAGCGTGAACAACTGGGGCACGCCCGCCGACGACCACTGCTATCTCGGCGGGATCTCCGGCGATGGCCGCCTCGTCGCCTTCCACTCCTTCGCCTTCTTCCTGGTCCCGAACGACACCAACAAGCGCGACGACGTCTTCGTGCGCGGACCGGAGTTCACGCTCGAGGCCGATCCGCCGCTCGTCGCCGCCGGGCAGCAGCTCACGCTCGCGACCTTCGCCGGAGTCCCCGGGAACGGCGCGTCGCTCTGGGCGATCGACGTGAGCGGCACGCCGCTCTTCGTGCCGATCGCGTTCGGCGTCCTCCAGTCGGACGGGACCTTCGCCCTCTCGGCGACCGTGCCGCCGGGGCTGAGCTCGCTCGTCGTCACCTTCCGCGCCTACTGCATCGGCGCGGCCGGATTCCTCGAGCACAGCAACGACGCGACGGTCGTCTTCCAGTGAGCCGGTGATCGGCGCCGCGCGCCGCCTGCCGTGGCGCGGTCGGAGGGTGCCGCATGGTGGCGACGTCCCGCGGGATCCGGAGAGCGATCGTGTCGTGCGCATGCGTCTGCGTCCCGTGCGGATGCGGGACGATGGAGAACGGCCGGCGCTGGGCCGACGACGCGACGCTTCTGCCGAGCGCTGAACGCCTGGGACACGCGGCGCTCGATGCGCTGACCGCGCCGGGGACATGGCTCCCGCTGGCCGGCGCCGCCGTCCTGCAGATCGACGACTGGGACGGGCGCATCTCCGAGTGGGCGATCGAGACGACGCCGATCTTCGGCTCGGTCGAGAACGCCGAGGACGCGCGCGGCTGGACCGGGACCCTGTCCGATTCGATCTACTACGCGAGCGTCCTCGTGACTCCGAGCGGCGAGGAGGCGGGCGGCTGGTTCGTCGACAAGGCGAAGGGCCTCGCCGTCGGCATGGGCGCGCGCGTCGTGACGCTCGTCACCACCGACCTCCTGAAGGACGCGACCGGACGCACACGTCCCAATGGCTCGGACGACGAGAGCCTCCCGTCTTCGCACGCGTCGGGCGCGTCGGTCAACGCGACGCTGACCGTCCGCAACGTCGGCGCGACGCGCTGGCCCACGCCCGTGAAGTACGCGGTCGACACCGGCGTGGTCGGGTTCGCGGCGCTCAGTTCGTGGAGCCGCGTCGAGGCGGGCGGCCACTACCCTTCCGACGTGCTGGTCGGCGCGGCGCTCGGCCACTTCCTCGGCCGCTTCTTCGACGAGGCGTTCCTGCGCCTGCCGGAAGGCGTCACCCTCGAGCCGCTCCTCGCGGACGACACTTACGGGCTCGCGCTCACGTTCCGGTTCTGACGCGATCGCGGGTCGGCGGACGCGTTCAATCCTCCTCGTCCTCGACCGAGTCGTCGTCGATGTTCGCCTCGAATGGGACGAGCGCCACGCCGTCGCAGTCGGCGCAGAGGCGGCGGTCGGTCGCGTAGTGGGCGCGGCAGCGCGGGCAGAAGGAGCGGTCGCGCGCGTCGCGCGGCGCCGGCTCGGCGGCGTGCGACTTCGGTTCGATGCCGGCGTCGAGCAGCTCGCGCATGAGCTCGCGCTCGAAGGCCGTGTGGTACCACGCGGCCGCGTGCTGCACCGCCTCGGAGTGGTCGGCGAAGGAGAGCGGCCAGAGCGTCTCGCGCAGCGCGACGGTCGCGACCGCGTCGCGCGTCGCCGCGTCGCCCGCCGCGAGCGCGAGTGCGACCGGGTCGAACGCGGCGAGCGCGCCGCGCGCGTGCAGGTCGAGCGCCCGCACCGCGCCGACCGGATAGAGGACCATCGCGATCGCCGGCGCGAGCCGCCGCTGCGACTGCTCGGGACGCAGCTGCCGCTCGGCGCGCCGCCACGTCGTGACCACGCCGATCGTCGCGACGAGCCACGCCCCGAGCAGCCACGGCCCCGAGACCATGAGCCCCCACCGGTAGGCCGCGACGGGGAGCGCGACGCCGAGCACCAGGAAGAGCGCCGCGACCGCGAAGCGCAGCGGGAGCGTCGCGCTCTTCAGCGCCTGGAAGCACGCGCGCGCCGCGGGCACGGCGAGCCGCTCCGCGATCCAGCCGTGGATCGCGGCGGAGCGCTTCTCCAGCGGACGCGCGGCGATCGCCGCGAGCGAGCGGGCGAACGCCGCCGCCGCCGCGTCCGAATCGAGCCGCGCGACGACCTCCGCGCCGGCCTTCACGCGCTTGCCGTCGGAAACGATCGCGAGCTTCGGCTCGAAGGCGATCCAGCGGGCGCCGCGCGCCGCGGAGAGGACGCGCCCCTTGCGCGGCCCGTCCCAGGCGACGAACCCCTCGGGGGCGAGCGCGATCGGGAAGGGGAGCGCGAGGAGCTGCGGCGTCGCGGGCAGCAGCAGCGGCGCGCGCACGAACCAGGTCTCGCCGCTCTCGACCCACGTACGCACGACGTCGCGCAGCCCCCCTTGCCCGCGCGGCACGAAGAGCCACGCGCCGGCCGGCACGCACCAGGTGCTCTCGTAGAGGTAGAGGGCGAGCAGGACGAGGAAGAGCTCGTCGAGGGCGCTCATGCCACCAGCCGCCCCCGAGCGCGGAGGGCCCTCACGCGGCCGGATTCGGCGATTGCTTCGAGCGGCCCGTGATCTTGCGCCACAGCGCGGCGACGCCGACGCCGACCGCGATCAGGATCTTGTAGAGGTACTTGAAGATCCCGGCCTTCCAGCCGAGCGCCGCGGCGCCGCCGACGATCAGCGTCGTGAGCGTCGCTTCGGCGATCGGATCGCCCGGCTTCACCTCGTCGTAGCGCTGGCCGGGATTCATCGAGAGGGCGCCGAGCACCTCGCGGAACTGCGGGAGCGCCTTCTCGAAATCGCCGGCGCCGCAGACGAGGATCGCCGACACCATGCCGACGCGCGACAGGCAGCGCACCTCGTAGTTGACGAGCTCGCCTTCGACGCTGCGCAGGCGCAACCCCCATTCGAGATTGTGGGTCTGCTCGTCGTAGTGCGGCGGCACGGCCCACGCGACGACCTCGAGCTCCGAGAAGCCGCGCTTGCTCCGCTCCTTGTTGCCCGCCGCGCACTCCTCCTGCTTCTGCTCGAGCATCTCCTCGGCGTCGAGCTCGTGCTTGTCGTCGTCCTTCACGTGGCCCGACTTCAAGTAGGAGAAATAGGCGGTCCAGGTCGGCAGGCGCAGCGCCTGCACCGTCGCGAACTCGGAGCCGTCCGCGATGTTCTCGTTCGCCTCGAGGAAGCGGCGCGTCCCCTCCTTGCCCGTGTATGCGACTCCGGCCGGGACGGCGAGCTTCGCGACGTCGCCGATCGGGCCGTCGCACGGCCCCTCCTCCCAGTCGATCTTCGCGTCGACCGACCGCAGCCACTTGCGGAAGGCCTCGGTCGTTTCGGTATCCGGCTCGTCGCCGTCGGTCTTCGCCGCGTCGTGCGGCTCTTGCGTCTTCCCTTCGTGCTTCCCGTCCTGCGCGGCGGCAGGCAGGGTGGACAGTGCCAGGGCGACGGCGGGCAGGAGCAGTCGTCGGAGCATGGGGTTCCCCTCGCGGCGCGATTCTTCCGGTGCGCGCTGCACCGTTCAACGCTGGAGATCGTGGGCGCGGCCGGCGACGGCGACGATCTCGAGGATGCGCCCCTTCTCGATCAGCACCGCCTGCTCGGCCAGGTTCACTGTCGGACAGACGTGGCGCGGCACTAAATGGAGAGGGGTCCCGCGCGGAGGCGGGGGGCCGCTCGTCACGTCCAGGGGGAGGTGCTCCTCGCTGGGCCGCCCGGCGACGAGCTCGGGGCGGCCGAGCACGATCGCGCACGGGTCCCCCGCCTCGGCCGCGAGCGACTTGCTCCCGGCGTCGCAGGTGACGCGCGCGAGCGACGGCCGGCTGACGACGCGCGCCAGGACGACGGCGGCGGGCACGAGGTCGAGCTCGGGCGTCTCGTCGGCCGAGCGCTGGTCGTGGAAGACGACGGTGCCGGGCGAGACGCGATGGAGCGGCGCGCCGCGCTCGCGGAACGGCGCGAAGTCGAGCGCGGGGCGCAGCGTCGGCGTGCCGCTCGTGATGATCTCGCCGACGACGACGCCTTCGTGGCGCAGCCGCGCGACCAATTCCATCAGCCGCGCGTAGGTCGCGTGCGCCTTCTCCCGGCGCGGCGCGTAGTCGACGTCGTGGATGTGGCCGTCGTAGAAGTGGATGCCGCGGAAGCGCTCGCCCGCGCGCAGCGCGATGGCGGCGATGCGCTCCGCGCCGGCCGGGTCGAGACCGGTGCGGTCCATGCCGGGGTTCACGTCGACGAAGAGGCCGAGCTCGCGCGGCGTCGCCGCCACGTCCTCCGGCTCCTCGCAAAGCTGCGCGAGCCCCGTCTCCGGGAAGCGGCGCGCGAGGTCGCCGAGGCGCTGGCGCGCCGGATCGACGCACGGGTAGGCGACGAGGAGGTCGGCGCCGCGCACGTTCTCCGCGCGCAGCACCTCGAGCATGAGCGCCGCCTCGCGCGTCGTCGCGCACTTGAACTGCCGCACGCCCGCGCGCACCAGCTCGCGCCAGACCGGCGCGATCTTGGTCGTCTTCAAGTGCGGTCGCCAGCGCGCCGGATCGCCGCCGCAGCAGGCGAGGATCGTGCGGATGTTGCGGCGCACCGCGTCCATCTCGATCAGCAGCGCCGGCGAGAGCAGCCGGTCGAGCTCGGCGTCGGGCAGCGTGAAGGGCGCGGGCGAGGCGTTCGCGAGGCGGCTCATGGCAGCACTCCCACCCGGGCAAGGTCGGCGCGCAGCGTGTTCGCGTCGCGGAAGCGTAGCGCCCGCATGCCGAGGCGCGCCGCCGCCACGACGTTGCGCTCGGCGTCGTCGACGAAGACGCAGTCGCCCGGCGCGACTTCGAGCGTGCGCGCCGCGTGCAGGAACGCTTCGGGGTCGGGCTTGCGGTGGCGCGTGCGACACGAGACGAACGACCAGTCGGCGTAGCGCGCGAGGCCGACCCGCTGCTCGACCTGCTCCCACCAGCACGGATAGTTGCTGAGCAGGTGGGGCCGCACGCCCGCGGCGTTGAGCTCGAGCAGCAGCGGCTCGACGCCGTCGAGGAAGCGGAACGCCTCGGTGAAGGCGCGCCGCAGCGCCGCCTGGTCGTAGCGCCGACCGTCCGCGAAGAAGCGGTCGAGGAAGGCCTGCTCGGTGAGGTCGTCGCATTCGAACTCGACCCACGCGGTCGGGTGCTTCTGCGCGATCACCTCTTCGAGCGACATCCCGAGGGCGCGGGGCACTTCGACGTAGAAGGGGTCGTGGACCAGCGTCCCCATGACGTCGAGCAGCAGCGGCGTCCGGGCGGCGTCGGGCGGGCGCATCGGATGGGTTCGCATGGGGCGTCGGGCGCGGCATCCTACGCGCCTTCGTCCACGGGAGGAGGCGGGAGAGACCATGGTCCAGCGGCGGCTCGCGGTCGGTTTCTTCGGGGTGGCGGCGCTCGGCGTCGCGGGCTGCGGCGGTCCGGACGTCCCGACGCCGATGCCGACGACCGCGCCGGCGCGCGCGCCGGCCGCGGCGACGACGAAGTCTCCGGCCGACGTCCTGAGCGAGCTGTCGCCCTGGATCGAGCACGAGCTCGCGCGCGCGGCGATCCCCGGCTTCGCGATCGCGCTCGTCGACGGCGGCGGGCATACGTCGACGCGCTGCTTCGGGCGCGCGTCCGAGAGCGGCGCCGCGCCGGCGGATGCGGCGTCGCTCTGGCGCGTCGGCTCGGTCTCGAAGATGTTCACCGACATGGCGGTGATGCAGCTCGTTGAGGAGGGGTGGCTCGACCTCGACGCGCCGGTCACTAAGGTCCTTTTGGAATTCCATCCGAAGAACCCGTTCGGCGCGCCGATCACGCTGCGCCAGCTCATGGCCCACCGCGCCGGGCTCGTCCGCGAGCCGCCGCGCGGCAGCTACTTCGACGCCTCGTCGCCGTCGCTCGCCGACACGGTCGCGAGCCTGAACGAGACGGCGCTCGTCCACGCCCCCGGCACGAAGTCGAAGTACAGCAACGCCGGCATCGCGGTCGTGGGCCGTGTCGTCGAGGTCGTGACGCGCCAGCCGTTCGCGCAGGTCGTGCGCGAGCGCGTGCTCGTGCCGATGGGGCTGACGCGCAGCTCCTTCGAAGCGACGCCCGAGGTGCGCGCCCACCGCGTCGCCGCGCAGATGTGGACCTACTGGGGCGCGCCGTTCGCCGCGCCGACCTTCGAGCTCGGGATGGCGCCGGCGGGCAGCCTCTACGCCCCCATCGACGACCTCGCGACGGCGCTGCGCTTCTTCCTCGACCGCAGCCGCACGCCCGATCCCCAAGATGGGAGCGCTCCGGCCAACGCGCCGCCGCGCGTGATCACGCGCGCGTCGCTCGACGAGATGTGGAAGCCGCAGTTCTCGACCGCGGAAAGCACCGGCGGCTACGGGCTCGGCTTCGGGATCGGGACCTTTGACGGGCGGCGCACCGTTGGCCACGACGGCGCGATCTACGGCTTCTCGACCGAGCTGAAGCTCCTGCCCGAGGAGCGGCTCGGCGTCGCGGCGGTCGCTTCACTCGACGTCGCCCACGGGACGGTCGGGAAGATCGTCACCGCCGCGCTCGAAGCGCTGCTCGCCGCGAAAGCGGGCCGGCCGGCCAAGCCGCCGGCGACGAACGGCGACGTCGACGCCGCGTTCGCGCGCGCCTGCGCCGGGACCTACCAGAGCGAGGACGGCCGCGCGCACGCGGAGCTCTTCGAGCAGCACGGCGAGCTCTGGCTCCAGAGCGGGGCGTGGCGCGCGCGCGTGCGTCCCAACCTCGAGGGTGCCTACACCGTCGACGACCGCATCGAGGCGGGGCGGACCGTGCAGATCCCGAAGGCGGGGCAGTCGCTCAAGATCGGGAGCGTCGCCTACGCGCGGGTCGCCGACGCGCGGCCGAAGCCGGCGCCCGCCGAATTCGCGGCGCTGATCGGCGAGTACGGCTTCGACCACAACGTCCTCTTCGTCTACGAGAAGGCGGGCCGCCTCCACGCGCTGATCGAGTGGTTCTTCGAGTACCCGCTGACCCATGTCGAAGGCGAGGTCTACGGCTTCCCTGACAGCGGCCTCTACTCCGGCGAGACGATCCTCTTCCGACATGCGGTCGAGGGTGATGCGAAGAGCCCCGTCGTCGCGGCGATCGCCGCCGGCGTCGCCTTCCCGCGCCGCGCGGTCGGCACCGAGGAGGGGGTGACGTTCAAGATCGCGCCGCTGAAGCCGGTCGAGACGCTGCGCAAAGAGGCGCTCGCCGCCGCGCCGGCGCCCGAGATCGCGGCGCTCGAAGGCAAGCGCAAGCCCGACCTCGTCGAGCTCGTGAAGATCGACCCGTCGCTCCATCTGGACGTCCGCTACGCGACCGAGAACAACTTCATGGGCGCCGTCTTCTACGAGGAGGCGCGCGCC
>Ga0137319_1000488_pt1 | contig 11178 bp, 12 predicted proteins | sample EasRivERMZT333_2_FD_104752 | JGI IMG/M metagenome (GOLD analysis project Ga0137319, IMG submission 104752) | Soil microbial communities from meander-bound floodplain in the East River, Colorado, USA - East River MetaG ERMZT333_2 | ecosystem: Environmental > Terrestrial > Soil > Floodplain ... | reverse complement strand
AGCTGCTCGCGCACAAGCACGAGGTCGAGACGGTCACGAAGCGCCTCCTCGCCCTGAAGCAGGAGGCGGTCCCCGAACGCCCGGCGACCTCCCCCGCGCTGGAGCAGGCCATCGCGATGAAGGATGCGTCCGACAAGCGCTTCAAGCGCATCAAGGAAGAGGACGCCGAGTGCAGTCGCTTGCGCAACTACCGTGTGGCTGAGCTGAACGACACCATCCGGAAGCTGTGGCTCAAGGCGCGCTCCGTCGACGGCTGGCTCGCGAAGAAGTCGCAGATCGAGCAGACGTTGGAGTCGCTCTCTCAGAACGTGTGCCCGACGTGCTCGCGCGAGTGGGCGGACTCGGAGGCGAAGAAGGAGGAGCTGCGCGGCGACCTCGTGCGCATCCAGGCCGAGGTTGACGAGTGTGCGCTGGTCCAGACCAAGATCGACGAGCTACAACAGGAGCTGAACGATATCCCGCCGTTCACGCCCGACCCCAAGATTCAGTCGATGCAGGACCTGGTCTACCGAGCGCGTGCGGCAGTCACCGCCGAAGAGGAGCGCCTCAAGTCGGAGTACGAGCAGGCCACCGCGGGCCACAACGGCCTCGTCGCGGAGGCCCAAGCCGAGGCGGCCACGCTGCGCGAGAAGGTACGTCTGGCGGCCGAAGCTCGTCGGACGAGCGTCCTGGCGAATATCGCGGGGCTGGAGGCCATCCTCGCGCAGGCGCGCGGGGGGCTCCCCAACCTCCAGAAGGACGTCGACGCGTTCTCCTACGAGCTGGGGCGCATCGTCGAGCAGGAGCGCCAGTGGGCGGCCGTGCAGCAGCAGCTGTTCGAGGTCGAGAAGCAGCTGGAACCCCTCCAGGACAAGCTGTCCGCGGAGCGCGACTTCGCGCACCTCATCGGCCGCGAGGGCTTCCTGGGCTCTATCTTCGACGAGGTCCTCGACGAGATCTCGTCGGAGACAAACGACGTACTCGCGTCCATCTCAAACACGCGCCACTGCACGCTGCACTTCGCCTCCGAGACGCTGACCCAGAAGGGGAGCGTGCGCCGCGAGATCGTGCCGTTGGTGACCATCAACGGCCACCGCGCCTCGCTCAAGTTCGGGCCGTCGGGCGGCATGCTGTCCGCGATCGAGCTGGCGGTGGACCTCGCGGTCGGGGCGGTCATCAGCCGGCGCACGGGCGTCGTCCCGGGCTGGCTGATCCTGGACGAGTCGTTCGACGGCTTGGGCCCGGTCGAGAAGGAGACCTGCCTGGAGATCTTGCAGAAGTACGCCGCCGACCGCCTGGTGCTCGTGGTCGATCACATGACGGAGACTCAGGGCCTGTTCACGCACCGCATCAACGTCGAATTCTCTGGCGGACGTTCCAGGATCGTGGTAGGGTAGGTCACATGTCGAAGTTCACCCACGCCGACCTGACTTCCATCCGCGACAAGGCCATCAAGCTCGTCACCTTTGGCTCGGCGCGTTGCCGGCTGGAGGGGATGGCCCGCGACCTAACCGCTCACGAGCAGGTCTCCCTGGCCTACTTCGAGGCCTCGGTCGAGGTCATGAACCGCCTAGGCGTCCTCGACCGGACCAAGCTGGACGGGGTCATGCCCACGCCGTTCCAGGCCGACCACGACGTAATCGACGAAGAGGTATGCAGGGGCAGCAAGAAGTAGCTGATTCGCTAGAACTTCTTCGGAGGTCACATGCCGAAGAAGGGCTTCAAGAAGAAAGACAAGTTCGCCTCGCTGCCCGAGGAGTTCAAGACCGCGGTCGCGGGCGGGAACGAGGCAGAGGTCCGCGAGCGCATCGCCAAGGTCACCCTCGACCACGCCGCGCTGATGCAGGCGAAGGAAGAGGACGACGACTACAAGGCCAAGCGCGAAGAGGTCAAGACAGCTGGCGCCGTGTACCGCGAGGGCACGAAGAAGCACAAGCTCATGGTCGCGTTCTGCCGGAACCGCCTCGGCGAGCTGGGGAAGCCCAATGGCGACGCGTAGCCTGGAGGTTCGTCAGCACGAGGGGATTCCAACCAACGAGGGCGTGATCTATGTCGAGGGTGGATCTGAGGCGAAGGTGTTCGAGGTCAGCAAGGACGCGAAGCTGCTCATCATGGTTATGAAGAGCGACGACGTCGACGAGCGCACGCTGTTCAGCGTACGTGAGCGCCTCCGCCAACAACTCCAAAAGCACGGCATCGACGCCATGCTCTTCGCAATCGACACGGACGACGATTTCCAGATCTACGAGGAGAAGTGATGGAAGGCATCATCGACAGGGACCTGCTCATCGAGAACCAGGACGCGTCGGCCAAGCTCTTCGTTGACGCGCTCCGGCCCAAGCCGGCGCCCGAGGTCAAGGACACCTGGATCGACGGCCGCTACCAGTTCTTCCGCGTGAAGGACACGAAGGTGGAGAAGGTCGGCGATGAGACCGCGCTGTCGAAGAAGCTCACCGAGCTGAAGCAGCAGGGCGTGAAGGTCGTCGACTTCAAGCGTCAGAACGCCGACTGGGTCATCCAGACGATGGCTCCGCGTGAAGAGGTTCCCAATGACGAGGATCTAGCCGACGCGCTGAACTTCCTCGTCGACTCCACGACGTAATCTTTCGTGTACCATGCGCGTTCTTGCTCTGGACGCGTCCCTGAAGAGTGGCTGGGCCGTTTTCGAAGACGGTAAGCTCACTGGCTCGGGGGCGCTGAACGCGGTCGAGGTCCCGGACTTCAACGTCCAGAAGGACCCGAACCGCTCTCGCTTCTACCCTTACAGCATCGTCGACGCGGCCGACGCCGTCGCCGACGCCGTCTTCCAGTTGTCGTACGAGACCGGCGGCAAGGTGTCGTGGACCGCTCATGGTCACGACGTCCTCGTCATCGAGAACACGAACAACGGGAAGAACCGTCACACGCAGCGCCTGCTGGAGTTCATCCACATGGCGATTCTGAAGAAATTTCGTCCCGTTGTTCCGATCGTCTACATGGACAGCAGTGAGTGGCGTAGCGTTGTCGGCCTGAAGCTCTCGAAGGAGCAGCAGAAGAACAACAAGCTCGTTTCTGCTGGGAAAAAGAAGGGTCAGAGGGCCGAAGTCGGTGGAAAAAAGCTGGGAAAAATCACGAAGAAGCATCTGTCGGTTTGGATGGTGAACGAGAAGTACAGCAAGTCTCTGCTGTTGAAAGACAACGACGAAGCGGACGCAATCCTTCTTGGACTAGCCTACGTCACGAGGAGCCAAGCCCAGCCATGACCGAGTCGATGTCCGAGTTCGCCCGCACCACGTTCCAAGCCAAGTACGCACAGACGCTCACCGACGGAGAAAAGGAAACCTGGGAGCAGCTCGCGCGTCGCGTTCCCCATCACGTCTTCAAGGCCGTCGACGCGGACAGGATCCTCGCGAAGAGCGTCGAGGGCTTCATCGTCCACAAGGAGTTCATGCCTGGCGGTCGCTACCTCTACGCGACTGGTCGTCCATTTCACCAGGTCCAGAATTGCCTGCTCCTGCGCGCGCACGACTCGCGCGAGGGCTGGGCCGAGCACATGAGCCACTCCATGATGGCGCTCATGACGGGCGCCGGCATCGGTGGCGTTTATAGCGACCTGCGTGAGGAGGGAGCGAAGATCCGGAAGACCGGTGGCTTCTCTTCGGGTCCCGTTGCGCTCATGCAGGCGGTGAACGAGACCGGGCGCTTCATCCGCCAGGGCGGCGATCGTCGCGGCGCGATCTGGGCCGGCCTCCACTGGTGGCACCCGGACATCTTCAAGTTCATCCATATCAAAGACTGGTCCGACGACATCAAGGCCGCGAAGCTGAAGGACTTCAACAACCCGGCGCCGATGGACATGACCAACATCTCGGTTATCCTCGATACGGAGTTCTTCAAGGCGTACGACAACCCGAAGCACAAGAAGCACGAGCATGCGCAGAAGGTCTACTGGGAGGTCATCAAGCAGATGCTGTCGACCGGAGAGCCGGGCTTCAGCATCAACGTCGGAGAGGACGACGGAGAGGACCTGCGCAACGCCTGCACTGAGATCACGTCGCGCGACGACAGCGACATCTGCAATCTCGGCTCGGTGAACATGGCGCGCATCACCTCGCTCGACCATTTCCGCCAGGTCGTGTGGGACGCAGTCGGGTTCTTGATCGCGGGCAGCGTCTACTCGGACGTGCCCTACCTCAAGGTCGACCAGGTCCGCACGAAGAATCGGCGCGTCGGCCTCGGCCTGATGGGCATGCACGAGTGGCTGCTCAAGAACGGGAAGAAGTACGGACCCGACCCGGACTTGGAGGAGTACCTCAAGGTCTACAAGCAGGTTAGCGACGAGGCTGCCGAGCACTGGTCGAAGGTGTGGGGCCTGAGCGTGCCCGTCAAGGTGCGCGCCATCGCGCCGACTGGCACGATCGGCATCGTGGCCGAGACGACCACCGGCATTGAGCCCATCTTCTGCGTGGCCTACAAGCGTCGCTACTGGGTGAAGGACGAGATGACGTACCAGTACGTCCTCGACCCAACCGCGAAACGCCTGGTGGAAGCTGGCGTTGATCCAGACACTATCGAGGACGCCTACTCGATCGACGTCGAGCGTCGGGTGGCGTTCCAGGCGTGGGTGCAGCAATACGTCGACCACGGCATCTCCTCGACCATCAACCTGCCGGCGTGGGGCTCGGACGACAACAGCCCGCGCAAGGTGAAGGGCTTCGGCGAGATGCTGATGAAGTACCTCCCCAAGCTCCGCGGCATCACCTGTTACCCCGACGGCGCGCGCGGCGGGCAACCCCTAACGCCGGTTCGCTATTCAACCGCGGAAAAGCATGTTGGACAGGTTTTCGTGGAAGGCGTAGATGTCTGTGACCGCTTCAAGGCGGGGTCCTGTGGGTCATAAGTGACCGGCTACCACTCCTGATTCGCTAGAACCATAGGTGAGATGCCGGGATTTGATGAATCGGAATTTGAACCAGTAACGAGGGAGGAGGCAGCCGCCGCAGGCGTTGCCCCCACTCCAGCGTCCAGGCCCGCGCCAGGCCCGGTTCAGACTGGCCCCGTCGTCACGGGGACGATGGAAGACATCGTCGCCAACCTGCTCAACCCCAACCCGGTCACGCAGGGTCCGCAGACCGCGGAGGAGAGCGTCGCGCAGGTCAAGGACCTGTACATGCAGGACGTCGACAAGCGCCTGGAGCTGGCGATGGTCTACCGCGAATTCCTCAAGGGCTCGATGTTCGACAACGGTACCGAGGCCAGCAGGATCGCGGAGTTCGAGATGCGCGGCTTCGTGCGCGAGCGCCTGGGCGACCTGATGAACATCCAGGACCCGGGGAGACCCAAGGTCCAGCAGCTCACCGACGCCGAGGTGGAGGTTGTGCGCGCATTCGCCACCCTGTCACCGGAACAAATTCTCGGTCTGAAGCTCGTGGCCGACAAGTTCAGGACGATGACGTCGCCTGCTCCCGCACCGACGCTTCGACCGATGTCGAACCCAACCGCGCCGACAGCGACACCAACTTTGATCCGCCGGCAACCTCCCGCGGCGCTGCCGTCGACGCCAGCGCCCACCGCGCAACCAGCTCCGCAGCAGCTCCAACAGGCCGCGCCCGTTCCGCAACGTCGCCCCGGCCCGGGCCGCGGGCACAAGGGTCCCCAGGCAACCTTCCGTGAGCGGGTGACCGCTCACCCCGACGGGAACGGCCAGTCGGTCGAGATCGTGACCAAGGACGTTCGGAGGCAGCGACCCGCTGGCATGCTGCCAATGCCCGCTAGCAATCTTGAAATGGAAGCGGCAACAGCAATGGCGTCAGCCCGCACAGCCGCAACCGTCCAAGCAAACAATCCAACGTTGGTCCCTCAGGCCATCGTCGCCATCAACAACACACCCACTGATACGGAGTAGACACCCATGGCCAAACTGCCGAAGAGCGCCCGCGACATGATCCCCACCGGTTCGAGTGGAGTCGGCGTCCTCGAACGACTCAAGAACGTCGAGAAGCGCCAGCGCGACATCGTGACGGGCGTGAGCCAAGCCTTCGCCTCGTCCGACCAGCGCCACGCGAGCACTGAAGAGGTGCTGAACGCGATCATCATCCTCGTCGGCCGCGAGGCCGTCGAAGCTGAGGTCCAGCGCCAGACCATCGAGCGCCTGGAGTCCAAGTCGGCGAAGGAGAAGGTCGCGCTCGACGAGGCCCTGAAGGCCGGTCGATGCGCACCCGCGGAGGTCGTCGGCGATCGTTCGATCGTGGTCGGCTTCGAGGTCGACAAGGAAGGCAACAAGCTCCATCCGAACCGCGTCCAGCTACTGTTCCAATCGCTGAAGGCGGAGTACAAGGAGCGCCTCAAGGACCGCAAGGTCGGTGACGAGTTCGAGACGCCCCCGGGCACGAAGTTCACGGTGACCGAGATCTACGACATCGCCCTGAATCCGCCCAAGGAGACACAGGAAGAACCGCAGGTGAACGAGGAGGTTCCCACCGAGGCGGCACAGAAGACCGAGCCCGTCGACGAGGAGGTCGAGGCGAGGCTGGTCGAAGAGCTGGCAGCAAAGGCTGACGCGACTCAGCCCTCCAACTAGTCGCGAAGCCCCGCAAGGGGCCGAAAGGGACCTCCACATGGGCAAGATGCAAGATCGCATCGATGGTGATGCGAGCGTGATGCGATTCCTCAAGAAGAGGGTCGCGGACGAGCGGACTGACTTCGACGTCCTCAACAACCGACGTACCTCTCTGGCGATGGCGCGCGAGCGCGTTTTCCTGGAGGAGCTGAAGAGCGTCCTTAAGGACGCGTTCAAGGGCGGCGTGGCCGCCCCCAGCGGGTACGCCAGTCGCGCGCTCGACACGGGGCCGAAGAAGCGCATCGTCAACATCGCGCTATCGGACCTGCACTACCATTCGCTGCTCGACCCACGGGAAGTTCCGTTCGAGTACGGGCCGCAGGAAGAGGCGCGTCGCACGGCCAAGATCGTCCAGGAGGTCTGCGAGTACAAGCCGCAGTACCGAGACGACTCCGAGCTGTTCGTGCACATTTTCGGTGACATCATCCAGGGCAACCTTCACGACCCGCGCGACGCGGCCACCATCACCGACCAGTTCGGCGCCACGGTGTACCTCCTTACGCAGGCTCTGACGATCCTGGCGAGCGCGTACAAGCGCGTGACCGTCCGTTGCGTCCCCGGCAACCACGGGCGCAACAAGCAGCGCCACCAGCAGCGCGCGACGAACCAGAAGTGGGACTCATTTGAGAACATGATCTACTTCGCCGTCAAGATGGCCGTGGCCACCTTGGAGAACGTCGAGGTCATCATCCCCTATACGCCGTACTACCTGTACAAGGCGTTCGACAAACAGGGCTTCGTCACGCACGGTGACACTGTCCTGGACGCGGGCTTCCCCTCGTCGACGATCGACATCAAGAAGGTCCGCAACCAGATCAACGAGCTGAACGCAAGCCAGAAGAAGGACAGCGATTTCTTCCTCATCGGCCACGTCCACTGTGGCAGCTGTACCGAGATCCCCTCGGGCCCGGTCTTTATGACGAACGGCTGCCTCCTACCCCCAGACGGGTACGCGGTGTCTCGCGGCGTCCTGAAGCAGAAGTGCGGACAGCAGCTCTGGGAGAGTGTCAAGGGTCACATCTGCGGCGACCGTCGGTTCCTCAATGTGGACGAGAACACGGACAAGGACCGCTCGCTCGACCGGATCATCAAGCCGTACCTCGGCTTTGAGACGAGGTCGCCGCTTCGCAAGAAGTAGGCGCCGTGACCAACGTCGAAGAACGACTCGCTCTGAGTGAGCAGATCTGCGAGGCCCAGAAGAAGCAGGCGGAAGCCGACGCGATCTTGGGCCAGAAGGAGATCGCGCTCAAGTATGCCACCGAGGTCCGCGACCTCGCATCCGACGGCGTGAAGTTCAACCGCAAGAACATGCAGTACATGAAGTCGCGCGCTGAGGTGGTCGACATCAACGAGTACCGAGGCGCTCGCCAGCTCCTCCGGAACGTGACTGACGAGTACGATGCGGCGTGCGACAAGGTTCGCAAGCTCCAGAGAGAGGTCCAGTATTACGATAATGTCGTTAGCGCAGCCGTGCGAGCCATAGAGTTGGCGCGCGACGGCCTCGCGCAATTCGGACGTCTGATCCAGTGGAGGCCACGTGATTGAAGAAGAAGCTCGCGCCAAGGTCAAGGACGACGAGGACTTCGTGTTCTCGAAGCGACACGAGTACTCGCTCCTCAAGCTCGAAGAGCGCTACCCTGACGGGGTGCCCGACAATGTCATTGCCACTGTCCTCATGATCCCAGAGGACCAGGTGGAGAACGAGTACGACAAAGTCGTCGAGAAGATGCGCGGCCTGATGGGAGTCGAGCCGTGAGCGACAAGAAGACGGACATCCTTGCCGACGTTGCGGCCGACGAGGCGAAGCGAAACTGCAAGCACCCCCACCTCAAGTTCGAGCTTCAGGGCCAGGTCTTGCGCTGCATCGACTGCAACCGGCGCTACCTCGCTGGCTGGGTCGACCCCAACACCAAGATGGAGACGTTCATGTTCGAGTTCGGCTACCGCAATCCCAAGATCGCGGACGGCTCGTTCCGGCACACCCAAGAGGAACCTGTTCGGGAGAAGCCATTGGCCAAGTCGAAAGCATGATTCGCTAGGAACTGAATACATGGACACCCCTCGGAATCTACGCCGCCGGCAAAATCGCGTGGCAGATCCTGAGAAATACAGAAGTTACGAACGTGACAGGTATGCTTCAATGTCGCCAGATCAACGTAGAAGGGGACGGCAGAAGCGCACTCCCGAGCGACAGATGCTGTACAACGCGAAGCGGAACGCGAAGTCGAGAGGCCACGAATTTTCCATCACCTTGAGCGATATTAAGATACCTAAAGTATGTCCCGTCCTTGGGATTCCTCTAATAGGAACAGGTGTGCGCAGAATCCCGTCGTCACCATCGTTGGATCGTATCGATAACACAAAAGGTTACGTGCCTGGGAACGTTGCAGTGATTTCCTGGCGCGCCAACGACATGAAGGGAGACGCCACAATTTCAGACTTGGAGGCACTCCTCTCTTATATGAGGACTACGTGAAAAATTTCGTAACGTGCCACTCCCACCCTCAGAGTCTCGACAGTGGCTCTACGCCGGAAGCTTTCGTCAAACGCGAGATCGAGCTGGGGACCGGCGCCGTGACATGTACGGATCACGGGACCCTCCAGGCCTGTCGCAAGATCTACGACCTGGGCAAGGCCGCGGGCATCACGCCCGTCCTTGGGCTCGAAGGGTATTTGCGCGACGACGACTGCGAGATCTTGGCACGGAACGGCTACGTCAAGAATGCTAACGGTGCGTTCACGAACGCGCCCAAGTACATGCACTTCTGCGTGCACTTCCTCGACCAGGCCGCGTACGAGTGCTGCGTAAAGCTGCTCTCGAAGGCCGACGAGCGCCTGGAGGCCACGCTGGAGAAGCTGGAGGCCAAGGATCGCAAGCACGGCCAGGAGCGCAAGCCGCTGTTTGTCTGGCGTGACCTGGAGGAGCTTGGTGCGCAGAACACGACGTTCACCACCGGCTGCATGATCGGCGTCGTCCAGCGCCACCTGTTCGACAACAACGATGCCAAGACGGCCGGCGAGTACTTCGACAAGCTCAAGGCCATCGTCAAGCCGGGCAACCTCTACACGGAGCTGAACCCGCACGACACGTCGAAGGACTGGATCCAGGGCATCTTCCTCACGATGGCGGACGGCACCAAGCTCCGCTTCTACGCCGACAAGAAGCTGATGACGAACGTCGGTGAGATCACCGCGTCCAACCTCGCCAAGACGTGGGGCAAGAGCGAGCACCGCACGCTCAAGGGAATCAAGGACCGCTCCACCTGGCGCGAGGTCCCCGAGCAGGAGATCAGGCTCGCCGAGGACCTGGAGGGATTCTTCCAGAACGAGTGCAAGCCCTGGGCGCCCAACGGCGACTACCAGGCCGGCCTGAACCGCGCGATGCGCTACATGGCGAAGCAGCGCGGGATCCCTATCATCGTCGGCGACGACTCCCACTACGCCAACAGGGACGAGAAGGTAGTGCAGGACGTGCGCCTGGCCCAGGGCGGCCCGTGGCGCTTCTACAGCTCGTACCACCGCCAGTCGAGCGACGAAGCCTTCGAGCATTTCAATCGTACACTCAAAACGACCGAGGCCGAGTTCGAGGGCTGGGTCGAGAATTCACACGGGTGGGCCGGCCGGTTCAAGGACTTCAAGTTTGAGACGCCGCCCAGCCTGCCGACGAAGTTCTACGAGGCTGAGTACGAGAAGCGCCCCTGGTTCAAGGTGGGTGACGCCGACAACTCCCTGCGCTACACGCTGGAGCTGATCCGCAAGCACGGCCGCATGGACTGGAACAACACCGCCATGCGCGAGCGCCTCCAGGCCGAGATCAAGCTGCTCCACCACAACGGCACCATCGACCTGCTGCCCTACTTCATGGTCGACGAGGAGGTCTGCTCGCTCTACGAGAGCCATGGCCTGCTCACGGGCCCTGGCCGCGGTTCGGCCGCCGGCCTCATCCTGACGTACCTGCTGGGCATCACCCACGTCGACCCGCTCCAGTACGGGCTATCGCTGGAGCGATTCATCACGCAGGACCGTATCGCGTCCGGCGGCTTGCCTGACATCGACCAGGACCTCCCGCACCGCGAGCTGCTCGTGGACCCGGAGACCGGCTGGCTCAAGAAGCGCTTTGGGGACCACTACGCCCAGATCTCAGTCGACTCCACGCTCAAGCTCAAGATGGCCGTCCGCGACGTCTCGCGCGCCGCGCGCAAGATGGTGCCGGGCGACATCGAGGGCCTGGCCAAGAAGTTCGTCATGCCCCCGCAGGGCGTGAGCGACCACGACTTCGTCATGGGCTACCACACCGATGGCGAGGGCGATATCCCGGGCTCGAAGGACTACGACCCCGCTTTGAAGGAGTACATCAAGAGGTACCCCGACGACTGGAAGATCGTGCAGAAGTGCCTCGGTCTCGCGCGCCAGAAGGGCCGCCACGCCTGCGCGTACGTCATCGCGAACCGTCCCATCCACGAGTTCATCCCGCTGACCACCATCAGCGGCGTCAGGTGCACCGCCTACACCGCGCCGAGCGTGGAGGCCGTCGGCGGGCTGAAGATGGACTTCCTCGTCGTCAACTCGCTGAACGACATCGGCGACTGCATCAAGCTGGT
>Ga0137319_1000484_pt1 | contig 11232 bp, 10 predicted proteins | sample EasRivERMZT333_2_FD_104752 | JGI IMG/M metagenome (GOLD analysis project Ga0137319, IMG submission 104752) | Soil microbial communities from meander-bound floodplain in the East River, Colorado, USA - East River MetaG ERMZT333_2 | ecosystem: Environmental > Terrestrial > Soil > Floodplain ... | reverse complement strand
GCATCTTTGCGAACTCAAAGCCGCATTGGTTGCGCATCAAAACTCTCAACTTGAAACTTTGAAGCGAGCCGCGTAATGAATCTCTCCACCAACCGCTTTTCAACTACGCTGCGGACATTCCCCTTGCGCGCGGCGAACCGCTGCATCTGCCATCCTCGATTCTCCATTTTCATTGGAGCAAAGCCTCATTACTTCGGCTCCTGCAAAATTAGTTTTCCCCCTCGTCTGGGAGGGCAATCGCAAACCTCCAGGTCACTCGTCAGGGGACAACTCTTATTATCAAACATAAGACAAACAAAAGTACCCCCCCCCAGTCAAGAGAATTATTGTTGAAAAGAAATGTGCGGGAATCAAGCTGGGGGCCGCGGATACAAGAATCTCAACCTCACACGATTTAACGATTTAACGGTTCAACGCTTTTAACGATCCATTTAACAATTCAACGAACATGAAAGCCGCTTACATCACTCAAACCGGCGCGCCCGAAAACATCATCTACGGCGAATTGCCCACGCCCAAGCCCGCAGCTTCTCAATGTCTCGTGAAGGTCGGCGCCGTTGCGGTCAATCCTATCGATACCTATGTCCGCGGTGGCATGGTCAAGATGTCGTTGCCGTTTCCCTTTATTGTGGGTTGCGACCTCGCCGGCACAGTCGAGGAAGTCGGCGCTAACGCGAAGCGATTTAGACGTGGTGACCGCGTTTGGGGATCGAACCAGGGTTTATCAGGCAGGCAAGGCACGTTCGCCGAATATGCAGCCGTCGATGAGTCGTGGCTCTATCCGATTCCCGCTGGCGTCAGCGACGATCAGGCCGCTGCAATCGCGCTGGTCGGAATAACAGCCCGCCTGGGTCTGCTGCGCGATGCCAAATTGAAAGCGGGCGAAATCCTTTTTGTGAACGGTGGAAGCGGTGGCGTGGGTTCGACGGTCGTGCAAATGACCAAGGCCATCGGCGCGCGTGTTATCACTACCGCGGGCAGCGACGAAAAGGTGGAGAGGTGCCGCAAGCTCGGCGCAGACCTCGCTATCAATTACAAAAGGGAGGACGTCGATGCCGCGATCAAGAAATTTGCACCGGACGGCGTGAACGTTTGGTGGGAGACACTGCGCGAACCGGACTTCGACCGGGCCGTTGGGCATCTGGCCGCGCGTGGGCGCATGATTGTGATGGCCGGGCGGGAGGCGCGTCCGGCGTTTCCGGTCGGACCTTTTTACGTGAAGGGCTGTTCGTTACACGGCTTTGCCATGTTCAACGCGACGCCGGAGGAACAGCGGGCTGCGGCCGAAGACATCAATCGCTGGCTGCTGGAAGGCAAACTTAAAGCGAACATCGATCGCGTGCTTCCGTTGTCCAAAGCCGCCGAGGCGCACCGGCTTCAGGAAGAAAACACGATTGGCAAAACGGGCACACTGGCCGGCAAAATCGTATTAAAGCCGTAGCGTTTTGCTTGCCTGTTGCTTTGCCGACGCAGACTAGTAGAATCCGCCCTCGTGAAATCAAAAATCATTACCCACCTCGCGCCAATTGTCATCTTTCTGCTCTTTGGCTTTTTGGCCACCAGCGGTTTGGCAGGTGATGCCAAGAGCGGCATCGCCCTTAAGCAGATTGCCGATGGCTTCACTTCTCCCATCGCCCTGGTTTCGCTCGACGACGGTTCAGGGCGGTTGCTGATCGCCGATCAGGTGGGCACGGTTCATATTTTGAGCAAAGAAGGTCAGTTGACAGGCCAATTATTTTTCGATGTCCGCGACCGGCTCGCCAAATTGAATCAGGGTTTCGATGAGCGCGGGTTGTTGGGACTGGCCTTGCATCCGCGCTTCAAGGAGAACCGGCGGCTGTTCGTCTTTTACAGCGCGCCGCTCAGGAAGAGCGCTCCCACGAACTGGAACAGTACCGTCCACGTGTCGGAGTTTAAAGTGCTGGAGACGGATCGAGCGCAGGTTGACTCGGCTTCGGAGCGGGTGCTGCTGGAGATCGACAAACCTTACTTCAATCACAGCGCGGGTTCTCTTGCCTTCGGACCGGACGGACTGCTCTACATCTCCGTGGGCGACGGCGGCAACGCCAATGACGTGGGCATCGGCCATTCCCCGCAGGGCAATGGACAGGATACTTCAACTCTGCTGGGAAAGATTCTGCGGATCGATGTCGATGACAAGCAGCCTTATGGCATCCCGGCGGACAATCCGTTCGCGAATGGAAAAGGAAAGCCTGAGATCTTCGCCTATGGGTTGCGTAATTCATGGGGCATTTCCTTCGATCGCGGTGGCAAGCGGGAGTTGTTCGCAGGTGATGTCGGACAAACCATGTTCGAAGAGGTCAACATCATTGTGAAAGGCGGCAACTATGGATGGAACATCCGGGAAGGTTACCATTGCTTTGATCCGAAGAATCCCAGGCGCCCGCCGGAGAATTGCGCCAAAACCGGCGCGAGCGGCGAACCACTGCTTGATCCGATATTCGAATACAAGAACATCAACGGATTTCCCAAGGACCCGGAAGGGCGCGGTATCAGCGTGACGGGCGGGTATGCTTACCGAGGCAAGGCGTTGCCGAAACTGACGGGCCGCTACATCTTCGCCGACTGGTCGCGCACTTGGGCCAAACCGGATGGAGTGATTTATGCCGCCACGCGATCGGACACGGGCGGCTCGCAGAAGTGGACGATGGAGCCATTGGAATTGCTCACGCATCCCAAAGGAGAGATGCGCGCCTATGTCGTCGCCCTCGCCGAGGATGCCGAGGGCGAACTTTACGTGATGACGAATGGCAGCAATGCGCTTGCAGGCAAGTCCGGCAAGGTCTTCAAGCTGGTGGGAGAATAAAACTCTATAGCGATTGCCAAAAATAATTTCCGACCAAACCAAGAGCCAAGGCTGCTGCGCCTCACAGAGGCGCGCTCCGGCGCGCTGCGGGAGCGCGGGTCTGCGACCCGCAGCATGTCCATAGGTTTGCCAATCGGAAATGAATTCTGGCAACCGCTCTAAACTTGAAAGTGTTGCGCCCGAGGCCAGAACAGATTTCGTAGCGCGTAGAGTTCCCAGGCGAAGGGCAAGTAGCCGCCATAACCCAGCAGCGGCATTTCGAACACGTGCAGGAACTGGGCGCCCGGCGTGTGGTAAACCCATTTCGGCCAGGAAAGGGAATTCCACATCTCCCAGAAGAACCCGCAGATGAGCGCGGCCACAGAGAGGGAAACGACCGGACGCCAGTCCCCGTGTCGCAGCGCATCCAGAAAACTTCGGCGTCCAAGCCAAACGTTGACAGGTTCGAGGATCATGAAAATCGAAACCCACACCAGCGGGTAACAATAGTTGGGCCAGGCCAGCACCGAAGCGAACATCGCCACACCGGTCAATAGCAGGCCGGCGCAGACCGTGCGGGTGGGCTGAATTTTGGCGCCCTCGGCAAGACGCCGCGTCCATGTGAACGTTCTGACCAGTTCCGCGGTTTCAAAAACAGCGGGCATGACCGTGGAAAAGGACACGGAGCAAAGCAGAATGTATTCGAGGTCGCTGAAGGTCGTGCTGCCCAGATATTCCCAATTCTGGGTTCGCCAGTTGATGACTTCGAACAACCACCATGCGGGAGCCGACAGGAGGAACAGCAGGACGAAATCGCGGGGCGAGCGCATCAGCAGGGAAGTACCGCTCCGATACACGACGAGGGCATCCACGACGAGAATGTATCCCAGCCAGAGCGGGAAAAATAAATAGGCGGTGGGATTGCCGGGCAGCGTCCAGTTCAGCGGCCAGAATACAGCGATGAGGGTTATCCCAATGAGGCCTTGCGGCGTTTTCATTGAGACAATTGCACCTCGATTCATACGGGCTACCTACGTCGCCGCTCGGCCGGCTAAAATGCTTTGAAACAAATCAGCATCCACGTTGCCTCCGCTGACCACACAGCAGACCGAACGGTTGCGAAACATTTCCGGCTGGGCGAGCAGGGCGGCGATGCCCAAAGCGCCAGTCGGTTCGGCTTTGAGATTCGCGAGCGAAAAAAGCAGCCGGACGCCTTCCTTGATTTGTTCCTCTGAAACCTCGACGATTCCAGACAATCCCTCGCGCAACACGGCCCAGTTGTGTTTGCCCAGGCTGAGAGTTCGCACGCCGTCAGCGATGGTCTGGGGTTCGCTTTCGTTCGCAATGATGTGGCCGGCCTTGAGCGAGCGCGCGGCATCATTGGCCACCGAGGGTTCGGCGCCCACCACGGCAATCCTTTTGCCGGCCTCGCGCAAGCCCTGGATAATCCCTGAAGTCAAGCCGCCACCTCCGACAGGAGCGATGATAAAGTCGATCCTCCGGTCCAGAGAGGCGAGTTCAGCTCCCAGAGTCGCATTGCCCTCGATCACCAACGGGTCGTCGTAGGCGCTGGCAACATAGGCGTCGGGGTGTTCGCGGGCGAGTTCGCCGACACGGGCGCTCCGGCTCTTGCTACGCACATCAATCAGATCGACCGCGCCCCCATACTCGCGAACGGCATCGAGCTTCACCCGGGCGGAGGTCTGCGGCATAACGATGATGCATGACTTGCCGACAATCTGGCAGGCGCGAGCCATGGCCTGACCGAAATTACCGGACGAAGCAGCAATAATGCGGGAATGCGGCACGTGCGCAGCGACATTATAGGCAGCGCGAAACTTAAAGCTGCCGGTGTGCTGAAAGGTTTCACTGGCAATCAGCAAGTCCACACCCAATAGCCTGGCGAGACGCGGCGCTTCGATGATGGTGGTGGCTCGGATGACTTGCTGAACTGGCAGAATGCTGTGAGGCTGAACCATGTGGCAAGATTAGTCGCTTCGCTACTGGAACTCAATGCTGTGCGCTGCCTCCAAATTCAATCATCAGGCATTTTTCGCTCGACCGTTTGCCCGACTTGACTTTGATCCAGCGGAAATTCATTTTGGCAACTGTCTCGCGCGGGCACACGATGACCTTATGAAAACGGCTCACAACTCTTTTGATTCTCTGCAGAAGTTTGATGCAGGCAATGGCCGACAAGGCTTGTTTTACTCGCTGCCTGCCTTGGAGAGAGCCGGCCTGGGTCCCATCTCCCGCCTGCCGGTCTCGATTCGTATCGTCCTGGAATCGGTGCTGCGCAACGTTGATGGGAAGAAGGTTTCCGAGGCGAACGTCCGCGCTTTGGCACAATGGAAACCAACGACTCAGCGGGTGGAAGAAATCCCGTTCGTGGTCGCGCGGATCGTGTTGCAGGACTTTACGGGTGTGCCGCTGCTGGTTGATTTGGCAGCGATGCGTTCGGCGGCGGCGCGATTGGGAAAAGATCCGAAGATCATCGAACCGCTGGTGCCGGTCGATTTAGTGGTGGATCATTCCGTGCAGGTGGATTTTGCAGGCAGGTCCGATGCGATTCAGCGAAATCTGGAAATGGAATTCAAACGCAACCGGGAGCGTTACCAGTTTTTGAAGTGGGGCACACAGGCATTCCAGAGTTTTAAAGTTGTGCCTCCAGGAATTGGGATCGTCCACCAGGTGAATCTGGAGTACCTCGCAAAAGGAGTTCTGGACAAAGACGGCATTTACTTTCCGGACACGTTGGTGGGGACGGACTCGCACACGACCATGATCAACGGCCTGGGCATCGTGGGCTGGGGTGTCGGCGGCATCGAGGCCGAGGCAGGCATGCTGGGCCAGCCGGTGTATTTCCTGACGCCCGATGTCGTCGGCGTGTGCATGACGGGCACACTGGGCGAAGGCGTGACCGCGACCGATCTGGCGCTGACGGTGACTCAGATGCTTCGGCAGGCGAAGGTGGTTGGCAAGTTCGTGGAGTTTTTTGGCGAAGGCGCTGCCGCGCTTTCCGTCGCGGATCGCGCCACGATTGCAAACATGGCGCCGGAATACGGAGCGACCATGGGCTTCTTCCCGATCGACGAGGAGTCATGCCAATATTTTCTGGCCACAGGCCGCAGCGACGAGCAGGTCACCACGATTCGGAATTATTTCAAAGCCCAAGGTTTGTTCGGCATGCCGCTTCGCGGCCAGTGCGATTACAGCTCGGTGCTGGAACTGAACTTAAGCGATGTGCAACCCAGTGTGGCTGGTCCCAAACGCCCGCAAGATCGGGTGAGTCTGCCCGACCTGAAACAGAAGTTCATCGAACTGTTTCAGGCGTCCGTGCAAGAAAACGGCTACAACAAACCGCTGGAGGAAATTGGCAGGCGTTTTTCGACGAAGTTTTCCACGGAACCACAGCCCCTCACGGTCTCAGGCGGCGGCCAGCAGGAACCGGAAACGGCTCCTGTGCCGGTCGCCGGGCCTCATGGCACGGCGAAAGACACCAACGCATTGACGGAACTGGAGATGATGAACAATCGTCCCACTCCGGACACAGTGGTCCAGGCGCCCGAGCCCGCGCCGCAGCCGCCGGTCGATTTGGGCCATGGCGACGTAGTGATCGCGGCGATCACGTCCTGCACCAACACGTCCAATCCCAGCGTGATGCTCGGCGCCGGGCTGCTGGCGAAGAAGGCCGTCGAAAAAGGCCTGCAGGTGCGACCGACGGTGAAGACGTCATTGGCGCCCGGCTCGCGGGTGGTGACGGAATATTTGAAGAACAGCGGGTTACAGCCTTATCTTGACCGGCTCGGTTTCAATCTTGTGGGCTATGGTTGCACGACCTGCATTGGCAACTCCGGCCCCCTGGATCCGCGAATCGAGGATGTCATCGTCGGCAATGACGTCATCGCTGCGTCGGTGCTTTCGGGCAACCGCAATTTTGAAGCGCGGGTCCATCAAAGTGTGAAAGCTAACTTCCTGATGAGCCCGCCGCTGGTGGTCGCCTTCGCGCTGGCCGGACGTGTGAACATCGACATGTCACGCGAGCCCCTGGGTAAAGGGAAGAATGGCCAGGACGTTTACCTGTGCGACATCTGGCCCAGCATGCGGGAGATCCGCGAGCTTTTGCGCCCGTCGTTCAGCCGGGAAACGTTCCGCAAGATGTATCGTGACTTCGCATCACAGAACCCGATGTGGAACGAGATTCCGTCTTCGACGGGCAACCTTTACGAATGGCAGCCCGATTCAAGCTACATTCAAGAACCGCCTTTTTTTGAAGAGTTCTCTTTGCGTGCCTCGCCCATCGTCGAGATTCGCAGGGCGCGGCTGTTGGCGATGTTTGGAGATTCGGTTACGACGGATCACATCAGTCCCGCGGGCGCCATCAAGGCGAATTCGCCGGCCGGATTGTTTCTGCAGTCGAAGGGCGTGACGGTACAGGATTTCAACAGCTACGGCGCGCGGCGGGGTAACGATCGGGTGATGGTGCGCGGCACATTCGCGAACGTGCGCATCAAGAATCTCCTGTTGCCTGGCACCGAAGGGGGCGTGACCAAACATTTGCCTGACGGCGCTGTCATGCCGATTTACGACGCCGCTATCAAATACCAGCAGGAACGCGTGCCGCTGATGATTATCGCAGGACAGGAATATGGCACGGGCAGTTCGCGCGACTGGGCGGCCAAGGGAACCGCATTGCTCGGAGTCAAGGCGGTGGTGGCGCAAAGTTTCGAGCGCATCCATCGGTCGAACCTGGTCGGCATGGGAGTATTGCCCTTGCAATTCAAGGAGGGCGTGTCCGCCCAGACACTGAAGCTCGACGGCACCGAGCTTTACGATGTGTTGGGTCTGGACGGCAATCTCAAGCCGCAACAAGACCTCAACCTGCGGATTACCCGTTCCAGCGGGCAAGTAGAAGAGATCGTTGTGAGGTGTCGCATCGATACACCCATCGAGATCGATTATTATCAGCATGGCGGCATTCTGCCTTATGTGCTGCGCCAACTGGCGTCTGCAGCTTGAGGGCAAACGCGGCGGCTGCCTGCGGGCTTCGTATAAAGGGAAACTTCCAACACACAGCAATCCATGCCGCTATGTTGGAAGTTTTTTCGGCCAGGAGGGAGCCGAGATTCTAACAGTGCCGTCTAGTTGGAGCGGAAGAAATCGTCACAGTCTATGACAGAGCTGTCATCAAAGCGCCTGTTTGGACCAGCCGATCGGACCAGAATTCCATTGTCAGAAAAGTAGATCCGCAGGGCCGTGCCCCAAGGATCGACGAATTCACCCTTCTCATTGAGGTTGTTTTTGCGGCCCACGAGAATAATCACATTCTTGGGATTCTGACCTTTAAGGGCTTTGGCAATCTCGGGGTTGCTGCCGCTGGGGTAGCTCCCTACGTACTCTTTGTATTTTTGGCACCCGTCAAAAAGATTGAAGACATCTTCGTTGAACCGGGTGGTCCGCGCATTGACGCGCCAGGTTTTCCAGGCTTGGAAAGTCCAGCCTGCACCAACCACCAGTGTTAACAAGCCAATGACTAAAAGAATGCGCTTCATAGCGACCAGATGTTCAGCACGCCGGGTGCCAATGGCTGACGACGGGCCGACGGGCGCTACGGGGCCTGATTTCCAGGGGGTGGGGCGGTGCTGTTCCGGACAACGATTTCCGCTCCCAGGCGTTTAGACTCAGGACGTTCGCCCCGGAATAATCTCAACATCGATTCCATGGCGGCGACTCCTAAACGCAATTTTGGCTGGCGTATGGTGGTGAGCGGGATCCGGAAGTATTCGCTGGTCAAAATGTTCCCGAAACCCACGATGGACAAATCTTCCGGTATGCGCAGTCCCTGGTTGAGAAAGACCATCGCGGCGCCGATGGCGACCAAATCATTGACTGTCTGAACGGCGGTGGCTTTAGGCGCTTCGTTGAGCATTTGCAGCGCGGCCTTTTCGCCTTCCTCAATCGTGCTGCCCGCGTTGAACACCAGACTGTCTTCAAGTTCGACTTGGGCCTCTCGCAAGGCGCGGCGATACCCCTCGAGCCGCTCCTGTGCGGAAGGGACAGCCGGCGATCCCGTGAAAAAGGCAATCCGCTTGTGCCCGAGCTCCAGGAGATGACGTGTGGCCGTATAGCTGGCCGAGAGGTCATCCGTCTCCACATTGACAAACTGCTGGCAAAACGGAGCGCGATGTCCGAGAAGCACCGTTGGGGTACGGCGTCGCAAAAGCTCTTCATAAATAGGCGCACGTGGTTCCAGCCGATAGACGGGCACGATGAACAGGCCATCGACTCGACGCGACAACATGCGGCGAATCACCACTTCTTCCCGTTCCGGAATATTCAAGGAATGCGCCATGATCACGTCGTAGCCCAATTCGTAAGCTTGTTCTTCAATCGCCATCACGACCCGAGCATACACCGGGTTGGTTGCGGCGGAGATGATTAGACCAAAGAGCTTGGTGGTCTTGTTGCGCAGGCTTTGGGCCATGGAGTCCGGCATGTAACCCATCTCTTGCGCCAGAAGCCGCACGCGGACCTTGGTGGCGTCGGATATGTCCGGGGCATCTCGCAATACCTTCGAAACGGTCATCACAGACACGCCCGCTCGCAATGCGATGTCTTTCAAGCGAACCATAAAAGCCCTTTCCGGTGGCGCGTTCCGACTTGCGAGTTGAAAGAACACGTTCCGTCGCGTGAACGCGAAGCTCGAACGGCGGGGGAACGGGGAGCTTTGTCACACATACGATCCGCTCCAGTTTAGTTTCCGGCGTAATGTTTCAAAGAATGAACTGCCTGCCAAATGCAGCAGCCGAATTTCATCGCGACTTCGCCGGATATTGATGATATCTCCCGCAGCCAAAGAAATCGGCGGCTGGCCATCGGCCGTTAGAACAGTTTCCAGTTTCCTGCTGAGCACTTTGACCTGGACCGTTGAGGAAAGACTGACGACGACGGAACGATTGGAGAGGGTATGCGGGCAAATCGGGGTGAGAGTAAAGACCTCCGCTGACGGGCTGACGACAGCCCCGCCGGCGGCCAGAGAATACGCGGTGGAGCCGGTGGGCGAGCAGACTATCAAGCCGTCGCATCGATAGCGCGTTAAAACCTCGCCATCCACAGCAACGCCCAGTTCGATTAAACGTGGGGCGGCGCCCCGGGTAATAACGAAATCATTGAGGGCCCGCGCCGAGAACGGCTTTCCACGGGCTTTGCCATCAGCCTCAATCAAGGGACGGGTTTCAAGAACGGTTTTGCCGTTCCAAATCTGCTGCAAGGCAACCGGTAATCGGCGCGACTGCACATCGGTCAGGAACCCCAGACCACCGACATTGATGCCCAGAATTGGAGTGCTTGAACCGGCGACTTCCCGCGCGACCCGGAGCATGGTGCCATCGCCGCCGAATACCATGAGCAAGTCAACCCGTCTCGTCAGCGCAGCGGCGTCCGGGCAAGTTTCAACCTTCAACCCGGCGAACTGCGCGGTAGCCGCATCGGTCACGACGGATCGATTACTGGCTGTGATCAACGCGGCAGCCTTTCGAATCAGGTTCCGGGACGAGCTCTTTTCCCGATTGGCCATGAGCCCAATGGAACGATTATTTGTGGCCGGTCTTTTCAATCAGCACCAGGAATTCCTTGTTGCCTGCGGGCCCGAGCAGAGGCGACTCCGTGATTTGGCGCCATTGCAAATGTGGCTGCGTGGCGACGAAGTCTTCCAGCTCCCGCAGCACTCGCGCGTGAACCGAGGGATCGGTAATCACGCCTGCGCCTTTGTCCGCTTCAGCCTTGCCTGCCTCGAATTGCGGTTTGATCAATGCGATGATTTTACCGGATGGCTGCAGCAATGCAACCGTGGGCGGAAGGATTTTACGCAGAGAGATGAATGAGCAATCGATAGTGACCACATCAACGGCGGCAAAGTCCCTGGGAAAGATGGCGGGAGTGATATCTCGAGCATTAACTCCTTCCATCGCGACCACCCTCGCATCTTGGCGCAGTTTCCAGGCAAGCTGGCCGCGCCCTACATCTACCGCGTAAACTTTCGCCGCGCCATGCCGCAGCAGGCAATCGGTGAATCCGCCGGTGGAGGCGCCGATATCCATAGCGGTTTGGCCATGGACATTGAGGTGGAAGTGCGCAAGGGCATGCTCCAGTTTGAGGCCGCCACGACTCACGTATTTCTCCCCTTCCACTAACGCGACCTCGTCCTCGGGCTTGATCTTGTCGCTGGCTTTGCGCGCGAGTTGGAGGTTGACCCTGACGCGGCCCGCGAGGATGGCGCGTTTGGCTTTTTCGCGACTTTCGCACAGGCCGCGTTCGACCAGCGCCTGATCGAGACGTGTTGTCATCCGTGGCCAAATGTCCAAAGTCCGCAGCCCAAGGTCAATCCCTCTGGCGCGAAATGGACCTCAGATTCGAGAGGGGAGATT
>Ga0137319_1000479_pt1 | contig 11281 bp, 13 predicted proteins | sample EasRivERMZT333_2_FD_104752 | JGI IMG/M metagenome (GOLD analysis project Ga0137319, IMG submission 104752) | Soil microbial communities from meander-bound floodplain in the East River, Colorado, USA - East River MetaG ERMZT333_2 | ecosystem: Environmental > Terrestrial > Soil > Floodplain ... | reverse complement strand
TCACCCACCAATATCACGACGGCCCAGGGAAGCAATGGGATTCCCAACAAGACCAGGCCCCCGAGCGGCAGTCCTATCCAAAACACATAGCGCGACACCGTCCGCCGAATATCGTCGAATTGGGCGCCGCCCCACTGTTTTGCGAGTCGCGGATACAACACGGACTGGAGTGGTTTAACCATGACACTCACAACGTCGGTCATCCTTTTCGCAACCCGGTAATAACCTGCCTGGGTCGGTCCCGAAAAATATCCCAGAATGACAATATCTGCCTGTTTGCCCAGAAGATTAAATAGTTCCGTCAGCTCCGTGAATGCAAGAAAGCGAATGATCTCACGCTTGCGCCCTTGAAGAGCTCGCCACGGCGCACGTATCCAACTGCCCCCCCAGGTGCGGCGAATGGTTTGTTGCGCCAGCGCTCCAAGTACAAGACCCGACAACACCCATGCAACCATGTTTCCAAACACAACACCCTTAACTCCCCAGCCATACAAGACCAATCCAATAACCGCGCTCGCGCCAATTGTCGTACTCACCCCTTCGGCCACCGCAACACTTCGAAATCGACCCTGCAGCAAAAGCACTGCCCGCGAAGGACTCGCGAATGCCTGGAAGAGATATGCGAGCGAATACACCGTCATCAGCCATGCCACGCCTGGGGTATGCACAATGTGAGATTCAGCCCAACCAGCAGTCGCTGCTACGACCACCAGTGTCAGCAGCGCAATACCGGCGTCCACTAGATAGCTTAAACGGCACATGGCAAGCGCTGATTCCCGGCGGCCCTGTATCGAAAATTCCCCCACGAACTTGGTGGTTGCCGTACTTGCTTTCGCGTCGAAGAAGCCGAACAACAATGCAGGATAGCTCATGATAAGTGCAGCGATACCGTATTGCTCAGGTCCCAACCATCGGGCAACAATGATGCCTTGAGCAAATAGCATGATCGCCATCCAAAGCTCCGCCAGTCCGAGAACCCCCGCGTTGCGGACAAACGAAAAGCCCCAGATCCACTGGATCAGGCTCTTAAGCCCCTTGGGCATTTTCAAATCAGTGGCGATTAGGCTCGTTCTTGGATCCCTTGAAGCACCGAGGCGGCCCGTTGGTCCCAGGTATAATGCGTAGCCAGATCCTGGTAGGCGCGATCAGCGAGCGCCTCCCGCAGCCGGTCGTCCTTCCCCAATCGCTGAATTGCACCCACCCACGCCTCAGGATCATCCGGCTGGACCAGAAGGGCGTTGACGCCATCGCTCAACACCTCTCTCAGGACGGGAAGGTCTGAGGCAACCACCGGCTTGCGAGATGCCATGTACTCAAAAATCTTTATGGGGGAAATCCATCGCGCGAGATCGCCACCGCCCCCAGCTTTACCCACCCACGGCTGCGTCGGTGCCAACAGGACGTCCATCGCGCCGCGAAATGCCTCCGTCTGTCCCGGAGCAATATAGCCATGCAGCTTGAGATTCGAAATGGAAGAACATTTCTGCTTCCAGAATGCCAGGTCTTCTGGAGTTCCACCTGCTACATGAAAATCCACGTCGGGCAGCCGCTGTGCCAGCGGAACGATCACCTCCATGCCCTTTCCCCGAAATAACTGGCCTAGATAACCGACTTGAAGACAATCAGGGCGCCCACGGAAAGCTAGGTCCATGGCGACTGGCCCGGGATCCGGAAGATCCGCACCGTCGGGCGCCACCCGTACCTGCTCTGGAGCAAGCCACGGAAAGAGGCTCAGAAAGTCCCGTTTGAGCGCCTCAGTGATGACAACCAACCGAACAAAATTTGGCTGACGCATCAACCACCGATGAGTTAAACGAAGCGGCAGGCCGCTGGCCAAACCGTGCACCTCCAGCACTATCGGAATTCCAAAGCGCGCCGAAGCCGCCAGCCCAAAGGCTTGCCGTCCGTAGAGAAGGTCGGGCCTTGGCCGCTGCGCCATCGCCCGAGCCACGCGCCATCCATAAACCACTTTACCCGCCCGGCGCCATCGCGGCTGCCGACAGCGAATGATTTCAAAAGATGGGCGCACCCCGTAATGCGCGTGCCAGTCCGAAACAGGCTCCATGCCGACCCGGGAATAGAGCGTCACCTCATGCCCCTGCTTGGCGAAGGCCTGACACATCTTCATTACGTGTACGCTGTTGGCTTCCCTTGAAGGTATTGCCGACTCGGACAGATAGGCGATTCTCATAGTGACAGCTCCTAATTCACCGAAGAGTCGGCCTGCCATCCGCGGGTCAACTCTTGATAGAGGCGGAGATACTGCTCCATTTCTGTGGACAGCGAAAAACTCTTCGAGAATGCTATTCCTCGATCGGAGAGACTTGCGACAAGCGCGCCATCGTTGGATAGGCGTATGAGATGCTCGGCCAGAGCCGCGCTGTCTCCAGGCGGAAACATGAGATCCGCCTTGGCCGCGGTGTCCTCAAAGGCCCCGATTCGCGAGGCCACTACCGGGGCCCCGCACGCCATCGCCTCAAGACAAACACGGCCAAAGGTTTCAGCCCAGAGAACCGACAGGAGGACGGCCCGCGCGTGTTGAAATCGCTCGCTTAAGGCCTCACCGACCTTCGAGCCTTCAAAGATCACGATGCGTTGGAGCCCCAGCTCTGCCGTCAACCGTTCCAGTTTCGGCCGCTCAGGCCCTTCACCCACTATGCGAAGCGGCAGCCGTCCCCCACGGCGGACATATTCGGCCATTGCGCGAACGGCCACGTCACCTCCCTTTTCTTGAACCAGCCGCCCCACAAAGAGGAAGTAGTCACGCGCAGGCTTTGTCGTTGGAACAAACTCGTCCAGGTCAATCCCGTGAACAATTGTCAGACTTTGTGGGATTCCAAAGGCCCGTCCCGCATAATCTGAAATATTTACGAGCCGGTCGGAGCGGTCTGCTAATCGCTGTTTGACCGGCAGCGAGATCCATTTCATGGCTGAGGCAACCCAGGAGCGCTCCCGATGAAGGCATCCCAGGCACTGCCGCCAATGGGTTTTGAAACTGCAGACCTCATGACCGTTCCAGGCCATCGCCTTGGGGCATATTCGTGCGGCCGTGTGGTAGACGATTACCGTGCGCCGGCCCAGGAGCTTGGCCAGTGACCACCAGAAATAATTGAAATCCATGGTATGAACAGTATCCGCCCAGCGGGTCAGGCTCCAAGCCTCCCTCAAGGTCGGTTGGTAGATCACCTCATACGGTTGTTCAGGAGCAACCGTTTCTCTTGGCATGTCTATCGCGGCGATCCGCGCTTCAACGCCGTGGGTAACGAGGTACCGGCTCAAGGCATCATAAAAGACCTGTGACCCGCCGATGGCGGGCAGCGCGCGTCCAATCACAATCAGTACCCGGGGCCTCCTCATGGAGACTCCTCGCTATACCGCCACCCCGTCAGGAAATGCGTCATATACCCGCCCGGACCCGAAAACTCAATCGCCCGCTTTGAAAGAGCTCACCACGGATAGGCCACGTGTTCTTCCATCAAGAAGTCGGATGCAAATAAACCCTCCCAAAAGACGGCGTCCCGATTCGGTTCTGCCTCGAATCGCACTGATCGCTTACCGAGTTCGTCTCCACTCAACGCTCGGCCAGATATCACCCGAGCGGTTCCTGAATGCCTGGCTATCGAGCCAGGAGAAGCGGGCAGCATAGGTGCTATGGCTTGGAAGGCGTAAAACGCAGGGAAGCTCAAGGCTCGACTCCCTCCACTTGACTTTGATGGCGATCCATAACAAACAGACTGATGTTAGAGTTTGGAAAAAGCGGAACACATCCTCATGATATGGGCGCTGTAAGCAGTTTTCGATGGGACAACGCGGTCTGCAATGTAAACACGTCTCACCGTACGCCGTGGCGTTTTCGTAGGATGACAATAAGATGTTCCCCGTTCTTTTCCGTTGCATATTTCAACTTATCCCAAAGTCGGCTCCACATCCATCGATCGAGAAGATTGAGTTGGAAATGACCGTAGGATCGCTTCAAAAGTTTTATCCGCGTTATCTTTAGGTAAAGCTTATAGAGGAAGTCTTTCCTTATTAGATATTCGCACCTGATCACTTCAAATGGAATATGTGCCTCGTTAATTTGGCTCAAAAGAAGTTGTCTATCATAGTGGCGATAATGCTTCTCTTGTAACGGTATAACTTTCGTAGGGACCGATATCACAAGCATTCCACCCGGCTTCACGCGGTCGTTCAAAGAGCGCAAGAACATTGATACGCCATCATCTGGAATATGCTCTAACACCTCTATGGCCGTCACGACATCAAACACAGCGTTGAGATCGGCCACTTTGGTTTGATGAAATGTAATTTCAGGATGAAAGGCCCTCGCAAAACGAATCGCTTTTTCTGACAAATCGACTCCCACCTTTTCGTTAATCTCCGGCCCAAGCGTTCCTAGTAATCGACCGTCTCCGCAACCCACATCAAGCAATGATTGTGGTTTATATGAATGTATCGCTTCGCAGAGATGCTTCAGATAGCAGAGGTAGTCAAGGCCCCAGCTTAACGAACGAATTGATTTCGCCGTTCCCGTATCGTCAAAATATGGAATGTGGTGATAAGGAAAGTCGTATTGCTTGTCCTGAATTTCACCTCTATTCCTGGATTTCTTGCTCATCTTGTCCACGCTAACATTTTGATTTCCACACTTGTCATCATCGACGTCCATACGACATAAGATATGTTAAGCAAAAGTGGCTCCGACAACCCCATAATTACGTGTAAACCGACGTAGAACAAGGGAATACTGCCCCGGGCTAATTCAACCGAGGAATCCCGGTCAACCAGACGCGGCGCTGACTTGTGCCCCCGTCGTCGCTCCGCACTCGGGCGCAGCTCCCCGATCAACTTCGAAGGGAGCCGTACTGGGCATCCATCACTCGCGATCGACCGCGTAATTGCAGCCCCAGAAGCCACCAGGTTCCCTAGGGAAACTCTGAACAGGTCCCCGCGAATCGTGTCTGATTCATAAGCGCGCGAGCGCGATTGGCGGAGAGATCAAGATGAAGCAAATGACGTTTGCATCGGCGGCGTGGAGCGTGAAGGGCAAGACAACGCGGCGCGAGCGGTTTCTTGCGGAGATGAACGTGGTGATTCCGTGGGCAAGGCTCACCGCGCTCATTGAGCCGCACTATCCGAGGGCCGGTAACGGCCGCCAGCCGATGCCGCTGGAGAGGATGCTGCGGGTGTACTTCATGCAGCACTGGTTCAATCTCTCCGATCCCCAGGCCGAGGACGCGCTCTACGACATCGAGCCGATGCGCCGCTTTGCCGGGGGACCGAACTGTACGGCGATCAAGCCTATTGGAGTGAGGATCACCGGCCGCACTGCAAGCACGCGGGTATCAGCTATCGGGTCAATCGCCGGGCCAAACCCGGAGCCAAACTCACCGCACACGAGAAATCGATCAACCGCAGCCCCTCGCGCCGCCGCGCCCGCGGCGAGTTTGCCTTCCATGTGGTTAAGCGCCTGTGGGGCTTTGCCAAGGTGAGATACCGCGGGCTCTACAAGAACACGGTGCGCGTCTTTGCCGCCAACGATCTCGCAACAACCGGCTCGCTCCTTGAGAACTTCAGCCGCTCTTCGTTTTCTCGCAATGGGGTGGAATCCAGCCGCGATGACATGATCACGGGTACAGCACGGAATTCCGATTGTTGGGCTGGAAACAAACGTTCTCGGTTCGTTTGGGAACTCCTTCATCGCGCTAGTCAACGACCGGCACGTCGTGCGGCAAATCCTTGGGCACTTGAACGGCTTCGCGCCAGGCCCTTCGTTTGTAGTGTACTGCCCGTCTGCAGTCGAGTTTCGGTTTCGGTTGCCCTTCCTTGCAGCGGTTCTTCCGCCTCAAAGAGGCCTTGCTTTATCCAAGGTAGACAGGATCTCGGTGACTGTCAGGTCAAGTGCCCCAGAAAATATTCGAAAGTTTCTGCTGTGCCGAGCGATATTGACCGCCGCGTCCAAACCGGCCCGCGCGTGGCTCAGCGGATTGAGCGCATTAGCATAAAGAAGAGCCGCTGACTGGGCGGCGCTGATGTCCATCGCGGATGGAATTGTATCCGTCGAGATATGCTCAATATGGAAAATTGCCGCAAGCGAAATTGGGCAATTGACGATCGATACCGGAAACGCCTCCGTAGGTACGTGTGATCTCGGACCCGTACGTAAGGTATCCCGTGGAAGTCGATAAGGTGATAGCGCCTGCGGCTCCGATTTAAGGCAGAGTGCGTGTGGAAAGGGATGAATCTGAAAGTCCTGCAGATGGATAGGAGCGAGTTCGTCGCTCAAGTAGCCACAGCCATGATTGACAAGGCCCCAACAGGTAGTCGATTTTCCGCCCCCGGATGGTGCTACCAGAATAAAAGCTGTATCTCGATAGCTCAGCGCCGCGGCATGCAAGAAATAGAGATCGGGGCGTAGTTTCTGACACTCGATTACCAGATCCTTCTCTAGAACATATAGAAATTCCGCGGGATGACGCGCTGACAAGACGACAGGAGCATTGCTGTTCGACCGCCTAATAACAAATCCTTTGTCGTTTTCCGTGATCTCGTAAACCAGATCTGCCGCCTTTGAGTATTCGCTGCGGAGCGCAGAGAAATTCACCATGATCAACGCATTGGCGTCTGGGCTATTGGACCGAATTTCGATGCCGAGATCGACAAAACTTAAATAGATGGGGGAAGAAATCATCACGTGCGCCGAAAAAAAACAGGCCCTTCCGGGCCTGTATGCCTCTTGAAATCTTCGCATTCTAGGTGAGGGTTATCAACAATCAACCGCCGTAATTGCGGTCACCGCCGTCCTGGGCGCCACCCTAGCCCTTGCCGCGCTCAGGTTTGCTGCCGTACTCTTCTTGAAGTAATTGTTGATCTCTCATACCACCGATTGCGGTTGCGACATCTCGTTCTGCGACTCCAATTTCAACGTCGAACACCTGTGAGGCAGCGTGCGCAATATCTTGTACTGTCTTCGTGCCGTCCAACTGATGCCAAACGAAACTGGCGGTAGCGTTCAGCGTATGAAGATGGCCTGTCGAAAGATCCAAAATTACGGTTTCACCGTTGACTTCCCGAACGATCAAATCCGAACGTATCTTCACGCAACTGTCTATTTCATATGGCGTTTGCGCAGAAAAGGATTGTCTAGCCAATGCCAACAGTTGTCAATTGGTTTAGGGTTGATGTGGTATCGAACACACTTTTATTAAGCCGTTGCTCAATATACTGAACTCGGGTTTCATGATCGAACTGCACAGACAAGCGCTGTGGAAACAATCTGCATCTCATCGGCGCCCATTCAGCGGGCGGCCAGACTAGTCAGGACTCACGTCCTGGCTTCCGGTTTCTTTCCCGAAGCGATCGTGGCGAAATGATGACTCCAGCCACTATCCAACTCATACGTTTGGTATTCGACGAATCTCCGCGCATCCCGCCGGTGCTGTTCGACCAAGACGGATTGAGCTGGATTCTGGATTCGGGGCTGGGACCACTGCTCTGGCACCTGCTGGAACGCTACCCGGAGCGCATACCTCCAGGCCATGCCGAGTACGTCAAAGCGGCGAATCTTTCGGCGTATATGCTGTCGTCGGAGACATTTGACCGCTTGAATGAAATGCTCGATCGCGCTGCAAATATTGGTTGTCAGGTCACGCTGCTCAAGGGGGTGAGTGTCGCACAGCAATGGTACCCCGAGCGCCATTGGCGGCCGATGCGCGATATTGACGTACTCGTCAATGCCCGCGATCAGCCGCGTTTTGAAAAACAGCTGGTAGAACTCGGATATCGGCAGAAAAGTAACTACCCCCCCGAATTTTATGTTAGCCATCAACACAGCATGCCCTTTTCCCACCCCATAAAGAACTGTTGGGTAGAGGTGCATACCGCTTTATTTCGCGCTGATACTCCAGCAGGACAAATAAGCGCATTTAAAGCCGATGTCTTGCGCAAGGTTCAGACGGTAGTTGCGGGACACGCGCCCGGTAATGTTTGGAGGCTGAGCGACGAACTCCAACTTGTTTATACGGCTGTACATTGGGCAACTCAATTGACGTTGGTAGGCGGCATCATTCCGATACTCGATTCACTGCTCATTCTGAGGAAATCGCGCGACCGCCTCGACTGGGACTGGATCCTGGAGGCATGCCGGAACAACACGGCTGCTCGACACCTCTGGTTGATGCTGAGTTATCTGGAAAGACATGGCTTATACGATATACCCAGGGACATACGGCACGGACTTAGGAATGGACGGCGCGTAATTGGCAGTATCGGCCAGAAGATGCTACATCAGATCATCGATGAAAATATGGCGGCGAGGCGTCAGGAACGGCTGTTCAACAGTGATGCCATGATCACCGTGCAGTGGGACACGCTGCTTAGCGACAGCGCCCCAATACATAAGTTGTTGATGCAACTTCCCTGGCGCATGCTTTTTCCGCCGAGAGAAACGGGGCGGTATCATCCCGCTCGACACTGGAGACGTCTTAAGAATTTTCTGACCCGAACCCTTGAATAATGTTCGGGTGGGCGGAACAACAAGCTACATAGCGCAATTTCTATAACAGGCTCGCAAAACATACAGGCCCTTTCGGGCCCGTATAATTGCGGTCACCGCCGTCCTTGCCGTCACCCAAGCCCTTGCCGCGCTTGGGCTACCGTATTTGGGCTTACTTCCAGAGGCGCCTGTTTGGCCCTGTGCTTGCGCTTGCTGCCGTACTTGCTACCGTATTTTGGCTTACTTGCACGTCCTGCTCTACCTGGGGCCCGTTTTCGGGTTGTCCTGAACCGCTCTGAGCAAACGCAGGCAACACCGTCAGCGTCGCAATGGCCGGAGGAATATACAATGCCTTTTTTACGAACCTACGTCTCGACTCGTTTGCTTGTTTCATTTTCCGCATCCTCTCTTTCACTTGAAGCAATTGCCGATCACTCATAGCACCGTCTGAAGCATGGTCTGCCTGACCCCGATCTTTGTGAATGGGATAAATCTCCCCTTTTGGGTGGGGGATCATTCCTATGCATAGACCAATTGATCCAGCGCAAACAAAATTCTTATGTTATCAAGGGCTTGGTTCCGCCACTGATAAACGCGACCCCAAGATAATCGGGATGGAATGCCGACAGCACATCTAATTTATTGCAGAAAGTAGGCCGAGTTGCGCCAAACCATCTCTCGTAGTACCGAACCGGAACTCGCGAAGCAGCAACTGCAACCGCTCCTCGGTCTTGTCGAGGTTCGTATAGTGGCGAAACCGGGACAACCAGTTCGCAGAAACGCGAGGTTGCTCGGGATCGATTTCCCAGGGGTGCAGGTAGAAGATGAAGGGCCGCGCTTCGTCGCGGTTGATGGAATTCAGTCCCCGCCGGGTCAGCCAGTAGGGCAGGAGTCGAAAGTACCCGCCGCCCGACACCGGGATCTTGAAACCCAAGACCCGTGCCGTGGAAAGCGGCCATTCCACGATGACCTTGCCGCCGGGCGTGGGCAAGCGATGCGGTGCCCGCTCGGCATCCGGAATGCCGTAACGATCGTGTCGGACCGGAAAAATGCTCGAGTCATAGGCAAACCCCAGCTCGACGAGAACATCCAGGGCCCAGAGGGATTTACGCACGATGGAATAGCTCGCTGCGCGATACCCGAGCACCGCGGATCCGGTCACATCCTCGAGCAGCTTCTTCGCGCGGAGCGTCTCTTTGTGGAACTCTTCCTGAGACTGCTCGTATACGAGCCGGTGAGAATGGCCGTGGCAGGCGATTTCATGACCGCGCGCGGCGATGTCTTTGACCAATTGCGGATAGCGCTCGGCCACCCACCCCAGCACGAAAAAGGTTGCCCGGACTTCGAACTGTTCGAAGATCGCAAGCAATGTCTGGGTGTTCCCGACTACGCGGGACTCTCGCGAGGCCCAGCTATCGCGATGTATGCTGGGCGCCAGCGCGGAGACATGAAAGTAGTCCTCAACATCGACTGTCAATGCGTTCGTGATGCTCACACTTGGCTCACCACTGACATGAGACAATGCAATGCTCGACGCCGCGTCCCAGATCTCGGTATCGTTCTGGAACGCACCTGGGTTCCCGGTCATGTGTACCGGATCTGATGATGCGGCCATCGGTGCGCGATGGCAAGCCTGATGTTCTGCGCGCGCTTCGAGCCGCCAGGACCACGGCGTTTGTGAACGCGGTGCTTGAGCCGCTCATCCAACTGCCGGGATAATGCAGCCGTCGTGACTTTGCTCTCGACGCACATTGCCTTTGGCTATTCCTTTCTGATTGCAGGACGGGGCACTTCATGAACGTCAGTATCTTCGGCGCCGGTTACGTAGGGCTCGTCACAGGGGCATGTCTTGCCGAGATGGGCAACACTGTCATTTGTATCGACAAGGACGCCGCCAAGATCGAGGGCCTGAAGCAAGGCCAGGTGCCGATCCACGAGCCCGGGCTGGAGGCCCTCGTCGCAAGCAATCTGCGCGATGGGCGACTGCGCTTCACGACGTCCTTCGACGAGGCGGTCGCGAGCTCAAATATCTACTTCATCGCCGTCGGTACCCCGCCTAACGAAGATGGCTCGGCCGATTTACACCACGTGCTGGATGTTGCCCGCGATCTGGGCCGACGGATCACCAGCCACTGCACCGTGGTGGACAAGTCCACTGTCCCGGTCGGCACCGCGGACACCGTCAGAAACACGATCCGCACCGAACTGGACCATCGTGGTGTTCAGATCAATTTCGATGTCGTAAGCAACCCCGAATTCCTCAAGGAGGGCGATGCGGTTAGTGACTTTATGCGCCCCGATCGGGTCATCATCGGCACAGACAACGAGGATGCAACCGAGCTGATGCGCCGCCTGTATGCACCGTATACACGCAGCCACGAGCGCATTCTGGTTATGGGTGTACGCGACGCGGAGATGACGAAGTACGCAGCAAATTCGATGCTGGCTACCCGCATCTCGTTCATGAACGAGATCGCGAACCTGTGTGAACGCCTGGGCGTCGACGTGGAAAACGTACGCAAGGGCATCGGCTCCGATCGCCGAATCGGTTATTCGTTCATCTACCCGGGATGCGGCTACGGCGGCTCGTGTTTTCCAAAGGATGTGAGGGCCCTCGTGCACACGGCGCGCGAGCACGGAGTCGACCCGATGATCCTGAACTCCGTGGAAGCGCGCAACGAGGCGCAGAAGCAGCGTCTGTTCGAGCGCATAACGGCTCGCTTCGGCCACGACCTAGGAGGCTTCGCATTCGGCCTCTGGGGCCTGGCGTTCAAGGCGGGCACGGACGAT
>Ga0137319_1000476_pt1 | contig 11313 bp, 9 predicted proteins | sample EasRivERMZT333_2_FD_104752 | JGI IMG/M metagenome (GOLD analysis project Ga0137319, IMG submission 104752) | Soil microbial communities from meander-bound floodplain in the East River, Colorado, USA - East River MetaG ERMZT333_2 | ecosystem: Environmental > Terrestrial > Soil > Floodplain ... | reverse complement strand
GGGCTTGCGGACACGGACGATGATGTCCACGCCCTCGGTGACCATGCCTTCCGGCAGCGGCGGCAGGCCCGAGATCCCGATCGAGCCGGCATCGATGTCGGTCAGTTCGCCGGTGTCGATGTTGTACAAATGGTGATGCGGTTCGGTGTTGGGATCGTAGAACACTTTGCTGGGATCCACGATCACCTCGCGAATCAGGCGCTGTTCGAGGAACAGGTTGAGCGTGTTATAAACCGTCGCCTTCGACGTCTCCGAATGGCGATCGTTGACAATCGCCAATATCTGGTCGGCCGACAGGTGTTCCTGGCGCGAGAACAGCGCGTTGGCGATCTCGATCCGCTGGTGCGTCGGATTTACGCCGTGCCGACGCAGCAAATCCGGCAGGTTGTCCCGCGTGTAAGGCATTGGCTTCATTTGATTTATCATTGTAGACGACTATTTGGACCAAGTCTAATTGTGCCCTTTGTGACCCGCCCGGAATGCCGCCGGCCGCGCTTTCTGCCAGCCGCCAGCGCTCCCCTCTGGAGGCGGCAATTCAGGCCACCTCCGATGCCATAGTGCCGCGCAAATCCGCTTCGGCTCAATTACCCGGCGCGTGAAAATATCACGCGCCAGAAGTTATTGTCGGACTCATGTCGAGAAAATTCCTCAGAGCAGTATTTCACACTAACCCGTTCATTCCCCGGTAACGGCCTCTGGTCGGACGAAGTTGGATTCCAGTCCGGAAACCCTCTATCTTTCCTCACGCTTAAAGGAGCGCGCAATGAAGCAACCACGCGGATTCACGCTGATCGAATTGATGATCACGATCGCCATCATCGCCATCCTGGCGGCCGTCGCGCTGCCGGCATACAACGATTACACACAGCGCGCGAAGCTCGTCGAGGCCTTTACCGGGCTCGCCGCTTTCCGCGTGCGCATGGAGCAGTTCTACCAGGACAACCGCAACTACGGAACTCCGGATGGAGCCGGTAATTGCGGTAAGGATGCTGGCGGTGCAGTCATAGTGCCGATGCCCACCGCCCCGCAGATGAAGTACTTCACTTTTACGTGCACCGTTGCGGCGGCGCCCGGTCCCATACCCGGCCAGCAATACACCATAACCGCGACCGGCGTCGCGGACCAGGGCCTGACTAACTTCGTCTACACCCTGAACGAAAGAAACGACCGCGCGACGACGACACTCGGCACGGGCTGGAGCGGCGCGGGCAGCGCCTGCTGGGTGCGGCGCAAAGACGGCAGCTGCTGACATGGCCATCAACAAGATATCCGGCTTCACGCTCATCGAGCTGGTGACCGTGGTCACGATCCTGTCGATCATGCTCTTCGTCGCCCTGCCGAACTTCAACGTGTGGCTGCAGAACACCCAGATCCGCACCGCCGGGGAAGCCATCTTGAACGGACTGCAGCTTGCGCGGACCGAAGCGGTGCGCCGCAACGTCAACGTCGAACTGAGGATGGACCTGTCCTCCGGCTGGACCGCCAAAGTGGCCGACGCATTTGGGGGTGAAGTCATCCAGTCCCGGCTCGCCGGGGAAGGATCGTCCGCCGCGCTCATTACGATTACGTCGACTGACCCGGTCGGGAACCCTCCCGTCAAAACGGTCACGTTCAACAGCTTCGGCAGCGTTGCCGCGAACGCCGACGACACGAAGTCGGTTACCGAGATCAAGATCGATTCAATTTCGCTCGCGGCCGCGGAAAGCCGGGAGCTGTGCATCCTGATCAGGACCGGAGGCACCATCCGGATGTGTGACCCGCGGGTGGCCTCGACCGATACCCGCTCGTGCGGGGCCGCGATACCGGTCGGCTGCCAGTGAGCGGCGGCGCTATGGAGAAAATCATGCATCTCTCCCCAACACCCGGCACACGGCAAAAGGGCGCCACGCTGCTCGAAGCGCTGATGGGCATCCTCATTTTTTCGGTCGGCATCCTGGCGCTGGTCGGCATGCAGGCTCTCGCGATCAAGCAGATGACGGACGCCAAGTACCGCAGCGACGCGGGTTTTTTCGCGAACGAGATCATCGGCCACATGTGGGTAAACCGCGGCAGTCTCGCCTCCTATGAATTCAGCGGAACCGGCACGCCGCCGGCAGCGCTTGGTAGCTGGGTCACCAGCATCCAGAACGGGCTGCCCGGCGTCACCGCCACGGCAAATCTTCCGATCGTCGCGGTAGCCGGCACCACGGTCACTGTCACGGTCCGCTGGCAGGTGCCGGGCGGCTCCGCGGCGCACCGCCACATCACGATGGCCTACATCAACGGTTGAGCCATGGACAAGATTTCAGCCAAGAAAAGCGCGCTCCGCGGCCGCTCCCGCGGCTTGAGCCTGGTCGAACTTCTGGTCGCGTCCGCGATCGGCATCATCGCGAGCCTTGCGATCTTCCAGGTGTTCGCGGTATTTGAAGGGCAAAAGCGCACCACCACTTCCGGCGGCGAAGCCCAGACCAGCGGCGCGCTGGCGCTATTCTCGGTCGAGCGCGACGTGCGGTTGTCCGGCTACGGATTCAATGCGGCCGATCTGGTGGGGTGTACAGCCCAGGGCTGGGACCAGCAGACCAGCACCGCGCTTTCCCCGTGGACTCTGGCGCCCGTCGCCATCACCCAGGGCGCCGGCAGCACGCCGGGCGTCGCCGGTGCGCCGGATACCGTCATGGTGATGTATGGCAACGGCGAGGAACTGCCAGCGCCAGTGGTCCTCGGTGTCAACAGCCTGAGTACACACGACTTCTTCAAGATCTTCAATCCGTTCGGCTTCAGGAAGGGCGACGTGGTGCTGATCGCCGAAGCGGGAAAGCCGTGCACGCTGGCCCAGGTCAGTGAGATTCCCCCATTAACCGGCGACAGCACCAGATTCAACATTCAGCCCACGGTGACCACGCGCTACAACGACCCTGCCGGATTGGGGACCGCCTATACCACCAGCGCCAAGGTGTTCCATCTTGGGGCAGCGCCGACCTTCAGGTCCTTTTCGGTGCAAAACGCGCAGTTGGTATCGCAGCCGATTACGTCGGCGGCAGTCATGCCGCTCTACGATGGCATCGTCCAGTTGCAGGCTCAATACGGGAAAGACACCAACAATGACGGCTTCGTGGATCTGTTCGATGAAATCTCCCCCACCAATACCGCGGGCTGGGCGGCGGTACTGGCGGTGCGCGTCGCGATCGTCGCGCGCTCGGGTCTTTACGAGAAGGAACAAGTGAGTCCGGCCACGATCCGTCTGTGGGAGGATTCCGCGGCCACGCCGACGACGACCGGCCCGGTTTGGACGCTGACCGCCGACGAGCGGCATTACCGCTATAAGGTGTTCCAGACGGTGGTCCCGCTGCGCAACATGATCTGGAGGCCCCAATAATGCTGCATTCCGGAATAATTCCGCGGTCGCGTGCTGCGGTCCCGTCACGCGCGCGAGGCGCGGTGCTGTTCATTGCCCTCATCGTCCTGGTCGCGATGACGCTGGCCGGTATCGCCATCATGCGCTCGGTCGACACCGCTACGCTGATCGCCGGCAACCTTGCCTTCAAGCAGGGCACGGTCCAGTCCTCGGACAACGGCATCGAGGTTGCTTATCAATGGCTGCTCGCGAACCGGGCAGTGCTGCACACCAACAATACCGGGCAAGGCTACAACTCCGGCACCGCCAGTCCGACCTGGACCCACCCCGCGACGTGGGCCAGCTCGGTCAACCTGGGCGCGGACCCGGCCGGCAACACGATCTCGTACCAGATCCACCGCATGTGCAGCATCCCTGGCTTGATATACAGCGGAGCCAATCAGCAGTGCGCGCTGGACAACCCGGCCGGTGCGGCGGCGCCGCTGGCGCCGGGCGAAGGAGAAAGCTTCGTCGTCGGCGCGCCGGGCTATCTGCAGGACCCGAAGGTGTATTACCGCATCACCGTGCGCAGCCAGGGCCCGCGCAGCACCGTGAGCATCATACAGGCAATGGTTGCGATCGCGCTCTGAGGCACACCGAACATTTATGGAGAGCAACATGAAACACCTGAACTCCGTCCGCTTCCTGTCCCTTGCGCTTGCCGTAGCGGCGGCGCTCGCATTGCCGTCCGTGCCTGCCGGCGCGGCGCAGACCGACATCTCGCAAGTACCGCTCGGCACCGCGAACTCGACCTCGGTGCCGCCCAATCTCATGTTCATACTCGACGATTCGGGCAGCATGGGCCGGCAGGTCATGCCGGATAACGTGAACGACAATAACACCTGCAAGAGCTATCGCTGGGAGAACGCCAACTCGACCAGCACCAACTGCGCGCTGGACACCAATACCGACCTGGTCTCTCCGCAGGAGGACAACGTGCGGCACGTCCCTCAACAACCCTGGTTCGTGGGACCGCCGGCGTTCGCCGCCCAGTTCAATACCCTCTATTACAACCCGCAGACCCGCTACAAGCCGGGCAAGGACCGGGTCGGCGCCGAAATGCCAAGCTTCGGTTCGCCGTGGACCGCGGTCCAGGTCAACCCCTACAACAGCACCAATACGTTCGATCTCACCACCCAGTACCCGGAAGCAGTGTTCTGCACTGCTGCGAATTCGACCGCGACCAGCGCAACCGCCTGCCGGAGAAACGGCTACGGGTCCGATGCGACTACGCAGTTCGCGGCGCTGCTGACCTCGTTTCGATACCACAACAGTGGCACGGAACCGGGAAATGGAAGCGTTGGCTGGCCCGAATCTACCGACGGCACTGGATCGGGAGCATTTCGATACGTCAGGATGCGTTTCGGCGGGCCGTATTACTACACGATCCAGCCCCGCGAGCACTGCACGGATGTCAACCTGACGACCTGCGTGCTGTCGTCCACGCCGACTGGAACGAACACCATAGCGGCGCCGGTCCGGTATTGCCAGGACAGCACCATGGCCAACAGCAATGCGGTGCAGTCGGGCACTTCCGGCGCGACAGCACGCTGCCAGGCCAAGCTCGATTCTGCGCACACGTTCATGCGCTACGGCACGTTCGTCCGAGTGGACATCGAGCCGACGACTCCCAATTACCCGCGGTCCTCCTCCCGCACCGACTGCACCGGCGCGGTAGGGCCCAATGGCTGCACCTATGCTGAGGAAATGACCAACTTCGCGAACTGGTACGCCTACTACCACACGCGCATGCAGAGCATGAAGACCGCCGCCGGCCGCATATTCGCCGACATGGACGACCGTTATCGCATCGGCTTCGTGACCATCAACGCCTCGAGCAGCGCGAAGTATCTCAAGATCGACAAGTTCGAGCCGGTTCACAAGGGCAACTGGTACGACAAGTTCTACAGCCAGACGCCAAACAGCACCACGCCGCTGCGCCTGGCGCTCTCCCGCGTTGGACGTCATTACGCCGGCATGACCAATGGCATCAACAGCTTCATGCCGGACGACCCGGTCCAGTACTACTGCCAGCAGAACTTCGCGCTGCTCACCACCGACGGCTACTGGAACGGCTCAGGCGGCAAGAAGCTCGACGGCACCACCGACATGGACAACCAGGACAACGTGACCGAGACGTTTGTGAGCCGCCCCAGCGGAACGCTCGACGGGTTCGGCGGGTCGAGCGTCCCCGGCACTTTGGATCGGACGCTGGAGCAGGTCGTGTGCACCGGTAATAGCAACACCAATTTTGCCGGTACGCAGGAAACCAACTGTGGATGCTCGCCCAACTTGAAGCGCGTCAAACAGAGAACGATCGATTCCCTCACTAGCCCGACGACAGGCACCACCTACACCTTCCAGGACATCACGGCGTGCAATGCCTTGCAGGCAGGGACGCTGACACCCCAGACATCGGTCCAGGTCAGGTGGTGCGGCAGGGGAAGCAGCGGCAACAACCCGATCAACTTTGCCGATGGCCAGTCGGTCAACTGCGACAGTTGTAACAGCGGCAGAGGAGTGCTAATCAGGCAGACCAAGCAGCAAACGCTGAGTGCGATTTCCTACGATGGGGGTGCCACGGTCAACTCCACGACCGTCAATGGCGTGCTCATCGAATACAGCACGAACGGCGGCACGAGCTGGAGCGCCACTTTTCCTTCCGGCAGCTCCTGCCTATCCAGTCAGAGCGGAAGCAACTCTGGCCCGACGGTGACGAACGGCACACCGGTAGTGCCGGTTAATACCGGGGCGACTATCACCACCGCCAATTACACGATCAGTCCGAACCCGTCGACCACCACCGGCATCGCGACGACTATCACCACCGCGGGCGGCTTTGGCAACACGCTCGCCGACGTGGCGATGTACTACTACAAGAACGACCTGCGGCCCTGCCCCGGGGGAACGCCGGTCGACCTCAAGTGCGTCACGGACCCGAAGGCCACGGACAAAGTGCCGACGACCACGAAAGACCAGGCGTCGCACCAGCACATGGTCACCTTTACGCTGGGCCTGGGGCTGGACGGTCTGATGAATTACCGGCCCGACTACGAGACGGCGAAGACGAATTTGACGGCGACGCCGCCGGAAATCAGCGATTTCGACAACATACGCACCGGCGCGACGGGTTGCTCCTTCAGCGGCGCCGGCACCTGTGACTGGCCGCAGCCGGTGGCCGATGCTCCCTCGGCGCTCGACGACCTGTGGCACGCGGCGGTGAACGGACGCGGCCTCTATTTCAGCGCGAAAGACCCGAACACGCTGCAAAGCGGTATCGCCGCCGCGCTCGACGCGATGCAGGCCACCAAGGGCGCCGCGGCGTCCTCGGCGACCAGCACGCCGAACGTTACCCCGACCGACAACTTCATCTACAGCTCGACCTACGTCACGGTCAACTGGGACGGCGAAATCACCGCGGAACGTATCAAAATAGACGACGGCACCGTGATACCCGGCAACGCCTGGCCAGCGGGTACAGCGGGCGCCCAACTCAACACGAGAACGACGGCGACGACCGATACCAGGGCGATCTTCACCCTGGATCCCACCAATCTGGGCCGCGGGCTCAAGGAGTTCCGCTACGGCAACCTGACGGGTTCTGAGCCGGGATACTTTGACAATCACTGTGGCACCACCCCCCCTTCGCCTCCACCAGGGACGAGCGTTTGGCCGCAGTGCGGCCCGATGGCGGTGGGCGACCTGGCCATCGCCAACAGCGGAAACAACCTGGTCAACTGGCTGCGTGGGCAGCGGCAGCACGAGACCAATTACTTTCGCCTCCGCACTAACCTCCTGGGCGACACCGTCAACTCCAAGCCCGCCTTCCTCGGCAAGCCCAGTCTGAGCTATGGCGACGCGGTAACGCCCGATTACCAGTCGTTCAAGTCGGGCCCTGCCGCGAGCCGCCCGCCGGTGCTGCTGATCGCCGCCAACGACGGCATGCTGCACGCGTTCCACGCCGGCACGGTTGATACTGACGACGTTGTTATTACCGGCGGACAGGAGTTGTGGGCCTACGTGCCGCGCATGCTGATGCCCGAGCTGTACAAGCTGGCGGCGACCAACTACGGCACCAATCACCGCTACTACGTGGACGGCTCGCCGGTCACCATGGACGTATTCATCGGCGGCGAGTGGAGGTCGATACTGGTGGGCGGTCTGAATGCCGGCGGGCGCGGATTCTACGCGCTCGACGTCACCGACTCGACCTCGACCGGGGTCAAGGGCCTGTGGGAAATCTGCGCGGATCCGGCGCTGTGCGCGGTATCCGATCCGGACATGGGCTACTCCTACGGCCAGGCGGTCATTACCAAGCGGCCGAGCGACGGCAAGTGGGTGGTCATCGTGTCCTCGGGCTACAACAACGTGTCTCCGGGTGACGGCGGGGGCTATCTCTACATGCTCGATGCGGCCACCGGCGCGATTCTCAGCAAGACCGGCACCACCGTGTCCGGCGTCAACGTGGGCAACACGACTACGCCGAGCGGCTTTGCCAAGATCTCCGGCTTCGCGTTCAATTTCAATATAGACAACACCACGCCCATCGTCTACGGCGGCGATCTGCTCGGCAACGTGTGGCGCTTCGACCTGTCCGCCAATGCCGCCACTCCGGATGCCGTCACCGCTCAGCGCCTCGGGCGGGCGATGGACGGTGCCGGCGCGGGCGCCAAGCCGCAGTCCATCACGACGAAACCCGAGATCACCCGCTTCGATGCCGGCTTCAACGTGGTTTACATCGCGACCGGACGCTTCATCGGCGAGTCCGATATCCAGGACCCGGCGACGCTCACGCCGCCGCTCGACCTGGCGTACCAGCAATCGGTGTACGCGGTGAAGGACACCGGAACCGACCTCGGCATACTCCGCTCCGGCAGCGCCAATCTGGTGCAGCAGACGCTGATCCTGACCAGCCCTACCAGCCGGTCGATAACCAACAACACGGTCACCTGGAGCACGCAAAATGGCTGGTACGTGGACCTCAACCCGGCCGGCAATTCGCCGGGAGAGCGGGTCAACATCGACATACAGCTGGTTCGCGGTGCGCTGCTGGTGTTAAGCAACGAGCCGAACGACCAAGCCTGCTCCAGCGGCGGCAACAGCTTCTTCTACCAGTTCGACTACCGGTCAGGATCGTACATCTCGGGCGCGCCCGGCAACGAGGTCGGGAAACTGCTAGGGTCGGCACTCGCCGCCGGCTTCGTGGTCTACCGGCTGCCGAACGGCCAATTGAAGTACACCGGTATCGACGTTACCGGCAAGAAGATCACTGACGGCGTGATCCCGGGATCGGGCGGCTCGCTCGGCCGGCGCGTGTCCTGGCGCGAGTTGATGTAGAACTGCCCGGGCCGGCGGCAGGCGCGAGACGCCCGCCGCCGGTTCCAGCGCCAGATTAATCGACATGCTGAATATCCAGTCCGCTCTTCTCGCTGCAGTTGCACTGGCGGCATCCAGCCTGACTTACGCCCAGGGTCCCGCCGATCCGGCGCCAACCACGCGTATCGCACAGGCATCGCCTTCCAAGAAGGAGCCGCCGACGCGAGCGGCGCGTTTCAGTGAAGTGAAGGTTCGCGTGCTGTTGCTTACCGACAACAAGCAGTTCAAGAACGAAGAGGAATACATCGAGGTCGGCGGCGTGCGCTACATCCATTTCAGCTCGCCGCGACTGAAGGCGCGGGGTCGCCCGCTGGAAGAGCCCAAACTGCGCTACCCTACCGGCGGACTCAGCCAGAAAAACGGCGCAGTCGTCCTGCAGTTGCTGATCAGCGAGCAGGGGGTGCTGGAGCAGACCGACGTGGTGTGCGCCGCCCCGCCATTCGAACGCAGCGCACGGGAAAGCGTGGCCGGGCTCAGGTTCCAGCCGGCCCTCGCCAAGGAGGGCCCCGTGAAAAGCTACATGCTGGTGGAATTCGGCTACGGCAAGGGGTTGCCGTGCGGCAGGATGCCGGACTAATCCGGCCGGGCCCGCATCAGGCCAGGCCCTTCGGCAGCGGGAACACTACCCTCTCGGCAATACCCAGCGACTCGGTGGCGGATCCGGCGCCGAACTGACAAATCTTGTCGACCACCTGCTTCACCAGCACCTCGGGCGCCGACGCGCCCGCGGTTACTCCGACCACGCTCTTGCCGGCCACCCACTCGGGCTTGAGCTCGGTGGCGTTATCCACCATGTAGGCCGCCACGCCCTGCTGCTCGGCGACCTCGCGCAGGCGGTTGGAGTTCGAGCTGTTGGGAGATCCCACCACGATCACCACTTCGCACTGCCGCGCCAGCGCCTTCACCGCGTCCTGGCGGTTCTGCGTGGCGTAGCAGATGTCGTCCTTCTTGGGACCAACGATGGCGGGAAAGCGCTCCTTCAGGGCGTTGATGGCGAGTTGCGCGTCGTCGATGGACAGCGTGGTCTGGGTGACGAAGGCGAGGTTGTCCTTGTCATCCACGTCGAGCCCGGCCACGTCCTCCGGCCGCTCGACGAGATACATGCCGTTAGCGCTTTGCCCCATCGTCCCTTCGACTTCCGGGTGGCCGCGATGGCCGATCATGACGACCTCGCGCCCGCGGCCGCGCATCTTCGCCACCTCCACATGCACCTTGGTCACCAGCGGGCAGGTGGCGTCGAATACCTTGAGCCCGCGAGCTTCGGCATCGCGACGCACCGCCTGCGACACGCCGTGGGCGCTGAAAATCACCGTCGAGCCCTCCGGCACCTCGGAGAGATCCTCGACGAACACGGCGCCCTTATCCCTCAGGTCCTGCACCACGAACTTGTTGTGCACGACCTCGTGGCGCACGTAGATCGGTGCGCCGCGCAACTGCAGCGCGCGCTCCACGATCTCGATCGCGCGGTCGACGCCGGCGCAGAAGCCGCGGGGATTGGCGAGCAGGACCTTCATCAGATGCTCACTGGAAACGTGAGTGCGAAATTATACGCTCCACCCCTCATCCCTTACCCCGGGCTTTCGGGCGAAACGCGTCCCAGATCAGCAGCGCCGCGCCGCAGCTGATTGCCGAGTCGGCCACGTTGAAGGCGGGCCAATGGTAGCCGTAGGCGTGAAAATCGAGAAAATCGATCACCGCGCCGTGCAGCACCCGGTCGATAACGTTGCCGACCGCCCCGGCCAGGACCAGCGACAGCGCCAGCGCAAACCAGCGCTGGTGCGCATAGCGGCGCAGCAGGTAGACGATCCACACCGAGGCGACGAGCGCGATCCCGATGAAGAATCCGCGCTGCCAGCCCGCCGCGTCCGACAGGAAGCTGAAAGCGGCGCCGGCGTTGTAAACCAGTATCAGATTGAAGAAAGAGGTCACCGCGACGGCGCCACTCCCGGCGAGTTGCTGGACGGCAAAGTACTTGGTGACCTGGTCCGCCACCACGATCAGCGCGGAGAGCGCGAGCCAAGGACCTGTCTTTGTCATCGGCGCGGCTGCGACGGAGGAGATTTGGGATGCAGTTCTAGGAGCGAGCCGCGCCGCATAGACTCTATGTAAGCGGCGAGTCGACGACGAAATGCGCCCAAAGCACCCCGTCCCTTCGGGTTGCGCGGCCGGGTTTCCACTGCAATTGCCCCGCGTGGGCGTTGCCCCGGCCGGCAACGCAGCACGTGGCCGTGGCTAAGGCAGGTCCTAAGCATGATCGCGCGGCTCGCCCGGACCGAACAGATTCGAGTTGCAGCGTCCGCACAGCGCGGGGTGCTCCGCGTTGCCGCCCACGTCCGCCCGGTAGTGCCAGCAGCGCTCGCACTTGGAATGCCGGCTTGCCACTGCCCTGATCCTCACATCGGGCATGCTGGCGGCTGTCACCGCGCCGGCAGGCGCCCCTTCCACCACCCGCGCCTGTGAAGTGATGAAAACGAAGCGCAGGTCGTCGCCGAACGACCTGAGAAGCTCCCGGCTTTCTCCGTTGGCATACAGCTCGACCTCTCCGGCAAGAGACGATCCGATGC
>Ga0137319_1000475_pt1 | contig 11314 bp, 2 predicted proteins | sample EasRivERMZT333_2_FD_104752 | JGI IMG/M metagenome (GOLD analysis project Ga0137319, IMG submission 104752) | Soil microbial communities from meander-bound floodplain in the East River, Colorado, USA - East River MetaG ERMZT333_2 | ecosystem: Environmental > Terrestrial > Soil > Floodplain ... | reverse complement strand
TGGCGCAGTTGGTCACGCTGTTGCACCCTCCGCTCACCACTACGCAGTAGTTGCCCGCGTTGGTGGCGTTAAGATTCGTCAGCACCAGACTGCTGTTGGTCGCGCCCGTCACATTCGTCCCGTTCTTCCTCCATTGATAACTCAACGGTCCTGTTCCATCGGCCACGGTGCTCAACGTCACGCTGCTGCCGGGACAGTTGGTTTGATTGGACGGGCCGTTCGCAGTCACCGGCACGTTGATCGTCAGGGCGCCGCAGTTGGTCACGCTGTTGCAGGCTCCGCTTACCACCACGCAGTAGTTGCCCGCGTTGGTGGCGTCCAGGTTGGTCATCACCAGACTGGCGTTAGTCGCGCCGCTGAGGCTCGTTCCGTCCTTGCTCCATTGATAGCTCAACGGTCCGGTTCCATTGGCTACCGTGCTCAAGGTGACGCTGCTTCCAACACAGTTGGTCTGATTGGACGGGCCGCTCGCAGTCACCGGCAAGTTGATCGTCAGGGTGGCGCAGTTGGTCACGCGGTTGCACGCTCCGTTCACTACCACGCAGTAGTTGCCCGCGTTGGTGGCGTTAAGATTCGTCAGCACCAGACTGCTGTTGGTCGCGCCCGTCACATTCGTCCCGTTTTTGGTCCATTGATAACTCAACGGTCCTGTTCCATCGGCTACAGTGCTCAACGTCACGCTGCTGCCGGGACAGTTGGTCTGATTGGACGGGCCATTCGCAGTCACCGGCACGTTGATCGTCAGGCTGGCGCAGTTGGTCACACTGTTGCAGGGCCCGTTTGCCACTACGCAGTAGGCGCCGGCATCGGCGGCGTTGAGATTGGTCAGCACGAGACTGCTGTTAGTCGCTCCATCGAGATTCGTCCCATCTTTGCTCCACTGATAGCTCAACGGTCCCGTCCCGCTCACGACAGTGCTGAAGGTGACACTGCCGCCCGGGCAGTTGGTGCGGTTGCTCGGTCCGCTGATGGTGATTGGCGTGTTGACATTGAGTGTGCCACTCTTAATCACGGTCGCCGGGCCGTAGTTGACCTCCACGCTGTAAGGTCCGGCATCAGTCGCAGTGACATTGGTGAGCAGCAGCGAACTATTTGTCTCTCCCACCAACACGTTTCCAGCCTGGCGCCAAACAAAGGTGAATGGCCCGCTTCCCACAGGTGCCGTACTGAAGAGCGCATCTCCTCCCGGACATTGCGCCAGGTCCTGCAAATCATTATCAGCCTGATGGGCGCTGACGGAAACAGTCGACAGGCCTGGGTAGGAAACATTGAAGTTAGCCGTAGCATCATCGGTATCGCCGTCCTCAATAGCACCGATGGCCACTGCTCGAGCAATGTTCCAATTGGTCGGATTAAAGACCAGAGCAGCGCCGGCGCTTACACGCAGGTTAGTGTTTCCGCTGGAGAAGGCCGTGACGACTGTGACGTTGGTCAAAGGTTGGGCGTTCAGACGCACGGTAAAAGTTCTGTTAGTGCCTTCAGGCACCAGGAGCAGGTTGGTCGAAAGCACCAAGAATTGCTCGTCGTTGTCGGCCTCGATGGCGCTGACGATCTGATTGCTCACGCCAGCCAGGAAAATGGTGAAGCCGGCCAGTCCATTAGCCGCGTCGTCGTCTTCGGCATCACGCACCGCGACCGTTTGAGACACGTTCCAGTTGGCCGGATTGAAAGTGAGGGTGCCGCCATTGACGACGCTGAGATTGGTATCACCGCTGACTCGGGTCGTGGTGACAGCAATACTGTTCGTGGGTTGAACATTTAGACGAACCGTAAAGACGTTGGTGCCGCCTTCCAGCACCGTGATTAAGCCCGGGTTGGCCGAACTGAGCAATCGAAGCCGGTAGAATCGCATGGGCTGTTGGCCTCCACCGGTGTCATTCACTTCGACCGTATGCCCGGTGCCAGGGATGTCATCCGCAACCGTCGTCCACAGAAGTGTTCCGAGGTCTTCCGTGCGTTCCACGCGATACAAACTGCCGGGAACGGTGAGGAAGCTGATGATTGCGTCTGTGTCGGCCAATCGTATGTCTGTGATGCGCAAATTCTCCACGGTTGAAAGCAGCAGACCAAGAACGTCGTTATTCACTTCAATGGCTTTAACAGTGTGATTGGTCATACCCGGACCAGAGAGAACAAAATCCGCCTGGCCGTTCACCAGGTTGTCATCAGCGGAAGCACTGATGGTTACGGTTTGAGCGGCGTTCCAGTCCGCCGGAGTGAACACCAGGCTGGCTCCGGCGGTCACAGTCAGGTTAGTGTCACCACCAGTGACAGCGGTGATGTTGACGGTAAGATTGCTGGAGGGTTCAGCGGTGAGACGCACCGTAAAGCTGCTGCTGCTTTCTTCGGGCACCAAGAGTCTGTTCGTCGAGACTATCAACTGGACGAGGTCTTTATCCGCTTCAATGGCCGTGAGCACCAGATTACTCAACCCGGCTGAAGAAACTGTAAAGGTGGCCTGGTCGTTGATCCCATCGGCATCTACGGCTGCGTTGAGCAAGACGGTCTGGGCTATGTTCCAGTTGGTCGCGGCGAAAACGAGCGTCGCGCCGTCGCCGACGCTCAAATCCGCATCGCCACTGGTGTGGACAGTGGTAACCGTCACCAGGTTGGTCGGCTGGGCGGTTAGACGCACCGTGAACAGATTGCTGGCACCTTCGGGAACGGTCACCACATTGGTGGACAGCACCAGACGGACGGTGTCGTCATCGACCTCCACTGCTGTGACCGTTTGACTGGTTAAGCCAGCAGAAGAAACAGTGAAAGTAGCCTGGCCATTCACAATGTCATCATCCGCGGCGGCTCCGACGGTGACTTGTTGGGCCACGTTCCAGTTGTTGGAGGTAAACGTGAGAGCAGCTCCAGCGCTAACACTCAAGTCGGCGTCACCGCTGTTGAAAGCGTTAACCACCGTGACCATGTTGGTGGGCTGGGCGCTCAGGCGCACGCTGAAGGTACTGCTGCTGCCTTCCGGCACCGTGATGCGATTCGTCGAAAGCACGATCCCCTGCACGTCGTTGTCAAGAATCATCACGCTGGCTGCATTACTGGACGCGTTAATCGCATAGGCGGTGTTGGTACTAATCGTGAGGATGACGGACTCGATCGGTTCGACCAGAAAATCGTCCACGGGCGTCAGCGCAATTGTGCCGGAGGCCGACCCATTCGAAATCGTCACGGTCCCGGAGAGCGCGACAAAGTCACTGCCGTTGGCGGCGGTCCCGCTCATCGCGTAGTTGACGGCCAGTGATCCTGCCGTGCCTCCGATCCGGCTCACCGTGAAAAGGCCCCCATTCGGGGCCGTCTCCGAAGCATTGGCATCCGTCGCAGCGATGCTCACAATGGGAAGGATGGTCGTAACGGCCGCAGCGGTGTTGTTGGTGGGGATAGGATCGCTCGTTACGGAATAGATCGAGGCGCTGTTAGTAATTCTGCCAGCCGCAATTGTCGTCGCCGTAACGGTGATTGTAACTCTGGCGGTATTGGTAATCGAACCAAGTTCGCAGGTGACAACACCGCTGCTATTGGTGCAACTGCCCAGGGTACTCGTCGCGGACACAAAACTCAGGTTCCCCGGAAGCGGGTCGTTGATAATCACGCCCGAGGCGGCGTAAGGGCCACGGTTCGTAATCGTAATGGTGTAGGTGAGATTGCTGCCGAATATGATCGGGTCAGGCGCATCGACTTTGGAAATCGCAAGGTCGGCCAGGCTGTTGATCCCGCAGCAGATCGGATCGCCCTGACTGGCCATCGTTATTCTCCAGCCAGCTGTGAAGCTCCCGCCATCGCCGCCAACGTCATCAAAAACATAGAGCGACCACGCGCCGTTCGGATCCTCACCGTTGAAGACCGACAAGAGCGGGTTGTCATATGGCCCTGGCGGCGCTGGCGGATCGAAGCTATCCTCCGCATCATAGTTGGACGGCTTGTAGGTTCCCGAGACGATTTGATCGAACTCCGGCAGAAAATTCGACGCAGCGTCATCAAATTTCAACGTGACGCCGCTAATACCTCCCGCGATACCTGCATCCGACATCAGCATCACCATTTGTCCCATCGGTCCGACCAGCAACACATCCATATCGGCCGGGTACGTGTGATCGATGTTGGTGAGCGTGACAGTCACCTTCGTGACCGCCCCTGTGATGCCGGAGACGGTGATGGTGGAAGGATAGGGATCCGCTGGTCCGCCTTCCAGAACGGTAAGCAAACTCGAGTTTGCGAAGACGTTCGTGCGGAAGGAAAATCCTCCCACACGGAACGTATTGGTCACGAAGCCCAAATCATTCGGCCCATCCTGAAGCTGAAGCACTGCATAGAGACTCTCGCCGCAATTACCGCTGCCACTGAAAGTAAAGGAGCGGCTGACTGCCGGCCCACCAACGGTGAGCGCTCCATAATTCTGCGCGCCGCTCGGGGAAACTACTCCGCCGACCGCTCGCAACGTAGCCACCAAATTGTTCGCGTTCGCCGGACCGGCGCTGACATTTCGCAATGAGAAACTCACGGTCACGGTTTCGTCGGGATCGATTCCCATATTGGCAGGGCTGCAATCCTCGGCCGTCACCGCGGTTGCCACGATCCGGATCGTGGGAAAAGGATCGTCATTGGCGATGGTGGCTACACCTTGGCCGTCGCCAATGTTCGCATTGACCTCGTTGAACAAGTTCACAAAAAACGTCTCGTTCGATTCGTTCAAATTATCGCCGACAAGAGCAACGAACACTGTTTTGTTCGTTTCACCTGCATTGAACACGAGGGTGCCGTTGGTCGATGCGTAATCCGCAGGCGCCGTGGCCGTGCCATTGGCGGTAGCAAAATTGACCGTCACCTCCTGTCCGCTGGCGGCTGACAAGATCACCGCCAGGCCAGCAGCGACATTGCCTTCAGGTCCAAACGCATCCGCGATCGAAACGGACGGCAGTGGATCATCATCGGTAATGAGACCGGCCCCTTGGCTGACCCCAAACGTGGCATTGACCGGATTGAACAGATTAACGGAATAAAGCTCCGTCGCCTCGTTAAGCACGTCTCCACGCGTCACGACAGTGATCGTCTTTTCCAAGTCGCCAGGATTAAAAGTCAGAACTCCATTTGTGCTGATGTAATCGCTCCCAGCATTGGCCGTGTCGTCAGCCGTGGCATAATGAACCGTGACAGTCTGGCTGCTGAATTCAGAAAGACTGACAGTGAAGACCGCGTTAGTGGTGCCCGTATCGCCCTCCGCCACCTCCGCGGTGGTAATGGAAAGGACCGGTGTGGTCACCGTGGTGAGCACAGTGACGCTGTTGTTGGTGGAGACAAAGTCCGGTTGATTGACGATGACGCGGGCCTGGTTAGCGAGGATTCCCGGCTGGGGCGGAGTTACTGAAATCGTAACCGTAGCGGCGGCATTGCTGGGGAGAGTGCCCAGATTGCACCTGACGATCCCGCTGTTATTGCTGCATGAACCTTGCGAGGAAGAAGCCGAGCCGAATATCACGCCCGCGGGCAGTATATTTGTAACAATCACCCCAGTGGCGGAGGCCGGACCCGTGTTAGTAACATTGAGTGTATAGGTCAACGGATGTCCGACGACCAAAGGATCGGGCGAATCCGACGCGCTAATCCTTACATCGACCGCATTCGTGGGAACGCAGCAGTTCGGATCCAAAGTGGTTATTGACAGCGACCAGCCCCCGGCCAGAGTTCCCTCATCCCCCACCGTATCGTCTGCAATGAACAAGTTCCAGGTCCCATTGGGGCTGGTGCCATTGAAAACGGATAACGCAGTTCCATAGGGTCCGGCAGGGACAGGACTGGGCAAAACGTCGCCGGATTCGTAGTCGCTGGGTCTGAACGTTCCGGAAACGATTTGTGATGCATTGGGCAAAAGCTCGCCGGCCAAATCATCGAACGTCAGTGTAACATTGGTCAGATCCCTTTCCTGGCCCGCATCAGACATTAAAATCACTTTCTGGCCCTCGGGGCCGACCAACAGAATGTCCAGATCATCCGGCCAGGTGTGGTTGAGATTACTCAGCGTGACCGTGAGTTTAATGACCGTGCCCAACAGCCCGGAAACAATGTTGGTGGACGGATACGGCGTCGCCCTGCCGAGCGGAGGCATGGCAATGAGGTTTGTTTTCCGAAACGAAGTTTGGTTTGTGAGAAAATTCCCAAGATTCAACGTGACGGTCGCGATACCGTAATCGACGGAGCCATCCTGAAACTGCAATGCGGCCAGAATCGTTCCTCCACAAAACCCGCTGGCCGTGAAACTGAATGGCCTGGATACCGCGGCGCCGCCCGCCACCAAGACGCCGTAAGTTTGGGGGCCACTGGGTGAACTGACGCCGTCTGCCACGCGCAAGGTTGCCACCAGGTTGCCGGTATTCTCCGTCCCAAGATTCTTCAAAGCAAAATTCACCGTCACCATTTCTGCGGGATCGATGAGGCCGTTGTTGCAGTTCTCACTCGTGAGGACAGCGCTATCAATGGTGAAGTGGGTTTGGTTTACCGTGACCAGCGCGGTGGCTGCGTCGTTGGCCGAATTGGTATCAGTAATGGTCGTTGTGACACTGGCGGTGTTGGTGATCGTGCCAAGATCATTGGGGGTGACGACGATGGTAACGGTCGCGGTCCGCCCATTGGTGATAGTTCCCAAGTTACAACTGATCGTGCCCAATTGGTTCACACAACTGCCTTGACTCGCTGTGCTGGAAACGAAATTGACGTTGCCGGGAAGCACGTCGGTGACGGTGACACTACCCGCAGTGGATGGTCCCCGATTTGTGATGATGAGCGTGTAAGTGAGGCTCCCGCCAAAGAAGACAGGATTTGGAGTGGCCACGTTGCTAATGGCAAGGTCAGTCAGCGGGATTACTGTCACCACGAATTGTTGCGTAACCGTATTCTGCCCGCCATTCGCTGTGCCGCCGGTATCCTGCACGATTACATTGATGGTGGCCGTGCCGGAGGCGTTGTTTGCCGGACTGAAAGTAAGAGTACCTGTGGGATCAGGACTGCTATAGTTTACGCCGGGATTCGGAATAAGGGCCGGATTGCTGGATGTGGCCGCGACGGAGAGCGATTGATTTTCGTTGGCTGGACCGAAAGTGATGCCGGACAGATTCACGGTCTGAAGTCCACCATTCACGAACACGGTCAAATTACTGATCGCATCCAGCGTAGGTGCATCGTTCACTGCATTCACGGTCAAAAGGAAATCGCGCGCTGTGATATTCGTGCCGTCGCTGGCCGTGATGGTGATAGTGGACATTCCATACCCGTTCGGCAAAGGCGTGAGAGTGATGCTGCGATTTGTCCCGCTGCCGCCCATCGATATGTTTGCGTTGGGCACGAGACTGGTATCGGAGGAATTGGTGGACAGGATCAAGGCCGAGGCGGTGGTTTCAACGTCGCTGACAGTAAAGGTAATGTTGGTGGACGTGTCTTCGTTAATCACCCGACCGCTGATGGCTGAAATCACTGGCGCATCGTTAACTGCTTTGACTGTCAGGACGAAGCTATTGCTGCGGGCCGCCATCCCGTCGCTCACGACGATCGTAATCGTCGATGTTCCGTGTTGATTGGGCGCTGGAGTAATGGTTACGGTTCGATTCGAACCCGTGCCGCCTGAATTGATATTGGCATTGGGGACGAGACTTGGGTTGGAAGAATCAACGTCGAGACTCAAGGAATTGGCGGGCGTTTCCGCATCGCTAATGCTGAAATCAATTGCGCCGGTGGGTGTGTCTTCGTCTGTCATTTGGTCGCCGATTGCGGAAATTGTGGGGACGCCGTTGATTGAAAACACCTAGCTCAGACCATTGGCCAACCCAGGCGCGCCGGCGGTCAACTGCTTATTCGTGCCGCCACTGCCAATACTTAGATCGGTATAGCTGACCGTGCCACTTCCCCCGGACGTACCGATATTCAACACCGTTGTCCCCTGGAGAGGACCAGTTCCGGACGTGAGTGTGACCGTCACGTTCAGGCTGGCGGGTAAACCCGAAGAAGAATTGTTGCCAAACTGATCCTGCGATTTGACGACGGGTTGGACACTGAAGATGGAGCCGGCGTTAGCCGAACCGGGTTGAGTAGTGAACACAACCTTCGCTGCCGCACCGACCACTTCGGAAAGAGTGCCGAAGCTCGTCCCGCCAGAGCCGTTTGCATTCCCGGTGGCGATAATCCCGGTAATGGTGGCCGAGCCGCCTCCGGGAGAAGGGCGAAAAATCTGGCCGCTTGCCAGGGGAGTGCCTGCGGTTGGCCGCACCTGGATGCGAGTCACGCTTCCAACGGTTAGCCTGTCCACGTTGCTTGTCCCACTGATAGTGAGCGTAATGGTGATGGTGGTCGAATCCGTCATCGCGATCGCGGCGGAAGTAATGTCCTGGCCCGACGTAAAGGTGATGTTTGGTGTGACGGCTGTATTGAATTGGAATCCAGCCGGCGCTTTGAGAACCAAGGTCACATTGTTGCCGCTGGCAAAGTTGTCCCGGTTGGGATTGCTCGTCTCATCGATGACAATCGGCCCCAGACTGGTCCACATGGGCGACGAAGCGTTGGCCGCCTTGTCAGCCGAGATGTTCACCCCATTGGTAGCGGGAGTAATCGTGACCGCACCAAAGGCTTTGGTTGCGCACAACAAAACCAGTCCCAGGGTCACGAGGATGATGCGATCCAAGCGAAAGATCTCAGGAATACAACGAAGGACAGCCTGGCGAGGTACGGACAACAACATGTATTTCGCGCGGTCCTTGCTTCGGCTCCGAAACCTACGGTTTGCCGCGGTGGATTTCGGATTCCTCCTTTGTGGAGTTCCTTTCCGGGTTCAGGGACGCGGTTTAGTATTGCCTATGGCTACGTGGGATGCAAGCCGAATGGAACGTATTTTTGGCGTTTTGACGGTCTGCTTTAAATGCAGCAGGCGGGTCATCGCTGACCCGCCTGCTGTTGTGTTTCTAAGTCGATGTTATGGTTTCGCCAATCCAGGGCCGGTTGGATTGTGTGGGTCGCAATTCTTGATCTGCGGATGGATCTGATGATTGCCATGCAGCAACTCTCCACCATCGTCGATGTTCGGAGTGCGCACCTGATCGGGTAAAGCTCCTCCGTTAGGTGGAGCCGGGAATCTGATCAGGCCCACGGTACTCGTATCTTCGCCGGGGCAGATGTTGCCATTACAGTTATTCACATCACATCCAGCACCCGTGCCCGAGGCGCCGCCGTCTCGGAAGTTGATCCCGTTGCAAGCCGAGATGGCATTGCGGAAGGCCAGCAACCCGTCCGCCGGATTTCTCAACCTGGCCTCTTCATCTTCCGTCAATACCCAGATGCGGATACGATATCGATCCGGAACGCGATTCGGCTTGCCGTTGGAATCAAGCGCATGGGCGTTACCGGGCTCGCCGCGATCTTCAATATCCACGCGGAACAGGCAAGCTCGCGGGCGGCGGTGACCAGGTTCACATGTCCAGTCACCCACACCGGTGAAGGTGATCTTGTTGGCGGGCGCCTTACGCGGCTGTGGTCCCGTGCTACGGTCACCGCACAGATCTCCGATCGGCGCAAGCAGGTCATAACTACAATCGGCATTCACATTGGTCTCAAGGCACGCGCAGGTCAGCGTGTCATAGAAACGCGCATGGAAGTTGCCGCGCAGCCCACCCTTCTTGTGCCGGACATGCGTCCAGCGACCGTGGATGCAAGGATTACCCAGCTGCCAGTTGGGCAGGGTCGTGTCAATCGAGCAAGTGTCCTGACCCACCGGCGCGCCTACCTGGCCGCCATGAGTGACGTAGCGCACATCCGCATCCGGGCAAACAATCGGGTCGTCTTGTCGGCCGCCACCAGTCACACGGCAGGCTTCCGGTGGACTGCACATTACGGCCGCCACGCACTCGCTGGTGGCTGTGACTGTCGTGTTAGTCTTTGTAGTGACACAGATGTTGGTTCTAGTCGTATCAACCACAGCACTGACAGTAACAGTGTTGTTCGATGGACTAGGCGGACACGTGATCATTATCGCCTGACCGCCGCACAAGCTGACCGTTACCGGGGTGCCCGGCGACAGATTGACCGTTATGGGCGGACAGTTGAAGTTTTCATCGTTGATGGTAACAACCAACGGTAAACTCCTGGTAGTGCTTACGGTTACCCTGTAGAAGACTGGTGTCGTAGCATTGAATGGGACTTCCACTTTAGTATCCCAAGTAACATTGTCCAAGGATACTTCTTTCTCGCAAGCGACGTCGAACGGTATGATTTCCACCCTGTTGGTGTCTTTCGTCTCGGGAACCGCTTGACCGGAAGTTGTCACTACCCCGTTAACAGTGACGATATTAATTGTGTTTTCTCTGATCTCCACAGGACTGATGACGCAGAACGTCGTGCACTCGCCGGGCTGCAGCACTGTTCCCACAGCTAGCGGAAGCGCACCAGCGCACTCACCAAACCTGGAATTGACGCTGGTTGGGGTCCCGTCTGGGTGCGTATCAGTGATGCTAGTGATTCTTACCGGCGTGTTGCTGACATTGCACACTTGATATCGGTAACAAAACGCTGGGAATTGGTTGTCCGTATAGGCTCCCCGCGCCAACTTTTGCGTGTTTAAGTCCGGGTTAAAAGGTTCACACGTGTTGGGCAGATAGCAAACCACCTGCTTGTAAACCTTAAGTGCACCTCCGCATACATCCGGCCTCAAAGTCGCCGTGCAAGTATTCGTGCAGCCGTTGGCATCGGTTACCACCACCGTATAGTTATACGTAATGCCCGCTACTGCACATTGATTCGGAAGCGTGCTGACATTGCCCGGGTCAGGGGAGAGAGCAATCGGAGAACGCGACCACCTGAAGCTGTATGGCGCCCTGCCACCAGTCGCCGTGACGGTGAAATTCGTGCAATCGCCTGGGCAAAGTAGGGCGTTTGCCGGAGTTATCGAGCAACTCGGCGATGGGAAGTTGGTCAAACTACCCGTGCACGTGGTTCTGCAAGTGTTCGCATCGACCACAGTGGCGGTGTACGCTCCCCGGGTGCTCACACTGAAGCAGAACTGATTTGGTCCCTGAGGAGCAACCGGAGTAGCGGGCCCCGGTCCACCCAGACTGACTGTGAACGGTCCCCTACCGCCTGTGACATTGACACACAATGTCCCCGATGGCGCTTCAGGACAAACTCCCACATCCGCGATCGTGCAACTCGGCGCTGGGAAGTTGGTCAAACTGCCCGTGCATGTAGTTCTGCAGGTGTTCGCATCGACCACAGTGGCCGTGTACGTTCCTCTGGTGCTCACGCTAAATACGAAGGGGCCGGGTCCGCTTTGCGAAGG
>Ga0137319_1000473_pt1 | contig 11326 bp, 3 predicted proteins | sample EasRivERMZT333_2_FD_104752 | JGI IMG/M metagenome (GOLD analysis project Ga0137319, IMG submission 104752) | Soil microbial communities from meander-bound floodplain in the East River, Colorado, USA - East River MetaG ERMZT333_2 | ecosystem: Environmental > Terrestrial > Soil > Floodplain ... | reverse complement strand
CGCATGCGCAATTTCGCCCAGCTCGGACGAAGGAAAGACGCCCCATGAAGCCCCTGGATGGGCTGACGATCCTCGACCTTTCGCGCGTGCTGGCGTGCCCGTTCGCCTCGATGATCCTGGCCGAGCTCGGCGCGCGCGTGATCAAGGTCGAGCAGCCTGGCAGCGGCGACGAGACCCGCGGCTTCGAGCCCCAGCTCGCCAGGGACAGCGCGTACTACTTCGCCTGCAATCGCTCGAAAGAATCCATTACCGTGAACCTGCGCTCGGACGAAGGCCGGAAGCTGATCCGCAGCCTCGCGCAGAAGGTGGACGTGGTGCTGGAGAACTTCCCGGTCGGCACGCTGGGGCGCTATGGGCTGGATTACGCCGCCCTGTCAGCGCTTAATCCCAGCCTTGTTTTTGTTTCCTGCACGGGATTCGGGCAAACCGGCCCGTACGCGGAAAAGAAGGGCTACGACACCGTCTTCCAGGCGATGGGCGGGATCATGAGCCTGACCGGCGAGAAGGGCGGCGGGCCGGTGAAGCCGGGCCTGCCGGTCGCCGATCTCACCTCCGGCCTCTGGATCGCGATCGCGATCCTCGCGGCGCTCGCCGGACGCGCGCGCACCGGCAAGGGCTGCTACGTCGATTTCTCGATGCTCGACGGCCAGGTGTCGCTCCTGACCCTGGCGGCGGCGAGGTACTTTGCGCTGGACGAGATCCCGCCGCGCCTGGGCACCGAGCACCCCGGCCGCGTGCCCTCGGCGACGTTCCGCTGCAAGGACGGCAGGTACGCGCATATCACCGCGAGCGACCAGCATTGGGCGCCGCTGTGCCGGGTTCTCGGCCTGGAGGGATGGGGCGCAGCGTTTCCGGAGAATTCGGTGCGGGTGGAGAAGCGCGACGAGATCATGCCCGTGCTCAGCGAGAAGATCGGGAAGCTGGAAAGAGCAACCCTGCTCGCGATGCTCGACGAGGCCGACGTGCCGGTCGGACCGGTGAACGACGTCGCGGAGATCCTCGGCGACCCGCACGTGCGGGCGCGGCGCCTCGTCGGCAGCTTCGACTATCCGGAGGTGGGCGAATTCAAGGCGCTCGGCATTCCGTACAAGTTTCTCGGCTGGGACAACCCCGAGATCGGCCGCCCGCCGGCGCTGGGCGAGCACACCGAGAGCGTGCTGGCCGAGTTGCTGGGCCTTTCATCGAAGAGAATCTCCGAACTCAGAACAGCCAAGGCGATATGACGGTCGACTGTTCGATCGCTGACGGCGTCGCCACCCTCGCGCTGAATCGCCCCGAGGTGCGCAACGCGCTCAACCTCGAGATGTGCGACGCGCTCCTGCGCGCCTCAAAAGAGGTTGCCGAGAGGAAGGTGCGCGTCGTCTTCGTCCGCGGAAACGGTCCCGTGTTCTGCGGCGGCGCCGATCTCAACGAGCGCAAGGGCAAGAGCGAGGAGTGGATTCGGGAGCGCCGTCTTCGGGCGTTCGCCGCCTATGGAGCGCTTGAGTCGTTGCCGATGCCTTGCGTCGCGCTGGTGCACGGCGCGGCAATCGGGTCCGGCGTCGAGATCGCGGCCGCGTGCGACTTCATCGTCGCGACGCCCGATGCTTCTTTCCGCACGCCCGAAGCGCAGCGCGGCACGGTCGGCGCCACGCAGCGCCTGCCGCGCATCCTCGGCAAGCGCCTCGCCAAGGACCTGATGTTCACCGGCCGCGCGCTCACCGCGGCGGAGGCGAGGGATGCCGGCCTTGTGGCCAGAATTTCCACAGACCTGAACGCAGAGCAAACCTCGATTGCCAAAGCCATACTCGGAGCGCCGGCGCTCGCGCTCGAGCTCGCCAAGCGCACCATCGACCGCGGCATCGAGCTCGATCCGCAGGGCGCGCTGCAGGCCGAGGTCGAGGCAATCGAGGAGCAGCTTTCGTCCGGGCAATGGATGGGCAAGGCGTGAGCTGGGCGAAGCAGACGCTTGGCCAGGTGCTCGCGAGCCGGCGCGGCGATGCCGAAGCGCTGGTCACCGTGAACGGCCGTTTCTCGTACCAGCAACTGAGTGAAAAGGCGAAACGCGCGGCGGGCGCGCTGCAGTCGCTCGGCATCCGCCGCGGCGACCACGTCGGCATCCTGATGGGGAACGACGAGCACTGGCTGTCTCTCTTCTACGGCGCGGCGCTGATCGGCGCGGTCACCGTGCCGGTCAACACGCGCTTCAAGACCGCCGAAATCGATTTCTGCCTGAAGCAGGCCGATTGCAAGCTCCTCTTCTACGTGGACCGCTTTCTCAACATCGATTTCGGCTCGATGGTGCGCGACACCGGCTTCGCGAATGCCTTCGAGATCTCGCGCGGGCTGCCCGAGGGGAAGTTCGTGCCCGGCGAAGCCCAGCCCGACGACATCCTGTTGATTCAATTCACTTCGGGGACGACCGCGTATCCGAAGGGCGTCATGCTCACGCACGACAACATGCTGCGCAACGCCTGGGCGGCGGGAACGCGCGTGGGCATCCGCGCCGAGGACCGCTACTTCAACTGCCGCCCGTTCTTCCACGTCGCCGGCACCACGCTGTCGGCGCTGATGTCGCTCGTGTCCGGCGCCTGCCTGGTGACGCTGCCGACCTTCGAGGCCGGCGCCGCGCTCGAGATGATGGAACGCGAGCGCTGCACGCTGATTTCCGGGAACGACACGCTGTTCCAGATGCTGATGGGCCACGCCGACTTCCCGCGCCGCAAGCTCAGCCTGCGCGGCGGCTGGGCCGCGGCCGGCCCGGAAACCATGCGCGCGATCATCGACCGCATGGGCTGCAAGACGATCTGCGCCGCCTACGGCCTGTCGGAGGCTTCGCCCAACGTCGTGATGAGCGACTGGCGCGACCCGGAGGAGCTGCGGGTGCAAGGGCTGGCAAAGCCGCACGAGGGGGTCGAACTGAGAATCGTCGATGGAGAAATCCAGGTGCGGGGCTGGAGCATCATGCGCGGCTACTGCAACAACCCCGAGGCGACCGCCAAGGCGTTCACCGCCGACGGCTGGCTGCGCACCGGGGACCTCGGCAGCCTGACCGCCGACGGGCGCTTGCGCATGACCGGCCGGCTGAAGGACGTGTTCCGCGTCGGCGGCGAGAACGTCGCGCCCGCCGAGGTCGAGGAGGTGCTGCTCGCCCACCCCGCGGTGCAGACCGCGCAGGTGATCGGGGTGCCCGATCCGCGGCTAGGGGAAGTGCCCTGCGCTTATGTGACCCTCAAGTCGGCGGCCACGGAAAAAGAGCTGCTCGACTGGTGCAAGGGCCGGTGCGCCAACTTCCGCGTGCCGCGCTACCTGAAGATCGTCGAGGACTTCGAATCGATCGGCATGACGGCGAGCGGCAAGGTGCAGAAAACGAAGCTGCGCGAGCACGCGCTGCGCGAGCTCAAGCTTCAATAAAGGAAAGACTTCTGCAATTTCCGATCACGTTGCACCCGAATCTGGCGCAACACGATCACCCGAGAGAACGACTGGGTGATCGCGTCGAAGGATGACCAGTTCAGGCTGCGCAACCCGGGCAACGGCGAGCGCTGAGCCCGAGCCAAGCAGGAAGAACCACTTCTCCCGACGTGGTGTTTCAAAGGAACGGTGAAGCTTCTAATTGGCCGTCGAAAAGCGCGAAAGGTTAGTACAAACGGCTTAACAAGAATCCCACGCTTCGCTCGTCGCACAGCTCTGAAAGATTTTCTTCTTTCATACACATCGTTCGCTTACTATCCTGCTGGACGAGAAGAATTTCTCGGGTTCGGGCACGGGGAGAGGAGACGGGGGGCTTCGGGGGCGTGTTCCCGGTTGTTTTCTAGCTGCCTCTGCCTGGAGTAGTCCCACCTCGTGGGGGAGCGAGGCAGTGAGCAGGCGGGGCTGCGACTGCAAGCGCAAGAATAATTGCGTCTCGAGGATGGCGTGAACGCGCCCTTCGAGCGCGGCCTGTTTGGCGCGTTCCGCGCTCCTAAGCGCATCTTCCGCCGCAAGCCCCAGTTCGAGCCCCTAGAGCAGCGCCTGCTGCTCTCCGCCGACGGCGTTTCCCCCAACGCCGCCGACATCGTCCAGACGGTCGACAGCGACAACCTCACCACCACCCTCGTCCAGGAATCGCAAGCCAGCCCGACCGTCATCATCGAGGCGCTGCGCGCCCAACTGCGCGCCGCCGCGTGGGCGAACGAACCGATCGACAGCGGCTTCGTCGAGCTCGACACCGGCGACCCCGACGTTCGCCGCATCGCCTCGCTCGACGGCGCGATCGACGCGCTCATCGGCTCTAGTGAGCGCGACAACGAATGGCGCATCACGGGTGAAGACAGCGCAACCCTGAACGGGGTCGAGTACTCGGGCGTCAACGTGCTGCTCGGCGGCGCGGACAACGAGGACGTCTTCATCGTCGAGCAGGGCGGCAGCCTGAGCGGCTACCTCGAGGGCGGCCCGGGCGGGTTCGACACCCTGGTGATAGAGGGAGGCAGCTTCGAAAGCGCGTCGTACCTCGCGGGCGGGCCCGACTCGGGGGTGGTGACGCTCGACGCCAACGTCGTCCGCTACTTCGGGCTCGAGCCGATTGTCGATGACTCGACCGTCGCTAATCGCACCTTCACGGCCACCGCGGGGTCGGATCAGATCCGGGTCAGGGACCTGGGCGCAGGCAGGCTGATCATCGAGAGCGTCAACGGCTCATTCGAGAGCATCAACTTTCCGCGTCCTGCCGAGACGCTGACCATCGTCGGCGGCGACGGAGACGACACCTACCGCATCGAGGCGACAAACTGGGGAGCGCTGCGGATCACCGAGGCGGCGGGCGGTGGCGACGACACGCTCGATCTCGGCGGCAATCAACAAACCTTCCCCGTGGGAAGCACCATCGCCTACACCGACCAGGCGGTGGAGCACGTCATCGGCGCGAAGCTCGACAGCAACGTGCTGCTCGCCGGCCTGGATGACCTGGTGGCGTGGGCCGACACGCTCGACAACGCCGGGACGCTCGGGCAGGCGCTCGCCGTCCTCAGCGGCAACGTCGGCGTCGGCCTGGGCACGTCGCTGGATCTCGCCGACGTGTTCGAGCAGCTGCGCGTGGACATCAAGGCGCTCGTCGACGGTCTGCCCGCCGGCGCTTCGCTCACCTCCGAGATGCTGGCTGCGCGGCTCGCCGCCTTCCAGAAGACCGGCGTCACGCACTTCGATCGCTCGATCGTGGGCGACGCGCGCGCGCCGGCGCTGACCACGACCGATGTCTTCTCCTTCAGCGTCACTCTCGACAGCGACGCGCCGGTCGCCCTGAGTAGCATCCAGGGCAACGCCGATCTGCAGGCATTCGTCGACGGCCTCAACGCGGCCATCGGCGCCACTGCGTTGCTTGGCAGGGTGCAGGCGATTAAAACCGCCGATGGTCGTATCGGCTTCCAGGTCATCGATACCGCGGTCGACAAGTTCGCGCTCACCGCGATCCAGGGGGGAAGCAAGCTCGGCCTCGGATCAGTCACGCAGACAAAAGAGGACCTGACGAAGGTGCTGGGCGGGCTCGGCAAGCTGAACGTCGGCGTCGAGGGCGCCGTCGTGGCCGAGCTGATCACCGCCGACGGGAAGCAGGAGCTGCGCTTCAGGTTCCACTACGCGGCCGATCGCAGCTCGCAGTTCAACATCGACCTCGGCGAGGAGGCGGCGAAGCAGGGCGTGTCCTTCGACCCCGGCACCTCGCTCAAGGTGAAGAGCGCGCTCGAAGCGGACCTTGCCCTCGGCATGACCCTGGGGTCGAACCCGCGCTTCTTCCTCGATGTCGGCAGCCTCGACCTGAGCGCCACCAATACGGCTGCCGACGCCGATCACACGAACTTGTCGGGCGATCTGAAGATCGGGTTCCTCGGCGCCGCGCTTTCGGATCCCGGCGGGCCCTCGGATGCCGCGCCGGAGATCTCCCTCTTCGCCGGGCTCAATCTCGGCACAGCCGTTGCCGGCCTGACCGCGTTCGATGCAAGCGAGCAAACCCGGGTCCTCGATGGCCTCGCGCACGACACGGACAACGCGCTGAGCATCAACTTGCCGATCAAGGTGAAGCCGGGCATTCCGGCCTTCGAGCCGCTGGTCGAGATCCGGTTCGCGAGCGCCGACGACGCGGTGGTGTTCACCGGCGAGCAGCTTCCCCTCGTCAACCTGGCCGACGCCGGCGAGGGGACGGCGGGCGACCATTTCATCAACTTCGAGAACGTCCGCAAGTTCGGGCGCATCGACCCGACGGGCTTCGTCCAGCTCGTGGGGCAGGTGCGGGACTTCCTGGCGAAGGTGTCGGACAGCGAGCTGTTGGCCAAGTTCGAGATCCCCTTCAATACGGCGCCGCTCAGCAAGGTCGCCGAGCTGGGCGACACGTTCTTCCGCGCCGTCATGTTCGACGACGGCCGCGACGGCGAAGACCACGAGAACGACAAGAAGCTCGTCACCGACATCAACAAGGCGCTCGAGAAAGCCGGCCTCGACGGCCTGATCCGGGCGAGCATCGACGTCGCGAGCTCGAAGGTGGTGCTGACCGCCATCAGCAGCACCGTGACCGGTTTCAGCCTGACCTCCGCGGCAAACAACGAGCTTGGCTTCGGCACGGCGCAGAGCGCCGCGCGTGCGAGCCCTGCCGACCGCCTGTCGCTCACCGGCCTCGTCGCGGCACCGGCCTCGGGCAAACTGGTCGGCGACGCCGCCTTCACGCTGACGGTCACCCGGACCGCTGGCGATCCGATCACCAAGTCGGTTACGGTGACCAAGGCGGCCGCCGACAACAACGATGGCCTGGGCAACGACGTCGAGAAGCTGCTCGACGCCTCCAACACGGCCACGTTCTCGAATGCGCAGGAGCTGGTGGCGCGGCTGAAGAAGATGGCCACGGGCTCCGGCGGCAGCGAGGACAAGCCGGTCGAGGTGAAGTTCGAGGACGGCCGCTTCGCCGTCACGTTCGACCTGTCGCACGAGTTCCCCGGCCTCGACGTTCCTATCGACTTCGACCTGGACCTCTCGCCGCTCGGCAACATCAGCGCCGCCGGTAGCCCGACGATCCACCTGGGCGGCGAGATCGGCTTCAAGCTCACGCTCGGCGTCGACCTGAACGACACCATCGAGGGCTCTGCGAACCTGACCGAGGCGACCAAGCTCGCGGACCTGAAGGACATCGACGTCTTCACCGACCTCATCAAGACCTCTTACGCGCTCACCGCGGCCCCGTCGGACGCCGTGACCGTGCAGGGCGTCGCCCTCACGCTCGATCGCTTGCGCGTCACCGGGGTGGAGTTTTCCAAGGCCGCCGAGGCCATGGCGGTGAAGGCGGAGTCGCTGATCAACCACGTGCTGAACCTGACGTCCCCCGAGGGCACGGTGCTCACTGTCAACGGCGTGACGGCGAACGGAAGGACAGCGCCTCTGCGCGACGTGCCTTCGCCTGACCAAGTGGCTGGCAGCTATGTCAGCCCGCGCCTGGAGTTCGACTTGCGCATCGACACGCAGAACGGCGCGCTCCGCGGCGAGACCTTCCATGTCGTCGTGCCGGAGAAGAGCTACTCGGTGGCCACCGATAGTCAGTTCAAGCTGCGCTGGCTGCCCGATATCGAGAAGGCGATCGTCTCGGCGCAGAACGGCGCGGCGGTCAGCACGATCAAGCGTACCGGCGGCGCGTCGTGGGAGGCGGGCGGGTTCAAGGCGGGACAGACCATCGATGTTTCGGGCAGTGGCCTCAACGACGGGGCCTACACGATCGACTCGGTCAGCGGCGACACGCTGACCCTGGTCGAGGATCTGAAGGCGACCGGTGCCGACTCGGACGCGAAGGTGGAGGGGCCAGGCACGGTCAGCCTGCCGGCCGGCAGCGGGACCTGGAGCGCGCGCGGCTTCAAAGAGGGCCAGCGCGTCACGCTCAGCGGCTCCACCGCTGGCAACGACGGCACCTACGTCATCGACAGGATCTCCGCCGACGGCCTGCGCCTGACCCTGGACAAGCCGCTCGATGCGGAAGCCGCCGCTACCGGTATCCGCGTGACCAGCGGCGCGGTCGTCCGGCTCTCGCAGAACGCCGACTTCGTGGTCGATCCGCAGGTCTCGGTAACCGGCGAGGTCGAGTTCAAGCACACGACGTTCAAGAGCACCGTGTCCAATACCGTGGACTTCCTGCGCAGCGACGCGGCGCACGGCGACCAGCCCACCCTCACGCGCACGTCGGGCAACTGGGCCGACGACGGCTTCAAGGCGGAGATGCGCATCGAGGTGATCGGCGACACGCTGAACAAGACCGGGAGCAGCCAGGTGTTCCGCGTCGATCGCGTCGAGGGCAGCGTGCTCGTGCTGAAGAGCGGCGACGTGCTCACCGACGAAGCCAACGTCGCCAACATCACGGTGGTCGGCCCGGACACGATCACGCGCACCGACAGCGACCGGCACTGGGCGCTCGACGGCCTGCGCGCCGGAATGATGCTGAAGGTGGTGTCCGACTCCGATTTACCCAAGAACAACACCAACGATCACGCGTACCGCATCGAGTCGGTCAATCGCAACGTGCTGTTTATGGACGACGCGGTGACGCTGACCGACGAGAAGGACGTCACTGCCACGCTGAGCGGCGTGTACAAGGTCAGCGTGCTCGCCAGGCCGGACGGCTCGCGTCCACTGGTGACCGATACCTCGAACAACACCAACGCTTCAGACCTGGCGCTCGACGTGAACTCGGCGCTGGAGGACGCCGGGCTCGGACAGCTGATGCTGGCGAGCGCCGACGGCGCACGCCTCGTGCTGACCGCCTCCGCCGGTGTTACCGGCAAGCCGCGATTCGTGTTCGAGGACAACGCCGGCGACGCCGACGCGCGCGACACCATTACGCGCGACGCGGGCAGCTGGCTCGACGACGGATTCCGGGAAGGATCGAGCATCACCGTCTCGGGCACGAAGCGGTTCTTCGGCCTGGGCCAGAACAACGACGGCGTCTACCTCGTCGCGAGCATCTCCGCGGACGGCAAGCGCCTCACGCTCGCGCCCGGCGCGCAGGTGGTGAACTCGCAGAACATCGTGCTCAGCGCCTTCAACGACGTCTCGATCACGCAGACGTTCGCTTTCAGCGTGACGCCGGACGCGATCGCGGCGACCGAGCTTGGCCTCGGGCTCGCCGGCGAAGCGAAAGCTGCCGACCAGGCCGATCTGCTGATCCATCCCGCCACGGGAGGCGAGGCCTTCCGCATCACGCTCGATGGCGCGGCGACCCTTGGCGACGTGCTCAAGCGGATCGAGGCGCAGACCAACGGTGCGGTCCGAGCCGTGATCAATGCAGACAAGGACGGCATCGACCTGATCCAGGTGCCCACCCTGACGGGCGACCCGCAGCTGACGTTCAAGCAGGCGGCCGGCAGCGCCGGCAGCGTCACGCGGGATGCCGGCAATTGGGGCACGCAGCTTTCCACGACCATCACCAATACGCTCGTCTTCGCGGACAGCGGCAGCCAGGACACCATCACGCGCAGCGTGGGCAGCTGGCTCGACGACGGATTCCGCGCGGACCAGTGGATCACGGTCTCCCTGTCCAGCCAGAACAACGGCCGCTACAAGATCACCGCCATTTCCCAGGACGGAACGCGGCTGACGCTCGGTCCGGCAGACAGCCTGAAAAACGAATCCGCTTCCTCCGTGACGGTGACGATGGAAGGCGACGGATTCAAGCCCGGCGACTCGATCCGTGTCCTTGGCTCCTCGGTAAACGACGGCACCTACACCGTGGCGTCGATCTCCGACGATCGGAAGGTGCTGACGCTCGCGTCCGGGCCGCGCTCGCTGACCGCGGAAGGACCGTCGAAGGACATCGCCGTCACGCTCGCCGGCAGCGCGATGTTCCGCGTGGCCTCGGTGAACGGCGCGCCCTCGGCCAACAAGCTCGGCGTGCTGCGCGCCGACGCGGACGCCGATCTGAACAACGACGGCGTGACCGATACGGGCGACGGCGACGGCCTGATCGCCGGCCAGAAGATCGCCGGCATCCGGTTGATCGACCGCTTCTACCTCGAGAACGCCAACCTGACGGGGACTCTCAGCCTCGAGACGCCCGACGGCATCAAGATCGTCGGCGACTTCGGCTTCGCGCAGATCGACCTCATCGGCAACGGCGACGTGGCCGGGCTGCTCACGCTGGCGCTGGAAGACCCGAAAACCCAGGCGGGGACCGACGGCCGGATCACGTTCACCGAGCTGATCGACGGCGTAAAAGGCGGTATCAGGGGGATCAAGTCGATTGTCGACGTGAGCGTCGGCGGCCCGAGCGTTTCGGACACGATGCGCTTCGACCATACGTCGGCGGAGGGGGGCGACACCGTCACCCTGACCGGCAGCGAGACCTGGGGAGACCTGTTCGAGGCGGACGACCTGATCGAAGTGCGGGGCTCGACCAGCAACAACGGCTTCTACCGGATCGTGTCGATCGACGCCACCCGCAAGGTCCTCACGCTCAAGGACGAGCTGAAGGCGTTCGAGATCACGACTTCGCCGGTCACGGTCGCGGGCGGCATCGGCACGCTCAGCCTCGATGCGGAGCTCTCCGCCGGCGGGGTGATCGATAACCTGAGCCTGCCGGGCGACGCGAAGCTCGTCATCGACATCTTCGATTTCGGCGATCCGTTCTTCGGCCACCAGTACACCAAGACCGGCCAGGTGATCCAGGGCGCCGGCCTGCACTTCGAGCGCTCCGACGCGTTCTCGGTCAACGGCGACCAGCGGGGCAGTATCACGGCGGGCGACTCGGTGGTCGCGGAGCTGGATCTCGGCAAGACGGTGAGCGCCACGGTGACCAAGGTCGAGTTCGACACGGCCACCTCGAGGACTACGGTCACGCTGCTCAACGGCGCGCTGACCGACGAGGGCGTGCTCACCGACGAGCTCACGCGTGTGACGCTGGGCGGGCTCGAGCTCGCGGGCACGGAGAAGAAGGCGTTCACGCTGCTCGGCGACCGCACCGGCGACCTGCGGGTCGGGGACAAGGTGGTCGCGGACGTGTCGCCCTCGAACGCACCCGTCCCCACCCTCGTCACCTCGCATGTCAAGAGCGTCACCTACGCCGCGACCGCCAAGAAAACGACGGTGACGCTGGAAGACGCGGAGCTCACCGCGGACCTCTCACGGGTGGCGTTCACGCGGCCGCCGCTGATCCGCATCGACACGCCGGATTTCGGCGACCTGTTCGACTTCAGCAACCTCAGCTTCAGCGACATCCTCGACGGGCTGATCGCGCTGTCGGATTTCCTCGGCCAGTTCGAGCAGTTCGGCTTCCTGAGCGAGCCGATCCCGCTCATCAACGTGAGCTTCAACGAGTTGCTCAGTTTCGCGGACCGCTTCGACGCCGCGG
>Ga0137319_1000470_pt1 | contig 11370 bp, 19 predicted proteins | sample EasRivERMZT333_2_FD_104752 | JGI IMG/M metagenome (GOLD analysis project Ga0137319, IMG submission 104752) | Soil microbial communities from meander-bound floodplain in the East River, Colorado, USA - East River MetaG ERMZT333_2 | ecosystem: Environmental > Terrestrial > Soil > Floodplain ... | reverse complement strand
CGGCTTCGTCAAGGACGAGGCCTACGAGGGCCTCATGTACCGCCACCTGAAGAGCAAGTACGAGGCGAAGAAGCGCTCCTACGGTCTACTCAAGGTGAAGGAGTGGAAGGAAGAGGAATTCCCGATCATCGCCGTGAGCGAGGGTCGCGGGAAGTTCGCGGGCAAGGCCATCTTCACGTGCCGCACCGTGGAGGGCCGCGACCCGGGGGCGCCCCAGGAGTTCGACTGCTGCGCGCCCGGCAACTTCGCCGACCGCGAGGAGTACCTGCGACGGGGAGATGAGATGATCGGCCAGCAGCTGACCGTTAAGTTCTTCGAGTGGACGGACGAGAAGAAGCCGCAGTTCCCTGTCGGCATGGCGGTACGCGACTACGAATAGGGCATCAGCTACGGAGACGTCGGATCGCCTTCATCCGATCACCTTCGGGTGCCACTCGTCGCAGCAGTACTCGTCCGCGGGCGCCGGCAGCTCCGATCCGCCGTTGAACTTCTGGAAGAGATCGTTGGAGCAGCTCTTGCCGTCGTCGTTGGCGTAGGAGCAGTTGCCGCACATGGAACCGCCCTTCAGGACGCGCATCCCAAGCTTGTGACCAGCTGCGTGCTCGACGGCGATCGTCGCGGTCTCCGACTTCTTGAGCTTCTGCTCCTTCTCCTTGTCGGTCTCCGGCGGCTGCGTGTAGGCGTCCGCATCGTGGCCCTTGAAGTTGCCAATCTTGTCCGAGGGCGTGGTCTTCACGCGCTCCAAGACCTCCTCGGGCGGGTTGACGATGTCGCCATGACCAATCTGCTTGAGCGCGAGCGCGTACTGCACACCGTGCTTCGTCGCTTCATCGCGCTTGCCGACCGCATGCGACGCGATCATGCCGGCGTAGTGGTGCGCGGCGGCGTCGAGGATCTGGTCGCGACGGTAGTCCTTGTGCGCCTTCTCCTCCGCCTCGTGCCTGGGCATGTGGTGGTGGTGCTCGTTGATGGCCGCACGCATCTCCAAGTCATCGGCGTGCGTGGCGTCGAGGATGGGGTACTTGCCGAGCCAGGTTGCTTGGTCGCCCATATTACTTCCCCATCGTCTCGGCCAGCGTCAACACTGAAGCGCGATCCCAGCCATTCAGGCGCAATTCGACCTCGTCACCGATCGAGACGACCTCGACGTTCTTCGCGAGTACCCTGAAGCAGGTGCATCCGACAAAATGGCCGTCCTTGAACTGCTTCTGCGAGCACGCGGGACAGGAATTGCCCATCTCCGACTTGCTCACCTTCACGGTAGGAGGCTTCGCGACTTTCGGCGTGACCGGCTTGGACGGCTTCGCATCCTTCTTCGCCGAGAGGGGTGAGATCTGCTGCGCGGTCGGCTGCTGCGCGACCGCAGTGGGCGCCTCGGGCGCCTTCGGAGCGATGGGCGCTGCCTGGGTGCCAGTCGAACCGTCGTTGGCGGCCTTCTTCTCCAGCTTGGACGAGTCGTTCTTGCACTTCAGAACCATACCGGCCACGAGACGCGGAAAATGGCCGCCGGAGCGCGCGCCACACTCGGGACACTTACCCTTCTTCGGCTTCTTGTCCTCCTCGGCCTTCGCGAGGGACAGGCGACGGACCTTGACCATGCAGTCAATGCTCTTGCCGAGCCGTTCGAGGTCGAGGTTCTTCAGCTCCTTCGGCACGGAGGCCGAGTCCATACCCACCGCAACGCCGATGGCGCCCGCGACGTAGAAGAGCGAGACATTCTGGAAGTCGTACGGCTTATCCTGGATGACCACGGAGCCCGAGAAGCCACTCTCCGATTTCGCGAAGGCCACGTGCTGACCCTCCGCGCCCGGGATGTCGCCGTCGTAGCTCGAATTCGCACGCAGCCATGCCACGATGGTGCGCGGGATGAGCGCCTGACCTAGAAGGCTCGAACGATCAGCGGCCTTCGCGAGCGTCTTAGCGCCTTCCGGTCCTACGACCTCAATCAAGAAGCGTGCGCGGTTGAAAGACATCGTCTCCCCCGAAGATTACCGCGGTCCAAGGATGGAGTTGCGCGGGCCCTTCACCTGTCGAGGCGAGTTCGGATCGGGCGCGAGCGCGTCCTTCTCTTCCTTCTCGAAGATGTACTCGCGCTGCATGAGCCACTGCTGCGGGAAGCGCATGACCTCACGACTGAGTTGCGTCTCGACCTGCGCGACGCGGACCTGGTGCATCAGCGTCTTCACGTACCAGTATGGGCGGTAGTAGAAGCGGACGGCGTAGATCATCCCACGATTCAGCTCGATCCTAAAGTCGAGCGGCTTCTCCCATACGAGCTGGCCCTCCTGGATGGAGTACTCGCCGGGTCCGTGGCGGACGTTGTTCGCGTCGATGATGTCGATGATCTCGACCGCGGGGTAGTCGAGGCGGTCGTGGCCGGTGGCGTGAGCCTCCACGAGCTGTGCGTGCGGTACCATGATCGCCTCCTCCTTGAGGTAGAAGCGGTCGAAGGGCATCACGTCGATGCGCTTCTCGCACGTGTCATAGTTGGCCGGCGCGGTGACCTGCGCAGTACTGCCATCGAGCAGGCCCATGTCCATCTGGTCGAGCTTGTTGCCGTTGGCGGTGAAGATGCACGTCATCTCCCCCGCGAGCGTGTAGATGTTGCCGTTCGAGCAGCCGGAGTGGTCGTGGTCCCCACGGCGCGCGTCGTAGCGGTCCGTCTTGCCGACCGGGCACGGCATCGCGCGCCAGTGAACCAGCTTCACGCCCTGCGAGCGCAGAGCTACGTCGAATGCGTCCGGATCGAAGCTGACCGTGTTGAGCGACCCGCGGAGGTCGACGTTCCCTTCAGGACCGCGCGGCATGCGTTACTTCTTGCTGGCGATCCAGCTGTCCAGCATCGCCTCGTAGCGCGGGACCAGGTGCGCGAAGTGCTGGGGCGCGAAGTCCTCACTCTTGGCCAGCTCCGCAATGATCTGGATGGACGGCCGGCGCTTGCGCGCCATGAAGCGCGCCACCGCACGATGAGGTCCGACGCCAAGGTAGTCGACCGTGCCGTTCTTCTTCATCGCGCAGATGATGTGATAGCCACCCTTCAGGCCCAGCTCCTTGACGGAATCCCCGTCGAGGCTGCCGATTTCCTTGGTATACTCGATTTCTTGAGGTCGAACCTGCATACCGGAAAGATTGCCGTTGACAAACGCCCACCCACATGGTACGATAGGTCATGATCCTCAAAAGGAGAGGCGCATGACGTACCAGGAGGAGTGCGAGGCGAAAGCCCGCGCGCTATTTGCGGAACCGGTCGAGCCGATCAGGAAGACAGTCCGCTACCGAGCGCGCATCCCCGCCAACCTCGGCAAGGGCGGCAAGCCACGGGACGCGATCGTCACCATCGACCGGGCCAACACGATGCGCATTCGCCCAGTCCGTGGGCGGAGCAAGCAGGCCTACGAGCTATCGATGGAGCAGGCCGTGGCGTGGCTGATGCAGAAGCTGCGGGTCCCCGAGAAGATCGGGAAGCCGCGCAGGCGCCGGAGTGCGCTGTGAAACCGCGCAAGCGCAAGTGGATCAGGTGCGGCGACACGCATATCCTAATGGAGCTGAACGCCGACAACCTAGTGCCCGAGTGGCACATCATCGGCTACGTCCTCAAGCGGAGGGTCTATGAATCCCTACCCGCGGGCTGGTACGCCTTTCAGGCGACCAACAGGATGATCCTGGACGGTGGGGTCCCAGACGTCCCGTGTCGGTCACTGACCGACGCAAAGGAGCTAGTTCAGATCACCACTGCTTGACGACGCAACTGCCATCCTCCGGGAGGAGGAGCAGCCTCTGCGTCGTGCGGGCAGCGATATCCAGCGTCATGTAGGTCGGGGACGTCATCGGCTTCCCCTCACACTCGACAGTGACCGTCATGCTGTCCACGCTGGGATTGGTGATCTTCAGGACACTCTGCGTCTTCACGACGGCCGGGGAGCGCGGGTCCTCGGTAACGAAGTGACGCTTCTGGTCTAGCGACACGATCGCTTCCTTTGCCACTGGACCACGGTAGGTCTCGGCGGTGGCGCAGCCCGGGATACCGAGCAGGCCAAGTACGATGAGCGTGACGACGAGAGCCGCCCACGCAATCCAGATCTTCGGAGGACGTTCGAACTTCATGCCCTGAAGATTACGTCGTCGACCAAAGCTTGTTGACGACCACGTCAACGGACTCGTTGGCGGCGAGAGTTTGGAGCTTGGCCAACCTCGCCAGCGTCGGCGCAGGGTCGATCTCATAGCGGATGCACAGGTCGCGGAGCTTCTCCGGCGAAATGGACGTCAGCCATCGCCTCAGTCCATCGGCGACAGGCGTCGACACGCGAGGCAGCGAGCGGAGCTTGTCCGAGGGTGAGAGCTTCTGGAAGTTACCCTCCAGGTGCCACGCGCGGAGGTAATACGGCACGAACGAATTCTGATCGTTGGCCGGGTCGAAGTCAGGGCCCGCAAACGCGCTACCTTCATCGATCAGCTTCACATCCCCATCCCTGTCGACCATCACGTTCTGGCCGTGACGGTCAGGCTGGCCGAGCACGAAGTCGATGACGGCCCACTGGTGGAGCGCACCTTCGTGCAGGTACGGGTGGAGTACGCGCCGGGAGGTGCCGGGCTCCTCGCGGTCGCGCTTGTCAAGCGTCCTGTACGACCCGCCGAGGAAGTGAAGGGCCGCGTAGAGCTTCCTGTCGATCAGGATTGCCTCGGCGCGCGGGAACGCGCCGTCGATGCACCACTCGCGCGCGACATGGTAGAACGCCGCCTCGCGGGCGTTCGGGTTCGCCTTCTCCTCGGCCGCGCCGGCCGCTCCGCCGGCACCACCCGAGCCACTCTTCAGCAGCCAGACCTTCTTGTACAGAGGGTCCCGCGCGATGAAGGACCCGGCCGAGTGCTTGCCGCCGAGCTGGATGGGGAACACCATCTGGTCGGCGAAGGCGCGCTTGATGGCCTCGGCAACGTCATCGCCCTCGGGACGAGGAGCTTCGACGACGCGCGGTTCGACGTACTCGGCCTTCGCGTAGTGGCCAATGGCGAGGAGCGCGCGCAGGGCCATCAGGTTCTGCTCGGTGGGCAGCAGGCCGTACGCGACGAGCGCGGCGCGCTCGAAGTCGCCCTCCTCCTGGTACATGGCCGCACGCTCGACCTCGGGGGTAACGAGCGAGCGGACGGGCTCGTCGGCCAGGAAGCGGGCCGCGCGGAACGCGGGGTGGTAGCCGACGTCGAAGCCGAGCTGCGAAATCGCGACCGGGTGGCGCGCCATCGACTGGTCAAACTTCTCCAGCGGCTCCGACTCGGGGACCTCCACCTTCTTGACGAGGAGAGCAAGATGTTCGAGCGCGAACGCAGGGTGATCGATGAGGCTCTTGAGCAACGGCTGGTCGTTGGCGGCCTGGGCGCGCGCGACGAGTACCGGCATCGCCTCCTGGGCGAGCGACGGAGATGAATTCGGGTTGCACAGCAGCGCCATCAGCAGCTTGGGAGCCGCCGAGGTGGGCTTGAGCTGCGCCTTGGGCAGCAGGTCGCGGAAGATACTCGCCACGCGGGGCGTCTCGATGTTGGCGTTCTCCAGCGCGTGCTGCGCGACCGCCACGACGTTCGGGTCACCGCGGTCGGCGGCGACCTCCACGATCTTCTCCAACTTGCCGACCGAGAGCTTCGAGTGCGTGACCGCAGCCTTCGCCATGTCGGCCGTCACCGTCGCTGGGAGGAGCAGCACGATGCCCGCGGCGTGGTCGAGGGCGTCCGACGGAGCGCTCGGGTGGCCGAGCACGTTCATGCGCGCCTCAGTGGTGGCGTACGGGGAGGTGTAGATCTCGCGCAAGGTCTCCTCGGGGGTCTTCGGGTGCGCGGATGCGACTCGACGCGCGCGCTCGTTGATCTCGGGCGAGGACTCGCCCGCGGTGCGCAGGAACGAGATGATGTGGAACGGCTCCACGCGATCGTGCTGGTGGAGGAATTCTAGCTGCTGCGCCATCGGGTACTGGCCGGTGACGTCCGCCTTCGACTCCAGCAGGCGCAGGGCCTCCGCCGAGCCAAACTTCTTGTGGTTGATGGCCGCGCGGTAGACGCCGACGTCGTCATCGAGCGCGGCGGCTGCGAGGTGGTCCTTGGTCGTCGTCCCGAGCTTCAGCGCGAGCGTGCGCTCGTTCGGGTCCGGGTGCTGGAGCATGCGCGAGACCTCGTCCTCGGCCTTCGCCATATCATCCACGATGAGCGCGTCGAGGCGGTGGCCACCCTCCGCGCGCGAAGCATGGACCTTGTCGTTCCCGTCGACGACCTGGTACCTGTCACCCTGCCTGCGCACGACGACCGGGGGCAGACGGTCACCGCCGCGAAGCATGTCGCGGTACAGCTCGTAGCGCGCCGGGTGCGCGACCTCCGAGATCATATTCTCCAGCTGCTCGGTGCCGAGCTGGACGGGCAGGACCATGCCGTAGCGCTGCTCGACAGCCGACCGGAAGTCCGCGTCGTACTTCGTACGGTCCGGATGGTCCATCGCTGGAATCGAGATGCGGCCGAGCGCGCCCGACTTCGAGTGCCAGACCTTACCCACCGCGTCCGGCTCGTACTTCTCCAGGTCGAATACCTGCGTGACGAGGTTGTCCGCGCCGCGCGGACCGTGGAGCTTATTCGCGATCTTCTTCGGAAGACCTTCTTCGACGTCGATCCACTCCCACTCCGAAACCTCACGGTCCGGGTCGTAGTGGCCGTGCGGCTTCCCAGTCACGAAGGCGCTGAAGCAGTGCAGATTCGTGCCGTCGGCGAGCGAGTAGTCCTTCAGGAAAGACAGCGATTGCGGACGCAGTCCCGTCTCCTCGAACAGCTCGCGCTCGGCGGCAGCCGTCCAGTCTTCGCCGGCCTCCACGTGGCCCGCGGGCAACGTGTACTTGTCGTTGTCCTGTCGCTTGCCCATGAGCAGCTGGCCCTGGCCGTTGTAGGCCATGATGAGGACCACGTCCGCCATGATTACACGTTGCCGCTGAAGATCTTCAGGTGGTAGACGTTCTTCAGCCTGCCCACGAGCATCTTGCGCTCGTCGGCGAGGTCCTTCAGGCGCTTGGTGAAGATCTCGGGCCCCGGCGTCGACACGGACTGCGACATGCCGTCGATGCTCAGCGACGATCCCGACGAGCGGCCGAACGTGGCGGCCAGCTGGCTCAGGACGTCCATCGCCGCGATGGTGCCGATGTACTGGTTGACGACGGCTGGGATCATGGCGTCGGGGAAGCCAACGGTGTAGTCGATCTTGAAGAAGCTCGGGACCCACTGCGACTTGCCCTGGAAGATGGAAAGCAGCAGAGCGCCGCCAGCACTCGTCGGGATGGCGGTCGGGTTGCCGCTCGTGAGCGCGATAGTGAGCGGGATGATGTTGACCTGGCCCCACTGCGCGTTCTTGATCTCGACCCAATCCAGCGGCACCTCGTAGATGTCCTGGTTGTTCGACAGATTGACCGTGATCTTCTCGATGGAGGAGACCGGACGCTTCGTGAGCTGGAAGTAGCCGAACGAGTCGTACTCCTGGCGATCCCACTGCTTCGGATCCGTCGTCTGCATCGGGAAGATGAACAGGCCCGTCTCCAGCTCCGCGGTACCGACGGCCTTGTGGATGAACTTGGCGAGGACCGCGTCGGTCAGCACCTTGTTCTTGCCCGTGAACGGATCCTTCATGCCAGACACGGGCGGGATGCCCGCCATGTACAGCTCCTTCAGGTCCTCAGGGGTGAGGAGTGGCTCGTTGCGCGTCCACGTCGACTCGCCCGAGTTGATCGGGTAGACGCTGCCGACGACCGGCTTGCTGTTGGTGTAATCAGCCATTTAGCGCACCCTGAGGAGCACGCCCTTCTGGTTCACGAAGTGGAGGACGCGGCTGGGCTCGGTCAACGTAGCCAACATCGTCACCGTGCCCGCGAGCGGGTCGGTGGCTAGCAACGGGATGCGCCAGATACTCGCGTCGAGCGTGGCGAAGGCCTGCACCGCAGAGCGCGTGACCGTTTTCGCGTCGTCGATGTTCTTGAACACCATCGACAAGGTCGAGCCAGCCGGAGGGCAGTAGCGACGACCGGGCGGGTTAAAACCCTGCTCCGTGCGGTCGATCGCGGCGTCAGTCAGCTGGATGTAGAGGTCCTGCACATCACCCTGGTACATCTCCGCCTGGGCGATGTACTGGTAGGTGTTGACGCCAGCGACGTCGGTGAGAAAACGGCAACTCAGGATCATGGGACCTCTAATCCAAGATTGCCGCTGGTTTACGTGTGTCCGAAGGTCTCCAACCAGAGCTGGTCGAGTTCTTCCTCAGTCAAAATGTGGTCAGAGACGTACGAGATACACCCCTGGCGCAACTTCGAGGGCGCGGTGAAGCCCGGGTTCCGTTTTTCCTCGTCCTCGATGGCCTGGACGAGCTTTTTGATCTCCTCCTCGATATTCACGCCTGCGCCTTCGGTCTCTCCAACATCATCAGAGCCAACTTGACGTCGTCGTCATCCATGTCGGGCGAGTAGCCATCGAGGGTCTGCGCGACCGTGTGCGCGACGACCCGGAAGGTCTCGTCGGTGGCCATCTGGAGCGGCATCCCGTGCTTGACGTACTCCGGGGTCAGCTCGCCGACCAGACGAACAGCATCCTCCTCGCGGCCGATGGAGATCCAGCGCACGGCCAGCGAAATGATACCCTTGAAGTAGTCGTGCTCGTGGAGGTCGCCCTTCTCAAGCAGGTCACGGAGGGATAGGTGGAACCGATCGAGTATCTCGGGCGTGTCCTCAGTCAACTCCGGCGCGGCGGCGGTAGGAGTCTTCCCAGGTGGCTTCTGCCTCATGATCGCGGTCCTCCATCTTGGTGCCGAGCAGCTCGTTCATCTCGTCGTCGAAGTCCTCCGGGTCGGCGCCGTCGGCGATGGCTTGCGCGATCTCGTCGAGACGCTGCTTGCTGAGCTGCGCGCGCAATGCGCGCTCCAGCGTTGGATTCGGTCCGTCGTTCATCGGGTCACCTTAGTGAAGTTCGTGTCGACCGTCTCACGGTACTGGAGCCAGCCGCGGAGGTTGCCGGACCAGATACCTTCACTGCCCACCAGCACGACACAGCAGGAGTCACTATCAACCAGCTTCGGCAGCGCCTGCGCGACGTGCTCGAACGGGGACCAGTGCCCGGACACCATCAACTTGTCGGCGAGCTTGACATCCTCCTCCATGTCACGCTTGCCGTCATGGGTCAGGTACGAGACTCGCGCGCAGCGGCCGGCGGAGACCTTGCAGAGAAAATCCATGTCGACGCCCCTGCCGACTTTGATCTCGTCGTCGAAATCGATAAGCGGCAGGTGCCACTCGCCCGGTTGCAGAACGCGCGGAACGTTAGCGTTTCGCAAACACTGCATCTCTTTTGCAACCCACCCGATCTCGGGCTGGGCGTCGGGATGGCAGCGTAGCTTGAACCAGTTGTCCAACTCCGTCGCGGTCATGATGACCGTGATAAACATCCACGGTTCCAACACCCGGTTCGCGATCTGCTTGTGGAATCCGAGCGCCCCGAGCAGCCACGCGACCGCCAGCGCGCCCCAGCGCGCCTTGAGCCACACCTGCTTCACGAGCCATAGGCGCAGGCCGGTCATCTCCTCGCGCGCCTGCATGCCGGACTGGTTCTTGCCCCACCAGACTGGCATCGCCGGGTCCTTGCGAATCTGGCGCATGAGCTTCTTCGTCGGGATGGCACGCGAGCTGGCGCTGTTGCGCGAGAACAGCCGGTGCGTCATCAGCTCCGCGTGGACGAAGCGCGGGTAGGTCAGCTCCCAGGTGGTGAGCCGTACGCCGTTGGGGCCAATCGAGTCGGCCAGGATGCGAACGCGGTAGGCCATCAGCGCACTGACTCGCGCCTGTACGCCAGGGTGAGGCCGCAGCAGCAAATCAGCTGCGCGTTCACGGTGCGCGGGCCCATCTCAATGAGTGGAGGGCCGCCGTAAATGCTGTGGTGAGATCGATGGTCGACCTTCTCCTGCCACGACATCAAGCGCCACTTATGCTCGCCGTCGATCGGGCAGATGTTGACATCCCTGAGGATGTCGGACGTCAACTGGTCATGCTGCGCCTTCTTCTGCTCGTCTTTCTCCGTGTAGACTTCTCCGATGCTCATGGGATCCACTTCTCCAGGCGTGCTCGAAAGTTGATTCGGTCGACGGTCTCGCAGGTCATGCAGATCCATTCGTCGAACGGGACGCCGGTAATCCAGCGCCCCCAGTGGCCGGTGCGCTCCTGATTGCAGCGAGGGCAGAGCCGGCCAAACCAGAAGAAATCCCACACGCGCCCAACGAGGCTCACGACTTGCCCTCCGGCGGCTTGGTGCACATCGCAACCTCCCCGGCCTCCTCCGCGGCGCGCGCGGCGAGCCCGACCAGGGCACTCTCGTAGTGCAATTTGAAGAGTAACATCAAATCCTCGAAGGAGATGTCGGACAGGATGGCCGCGTGACAGGCAGCCATGGTGAGCGCGGCCGTGGGGAACAGGGCCTGATCGCCGACGAGCTTCGGCGCGAGCATGGCGAGGTGGTAGGCCGCATTCTGAACGCGCTCCAGCTCCTCCGGCGTGAACGGTTCAGGCAATGAGCTACCCCGAGCCCGGAAACACCCGGTACGGGCTCCTCGCATTGTGGAACGAGGCCAGGACGCCCTTCAGTCGGGCGCGCGCGATGACGTTGCCCGCGTGGCGCTCCAGGATGTAGCCCATCGCGTACCAGACCATCAGCTTCTCGCGCACCGCGACGTCCAGCTCCCGCCCGCGGTCGGTGTCCAGGACGCGCGCGGTGACACGCACGAAGGGCTGGCCCTGGTTCATGTCCAGGAGACCTCGATCTGCGTCGCTGCGGCAGTCCTGGGCGCCCAGGACCTTCCGGCACTCGGTCACCAGGGCGAGCGGCGTTTCGAAGACGCCCGCGAACACGCACGACCCCACCATAGCGTCGATTTCCGCACCCTCGATGGAGATGACGGTCGCGTCATCCTGGCCGTACGGCTGCGCCCCGAATACGATCCCGTGAATTTCCATGACGTCCTACCTCGCGAGCAGCCGCAGCTCGTGCTTGAATTCGCGCTCCGTGAAGGCCTGGACCACGCGACCGTCGATCACCTGGACCCAGGCGTACTTGGAGTGGCCGGCGGCCCGGTAGAAGGTCTGGAACACGTTGAACATGCCCTATTTCTAGCGAATCAGGACCCAGACGCACGAAAGGCCCGCCAGGGCGAACCCGAGCGAGCCTTTCGTTTCAGCCCCTTGGGGCTACGTCCTTACTGGAGGTTGTCCACCAGGACGTTCTTGCGCGGCTCCATGACGGCCAGCGTGCAGAAGCGGAAGTGCGCTTCCGGCTGGGTCAGGTCGGTGACCGCCAGCTTGAGGCGGCTGTACGGCGCCAGCT
>Ga0137319_1000462_pt1 | contig 11527 bp, 9 predicted proteins | sample EasRivERMZT333_2_FD_104752 | JGI IMG/M metagenome (GOLD analysis project Ga0137319, IMG submission 104752) | Soil microbial communities from meander-bound floodplain in the East River, Colorado, USA - East River MetaG ERMZT333_2 | ecosystem: Environmental > Terrestrial > Soil > Floodplain ... | reverse complement strand
GGCCATACCTTTTCCTCGAGTTCCCGCGCGACCCGCGCCTTGTAGGCGTCCGGCCGCGTGCGCAGGGTCGAGCCGGTGTAGGTCAGGCGCTTCAGCATCACGGGCATCAGATTGACGTCCACCCTGGAGCCGGCGGCAAAGGCGAGCTGAATGATGCGGCAATCGTGGCTGGCGGCCTTGAAGTTCTTCTCGATGTTCGGTCCGCCGACGATATCAAGGATGACTTTCGCGCCGCCTTCCTGGCGCACCACTTCCACGAAGTCCTCCTGCCGGTAGTCGATCACCCGGTCGGCGCCGAGGTCGCGGCAGATCGCGCATCGCTCCGCGGGGCTGTCGGTCGCGATGACTTTCGCGCCGAAAGCCTTGCCGAGCTGGATCGCCGTCGTGCCGATGCCGCCCGCGCCGCCGTGCACCAGGAACGTCTCTCCCGCCGCGAGGCCCGCTCCCATGAAGACGTTGCTCCACACGGTGAAGAAGGTTTCCGGCAGGCCGCCCGCGTCGCGCAGGGCGACGCCCTTCGGCACCGGCAGACAAAGGCGCGCGTCGACGGCGCAATATTCCGCGTAGCCGCCGCCGTTCGCGAGCGCGGCGACCGGGTCCCCGATCTTCCAGCGCGTGACCCCGCGGCCCAGCGCCACGATCTCGCCGGCGACCTCGAGGCCGGGCAGGTCGGACGCGCCCGCCGGCGCCGGGTAGAGCCCCTTGCGCTGCATCAGGTCCGGACCGTTGACGCCGGCGGCGGCGACCTTGACCAGCACTTCCTCCGGCCCCGGAACGGGCACCGGCCGCGCGACGGGCAGTAGTACTTCAGGACCGCCGGGCCGGGCGATCTCCACGGCGTTCATTCTCTCGGGAATTTTCGGGCTCATTTCGGTCGGCGGCCGTGGGTGAGAACGAAGCGGGTTGTCTCCGGCAGGCCGTTTTCGGCGGCGGCCGGCGTTTGTGTTCTAATACTAGCACGCGAAAAAAAGCAAAGCCGCCGCGGAGACGGCGGGGAGGAGCGCATGTCGGCGAGAACCCTGCTGGTTTCCTGCGTCGCGGGGGCATGCCTTGCCGGCGGCCTTGCGCCGGCAGTCCAAGCCCAACGTTTTCCGAGCCGGCCGGTGCGCATCATCGTGCCGTTCCCGCCCGGCGGCAGCGTCGATGACGTGATGCGCCTGCTCAGCAACCGGATCGCGGAGATGACGGGACAGAACGTCATCATCGACAATCGCCCCGGCGCGTCCGGCAACGTCGGCACGAACCTCGCGGCGCGCGCCCTGCCCGACGGACACACCTTGCTCGCGGTGAGCCTGTCGCTGGTGGTGAATCCGAGCCTGTTCAGCAACATGGACCACGATGTACTCCGCGACTTTACGCCGGTCTCGCTGCTCGCCGCAGCGCCGTTCGTCCTCGCGGTTCATCCCTCGCTGCAACCGGCGTCCGTCAGGGAGCTCGTTGCGTATGCACGCGTGCGGCCCGGGGAGCTCAATTATTCCTCGGCGGGGAGCGGCACCAATCCTCACATCGCCGCGGAGCTGTTCAACAGCCTGGCGAAGGTCCACATCGTCCACGTGCGTTACAAGAGCCGCGGCCTGGCGCTGGCCGCGCTCCTCGGCGGCGAGACGCAACTGAGCTTTATCGGGGTGCTGGCGGCGGTTTCGTACGCGAATACCGGCCGGATGCGCATGCTGGGCGTGACGGGCCGCAAGCGTTCTCCGGTGCTCGCCGACGTGCCCACCGTGGCCGAGAGCGGGTTGCCCGCCTACGAGTTCACGAGCTGGTACGGCGTGCTGGCGCCGCGGGCGATGCCACACGACAGGGTTGTCGCGCTCAACGGCCTGTTCAGGAACGCACTGCTGGTGCCGGACACCGCCGAGCGCTTCACCAGGATCGGCGCCGACGTCATCGGTGGGACGCCGGAGGAATTCGGCAGGCACCTGCGCGCCGAGCTCTCGAAATGGGCTAGGGTAGTGAAGGAGTCCGGGCTCCGGGCCGATTGACGGGTAAATGATCTGTGGTTCCAACTGGACCGAGACAGCTATCACGTAATAGGAGACCGATGTGACGACCACGCTCGTGCCCAAGCACAATCGCTACGACTATTCGCCGATCATCGGGCGCAAGGACTACAGCTGGCCCGGCGGCAAGCGCCTCGCCTTCTGCATTACCATCAATGTCGAGGTCTACGCCTTTGGCAAAGGGCGCGGGCATGACAACGCCAAGCTCGGCGAGCCGCAGACCCACCGCAACTTCTCGTGGCGCGATTACGGCAATCGCATCGGCATCTGGCGGCTGTTCGACCTCGCCGAGGAATTGCAGATGCCGCTCGCGCACAACGCCAACAGCCTGCTCTACGAGCACGCGCCGCAGATCATGGACCGCATTCGCAAGCGCGGAGACGAGATCGTCGGGCACGGCCGGACCAACTCGGAGAACCTGCAGGATTTTCGCTGGGAGGAAGACGAGGCACGCGTCATCCGCGAGGCGACGGAGACCTTTGCCCGGCACGAAGGCCGGCCGCCCAAGGGCTGGATGGGCGCGGGTGCCTACGAGAATGCCTGGACGCCCGACCTGCTGAAGGAAGCCGGCTATATCTACAGCATGGATTGGCCATGTGACGACCAGCCGATCTGGATGCGCACGCGCTCGGGGCCGATCCTGCTGGTGCCGTATCCGGTGGAATTGAACGACTCCCCGCAGGTGATACACCGCCAGCACACCGGCAGGGAATTCTGCGACATGCTGGTGGACCAGTTCGAGGAAATGGTCGAGCAGAGCGCGCAGCACCCGCTGGTGTGCAACATCTCGATCCACCCGTTCGTGTTCGGCCACCCGTTCCGCCTGCGCCCGCTGCGGACCGCGCTCAAGCACTGCTTCGCGAGCAAGTTCATGGACCGCGTGTGGAAGTGCAAGCCGGAGGACGTCGCGGACTACTGCTACGCGCTGAAGCCCGGGATCGTTCCCGGCAGTTAGATCCGCATGGATTGAGGGGGAGACATGAGCAAGGCGAAGGGGATCAAGGAAGTCGGTTACGTGGACGTAAAGAGCGGCGGGGCAGGGCACGCGCATGCCGCGCCGGGGAAGCGCATGCGGCCGGCGTCGTGGTTCGATTGCGCGGGTGGCGGGCAAGTGGTGGTGCAAAAGGGCATCGCCTACATCGGCAACATGGACAACCCGCACGGCACGCTGATCGTGGACGTATCGGACCCGAAGCATCCGAAGCAGCTCGCGTCCATCTCCATGCCGGCCGGTACGCACTCGCACAAGGTGCGCGTCGCCGGCGACATCATGGTCACCAACCGCGAAGTGCAGCGCGCCGCTGCGTTGAAGGGCCAGACGCCGCCCGACGGCTACCACGGCGGGCTCGGCATTTACGACGTGTCCAATCCGGCGAAACCGAAGCTGATCACCCTCTGGAACACCACCGACCTGCCGGGACCGACCTACGCGCGTGGCGTGCACCGCTTCGATTTCGACGGCCGCTACGCCTACATTTCGCCGACCATGGACGGTTACGTCGGCAACATCGTGATGATCCTCGACCTCAAGGATCCGGCGCGCCCCCAGGAGGTCGGCCGCTGGTGGATGCCGGGCCAGTGGGCTGCGGGCGGGGAGAAGCAGACGTGGAAGGGCGACGCGCACAAGTGCCATCACCCGCTGCGCTACGGCAACCGCCTCTACACCAGCTACTGGCACGGCGGCTTCGTGATTCTCGACATCGAGGACATGACGAAGCCCAGGTTTGTGTCGGGGCTCGACTGGAGCCCGCCGTTTCCGTGGCCGACACACACCTGCCTGCGCATCCCGTTCAAGATCGCGAACCGCGACTTCATGCTGGTGACCGACGAGGACGTGTTCCGGATGGAGGACTACCCCAAGTACCCGGCCGCCTTCCTGTGGATGGTGGACATCACGGACGAGAAGCACCCGCAGCCGATATCCAGCTACCAGGTGGCGGAGATGCCCGATACGCCGCAGCCGCGCATGACCGGCTGCCACCAGCCGTGCGAGAAAGTGACCGGCACCGAGATCCCGGTCGCCTGGTTCGCCTACGGCCTGCGCATCATAGACATCTCACGCCCGCACTCGCTGCGCGAAGTGGCGCACTACATGCCGGACGTGCCCCCGGGCTCGGACCGCGTGCAGAGCAACGACGTCACCGTGGACGAGCGCGGGCTGATATACCTGCTCGACCGGGTGCGCGGCCTGCACATACTCGAACGCATCGGGTAGGAGCGACTCAGGACACTAGAGGAACATGACATGGATAAATTGATCTATATGGCCGCAGTGGCGGCCATGTTATACGCCGCGACCAGTGCATTGGCACAGATTACCTCGGCGGGTCCGGGAGCGGCGTATCCGGCCAAGTCGATCCGCGTCATCGTGGGCTTCCCCCCGGGATCGGGCGCGGACATCACCGCGCGCGTCATCGGCGCGAAGGCGGGGGAGGCGCTGGCCCAGCAGGTGATCGTGGACAACCGTCCCGGCGCGGCCAGCAACATCGCAGCCGAGCTGGCGGCGAAAGCGCCGGCAGACGGCTACACGCTCTTCATCGGCACCGTGGCCAACACCATCAATGCCACGCTCTATCCCAGGCTGCCATTCGATTTCGCGCGAGATTTCGCGCCGGTCGCGCTCACCACCGCGGCGCCCAACGTGCTGGTGGTGCACACCTCGGTGCCCGCAAAGTCGGTCAAGGAGCTCATTGCGCTGGCGAAGAGCCGTCCCGGCCAGCTCAACTATGCCTCGGCCGGCACCGGTACCGCGCCTCACCTGTCGGGCGAGCTGTTCAACGCAATGGCCGGCATCAGAATGGTACACATTCCCTACAAGGGCAGCCCGCCGGCGGTCACCGATCTCCTCGCCGGGGAGGTCGCTCTGATGTTCTCGCCTTCCTCCACGGTGCTCCCGCACGTCAAGAGCGGCCGCCTCCGCGCGCTGGCCGTAACCACGGCCGCGCGCCTGCCGTCGCTGCCGGAACTGCCCACCGTCGCCGAGTCGGGACTCAAGGGCTACGAGACGATCACCTGGTTCGGGTTCGTGGCTCCGGCGAAGACCCCGCAGGCGATCGTCGCGCGGCTCAATGCCGAGATCGTGAAGGTGCTGGCGCTGCCCGAAGTCAGGAGCCCGTTCGCGATCCAGGGAATTGAAGTCATCGGCGGCACGCCGGAGCAGTTCGCGTCCTACATCCGTGACGAGATCACGAAGTGGGCGAAGGTGATTCGGCTTTCTGGGGCGAAAGCTGATTAGAAAACCGTGATAAGTGATAAGTGACAGGTGATAGGTGTTAGGGGCGGCCGGCATCGCCGGCTCCAAGCTCCTATCACTTATCACCCATCACCTATCACGCATTTGGGGAACAAACAAATGGCTTCCGGCGTATTCGACGACGCATTGATCAAGCACCTGTGGAGCACCGACGAGCTGCGCGCGATCTTCAGCGACAGCAACCGGGTGCAGAAGTGGTACGACTTCGAGGCGGCGCTCGCGCTGGAGCAGGCGGAACTCGGCATCATTCCGAAGGCGGCGGCGCAGGATATTGCGGCGAAGGCGAAGATCGAGAACGTGGACATCGAGGCGATCGCCGCCGAGATCCGCCGCATCAAGCACCCGCTGGTGCCGGCGTTGAAGGCGGTCGAGAAGCTGTGCCGGGACGGGCACGGCGAGTACATCCATTTCGGACCGACCACGCAGGACGTGCTCGATACCGGAACCATGCTGCAGATCAGGGATGCGCACGCGATCTACTTGCGCGACATGAAAGCCATCGGCAAGGCGCTCTACCAGCTTGCCGATGCGCATAAGTCGACGCCGATGGCGGGGCGCTCGCACGGCGTGCAGGCGCTGCCGATCACCTTCGGCCACAAGGCGGCGATCTGGCTCTCCGAGATGGGGCGCAACTACGAGCGCCTGCGCCAGCTCGAGCCGCGCATGTTCGTGGGCGGCATGGTGGGGGCGGTGGGCACGCAGGCGTCCTACGGCCCGCAGGCGCCGGAGCTCGAGCGGCGGCTGATGAAGCGCCTGGGCCTCGGCGTCGCGGACATCAACTGGCAGCCGGCACGCGACCGCTTCGCAGAATACGTCTGCGTGCTGGCAATCCTCGGCCAGACGCTGGGCAAGATCGCCAACGAGATCATCAATCTCGAGCACACCGAGATCGGCGAGCTGTTCGAGCCGTTCAGCGAGGGCAAGGTGGGCTCCTCCACCATGCCGCACAAGCGCAACCCGTCGAGTTGCGAGGCGGCGGTGGGCGTCTCCCGGGCGCTGCGCTACAACGCGACCTACATGCTCGAATGCATGATCATCGAGCACGAGCGCGACGGCTCGGCGTGGCGCGGTGAATGGAAGGCCATCCCCGAGTCGTGCCTGATGGCGGGCGGGCTGCTGGCGATGATGAAATACGTGCTGTCCGGGCTGACCGTGGACGCGCCGCGGATGCGCAGCAACCTCGACCTGCTGGGTGGCTTCCTGCTCTCCGAGCGCGTCATGTTCGCGCTCTCGGAAAAGGTCGGCAAGCAGACCGCCCACGACCTGGTGTACGAAGCCTCCATGCACGGCATCGAGCGCGGCGTCAGCTTCGAGCAGGCGCTGCTTCAGAACCCCAGGGTGAAGGAAGCATTGCCGCCCGAAGCGCTGCGGGCCGCGCTCGATCCCACGACTTACGTCGGCCTGGCGCCGCAAATTGTGGACAAGGTGCTGGCCGACGCGAAAGCCAGCGGCTGGCTCGACTAGAATCGTGAATCGTGAGTCGTGATTCGACCCGGCACGGTTTACGGCGGCACACCAGATGCGAATTGACACACGAATCACGAATCACAAATCACGAATCACGCTCCTGACATGAAAATATCAATCCTCGACGACTACCAGAACGCCATCCGCGGTCTCAAGGCATTTTCCAGGCTCGCCGGCCACGACGTTACCATCTGGAACGACCACACCAAGGACACGGACCAGCTCGCCGAGCGCCTGAAGGACACCGAGGCGCTGGTGCTGATCCGGGAGCGCACGCCGATCCGGGCGCCGCTGATCGAGCGCCTGCCGAATCTGAAGCTCATCAGCCAGTCGAGCGTCTACCCGCACATCGATCTCGATTCCTGCACCCGGCGCGGCATCGTGCTGTGCTCGGACATGCATCCGGGCGAGCCGTCGTATGCGACCGCGGAGCTCGCCTGGGGGCTGATCATCTGCGCCCTGCGCAGCATTCCGCAGGAAATAGTGGCGCTGAAGAGCGGGCGCTGGCAGTCCACGATCGGCACCGTGCTGCGTGGCAAGACGCTCGGCATCTTCGGTTACGGCCGGATCGGAGGCGTACTGGCCCGCTACGCCAGGGCCTTCGAGATGAAAACGCTGGCATGGGGCCGCCAGCGTTCCGCGGAACGCGCGCGGGCGGAAGGCGTCGAGTTTGCGGAGAGCAAGGAAGCCTTGTTCGATCAATCGGATGTGCTGACGCTGCACGTCCGGTTGACTCCTGAAACACGCGGCCTGGTGTCCGCGGCGGACCTCGCGCGCATGAAGCCTGGCTCGCTGATCGTCAATACCAGCCGCGCCGGCCTCATCGAGCCGGGCGCGCTGGCCGCTGCATTGAAGGCGGGACGTCCCGGCCTGGCGGCCGTGGATGTGTACGAGGAAGAGCCGCTGCTGAACCCGGACTATCCCCTGCTCAAGATGAACAATGCGGTGTGCACGCCGCACCTGGGATACGTCGCCATTGACGGCTACGAGCGGATATTCGGGAGGGCGTTCGACCAGATTCTCGCGTTCGCCGCCGGCAAGCCGTTCAACGTCATCAATCCGGAAGCGCTCAATAAACAGTGACCAGTGACCGGTGACCAGTGACCGGTGATTGGTGACCAGGACAACAATAGGAACCGGCAAGAGGAGAACGAGATGAAGTTCGCAAAGAGTGTGGGATGGCTGTTCGCCGGGCTGATGGTCGTGGCGCCAGGGTGGGCGCAGGACGCGGCGAAGGATTACCCAAGCCGGCCGGTGCGCTGGGTGGTGCCGTTCCCGCCGGGCGCTTCCAACGACATTATCGCGCGGCTGGTCGGCCAGAAGCTGACCGAGGCGTGGGGCCAGCAATTCGTCGTCGACAATCGTCCGGGTGCCGGTGGATTGATCGGGGGCGACGTCGTTGCGAAAGCCAGTCCCGACGGGCACACCCTGCTGCTTGCAAACCCCGCGCCGAACGTCAACAGCGTGCTGCTGCACAAGCAGCCGCCCTATCGCATCAACGATCTCACGCCCGTGGTGTGGCTCGGCTACGCGCCGCTCATCATCGTGGCGAATCCCAAGTTTCCGCCGAAGACCGCGAAGGAGCTGGTCGACTACGCCAGGTCCAACCCGGGCAAGGTCAACTGGGCTTCGTCCGGCATCGGCAGCAGCCTGCACATCGGGCTCGCGGTGTTCCAGATGGCCACCGGCGCAAACGTTACGCACGTTCCCTACAAGGGCACGGCACCGGCGCTGCTCGATATCGTCGGCGGCAACATCCAGTTGATGTACACGACGAGCGTCAGCGCCGAGGCCCAGATCAAGGCAGGGCGGGTCAAGGTGCTGGGCATCGCCGCGAAGAAGCGGCAGGCGGTGCTGCCGAATGTCGCAACGTTCGAGGAGCAGGGGATCATGAACGCGGAGGCGATCGTGTGGTTCGGCATGGCGGCGCCGGCGAATACCCCGCGGCCCATCATAGACAAGCTCAACCGCGAGGTGAACAAGGCGCTGCAACTGCCGGACGTCAGGCAGCGTCTTGATCAGCTTGGCCTGGAAGTGGAGGGCGGGACGGCCGAGAAGTTCGACGCGTTCATCAAGTCCGAAGCGGCCCGCCTGACCGGCCTCATCAAGGCCGGGGCAGTGCAGGTCGAGTAGTGCCTGGCCTCCAGCCCGTTTCGCAGTGACTGAAACCGGCCCTGCTGCAAGGGGGGCAGAAGTGGAGTGTTCCCTCCTTCATTACCATTCCTTAGACCTGCCACCGCGGGTCGAGTAGAATCCGGCAAAGGCCCACGGCGCGCGCTGGGCGCGGCAAGGGGCCCATATAAACCAGGAGGAAAGCATGAACCGACTGTCCCGTATTCTGCTGGCCGGCGCGCTGCTCGCCGCATTGCCGGTCGCCGCTTTTGCGCAGGCCAAGACCACTTATCCCACCAAGCCGATACGCCTGATCGTCGCGTTCGCGCCTGGCGGCTCCACCGACATCATCGCGCGCCTGGTCGGGCAAAAGCTCTCCGAGCGTCTCGGCCAGCAGGTCATCATCGACAACCGCGGTGGCGCCGGCGGCACGATCGGCACCGACATCGCGGCCAAGTCCCCTGCCGACGGCTATACGCTCACCATGGGGACGACCAGCACGCACGTCATCGCGCCGGCGATTTTCCCCAACGTCAAGTACGACCCGGTCAAGGATTTCGATTCGATTACACTGGTTGCCAGCACGCCTTATCTCCTGGTCGTGCACCCCGGCGTCAAAGCGAAGACGCTCAAGGAATTCGTCGCGCTGGCGAAATCGCAGCCGGGCAAGCTCAATTACGCTTCCGCGGGCTCGGGCACGACCACGCAAATCGCCATGGAGATGCTGAAACTTGCGGCCGGCATTGATTTGGTGCACGTGCCCTACAACGGGAACGGCCCGGCGGGCACTGCCACCATGGGCGGGCAGGTGCAGGCATTGTTCGGCAGCATGCCGGCGGTGCTGCCGCATGCCAATTCGGGCAAGCTGCACCCGATTGCGGTCGGCACTGCGGGGCGCTCGTCCGCGCTTCCCAACGTTCCGACGGTCGCCGAGTCCGGATACCCCGGGTTCGAGGTTTCGTTGTGGCTCGGATTCTTCGCGCCCAAGGGCACGCCCGCGCCGGTGTTGAAGAGGCTCTACAGCGAGCTGGTCGCGATCGCGAAGTCGCCGGAAATGAAAGAGCCTTTCGAGCGCAATGGCGCCGCCCCGATGACGACTACGCCGGCCGAACTGTCCAAGCTCATGATCGGCGAGCTGGACAAGTACAAGAAAGTCATCAAGGCCGCCAATATTACGCTCAAGTAGGCTATCCGTTGTTCCAACGGCATGTCTGGCGCCGCTCATCGCGGCGGTTGGCATGCCGCTTCTTTTGAATCGCGGAGCCATGGAGATGCCCGAGTGAGAATCATGCAATCCATCCGGTTGCTCGCGCGAGCCACCTGCGTGATCTGGGGCGTGCCGGCGGTGACGTTATTTGTTGCCGGTAATGTTATTGCACAGCAGTATCCATCGAAGCCGATACGGATGATCGTGCCGTTTGCGCCGGGTGGTCCCAACGACGTGATCGGCCGCATCGTCGGACAAAAGCTCACCGAGGCGTGGGGGCAGACCGTCGTGATCGAAAATCGCGGCGGCGCGGGCGGCACGATCGGCGTTGACGCCGGCGCCAAGTCGGCGCCCGACGGCTACACCATCATAATGGGCGGCTCGAGCAACCTCGCAGTTGCCCCCAGCCTCTACGCCAAGCTGCCATACGACCCGCTGCGCGACCTGGTGCCCATCAGTAACGTCGCGTTCGTGCCCTACGTGGTGGCGGTGAACCCGCAGGTGCCGGCGAAGACGATGAAGGAGCTGGTCGCCCTCGCCAGGTCCAGGCCCGGCTTCCTGAGCTACGGCTCGTCCGGGGCGGGCAGCATGTCGAGCCTGGCCGCGGAACTCATCGCCTCCACCGGCGGAGCCAGGATCGTCCACATTCCCTACAAGGGCACCGCCCCGGCGGTCACCGCGATGGTGGCAGGAGAGATCGACATGATGGTGGCCGACCTGTCGGCGGTGGCGGGACATGCCAGGGCCGGCAAGCTGCGCATGCTCGCCACGGCCGGCAGCCGGCGCACGAAAGCTGCGCCGGAGCTGCCGACGGTTTCCGAGTCGGGATTGAAGGGATACGCGGTGGACGCGTGGTTCGGCGTCGTCGCGCCGGGCAAGACGCCGTCCGACATCGTGGCGAAGCTGAGCGGCGCGATATCAGGCGCGGTGAAGTCCGCCGACGTGCGCGGCCGTTTCGAGCAGCTGGGATACGACCCCATCGGCGATACCAGCGCCGAATTCTCCGCCACCATCAAGTCCGACATCGAGAAGTTCGCCAGGGTCATCAAGGCGGCCGGCATCAAGGTTGAGCGTTAAGAACCGGAGTTTCTCCGCCGAGACGCCACGGCGCCAAGAAAGCTAAAAAAAAATTGAACCGCAGACAAGGGGAGAGAAACAGGAATAGTAGATCGAACTAGCCGATCGCCCTCATCCCTCATCCCTCAAGCGGAACCGCCAAGTAGCGTTAAAGCCGGACGCCCGGGGTACGGGAGCCGCGGCTCCCGTACCCTAATCGCCGGTTTAACTCCGCGCGTTCGAACAGTCGGGAAAGACCCGCTGTTCAACGCGCGGAAACCGGAGGTTGGATTAACACGGGCGTTCAGCCGCGGCCCTGACGGCGCGCAGCGGCGGTAGGGACATCATCTGGAATGCCTTGTTAGGCATGAACCGGCACTAGGTAGCTCACGCCGACCGCACACACATATAGGCCGACTCCGAAGGCGGTAT
>Ga0137319_1000457_pt1 | contig 11567 bp, 15 predicted proteins | sample EasRivERMZT333_2_FD_104752 | JGI IMG/M metagenome (GOLD analysis project Ga0137319, IMG submission 104752) | Soil microbial communities from meander-bound floodplain in the East River, Colorado, USA - East River MetaG ERMZT333_2 | ecosystem: Environmental > Terrestrial > Soil > Floodplain ... | reverse complement strand
GGGAAGCGGCGACCACGCGGCTCACGGTCGCGTTGAAAAACGCGGGGCAAGCGTCCCCGGATGTGATCGCCGCGTACGGGGAGATGGCGACGCAACTCCAGAGCGTGTCGCGGTTTTCCGACGAGGCGATCACCGACGCGCAGACGTACTTCACGACGATCGGGAACGTCGGCCCCCAAGAAATGCAGAAGGTCATCCAGGCGACGATGGACCTCGCGATCGGCCTGGGGACCGACATTCCCGCCGCGGCGAAACTCATGGTCCAGGCCGCGCAGAGCGACGGCGAAGCGTTAGGGAAACTCAAGAAAGTCTTTGGGGACACGATCCCCGAAGGGGCGTCGTTCGCGGAAGTGTTGGACGCGATTAACCAGAAATTCGGGGGGCAAGCGGCCGCGGACATGGAAACGACGACGGGGAAGATCGAGAACATGAAGAACCAGATGTCCGATTTCAACGAGCAGATCGGCGCCGTGCTCGCGGACAACCTGACCGCCATGCTCGACCTGTTCAAGTCGCTCCCCGAAGGGATGCAGACGTTCATCATTGCGACGGTCGCGATCGGGACCGCGCTCGCGCCGATCCTGGTGTCCCTGTCCGCGGTCGTCTCGATACTCGGCGCGGCGGGGCTCGTGGGCGCGCTCGGCGCGGCCGGCGCCGCGATCGTCCCGTTCCTGCCCCTCATCGCCGCGATCGCCGCGGCCGTGCTCGCGGTCTGGGCGGTCTGGCACTACTGGGACGACATGGTCGCGATCGTGAAGAACGCGGTCGCCGCGATCAAAGGGTTTCTCGTCGACACGCTCCCCGCCGCGTTCAAGGCCACGATCGCGACGGTCGCGCAGTGGTACAACGACCTGAAGATGTGGCTCTTCGACAAACTCGCCTGGTTGATCGGCGAAGTGATCAAGCTCCCCGGAAAAATCGTCGACGTGTTTCGCTGGATGTACAACGAAATCATCGGGATGTCGTCGGTCCCTGACCTGGTCGACGGGATCGCGGAACACTTCGGCCGGCTCGACGGGATCATGGTCGATCCCGCGCTCGCGGCCGTCGGCGACGTCGCGGCGGGGTTCGCGTCACTCGGCGACCCGATCACGCTCGGGACGCTCACGCCTGGCGCGGCCGCCGGCGCGGGCGGGGGCGGCGCGGGGGCCACGACGATCACCGTGAACATGTCGGGGATGCTCGGGACCGATGATCCCCAGACGCGCGCGATGATGGCCGATCTCGTGTCGAACGCGGTCATGCAAGGCATGAGGGGTACGCGCCGCCTGGGGACGGTGTAACGTGGCGGCGACCGATGTCGTCGTCGTCGTCGGCGGGCGGATCCTCACGCCGTTCGCGCGCCTCGGCCGGCTCCGGATCGATGACCTGTTGAACGATGCGCCGAACACCGCCGCGCTCACGATGGTCGCGGCCCCGCGGCCCTCCGCCCCCGGTTCAGGCGCGTTCGCCGTCCACGCGTTCGATCCGGCCGCGTTTACGACCGATATGACCCCGTCCGGCCCGATCAGTCCCCCGCCGATCCTCCCGGGCGCGCCGATCGCGATCTATCTCGGCGCGATCGACCCCGCGACGCAGATCTTCGGCGGACAAATCACCGTCCGCGAGCAGTACGCGGAGCTCGATATCCCGACACATGTCCGCTACGACCTGTCCTGTGTCGACTTCTCGCGGCGCCTGAATCATCGCACCGTGACGACCGAGTACCTCACCGCCAGCGTCACGACGATCGTGAAGGACCTGATCGCCCGGTTCGCGCCGGTCATCACGACGGCCCACGTCCAGGCCGGGTTGCCCTCGATCTCCGGGATGACGTTCACGTTCGAAGATGTGTCGGGCGCCCTCTCGCGCCTGGCGAAAGGGATCGGGGCGTCCTGGTATGTCGACTACGTCGGCGATCTGCATTTCTTCGTCGGGACGGAACCGGGGCCGGCCCCGGCGCCGATCACGCCAGGCGGCCGGTTCAGCGGCCTGAAGATCTCCGCGGATCTGACCCAGGTCCGAACGCGCGTAATCGTGGAAGCGGCCGGGGGGACCGCGGCGGCGACCCTCACGACGGTCGATACGTTGATCCCGCTGTCGACGGTGCTCCCCTTCCCCGCGGCCGGCGGCCGCGCGAAGATCGGGCCCGCGCTCGTGACGTATACCGGGACGCACGCCGGCGGGGTTAAGGCGAACACGCTCGGCCTGTTCACCGCGGACATCCCGCCCGTCGACCCGATCCCGCCGCCGCCGGCGCCAGGCGCCCCGGCGGCCGCGCTCGCGCCCGCGTCGACGCCCGGGCAGATGTCGGGCGGGCCCTATACGTACGCGGTGACGGTGGAACTGTCCGACGGGCGGCGGTCAGACGTCGGCGCCCCGTCCGCGCCCCTCACGATTGCCCCGGCCGCGAACCCGCCCCCGACGACCGCGACCCTGCCGACCCCGCCGATCGCGGGGCCGATCCGGGCGGGGGTGACGGCCACGTACGCGACCAGTTACGTCGACGCGGCGGGCAATGAGACGATCGCGACGACGGGGGGGCCGATCGTGACGGGGCGGCCGGTCGCGGCACCCGCGGCGCCCCCGTCGGTCAACGCGTCGGCGGGCGGCGCGGTCGACGTCGGGTTTCGCGCGTACCGTGTGACGTACGTCACGGCCGCGGGGGAAACGGCGCCGTCCCCGCTCGGCGCCGCGGTCGAAACAACCCCAGGGATCCAGACCCACGTTATCGCGATCGTGCCAGTCACCGATCCGCGGGTCGTCGCACAAAAAATCTACCGATCGACAACCGCGGCGACGAGCGCGGGCGCCGCTATGCCGTACCGCTTCGTAATGGCGGTCCAGGGCTCGGGACAGTTCAACGATATTTCGGCCGATGCCGCGCTCCCGACGGCCGCGCTCCCGATTCTCTCGACGGCCGATAGCGGGGAAGGGGCGACGGTGACGCTCCCGACGTCGACCGATGCCCGCGTCGTCGCCCGCCGGCTGTACCGGAAAGATGGCGGGGGCGAGTACCGCCTGGTCGCGCACATTGGCGACAACGTTACGACGACGTTTGCCGATACGCTCCCCGCAACCGGGGGCCAGCTCGCGCCCACGATCAACCGCGTCACGACGGGCGCGGTCCTGGTCTCGGGGATCGCGCTCGGCCCCGCGGGGACCGTGCGCCGGCGCGTGTTCCGGACCGCCGCGGGCGGATCGCAAATGCGCGAGCTCGTCGCGTTGAACGACAACACGACGACGACGTACACCGATCCCGCCGCGGATACCGCGCTCGGCGGGGCGCCGCTCCCCCCGCAAGGCATCCCCGGCCAGTCCGGCTCGCAACCGCCCCCGACGCCGGCGGGCGCGACGACGCTCGAGGTCGACGCGCTCACCGGGATTCCGACGGCCGGCTGGATTCTCGTCGAGGAGCAGGTGATCCGGTACACGGGCACGGCGACCGCGGCGGGCCGCTTTTCGCTGACCGGGATCCCCGCCTCGGGCCAGGGGGCGATCGCCGCCGAGATTCCCGCGGGGACCGTCCTGTCGACCGCGCCCACGCTCGCGGGCGTGGCGCCGCCGCAACGCGCGACGATCGGCGATGACGTGCAACTCATCGTCCAGGTCGACGACGCCGCCGCCCAGACGGCGCTCGCGGCCGTGGAAGGCGGCGACGGGATCGTGGAGCATTACATCCAGGATCGCCGGTTGAGCGACGACGGCGCCCGCGCGCGGGGCCTGGCGGAGCTCGCGCTCTTCAAGACGATCGAAACGCGGCTCACCTACACGACGCACGATCCCGAAGCCCGGAGCGGCCGGACGGTCCACGTCGCGCTCCCCGCGCCGACGAATCTGACGGGGGATTTCCTCATTCAGCGGGTCACGGTCGACGAGGTCGCGTTTGCGCCGGACGTGTACCCGCGCCGCGTCGTCAACGCGTCGACGACGCGGTTCAGTTTCGATGATGTGTTGGCGCGCCTCCTGCTGGAGCAAACATGAAGACTCTCGATCATCGGTTTCGGAGCGCGAAGCCCGACGGGCCCGACGCGACCCAGGTCCAGCCGTCACATTGGAACGACGGGCACGCGTTTACGGGCGGGACGCAGGGGTACACGCTCGTCCGCGACACAAGCGATCCGAACTACGGCGCGACCTGGCGCCCCGATGGGATCTGGATCCCCGTCCCCTTCGATCCCGCGAACTATTTCACTGCCGACGCGGGCGTCGCCTGGACCGTGATCGGCAGCGGGGTCCAGGTGCACCGCTATACGATCGTCGGGTTTACGATGCGACTCCACGTCGCCGTGTCGGGCACGCTCACGGGCTCGACGTCAGGGCTCCGTCTCAAAATGCCCACGGGGTACAACCTCAACGCGTACGGGGTGAGCCCCGCGATTCATCAGCAGGGCGGGGTCAACGCGCACGGGTACGTCCTGGCGAACCCCGCGTTCCCTAATCAGTTGATCATCTCGAAATTGAATAACGAAGCCTGGAGCGCGGGCGCGGTGATCACGTACCTGACGGTGACGATCGAAGTCGTCGGGGCGTGACGCGAAAGTACGTACTTCGTGACCGCAAAATAGGCGCGATCTGGCCTTGTGGGGGAACCCCGTGGGGGAACCCCGCGTGGAAGTCATCTCGAATCACATACTTATGCGGCTGACCATCGGCCTTCTAAGCCGAGGGTCGCAGGTTCGAGACCTGCCGGGCGCGCCAATGAATACAAGGGTTTACGGGGATTTTTTCGGCCGTGGCGCGTGCGGGGTCGCCCCAAGCGTATTTTAAATTAGTTAAAAATAGGCCAAAATACGCGCAGTGCGAAAACGTGGGGGAACCCCTGGGGGAACCCCAAAACGCAAAGCCCCGCCTCCGGACTCGGCGCCTACCAGGCTCTTGAAACCGGAGGACGTCGCCCGCGAGTTCCAGATCTCCAGGGCGTCGGTGTATCGCCTGATTGCGGACGGGGATCTCCCGTCCGTCAACGTCGGGAAACGCAACATTCGGGTGCCGTTCGACTCCCTCGTCGCCTGGATCAAGAAGCAAGAATCCGGCGGGTAGGGGTTCAGTGCGGCCGCACGATTTCGCGTGAACCTTGGCGCAGTTCTCGAAAGTCAACCAGGGCCGCGCTGGCAGCTTCGTCAGACAGGCCGACCTTCGTCGTCAAAAACATGTAGATCATTTGGTCAGAGACCGCCGCTTCGATCCCGCCTTGCAGCATGCCTACCACTTCACGGGCCTTGTCGAGCGTCATCTGGGTCGTTTCACTGTTCAAGGCCAGTTCGACCATGCCTTCCTTGGTACGGCTGGACAGGAGCGACGTGACGATCAGATTAGTCTCGGGTGACCCGCCGCGCGCAATGACCGTGATTCCCGATAGGTCGAGCAGTGCGCCGTCCTGTTGAATAGCCTTCGTGTGTCCCGTCGCCTTGAGGATGACTCGCAGCGGACCATAGAGCGTTTGTGGGACTTCGAGAGGTTTGGTCATAGGGGCCCTTCTCAAGATGTGGCTTGCTGCACGAGGCGCAAGCGCGGCGCCGCTTTGGGCGCGACGGGCGGGGGGATCGTGGGCATCGTCGCCTGGGCCGCGCCCGCCTTGGCAATCGCGGCCGCGACGCGCGCCGACACGGCGCCCCGCGTGTACCGTTTCGTCGTTTCGAAACTCGCGTGCTGCAGGAGCTCCGACACGGCGCCGATGTCGCCGGTCTCGCGATAGATTTCCGACGCGAACGCGTGACGTAAATCGTACGGATGACAATTCGGCGGGAGCTTGGCGATCTCCTCGGTCCAGGTGCGATCGCCCCCGTCTTCGGCGGCGACGCGCGCGGCCGCGGCCGTCGCCCGCGCGATCCCGACGCGCCAGGTCTTACCGAGACTCGATGCGGACCAGGTCCGCCCGAAGAGGCTCGCGGCCGCAAAGTCGCGGAACGCCTCGACGGCCCGCGGGAGTAGTGTCACCCAAGCGCCGTGTGTCCCCTTGCCCTTGCGCCTGGGGCGCAGGTACACGCGCCCGTGCGCGAGATCGAGATCACGCGGCCGCACGCGCCGCAACGTCGCCGGCGCGATCCCCGTCCAGGCCATCACGCGAAGACGGATCTTCGACTCCGAGATCGTCGGGCGCTCTTCGCCGCGCCCCGCCCGGCCCCGATCCGGGAGCGCCTCGAGAATCGCGTGCACGATCCGCGCGGGAATGTCGCGCGGCTCCGCTTTCGGTGGCGCTAACCGCGCGATGCCGGTCGTCGGATTCTCGTCCCCATCGAGGGCTTGAAAGAATTTCCGCAACCGCGAGAGTCGCTGATTACATGTGGACTCGGCCACGCCCGCGGTCGTCCACCCGGAGATCACCTGGATGATCTCGAGTCGCGTGATCGTGCGGCGATCCCGATCGCCAAGCGGACTCTTCGTCCAATGCGTCAAGAGATCTTCGGTATCGATGCGGTACCGTCCCTCCGGCAACGCCGCGATGAAATCCCGGATGTCCGCCGCGAGGCTGCCGCGCCCGGGCGCGCTCGGCGCCGCCGTGGCGAGCTCGTACTTCGCGCCAAGCTGCCACGCGCGAATCTTCGCGAGATCGGTGCCGAGGGGAAACCGTTCGCGCCGAAGTGTTTGTGTCCCGTCGCGCGAATTGCCAATGCGGACGCGGGCGACGAGCGCGTCGCCATCGCGAACAATCCCGGGCCCGAGTCGAAGGAGGCGATGTCGTCGTGGCATGTCGGCAGATCTCAGTCTCAGAACGTCTCAGAGCGTCTCAGAGTATGAATTAGTCTAATTCTGCCTAATTCTAGCGCAATTATTTGACAACGCGATAACGCGCAACTATATAAGAACATTCGCGCCTATTTGCACATTACAGTAGGACGAATCGCGCTCCCCATTGGCTGTTAGTTCGCCGCCGGGCTCACCGCATGTTGTGACCGGCGCCCACGCCGTCTCGCTCGTTCTGAAGGAAGGATCCCGCCGTGAAGGTGAAACCATCACCCGTCGTCCCCGCGTCCGATCTCGACGCGCTGCCCGTGATTCTCACGCTCGACGAACTCGCGCCGATCTATCGCCTCTCGCCGGCCACGATTCGGAGTCAGCTCCAGCGGGGGACGTTTGCCCCGCGCCCGTGGGATCGGTACCCGTATCGCTGGCGCCGTGAGGATGTGCTCGCGGACCTGAAACGGCCGCGTGCCGATAAACCGCGGCGGCCGCACGGCTTCGCGGCGACCTTGCCGAGACCCAGCGCCGCGAAGGCGACGCTCCCCCCGCTCCCCGCCGCACGTCGCCGTCGGTGACGCCCTGGGGGCCGTATGAATGACGACGTGTCTGACTACGAGATCGCCGACGCGATGATCCGTCTCGGCGGCGCGTTCATGAAGCGGCTCGGCGCCGCGGCGATGCACGCGGATCCGGTCAACCTCGCGAAACTTCGAGCGGCGTTCCCGCTGGAATGGAACGAATACCGCGACCTGGCGCGGCGGTGCGCCCGGGCGTGATCAGGGGGCCGCGATGAAGTGGTTTCAACTCGACGCGGACGCGCCCGACGATCCCAAAGTCCGCGCCGTCGTCCGCGAGCTCGGGCCGGCGGGCTTCGGCGGGCTCGTGGGGCTCTGGTGTCACGTCGCGCGCCACGGGCGCCGTCCTGGGCAGGGCGTCGATTCGCAGGGCGCGCCGCTCCCCGTGGAGGATCTCCAGGCCGCCTCGATGCTCCCGGCGGATCAGTTCACGAAGCTCGTCGACGTCTGCACGCGGACCGGACATTTCCGGCGCGACGCGTGGGATCTGTATCGCGGGATCTGGATTCCCGCGATGGAACGGCGCGGCGATCAGTACGCGCGGCGCATGGCGCGACACGGGCAACTCCCGCTCGATTGGACGGGCGGCGAACGATGACGCCGCGCGTGTCGTGTTGCGCCTATTTCTGAGCGAAATGTGCGGAGTTTGTACGCGTACAAGACAAGACAAAGATCAAGATCAAGAGCCGCGCGCCGATGGCGCGCGTAAGAAAAGAGCATCTCGATTTTGACCGTCATTTCGGATCAACACGAATACGGTCAAGGGCTTAGGCTGTGGAAAAAGCTGTGGAAAACCTGTTGATGAATTGTGGAAGGAATTTCTGATGCGAACTCCCACCTGGCGGATCCTGCTCCTCGTGTCGATCTGCGCGTTCGCGCTCGGGTGTGGAGATACCGTGATCAATCTCCCGACGCCGCCGACCCCGATCCCGACGCCGACCGTCGTGAAACATACGATTCAATTCCGCGTGACCGGGAACGCGACGAGCGCCCGCGTCCGATACTCGACGCCCGTGGACGGGCTCGGCCAGGTGGTGACGTCCCTCCCGTACTTCAATACGTTTCAGGTCGCGGGCGACTCGGTGTTTCTGTCCCTCGAAGCGACCCCGATCAACTACGGGTACGGGGTGTTGTACCCGTTCCTGTCGATTCAGATCGCCGTCGATAACGTCGTGTTTCGGGAAGCGACCGCGGCCGATTTCCTGCTCGCGCCGCTGTCGACGAGCGGCCAGTGGCGCCAATAGGTGATCCCGTGACGCCGCCGGTCCTGCCGAACCCGATCGCCGCGCTCATGCTCGAAGATCTGCGCGGCGCGGCGTATTACCTCGAGCAGCTCGTCGGCGGCGTGACGATGGACGCGGCCGTCGCCCGTCGCCATGCGCTCCGCCTCTGGTCCGCGTCCCAAGCGGTCGAGCGCCTGGTGGTCGCGGTCGAGCAGCTCATCGTCCAGGAGCGATCGCGTCGGACGTATGAGGGGACCGGCGAGTCATGACCCGCGATCGTGCCGCCTGGACGCAGCAACTCGGCGACGACCGCGATCGCGTCGCGCCGCTCCGCGCGAACAAGTACCACGCCCAGGTCTGTACCGTCGACGGGATCCGGTTCGACTCGCGGAAGGAATCGCGCCGCTACGAACGCCTGAAGATTCTCGCGGCCGCCGGCGAAATCACGGCGCTCGAGCTGCAACCGGAATTCCCGATCACGGTCGTCGAGCTCTGGCGCGACGATGGGCGCTGGATCGTCTGCGGGCGTTTTCGCGCGGACTTCCGGTACATCGAGACGCGCTCCGGGGAAGTCGTGATCGAAGACACGAAGAGCGGCCCGACGAAAACGACCGCCTATCGGTTGCGGAAACGCCTGGTCGAAGCGATTCACGGCGTCACGATCCGCGAAGTCTGAAGGGGGAATATGCCAGACGATCCCAACACGGTCCATTCGCACGCGTGTCGCGACTGCGGCGCGCGCTTCCCCTGTCACGGCTTTCATGTCTGGCTCGAGGATCGCGACGCGACGATGGTGAAAATCTGTCTCGCGTTCGACGTGCCGCGCGGGGTCGATCAGTGTTACGCGTGTCGGGCGGCTGATCCGATCGTCCGGTCCCTCGAGGATCTCGATCGGGATCCGTCCGAGGTGGGGCAATGACGCTCACCTGGTCGGACGACGAACAGGCGGCGGTGAATGAGATCCGCCGCGCGGGACGGTTTCGCAGCGAAGCGGACGCGATCCGGGGCGCGCTCTGGTGGTACGCGCGCTTCCTCGATCTCGACGTCTCGCCTGACGTGTTCGCGCTCGCGCTCCCGCCCGCGACACGGGCGGCCGCGGACGGGCAAGGGGATCTCTTCGGGTGTGACACGGAGGAACACGAGGGGTTTCTCGGGTGAGCGGGCGGGACGGTGCGTCAGTTATGAAACAGCGGGGCGTGTATTGGCTCACGGTAGGGCCGTCACCGTGGTTTGCCACCTGCCAACGGTGCGGGAAGCACGAAGCGGGCCCGAAACTCCCGATCCCGATCTCCGCGTTCGTGCTATTCGGGAAGTATCTGACGGAGCTCCATCGCCACTGCCCGCCGCCGAAGTCACTGGAGGGGGTGAGCTGATGGCATTCGCGGAAAACACGAGCGTACAGGTCGAAAAATCCCGGGCCGAAATTGAACGCCTCCTGATGCGCCATCGATGCACGAAATTCATGTCTGGCGTCGATAACGAGCGACACATCGCGACGGTGCAATTCCAAGCCAACAATCGGATCATCCGGTTTGAAATCGCGCTGCCCAATCCGGCCGATCCGGCCCACCGAAAGATCAAGAACAGCTATTTGCAGCGGTCGAGCGTGGGCGTGACGAAGCTGGTCGAGCAAACGAGCCGGACGCGTTGGCGCGCCTTACTCTTGGTCATCAAGGCGAAGCTCGAATCGATCGAGAGTGGGATCGCGACGTTCGAGGATGAATTCCTCGCCCACATCGTTCTACCGAATCAGCAAACCGTGGGCCAGTACATCGCTCCCGCCGTGGAGCGGATGTACGAAACCGGGCTGATGGCGCCGGCCGACCGTCTCTTGACGAGCGGGAACGAATGACGGGCCCAATCGCGCGCGTCACGTGTCCCGGTTGCGGCGGGCTCTTCGCGCGGCGCCTAGACGGCCGCACGCCGTACCGGCATGTCTGCTGCACCGATCCGACCTGGCGGCCGGCGCCGCGCGCGCGCTGTGCTGACTGCGGCGCCTTTGTCGGGCGCGACCGCGCGTGCCCGAAATGCGGCCGGCCCACCCGGGAAGCCATGAAGTGACAAGGAGGGCACAGTGATCCGACTCATCCTGCTCGTGTTCGCGCTCGTCTGCTTCGCGCTCGCGGCGTTTCCGCCACAGGCCCAGCCGTATCATTCGCGCCTCATCGCGGCGGGATTGATGTTCCTGACGGCCTCGATGATTCCTTGGCCGGTCACGTAGTCGTCGTGCTCGGCTGTTATCTCTAGTCACATAGTTCTAGTCACATACCAGGGAGAGTAGACACATGGACCGACCGACGAACGAGATCGACGTACAAGAGACGCTCGACAAGTACCTCGAGGAGAACCCCGTCGTCCAGCAGTACGTGATGAAGATCTACTACGTGCCCGCCGGCGCGGAGATTCCGATCGCCGCGACGCACATGGTCCGGCTCACGGCCGTCGACGAGCCCTCCCTCGAGCTCCGCCTGGGCGTCGTCGCGACGCCGAACACGGCGGCGATCGCCAATGTGATCCTCGGGCTGATCGGTCGGTCGGCGCCGGATCCGAAGGACGAGTGAAGTACTGCGACGAACCGGGTTGCGGCGCGCTCGTCGCCCGCGGCCGCTGCGCGACGCACGCCCGCGACGTCGACCGCGCCCGCGGGACGTTTCGCGCACGAGGGTATGACGCGCGATGGGATCGGCGCTCGAGACACTTTCGATCGCTGTACCCGTTGTGCGGGATGCGCCCCGGCGACCAGGCGCCCGTTGGGTCGCGCTGTTACGACGAGCAGCGGGTCACGCTCGGCGCCCTGGTCGATCACGTCGTCCCCCATCGGGGCGATCGCGCGCGGTTTTGGGATGAGATCGGGAACTGGCAAACACTCTGTCGCGCGTGTCACTCGCGCAAGACGAGCGCGGGCGCGTGACGCTCGAGGTCGTCGCGGGACGCGGCCGCCCACAGTGGGAATATGCGAATTTGGAATAATCGCCGACTTGCCCGAATTCCGTTCTCAGGCGCGGACAGCGTCGGTCGCGACGCGCCGACTTGGCACGGAAACGGCCCACGACGGCGCGCCCCAGGGGGGGGAGGGGCGCGCTTGCCGGGTGAACAGTCGGCGGGC
>Ga0137319_1000453_pt1 | contig 11690 bp, 8 predicted proteins | sample EasRivERMZT333_2_FD_104752 | JGI IMG/M metagenome (GOLD analysis project Ga0137319, IMG submission 104752) | Soil microbial communities from meander-bound floodplain in the East River, Colorado, USA - East River MetaG ERMZT333_2 | ecosystem: Environmental > Terrestrial > Soil > Floodplain ... | reverse complement strand
GCGCGAGGTTGACCATGTCCATGATGCCGAACACGAGCGTCAACCCCGCGGCGAGGAGGAACAGCATGAGGCCGAACTGCAGCCCGTTCAGTCCCTGCTCGAGCAGCAGCAGCGCGTTCATGGGAAGCCTTGCAGGCCGCGGCTTGCCGCGGCGGGAAGTTTACATCTTGCAGGCGCCGACGTAGGCATCGGCATGGTTCTTGAAGATGGTGCCGACGATGCGGTTGGTGATGCGCCCTTTTTCGTCCCTGGCAATCAGTCGCAGGTAGTAGTCCTGCACCGGATAGTGGTTGCTGTTGAAGCGGAACGCGCCGCGCACCGACTTGAAATCGGCCTTGCGCAAGGCGGCGCGAAATGCGGTCTTGTCCTCGATCCTGCCTTTCACCGCGCGCACCGCCGAATCGATCAGCAGCGCGGCGTCGTAGCCCTGCGAGGCGTACAGCGTCGGCAGCCGGCCGTAATCCTTCTCGAAATCGGCGACGAAGCGCCGGTTCTGCGGGTTGTCGATGTCGCGGTTCCAGTGCGACGAATTGAACATGCCCTGCATCCCCTCGCCGACCGCGCGGATCACGTCCTCGTCCGCGGAAAACCCGGGCCCGAACAGGGGGACCGCGCCGGCGAGGCCGGCCGCGTTGTATTGCTTGATGAAATTGATGCCCATGCCGCCGGGCAGGAAGATGAAGACCGCGTCGGGCTTCGCCGAGCGCAGTTGCGCAAGCTCGGCAGCGTAATCGAGCTGGCCGAGCTTGGTGTACACCTCGCCGGACGTGGCGCCCTTGTAGAAGCGCTTGAAGCCGTTCAACGCGTCGCGGCCCGCCGGGTAGTTCGGCGCGACCAGGTACACATTCCTGTAGCCCTTGTCGGCGACGTGCTTGCCCATCGCCTCGTGCAGGTTGTCGTTCTGCCAGGCGACGTTGAAGAAGAACGGGTTGCAACCGGCGCCGGCCAGCTCCGACGGCCCGGCATTGGGGCTGACATAGAACGTCTGGTCCTGGAAGACCGACGGCGCCACCGCCAGCAGGATGTTGGAAAACACGATACCGGTCATGACGTGCACGTCGTCGCGCTTCAACATCCTGTCGGTGAGCTGCTTGGCGACGTCGGGGCTGAAGGTGTCGTCGCCCACGATCATGTCGACCGGCAGGCCGCCGAGCCTGCCCCCCTGGTGCTTGACCGCCAGGTTGAAGCCGTCGCGGATGTCCACTCCGAGCGCGGCTGCAGGCCCGGAAAGGGTGCTCAGAAATCCGATCTTGATCTTGTCGGCGGCAACGGCCGGATGGATGACCGCAAGCAGCAACACCGGCACCAGCAGAATATTTTTCATGACCTGTCCGGCCCCCTGTCGATCGCTGCGAAGTCGCCGCGGCATTGCGGCCATACCCGGCGATATTACTGGCGCCGCGCCCGCGGGTAAAGCGCCTCCATCCCGCCGTGCCCCATGCGGCAGCATCCGGTTATGACCGGGGCGCGGCGCACTTCGTAATTTATTCCTGCTTCGGACGGTCGTGCCGGGCGGCGAACAACGCTGCTTCCACCCTGCTGCGCACCTGCAGCTTCTGCAATATGTTGGTCACATGATGCTTGATCGTTTTCTCGGACAAGAAAATCTGCGCCCCGATCTCGCGATTGGTCAGACCTTTGCCGATCAGGCGGAGAATCTCCCGTTCGCGACTGGTCAGTTCCTGCAACGAATCGGGGGCGTGACCACGCGTCAGTGAAACCAGCATCTCCACCGCCAGGGACGGGGACACATATACATCGCCGCGGGCGGAGCTTCGAATCACGCTTGCCAGCTCCTGGGGGGAGACGCCCTTGAGGACGTACGCGCGAGCGCCGGCCTTGAACGCCGCCAGCAGCTTGTCCTTGTCTTCCGAAACCGTCAGCATGACGATAGCGCTCGCCGGGCACGCGGTGGAGATTCTTTCGGCCGTAACCAGACCGTTCCACCCCGGCATGCTGATATCCAGCAGCACTACATCGGGGAGCAGTTCGCGCGCCAGCTTCAACGCCTCCTCGCCGGATGTGGCCTCGCCGACCACCGTAAGATCGGGCACGCTTCCAAGCGTGTGCACGACGCCCTGCCTGAACAGGGGATGATCATCGACCACCAGCACGCTTATCGTCTCACTCATACTCGATCCCGGCCAGATGCATCGGCATACTGACCGTAATCACGGTTCCGTGACCCGGCCGGGAGTGCAAGTGGAATGATCCGCCGAGAATTTCCACTCGCTCCTGCATTCCTTCCAGGCCCACATGCCCGTCGGTAGGCATGGCGCGCGGATCAAATCCCGCGCCGTTATCGCTAACCGTTACGTTAAGCTGGCCATCCGCAGTCGACACATCGACGCGCTGATGGGCGCTGCCACCGTGCCGAAAGCCGTTGGCCAGGGATTCCTGTATCAATCGATACAGCGCAATTTTCACCGGCAGCGATACTTCGGTGGAGTCACTTGCCGTCGTGAGCGTGACTCTTGCTCCCGATTTCCGCTCGAAGTCGCGCACCGCGCGCCCGGCGATTTCGCTGCCTGGAAGCCGGTCGATTTCCGGTAGCTGCAGTCCCAACGAAATTGACCGCAAGTCAGTGAGCGCGGATTGAAGCGCGGAGAGTATCGAGCGGAAATCTTCTCCCAGAGGACGCTGCCCTTCGCCCCTTACCAGACATTTTCCGCAGACGTCGGCGATCGATTCGAGGCGCATTTGCGCCAGTGCCAGGTCCTGCGCGGGTCCATCGTGTATATCCGCGGATATGCGGCGCAGAAAACGTTCATTGAGCGCAGTGGTTCGAACGGCGGCCCGGCGCACCCTGTCATGAAGCTGGGCATTCTGAGCCACAACCTTCGATAGCTCAGCCACCTTGTCATTCAACTGGTGGCGCTGAGCGTCTATAGTCTGGCTGCCGCGCCGAACCACTGCGAATATGAGCAGATACATGGCCAGCATCGTCGCGGCCACTACCAGCCAGCTTTGCAGTTGCGCGCTGTGTATTTCGCGGAACAGTTCGTCCGTTGTTTGATAGAACTCTGCCGCCGCAAGGACCGTTCCCAAATGGTCCGCATGGAGCGGGCTGTAGGTTTCTATCAAGCGCGACCATTTGTGCCTTTCCGCAATGTTTTCCTCCTGGGAAAGGTCGCTGATTTCCGAATGCACGTTGCCGGCAAGCGCTGCAGCGAGTCCTTCCCCAATCGGAAATGTACGGCCGATAAGGGCGGTGTTCGTGCTATAGAAAACCCGGCCGTTCCGGTCCCAGATCTTGAAAGCGACAATTCTCTGGCCCAGCGGAGTGTCGGCCAGAAGCGAGTCGAGCGCGGCCCGATGCGAGTCGTCCAGCGTATCGGTATGGGCCAGGACCTGCACGTGGGGGGCGACAAAACTTTCCACGTAAAGACTGGTCACGCCGCCCACTCGATGCACGACGCCGCGTTCGATCGTATTTCCCACCCACGCGCCGATAACCAGCATCCCAATGAGCAGGATCGGAAAGCTGGCGACCAGGAACCGGCGAGACAGACTCAGACGGGCGAAATAAGTCACTGTAACAAGCTCCTGACGCAGGATATCACCTGGCCGCTGATCGGGTCATCAGACCAAGGTCTGATCCGCCATGGACCAAGGTGGCGGAAAAATCGCGCTTATCGACCCTAGTTGCGAGTTGTGGACGCGGCTTAGGATGCCTGCGTGAACAGGTCCTGAACCGCTGGATTTCGATCCTTTGCCCATGAAACGCATACTCATCTACTCCCACGATACCTTTGGCCTCGGCAACATCCGGCGCATGCTCGAGGTGGCGCGCCATCTGGTGGAGTCGTCGCAGGAGGTGTCCGTGCTCGTCATTACCGGCTCACCGATGCTGCACGCGTTTCGTATTCCGGAGCGCGTCGATTACGTCAAACTGCCGTGCCTGTCGCGTACCGTCGACGGCCGCTACGGGGCGCGCTTTCTCGATCTGTCACTGGATGAGACGGTGCGGATGCGCGCCAACATCATCCGCAGCACGATTGCCAATTTTGTCCCGGACCTGATCCTGGTCGACAAGAAACCGTTCGGCGTCGAGAACGAGCTCTCGGGCGCGATCGCGGATCTGCCCTGTCAATCGCGCCGTCCCAAGCTGGTATTGCTGTTGCGTGACATCCTTGACAGCCCCGAGGCGACTACGCCGGTGTGGCGTAAACAGGGCTACTTTGAGGCCATTGACGCCTATTACGACCAGGTGGTGGTAGTCGGCTCCCCGGAAATCTTCGATCTGCGCCGCGAGTATGCTTTTCCGCCTTTCTCGGCGGCCAAGGTACGGTTCTGCGGCTATATTGCGCGCCAGCAGGGACGGCAATCGCGCGCGGAAGTGCGTCGCAGTCTCGGCGTGGCACAGCACGAACCGTTGGTACTGGTGACTCCCGGCGGCGGACAGGACGGATTTGACGTCGTCGACGCGTGCGTGAAAGGACTGCTGGCGCTGCTACCGGAGCAACGCCCGCGCACCCACATTGTCTGCGGACCGGAAATGGGCGCCGCGCCGCGCGCCGCCTTAGCGCAGGCCGTGCTCAATTTGCCGCAAGTGAGCCTGCAGGAATTCAGCGACGACATGATGTCCCTGATGGCCGCGTCGGACGTGGTGGTGTCGATGGGTGGCTATAACACGGTGTGCGAAATACTCAGTTTGCACAAGCGTGCAGTGGTAGTGCCGCGCGTGCGGCCGGTAAAGGAGCAAGGCATACGTGCCGAACGCATGGCCGCTCGCGGCCTGTTACGCATGTTGCATCCAGACCAGCTGACACCCGCCACGCTCTGGCAGGCATTGCGCTCGGAACTGGCGGCGCTGGCGCGCCGCGCGCCCCTGCCACAGCTGAGAATGATGCGCGGCCTGGAACTCGTGACATCCGCGATTTTCGATTTGATCGGTTTGCCGGTTGTGGCACCGATCGCTGCCGACGCGGCTCCCGTAGCGTCCGCGACGAACCTGCATGGGCAGCCGACTGGCTGGCGAGGGGTGCACAATGTCGCCTACGCTCCCTAGCGGCGGCCGCCCGCTCGGTCTCCTGGTAAAGATGTTCCCCAAGCTGTCGGAGACCTTCATTCTCGAGGAGGTCCTTGGACTGGAGCGCCTGGGCGTGCCGCTGCGGCTGTATGCGCTGAGGGCGCCTACCGACGCCATCACGCATCCCGCCGTGGCACGTGTAAACGCACCACTGACCCAGGTGCCCGAACTGCTGCGCGGCCGCCGGCGCGAATTCGCTGCGCGTCATCTGCGCCTGTTCGCGACCCGACCACTACGCTACGTGTGGACACTGGTGGTCGCTATCGTCCGCGGCCGGCGCGCCCTGCACGACTTCGCGCAGGCTGGCTGGCTGGCCGCGCAGTTGCGCGATGATGGCGTCGGGCACCTGCACACGCATTTCATCTCTACGCCGGCGGACGTGGCCGAACTGGTGTCGAAACTGACAACACTGCCGTTCTCGATCTCCGCTCACGCCAAGGACATCTACCTGTCCGTCCCAGCCGACCTGCGGCGCAAGCTCGAAGCGGCACGCTTCACCGTCACCTGCACCGATTTCAACCGCCGCGCGCTGGCGACTATCGCCCCGCATGCGAGCGTGCATCGCATGTACCATGGTGTCGACCGGGCGCAGTTCCATCCACGGCAGCGCGCCGTCGTGGACGCGCCGCCCGTGATCCTGAGTGTCGGGCGCCTGCGGGACAAAAAGGGGCTCGACACGCTGATCGACGCCTGCCGCGTGCTTCGCGACCGCGGCCAGGCGTTCCGTTGCGAGATCGTCGGCTATGGCGAAGAACATGACCGCCTGCAGGCGCGTATCGCGCAGCAAGGGCTGAGCAGCGAGGTAATTCTGGTCGGCAAGCTGCCGCGTGAACGGGTGATCGAAGCCTATGCCGGTGCCGCGGTCTACGTGCAGCCGTCGCGCATTGCCGCTGACGGTGACCGCGACGGCATTCCCAACGTATTGCTGGAGGCCATGGCGATGGGCTTGCCGGTAGTGGCGTCCAACGTGTCGGGCATTCCGGAGCTGGTGGGCGATGGTCTCAATGGCTTGCTCGTGGAACCCGATGATCCCCTGGCACTGGCCGATGCCATCACCCGGCTGCTGCATCAGCCACGTCTGTGCGCGGCACTAGGGTGCCGTGCGCGCGCGACGGTAACTGAATCCTTTGACAACGATCGCAACCTCAAGCTGCTGTGCGGGCTGCTGCAGGACCGCCGCGTATCGAGTGCTGCCGCGCTGCGGGTGGATTCGCCGGTATCAGACGACCGGGCGCGGCGCGCGCCGTTGGGGGCCAAATGACGGCGCAGGCGAAAACGCTGCAATCGCATTCTTATCTCGGCACACCCCCGGCAGGTGCCAACCACGGGAGGGTAGCCTACGTGATGAACGGCTACCCACGGCTTTCAGAGACTTTCATTACTCATGAAATCTACCAGCTCGAGCGCATGGGACTGCAGTTGAGACTGTTCTCGGTCAAACGCGAGCATGAAGACAAGGTTCATCCGGTGGCGTCGGCGGTGCGCGCGCCGTTGACCTACCTGCCCGATGCCACGACGCTGTCGGGTACCACTTTGGCTCGCTGGCTGGTGCGCAATCTGCCGGTGTTCTGGCGCGGCAACGCCGACGTAGCGCGACGCCACCCGGTTCGCTATATGCGCACGCTGGCATCGGCACTCGCGATGTGCTGGCGCTACCGACCGCGCGGTGGGGGCATTCGTTTGCGCAAGGTGTTCGTGAAGGAATTCCTGCAGGCAGGACAGATTGCCTCCGAACTGCTGCGTGCCGGTGACGTGGGGCACTTGCACGGCCACTTCTGCCACGGCGTGGCGACCATAACCTGGTTCGCGAGCAGGCTCACCGGCATCCCCTTCAGCTTCACCGCGCACGCCAAGGACATCTATCAAGCCGAACTCAACCCGGGCGATCTGCTCGAGCGCAAGCTTGGCGCAGCGCGATTTGTCGCCACCTGCACCTGCGCCAACGCCGGCGTGCTCCGCGCGCGCCATGGGCGCCCCGACGAGGTGCATGCAATCTATCATGGGCTGGACACCGAATATTTTTCACCCGCGCCGCGGAGCAGCGGGCGGCGCACGCCGGTCATCCTGTCGGTCGGCCGCTTCGTGAAGAAAAAGGGGTTCGCCAATCTGGTTGAAGCCTGCGCCCTGCTTAAACGTGATGGCTTCAATTTCCGCTGCGAGATCGTCGGCGAACGTGGCGACGCCTACGACAGCGTCCGCCGCTTGATTGACCAGCGCGGGCTTGGCAACTGCGTGGTTCCGCGCGGCGCTGTGACGCAGGACGAGTTGCGCGACATGTACCAACTGGCGCGCGTGTTTGCGCTGCCGTGCCAGGTCACCGCGGACGGCGACCGCGACGGCTTTCCCAACGTGCTCGCCGAGGCGATGGCGATGGGCATTCCAGTGGTTTCCACCGCCATCTCCGGCATTCCGGAGATGATCGACGACGGCGTGCACGGCCTGCTGGTGCAAAGCGGGGACGCCCGTGCGCTGGCCGAGGCATTGCGCCGGATACTCGGCGATGACTCACTGCATGCCAGGCTGGCGCAGGCGGGCAGGCAGCGTATTTGCGAACGCTTCGATTCGCGCCGCACCACGCTCGCGCTGCGCGACCTGTTCTTCTCGCAACTGCGCCGAACCGAGCAGATCACCGCCTGACCATGAGCAACCTTGCCACGATAAGCCCGCCCCCGGCAGCGCTGCCTGCCGCCGGCGTATCGATCTTCGCGGCGCCCTGGAGCGCGCTCGACGATGCCGCCTTACTGGCGCATTTCCGCAAGCTGCGCGGGGTGGAGTACTACCCGGTGGCCGACGCCGACGAGACGCAGCCGTCGAAGATCGACGCGCTGATGCGTGGCCGCTTCGAGTTCAATGGCGAGACACACGAACTGCCGGATCCGATTGCCTGGCTGATCAATCCCAGCGCCGACGTCGAGTGGCATATTCTGCTGCACAAGTTCTATTACGCGGTCGGACTGGGCATGGCGTTCGAGCGCAGCGGCGATGGACGCTACGCCGAACGCTGGGTGACATTGATCGACAGCTGGATGCGCGTCACCCCACCGGGTTTCATAGCCGCCGACGTGACCGGGCGGCGGGTACAGAACTGGATCTACAGTTACCATCAGTTCGTCACCAACGCGATGCACGACACGCGCGCGGCGATCAGCGCCCCATTTCATCGGCGCCTGCTGCAATCGATCCACCAGCAGGTCGAGTACTTGTGCGAAAACCTCACGCCCAAGCGCAACCACCGCACGCTGGAACTGTATGCGATCTTTCTCGCCGGCGTTGTGTTTCCCGAAATGCGCCGCGCCGCCCACTGGCGCGCGTTTGCGCTGGAGCAGACGGTGGCCAACATGGCCAGCGACTTGCTCGCCGACGGCGTGCATTGCGAACTGTCGACCGATTACCACCACCTGGTGCTGAAGAACTACCTGAACTTCAGGCGGTTGGCCTCACTGAACGGCATTGCCGTGCCGCAGGCAATGGACGCCGCGCTGCATCGTGCTCTTGAATTCAGCATGCATGTGCACAAGCCCGACGGTATCGTTCCCAGCCTGTCGGATGGCGACGCTCGCGGCTTTCTCGACCTGCTGCAAAACGGCGCCGAACTGTACGGCCGCGCCGATATGTTGTACGTAGCCACGCGCGGTGCGCACGGCAAGCCGCCCGCCCGGCGCGCGGCGCACTTCGCGGCCAGCGGTTACACCATCATTCGCAGCAACTGGGGCCGGGGCGCGGCGGACTTCGCCGATGCGCAGTACCTGATATTCGACAGTGGCCCGCTTGGCGAAGGCAACCACGGCCACTTCGACGCATTGAGTTTCGAGTTGGCGGCATTCGGTCGCTCGCTGGTCGTCGACCCCGGGCGCTACACCTACAGCGAAGCGGTCGTTCCACCCGAAAGCGTCAATTGGCGCGTGCATTTTCGCGGCACGGCTGCGCACAATACGGTATGCGTCGACGGCAAACAGCAGACACGCTATTCGCCCAGGACGATCAAGGAGCCGTCGCGCCACACGCAGGGTTCGACGCGCCACAAGATCAGCGGGCCGGCGGCCGAGGCGCAGTTGCTCGAGCGCTTTCACGCCGCGCACCTGGACTTGCTGCACGGGCAGGTTCGCAGCCATGAGTACGACGCGCTGCACCAGCGCTGTATCGTATTTGTCGATCAGCGCTACTGGATCGTCAGCGACTGGTTGCACGCTGCCGGGGAACACGACTACACGCTCAAGTTCCAGCTTGGCGCGCACGCCCAGGGGTGTACGGAACTGGCGTGCACCGAAGGGCTTCGGCTTCGCAGTCCCGGGCTGCTGATAGCGCAGCCGGCGCGCGACGGCGTGCAGCACACGCTCGACGCAGGCTGGGTCTCCCTGCGCTACGGCGACAAACAGCCGGCGCCCGCGCTGCGCAGCACGATCAGGGCGCGCGACGCGGAGTTCGATACGCTGCTGCTGCCGTGGCGAGAGCGCGAGCCGGACCTTGAACTGGCCGACTGCGCGGTCGAATCGGAAGTTCGCGGACAACCCGCGCGCGCGTTGCGCATTGACCTCGAGGTCGATGGTGAGCGCGTCACCGACACCTGGTTTCACGCGCGCGCGGCCGGAGAGCATCACTGGCGCATCGGTGGCCTCGCTTTCAACGGGCGTTGGCTCTACCGGCGCGAAGCTGCCGATGGTCGCGTGTTGCGCGCAGTCTCGCATGCCGGCGCCAGCTTGCAGGGTTCGGGCGGCGCGGCCGGCCTGACCACGGCGGACCCGTCATGAATCGGGTGCACGAACTGCCTCGGGACCGTGCGCTGCCCCACCTGGCGCGGGCCCTGGACGAAGCGGCCATGGCCGAAGTGTTCGCCGACGCGGTGCGGATGCATGGCGCGCAGATCGAGAGCTGCCGCATCGAGCGCATCAAGTACCGGCCACTTCGCAACTGCACGCTGTCGTACCGCCTGCAACTGCGCGATACCGCGGCCAACCGGGTCTTCGAGCAGCGCGTGGCCGCTCGATTGTGCAGCGACGGAGACGCCGCGCGGCGCGCCGCGCAGGCTGGCAAAGCAAAGGCACTGCCCTCGCTCGCCGGGCCGGCCTTGCGCCTGCTGCCGGCGCTGGACATGCTCACCTGGTGGTGGCCGAACGATCCCAAGCTCGCCGCACCGGGCGTGCTGGCCGATGCCCGCCTCTTGCGCGAACACGTGCTGCCCGAATTGGTGGCCGCGCTGAGCGCCGGCCGCGGCACGCTTGTCGACCATCAGCTCGAAATTGTGCAGTACGTACCCGAGCATCGCCTGTGCGCACGAGTGGACCTGCGCTGGCGCGCTGGCGGCGATCTGATGGAGCAGCGGGTCTACGCCAAGGCCAGCCGCGAGCCCGACGGTGCCACCGCGAACGCAATCCTGCGTGCGCTCCAGTCATCCCCCGCCTGGCGCGCCAGGCAACTGCGCACGCCACGCCCGCTGCTGTGGCAGCCGGCCTTCGGTTTGCACTGGCAACAGGCGCTGCCAGGCTGCGCACTACTCGACCTGGCACCCGCCGCGGCTGCCCGTTTGGCCGCTCCGCTGGGCGCGCAGCTTGCTGCGCTGCACGGCTCCCCGGTGGCGGTGGCGCGCGAACTCACGCCACAGTTGCTTCGCGCCCGCTTGACCGAAGTGACCAAAGTCCTCGGCGACGTCTTGCCCGGTTCACGCGGCGCGCTGCAGCGCGCCGCGGCCTGCTTGAGCGAGGGCCTCTTCGGACTGGCCGGCGTTCCCGCCGCCACTTTGCACGGCGACCTGCATCCCCGCAACATCCTGGCCGACGGCGGGCAACTTGCTCTCATCGACCTGGATGGCGTGCGCCGGGGACCGGCACTGCTGGAACTCGGCGCCTGGGTAGCCGACGGCATGTACCGCGCGCTGCTCGATGACGCAGCGCCCGCGCGCGACGGCGCCGCCTGGCAAGCGCTGCTCGACGGCTATGCCGATGCCGGCGGCACGCGCCCGCCGCTTCGAATGCTGGCCTGGGCCACCGCCTGGAACCTGCTGTGCCAGCGTGCCTGGCGTTGCGTGGTCAATCTCAAGCCAGGCCGTTTCGCGATTGCGCCGCGTCTCATCGTGCTGGCTTCCGAAGTGGCCGGCATGCACAGACTGGAGGCCGCGTGATGCCCGTTCGCGACGCCAGCGCCTCCATCGAGGCCTGCCTCGAACCCGAGTCGATGCGCATGCTGCTGCAGCAAGCGCTGCCGGGCTTCGCCGACGGCCGGGTCACGATCGAAAGTCTGCGCGTCATGGCTGCAAGGCGCAATGCGTCGCGCCGGCGCAATCCGAACCCGCTGACGCTGCGCTACGAACTCGATGTGCACGACACCGCCACCGGCACTGTCGGCACGCGCCAGTTCTACGGCAAGGTCTTTCGCGACGGGGCGAGCGCTCAAGCCGTCCACGGCACGCCGGCACTGCATCTGCCGCAACTCGACATGCTGCTGTGGGCCTGGCCGGCCGACCCCGGCCTGCCGCAACTCCCGTATCTGCTGGACCCGCACCAGACGCGGCGTTGGTGGGGAGAGCCGGCGCACGAGGTCAGCGCCGTGCGCTACGAGCCGGAACAACGCGCCACGCTGCGTTACACACGCATCACGCGCGGGGCGGAATCCAGGCATCTGTTCGCCAAGACGTTCAGTGACGATCGTGGCGAAGCCGTTCATC
>Ga0137319_1000445_pt1 | contig 11774 bp, 10 predicted proteins | sample EasRivERMZT333_2_FD_104752 | JGI IMG/M metagenome (GOLD analysis project Ga0137319, IMG submission 104752) | Soil microbial communities from meander-bound floodplain in the East River, Colorado, USA - East River MetaG ERMZT333_2 | ecosystem: Environmental > Terrestrial > Soil > Floodplain ... | reverse complement strand
GAGCCCCGGCCCCAACGCCGCGAGCTGTGTCCTGTAGTAGTCGGTCCGCCCGGGAAGCGCGCTGAGCAATTTGGCCGGCTGGCGCCCGAAGCTCTCGACGGAGGTCCTGAAGTACCGTGGCAGAGACCCGGCCAGCAGTACCCGGCTTGCCCGCTGCAGCACTTCCCGCGGCGGCTCTTCCTGCGGCACAAACCGCTGCGCGGGAAATGCCCGCTCATACGCTCCCAGCAGGCGGCGGTCCACTTCATAGACGAAAGGCACCCCCGTCCCGGCCAGCTCGGGGAGCAGCGTGGAGAACAACAACTGGTCGCCGATGCCCTGCTCGGCCCAGATCGCCACCTCGCGCGTTGCCGTATCCGCCGGGCCCAGCCACCGTGGCAACCGCTCGTACAAGGCCACGCTGGCCGCATCCTTGCGGGCGCTGCCGCGGCTCTCGGCGCATTCGAGCCGCCTCTCGTAGCCCCGCCACCCGGATTCGAATTCCTGGCGGTACAACCTCGCCAGCCCCAGATTGTAGTGCGCGTCCGCGAACGCCGGGTCGAGCGCCAGCGCCCGTTCGTAGTGCGCAATCGCTTGTGCCCAGCGCTGCTGCCCCAACCAGGCGTTGCCCAGATTGTAGTGCGCGTCCGCGAACGCCGGGTCGAGCGCCAGCGCCCGTTGGTACTGCAAGATCGCTTCCTCCCAGCGCTGCTGCAGCGACAGTGCGATGCCCAGGTCGCACTGGAAATCGGCATCGCCCGGCTTTAGCGCGATGGCGCTGCGGAAACTTGCGACCGCTTCCTCCACCCGGTCCAGCCGCAGCAGGACTTCCCCCAGGTTGTTATGGGCCTCGGCGTGGTCCGGGCGCAGGGCCAGCGCCCGCCGCAACCACTCGACCGCTAGTTCGCGGGACCCGAGCTGCGCATGGGCTTGCCCCAGGCTGTTGAGCGCCTCCGGATAGTCCGGCTGGAGCGCGAGCGCCTGATTGAAACTCGCGACCGCCTGATCCACAGCGCCTGCTTTTATCAGCGCGTTGCCGAGATTGAGGTGCATCCCCGGAGCCTGCGGGTCAACGGCAACGGCCCGCCGGAAGCATTCCAACGATTCGGCCTGTCTGCCGCTCGAAGCCAGCGCGATGCCGAGCCACGACAGCGCGCCGGGATGGCGCGGTTCGCGCCGGAGGACCTTCCTGAGCAGCCGCTCGGCGACGGCGTGCTCGCCCGCGGCGAGGGCGGCGGCAGCCTGCGCGAGCTTACGATCCTGCGTGGCGGACACCTTGAGAGCAGACCCAACGAAACTTGGTTTGTTACTCTGTGTTCTCTGTGGCAAATGGCATTTCACAGGTATATTGCAGACTCGACGGAAGTTGGGTGCGCATATCAGGATTTTACCGGGCTGCAGCCCGGTAAAATCCTCGCACCAAAAAAAAACGGGCACCCGAAGGTGCCCGTCCAAAGCTGATTATCAGGCAAAGTTAGAAGTTGTACCTCATGCCCATGCCGATCGCTGTCTGCTTGCCACCAACAGTCGTGCCGGTTTGGCCCAGAGTAAAAGCATTGGTGTTGGCATCATTCTTTATCTGGTTGTACGCGGCATACAATTGGGTGCGCTTGGAGAAATTGTAGGCGTAGACCAGGGTCATGACTTCAGCTCCGCGATCGGACCCCACCGTGTAGGTGTTGACGTTCGCGCCCGCCGTCCCCTCGGGATCATTCTGTATGACGTACTGGGCCTTGACGCTGTGCGGCCCGGCAATCGTCCAGTCGACCCAGAAGGCCATGCCATCCGTGTCAACATTGCCGCCGGCGGCGGTGCCGAGTTCGTACTTATTCTGCGTGTAAACGGCGTTCAGCTTAAGGTTGCCGAAGAACGTATAACCCACGCCGATTACAAAGCTGTCGTCGGTGCCGCCGGTGTAGGCTGCGGAGCCGGTCGGGTTAAAGTCATTATGCATCTCATAGCCAGCGGTGATGAGCAACGGGCCGGTCGCGAATCGGGCGCCCAAGCTATACATGCGCGGATCCAGCGGTGACGCATCCGTCAGGGCAGTTCCATCGTTGGCCCCCGACATTTGCGCCTGGAGCGAGAATCCGCCCCAGCTCGGGCCGTGCCAGTTGAGCGTCTCTCTTTGGCGCCGCGAGAACCCGGCCGCATTCGCGGTGGAGGGGTCGTTCGCGAACCCGTTGCCCACGTTGCTCGGGGCAGTGTTCCACAGGATAGTGGCACGGGCGAACACGTTGTTCAGGCCGAACCAGCCGCGATGGGGAGAAACTGCCATCTTGTGCGGCGTGTCCCAGTTGCCGAAGAAGAGACTGCCCATGCCGGCGCTCTTGAAGCCGACCCCGCTGTTGCGGCCGCAGAGGCCTTCAATGGCTGAGCCGAGAACGTCGAACGTGCTTTCGCACGTCATGAACGCGGACAATCCGCCGGCCAGTTTTTCCTCGGCACTGAAGATTATGTTGGGCTCGGTTGTTTCCAGAATGTCGGTTTTCTTTTCCTGTGTGTTGTCCGGATCGTGCTGGAACCATTGGACGTGTATCGACCCGCGAATGCTCACCTGCGCGAGCGCGGTTGCCGGAGCAGCCAGCGCTGCCGCGACGGCAAGCGCCATTACTTTCTTGTTCATCCTCAGTCTCCTGTTGAAGTTTTGTGACCTCGAAGCGATCGCATCACGTGTTTGCGACAGCCCCGAATCCCGCCCCCCCTTACGGTGAGGTTGCGGCTAGTTTGACGGTACGGCTGGCGCGGCGGCAACAAAAGGGCACGCTATCGCGCTTCATTTCAGTGTTCCTGTTGCTTGTGCGCAACAGGAATGCGAGGTCCGTTCCGGTTCCCAGCATACCTGTATTAAGTATTATTATTCAATATGTTATAGTTATCTTCGTGCGTTTATGGCGGATCCATCCGGAATTCCGCCACACTGGCGACGCGTTGAAAAGGGGGCGGTTGGTGGTTCGCGATCTCATCGAACGAGGACTGGCGCAACATCGGGCGGGTCGCTTGGACGAAGCTAAAACTTTTTATAAACAAATACTTAAATTAGAGCCCCGGCATCCGGACGCACTCCATCTGCTGGGCTTGATTGCGCTTCAAGCCGGCGCTGCCGGCGAAGCCATTCCCCTGATCGAGCGGGCCATCGCGGTCCAGGGCGGAAACCCCGCGTTTCACGCCAATCTCGCACAGGCGTATCTGGCCCTGCAACGCTTTGCCGATGCGCATGCCGCCTTCCGGCGCGCCGCCGAACTCGATCCGCATAATCCCCAGTTTGCCACCGGCGCCGCCAGTTGCGCCGCCATGAGGGGCGAGCTGGGCGAGGCCGAGCGGCAGTTGCGCGCCGTCGTGCAGCGCCATCCTGATTTCGCGCTCGCCTGGTTCAATCTCGGCAACGTGTTACGGGATGGGGGACGCCCACTGGAAGCAGCGGATCTATACCGGCGCGCCATCCGGCTCGACCCCACGTTCGCCGACGCTCATACCAATCTCGGCAGCGCGCTGCACGTGTCGGAACGTTTCGAGGAAGCGGAGCAGGCCTACCGGCAATCTCTCGCCCTCCAGCCGGACTCTGCAGTCGGCCATTGCAACCTGGCTTCGGTACTTATCGACCGCGGCCGGTTTGCGGATGCGGTTACGGTGTGTCAGCAGGGAATCGCGCGGGCCCGCGGATCGGCCGAGCTGCCGGAGCTTCATTCGAAGCTGCGCAACGCACTCGTGCGCCAGGGCAAGCTCACCGCAGCGCTCGACGCCACCCGCGCAGCAGCGATGCTGTTTCCGGACAACGTGCGCGCCCTCTGGGCGTACGGCGGCGCGCTCTTCGATTCCGGCAACGAAGCGGAAGGGCTCGAGTGGCTGGAGCGCGCGCGCGAACTGCAATCGGATGCGCCGGAATTGCGCAGCTCCGTGGCGGTCGCGTACCTGTCGGTGGGCGACCTGCAGGCAGGGTGGGCGGAACGTGAATGGCGGCCGGAACGGCGCCAGTTTGTCGAGAGGCATCCCGATTGCGAGCTGCTCAAGCAAGCGCCTCCGAGCCTGGCGGGCAGAAACGTCAGTCTGCTGCGCGAACAGGGCCTCGGCGACGAATTATTCTTCCTGCGCTTTGCGGAGCCGCTCAGATCGCGCGGGGCGGAACTAACGTGCCACGCCGACGGGAAGATCGTATCGTTGCTCGAGCGGGTGCCGGTGCTGGACCGGGTAATCCCCTGGAGCGAACCGCCGCGGCCATCCGATCTTGCCGTGCTGGTGGGCGATTTGCCGCAAGTGCTCGCCACACCCGGTTCGTTCTCGTATCTGCCGCGAGTGCGCACACGGCCCTCCCGGGGCGGCGCCTCCGGACAACAGATGAAATTTGCACGCAGGCTGCGAGTGTTCCATCCCGAGCTTCCGCCGCCGCTCGCTTTGACGCCGCTACCGGAACGACTAGAGGAGATGAAGGAACGGCTGTCCAGGCTGGGACCGCCCCCCTACCTGGGCCTGACCTGGCGCGCCGGGACCGCACCCGAACAGCAACGGGGGAGCGTCTGGTTGCTGCACAAGGAGATCCCTCTGGATCAGTTCGCGACGGCCCTGCGCGGCGTTAACGGCACTCTGCTTGCCCTGCAGCGCAATCCGCTGCCGGGCGAGATCGAGAGCCTGTCGGCACATGCCGCCATGCCGGTGGGCGACCTGACGGCCTTGAACGAAGACCTCGAGGCCATGCTCGCGCTGCTCGCGCTCATGGATGACTATGTTGGCGTGAGCAATACCAACATGCACTTGCGCGCCGGGACCGGCCGGCCGGCGCGCGTGCTGGTGCCGCGTCCCGCCGAATGGCGCTGGATGGCAGCGGGCCATGCGTCGCCATGGTTCCCGGGATTCCGGCTTTATCGCCAGCATGCGGACGGCGGCTGGAACGAAGCGCTGGCGCGCTTGCGCGGCGACCTTGCTGCTTTGGGGTTATAGCGGCCGCGACAGCCCAGCTAATAATCCGACCGGAACGATCTTGACCGCATGGCCCCGCTGCAGCAGCGCGGGGCGCGGAAGCAGCATGCGGTAGCGGTAGCTGGCAAGACGAGACCCCACGTCGTCGGCCGTGAATTCCAGCAGTTTCGGGTCGGCTATCCACGCGATGCGTATAACGGCTCGGATCAGGGAATATTGAAATACCCGCTTGCGGCGAAGGTGCATTCAAACTTGTTTTCGCGCGCCGGGTCCGGCCGCAAACGGCCCGGATGCCGGGCCAGATACTCCACGACGGCTTCATAGGGACCCGGACCAAACTCGGGCCGCACCGGATGGCCGTTCACGATCGTGTCTTCGACGATCAGGTAGTCGCCGCGCCTGAGCCACGGCACCCAGGTCTCGAGTTCACGCAGCACGTGTGACGCCGCGTGATCAGAATCGAGTATCAGCAGCAATCCGCCCCGTCTCTGATCCGGGATAAGCGCCTTCACTTGCTGCATGATCGGGACCGAGGCGCTGTCGCCGAGCAGGAATCGTATTTTCTGGTGCGCGGCCGCCACCGGGCTCAAATCGTCTTGAGAAACATCGATCGTGACGACGACGCCTTCGCGATTTCCCGCCGCCAGCAGGTCCGCGAAGAACAACGCCGAGCCGCCGTGCCGCGTGCCGGTTTCGACTACCCAGTGCAGGTTGTTCTCGAAGATGATCTCCTGGTAGTTCCACATGTCGAGTGGCAGCTTCAGCGTGCGGACGCCCCGGTAATGGAGATACTTCCAGACATTGGTCCCGTAGAACCATTCCAGATAGGAGCGGCCGGCTTCGTTCATGTTTTCATCTCGTCCAGTACTCGGGGCATGGCTTCGATCATCGGTCACCTGCTGCGCGCAAGGTGCTCCAGCAAATCCCCCCATTGCCGGCCGGTCCGGTCTGCCGCGAATTTTTCGGAGACGAGGGCCTGGCCGCGGCGGATGCGCGCAAGCACCTCGCCCGGGTTCGCGAGCGCCCATCTGATGCCTTCGGCAAGATCCGCCCCGAGCCAGGCGGCCTCCGCGAACGGCAAGTAGCTGCGCAGCGGGGACGCTACCGGGAAGCGGCCGGCATTCAAGGCTTCGGCGATCCGGTTGGCCGAGGCGCCCGCCTTCAGTGGATCCGACGGATCGCTGGGAATCAGCACGACGTCGCATTCATCCAGGGCGGCGCGCGTGGACTGCAACGACCACGGGATGAACCGTGCCTCGAGAGCCGGCTTAAAGCGCCCGTTAATGGCCTCGATCCAGCCTCTCACCTCGGCGCTGTCCTGGGTGACAACGGTCAGCCTGCAAGGCCGGCGCGCCGCATACTGCGCCAGGGCATCACGCGCGGCGTGCAAGTACCGAAGATTGGTGGGATGACCGAACCACAGCAGTTCGACCCGTTTGGCGGGCGCGAAGGCGGCGTCCGCCATCGCGCCGAGGACCGCATCCTCGATCACCGACGGGCGCCGGACAGTGTGGGGCGCCATCAATTCAGCCATGCGTTCCGAATTCACGGTCACGACATCGCAGATTTTCAGCGCCTCGGTATAGAACGCCGGCACCGCGGACGGTTTCTGGAAGGGGTAATCGCAGATATCGAGCACGAGCCGCGTGCGGCTGCGGCTGGCGGCGCGGCAGGCGTCGAGCCACGGCTCCAGGGGAAAATCGAAAAAAAACTTGGGAACGACACAGACTTCGAAAGCATCCCAGTCGATGCCGGCGCCGGCTGCGTCGAGCGTCCGGAAAACATTCCGGTTGCCGCGCCGTTTCCATTCGCGCGCCGCCACGCCCATGCGCAGCCTGGCGCTGGCCAGCGGGCAGTCCAGTATGCCGCCTTCCGGATCTTCTCCGGCGGCAAATTGCGCGGCAAGACTGCCTATGAGCCAGAGCGCTTTCACCAAATCGGGGTGCGCTTCGGCAGCGCTGGCCCGGGACCGGTCATGTCGATATTTTCCAGGAAGCCTGGTAGACCGGTGGATTGTGTGCCGGCTTCTCGCCCACGATGCGCATGTCCCGCGGCTCGCGCAGCTTGAACTGCGCCGGCTCCTGGCGCAGGTTCACCAGGCCGGCCTCCGCCATCACCGCCGCCAGGCTGCGCGGCGTGTAGCCCCAGCGGTGCACCATGAGCGGATCGCGCCAAGCGGGGTCGCCGTAGAACACCCACATCGAGCGCTGGCCTTCCTGCCCCGGCCCGGCATGCAGGTCGGGATTGGCGAGAAAAGTCTCGCACGCGGATTTCAGGTTGGGACACTCGAGCACCATCAGTCCGCCGGGCTTCAGGACGCGCATCCACTCCTTGAGTACCTCGACGACTTCCCAGCGCCAGAAATGCTCGACGACGTGGACCGAAAGGATCTCGTCCGCCGAGTTGTCCTCGAACGGCGTGAGTGCATGCAGGTCGCACAGCACGTCCGGCCGCTTGCCCGCGCGGGTTTCCGCCACGTCGACGTTGACGTATCCCGGGAGGATCTTGTCGCCGCAGCCGAGATTGAGTCGCACGGCGCCCACCGCGGTGGAGGGATTCATGGGGAAAAGCCGGTCGTGCCGGTTCCTGTACGCGGCGGTCAAATCCCCAGGCCGCCCAGCTGCTTCTCGGGATAGCGCGTGCCGGCGGTGACGTTGAGCGAGAACGCATTCGACAACGTGGAGATGTCCTCGGCTGTCAGCCTGATGTCGACGGCCGCGCAGTTCTGCTCGAGGTACGCGCGGCGCTTGGTGCCCGGAATCGGCACGATGTCGTCGCCCTGGGCAAGCAACCAGGCGATCGCCACCTGCGCCGGTGTGCATTTCTTCGCCGCGGCAATGCGCTCGATCGGCGCCAGCAGCGCGGCATTCTTGCCGATGTTATCGGCGCTGAAGCGTGGATGCTCGCGCCGGCGGTCCTTGGGCAGCAGCGCGTCCAGCGTCTTCATGGTCGCGGTGAGAAAGCCGCGCCCGAGCGGCGCGTACGCCTTGAAGCCGATGCCGAGCTCGCGACACGCCGGCAGGATATCCTTTTCGACGTCGCGGCTCCACAGCGAGTACTCGGTCTCGACCGCGGTGATCGGATGGACCTTGTGCCCGCGGCGTATCGTCTGCGCGCCGGCTTCGGACAACTGCAGCCAGCGCACCTTGCCCTGCTCGACCAGCCGCTTCATGGCGCCGACCGTGTCCTCGATCGGCACGGTCTTGTCCATGCGGTGCAGGCCGTAGATATCAATTACATCCACGCCCAGCCGCTTCAGGCTTTTCTCGCACGCCTGCGGCACGTAATCGGGGTGTCCGCCGGTGAGCCCCGCAGGGCCGCCGCCCGCGAGCGCGAGGTTGCCGAACTTGGTGGCAACGAGGACCTTGTCGCGCTTGCCCTTGATCGCCTTCGCGACCAGTTCCTCGTTCACGCCGTTGCCATAGGCATCGGAGGTCACCAGCAGGTTAACGCCGAGTTCGATGGCGCGATGGATAGTGGCGATCGACTCCGCGTCGTCGGGCTCGCCGTAGCTGATCGACATGCCCATGCAGCCCAGCCCCACCGCAGAAACTTCCGGCCCGCCTTTTCCAAGTTTGCGTTTCCGCATCGCGATCTCCTCCAGCTGTTGCTGTTCTGCTTACCGCTTACCGTTTACCGCTCACCGCTCACTTGGAATAGGTGACCGTCAGGTCGCCCACGCCGTCCACGTGCCCCTCGAGCTTGTCGCCCGCCTTCACCGGTCCCACTCCCGCCGGCGTGCCCGACATGATGACGTCGCCGGCCCGCAGCGTGATCAGTTTCGACAGACAGGAAATCATTTCAGGCACGTTCCAGATCATCTCCGACAGGTCCCCCTTCTGTTTCACCGTGCCGTTGATCTTGAGCCAGATCGCGCCCTTCGCCGGGTGCCCCGCCATCGCCACCGTCTTCAGCGCGGTGCAGGGCGCGGAGTTGTCGAACGCCTTGCCCATTTCCCACGGGCGCCCCATTTTCTTCGCCTCGCCCTGGATATCGCGGCGGGTCATGTCGAGCCCCACGCCGTAGCCAAATACGTGGTCGAGGGCCTTCTCCACCGGGATATTGGCGCCGTCCCTGCCGATCGCCACGATCATCTCGATCTCGTGGTGCAGATCCTTGGTGGCCTGCGGGAACGGCAGCGTGACGCCGTTGGCGGTGATGGCGTCGGCCGGCTTCATGAAGAAGAACGGCGGTTCGCGGTCCGGATCGTGCCCCATCTCGCGCGCGTGCTCGGCGTAGTTGCGGCCGACGCAGTAGATGCGCCCCACCGGGAAAGTCTGATTGCTCTCCACCAACGGCAGCGCGGGGGTGGGGCGGAATTGAATGGCATGGCTCATCAGCTGTTTCCTTTCGTATTGGGATATTCATTTCCGGAGCGCGCCTCAACAATGCGCGCGACCGGCACTATGGATTTCTTCGCAGGCTGCCGTCCGTCGGAGAACCCCTAGCGCGACCTGCGCTCGACGCCGACCCAGAATCCCTTCGGCATGCGGTTGAACGTCACCAGCTCGAAGCGCTGCATGATTCTGGGCAGCCACCATTCGGGCGGCTGCTGGATCAAATGTGCATTGCGGCCGTCCGGGAGCACTTTTTCAGCCGGCGCGGTGTGAATGGTGAATACACCCACGCCCGACGTTACCCGCTTCAAGTCGTCCAGCACATTGTCCAGCAGGTGCGGCTCGATGTGTTCCAGCACGTCGATGCAGGCAACGAACGAACAGGGCGCCGGCGGCGCGGACCACTTGGGTATGGCCGGGTCATAGTGATGGAACGTCAGCGGTCTCTGAATGTGCTCGCGCAATGTGGTTTCCAGGTGGCCCTTGCCGGAGCCGTAGTCGAGCAATTCGGTCGCCCCGGTGGCCTCGATGACCTCGGCCACCAATGGCGCGAAGACGATTGAAGCCACGCCGTACTTCGGGTTCTCGTGCAGCTGCTGCTGCATGCGCCGGTACTCCTCGCTGATCAGGGGGGCCGGCTGCGTGGCCGTTTGCGACATGGCTTGCAAGAGAACCTTGCGGTAACCCGAGAGGGGCGAATTATATCTTGGAAATGCGCCGCAGCGCCCATGCCCGGCTGGGATTCCGGCGTGTTCCCGAGAGCGGACCGGCGGCTGAGGAGCCGGGATGTCGCGCGGCCGGATCATGGCTCACCGGGCCGTGCGCCGGTGTAAACTCGCTGCTCCCGCAACCGCCCTTCCCTCTGGAGACAGCATGAAAATCAAGTCCATCAAGGCCGGCGTGCACCGCCTTGCCGTCAACGTGCCGCTGCTGAAGGAACCGATCCGGCGCAAGGCGATCGTGTGCGAAGTCGAGACCGACAACGGGCTCACCGGCTACGGGCTCACCGGCGGCGCTTACCTGCCGTTCGCGATCGTCACCGCGATCGAGAAAGAGTTCTTTCCCATCGTCAAGGACATGGATCCGCGCGACACCGAGGCGATCCACGAGAAAGTGTGGTGGAAGCTCAACCAGCGCTCGATGACCGGCGTCGTGTCCAGCGCGCTTTCCGCCATCGACATCGCACTGTGGGACATCCACGGCAAGCACGCCGGCCGCACGGTGGCGCAACTCCTCGGCGGCGCGCGCGACTGGGCGCCGACCTACTGCACTTTCGGCTTCACGGAGTACGAGGACCGCGAGCAGCTGGTGGAGGCCGCGAAGCTCCAGCTTAAGAACGGTCACCGCCGGCTGAAGATGGTGGTGGGAGTGCACAAGGGCGGCTGGCAGGAGGATGCGCGCCGCGTGCGCGCCGTGCGCGAGACGATCGGCCCCGACGTCGAGCTCATGATGGACGCCAACTACAAATTCAACCCGGTCGACGCCCGCCAACTGTGCCGCGCGATCGAGGACTGCAACCTCACCTGGTTCGAAGAGCCGGTCTACCAGAACGACACGCGCGCCATGGCCGACCTGCGGAGCCACACCGGTATCCCGATCGCCGCAGGGCAGAACGAGGGGCACCGCTGGCGGCTGCGCGAGCTCGTGCTGCACCACGCGGTGGACATCCTGCAGCCCAACGTCTGCTATTGCGGCGGCTTCACCGAGGCGGCCAAGGCCGGGCATCTCGCCCAGTCCTTCAACCTGCCGATCGCCAATGGCGGCGGCTGGCCACTGCACAACCTGCACACCATGGCCGGGCTCATGAACGGCTGGCGCGTCGAGTTCCACCTCGACATGCAGGCGGTCGGTGAGCTGCTGTTCGTCAATCCGCCGCGACCGGAGAATAATATCGTGAAGGTTCCCAATAAGCCGGGCCTGGGGTTGGAGCCTAATCGCGACGTGCTCAAGGACACGCTGTCAAAGGAGTGAACGGTGAACGGTAAACGGAGAACAGCGGGCGAACCGCGCGGGTCTCCCCGTTCACCATTCGCCGTTCACCGCTCACCCGTCGCGTGAACGAAGACGCGAGCCTGTGGGCTCTATTCGGGTCGAGCTTCCTCGCCGCGACGCTGCTGCCGGGCGGCTCCGAGGCGGTGCTGTTCGGCATGCTCAAGCTATATCCGGAGCAGTTCTGGCCTGCCCTCGGCGTCGCCACCCTCGGCAACACGCTAGGCGGAATGTCGTCCTACCTGATCGGGCGCCTCGTGCCGCAGAAGAAGGATCTGCTCGGATTGCCGGCGCTGCAGAAGTACGGCAGCCCCGCGCTATTGCTGGCCTGGGTTCCCTTCGTCGGCGACCCGCTGTGCGTCGCTGCCGGCTGGTTGCGGCTCAACCCGTGGTTGTCAACGCTGTTCATGGCAATGGGAAAGTTCGCGCGCTACGTGGCGGTCGCCACCGTCGCGTAAGGACGTGACTCGTGCCGGCGGCGCTGGGATAATCAGTTGCCGCCTTTCCGCGATGAAACGAGATGCCAGCCGAAACTTCCGCCGCCGGCCAGGAACG
>Ga0137319_1000433_pt1 | contig 11999 bp, 5 predicted proteins | sample EasRivERMZT333_2_FD_104752 | JGI IMG/M metagenome (GOLD analysis project Ga0137319, IMG submission 104752) | Soil microbial communities from meander-bound floodplain in the East River, Colorado, USA - East River MetaG ERMZT333_2 | ecosystem: Environmental > Terrestrial > Soil > Floodplain ... | reverse complement strand
GATGCCGCGGTCGCAGGCGTCGCGGATGACCTCGGCGAGCAGCAGGTTGGTCGGGCTGTGCTGGAACGCTTCGGCCAGCGCTGCGCCGTGCCAGTAGACCGCGTGGCGGTTCCAGTAGAAGACGAGGGAGCCGGCCACCCGGCGGCCGTCCTTGTCGGCGAGCCAGAGTCTCACGTTCGCGGGATGCTTCTCGCGCAATGCGGCGACGTTCTCGAACAGCTTCCACGGATGGCTGCTGGTCGCCTGATCCCCCCAGCGCGCCAGACTGTCCTCGTAGAGGGCGAAATAGTCGCGGAAGTCCGGGACGCTCCCCGCCTCGCGCACCGTCACCCCCGCGCGGCGCGCCTTGGCGGTGCTGGTGCGGCACCCCTTCCAGAACCCGGCCGCCACCGCGTCGTAGCCGGCGTCCAGCCTCAGGACGTGCGTGAAGTCCTCCACGGAGGCCGCCCCCTCGGGGGCGGGGCCGGGAGCGTAGGGGTTGCCCGTGACGTGCGCCTCGCCGATGCGCATCGAGTCGAGCACCTCGCGGTAGATGTCACGCTGTTTCTCGTCCGTGAGAGGGCGGTCGGCGATGAGCCCGCCGTAGTTGCCGGCGAACGTGGAGACCATCTCCCGGAATAGCCCCCTCACGTGCCGCGCCGTCTCCACCAGCGGCAGCACGGCGCGCGTTCCGTCGGGGAGCAGAACGCCCACCGTCGCATCGCGGAAGGTGGGCCAGGTCGTCAGCGTGAGACGGTGCCAGAGCGGCGTATGGAAGAAGGTTGCGCCGTGGCAGGCGCGCGCGACGTCCAGCCAGGACGCCTCGTCGACCGGATGAAGGATCTTCATGGGTGCGTTTCGCGATGCTCCGGAAGCCGGCTCTGGGCGGCCTGGATTCCGTCTCCGGCCGATGCCGATGCAAAGTTATGACGCGCCCCGTGCGTCCGCAAGGAGTACAATCCGCGTCACATCCGTCGGGTCGTGTTTGGCGGGTTCCTTCCGGCCCCTGGGAAGCCAATGATCGGCCGCACGCTGAACCACTACAGGATCCTCGAGCCGCTCGGAAGCGGCGGGATGGGCCAGGTCTGGCTCGCCCAGGACACGAAGCTCCATCGCAAGGTGGCCCTGAAGGTCCTCCCGGCCGCCGTCGGGGCAAGCGCGGAACGACGCTCCCGGTTCGAGCGCGAAGCGCGCGCCGTGGCGGCGCTGAACCACCCCAACATCGTGACCATCTACTCGGTGGAGGAGGCCGACGGGGTCCACTTCATCACCATGGAGCTGGTTGCCGGCAAGACGCTGGGGGCGGCGATCCCGGCATCAGGAATGGACTTGCAGAGCCTGCTTGGCGCGGCGATCCCTCTGGCCGAAGCCGTGGGGGCGGCCCACGAGCTCGGCATCGTCCACCGGGACATCAAGCCCGAGAACGTGGTGCTGAGCGACCGCGGAGTCCTCAAGGTCCTCGACTTCGGCCTCGCGAAGCTGCGCGATGAGGCGCCCCAGGATGTGACGTCGGCTCCGACGACTCTGGTGACGGCCGAGGGGCGCATCGTCGGGACGGTCGCCTACATGTCCCCGGAGCAGGCCGAAGGCAAGGCGATCGACGCGCGCTCGGATGTCTTCTCGCTGGGGGTCACCCTCTACCAGATGGCCACGGGAAGAAGGCCATTCGCGGGGGAGACGTCGCTCTCGACCCTCACGGCGATCCTGCGCGACACGCCCACGCCGATCACCGATTCCAACCCGGGGCTTCCGCCGGACCTCGGACTGATCATCAGCCGGTGTCTGGCGAAGGCACCCGACGACAGGTTCAATGACGCGCGGGAGCTTTCCTCCGAGCTGGCGATGCTGCGGCAGGAGAGTCTTTCGGGGAGCGGCCCTGCGAAGAAGGGACCGCAAGCAACGCCCGGCTCGAGCGCGAGGGTCAGGCGCACCGTCCTGATCGCGCTGGGAGTCGCCGCGCTCCTTCTCGTGGTCACGGTGGCCCGTGTCGTGCTCGGCCCGCCGGGCGATTCCGCCGAGGCGCCGGAACCGCCGGAGGTGCCGCAGGCCCCCCTTCCCCCCGGGGTTTCGGGTGGTTTCCCGGCGCCCGGCCCGACGATGAGCCGGATCGTCGTTCTTCCCTTCAAGAACCTGGGCCATGCCGAGGATGCCTACTTCGCCGCCGGCGTGACTGAGGAGATCACCAGCCGGCTCGCCAGTGTGACCGGGCTGGCCGTGATCTCCGCCACGACCGCGGAGAGGTATGCGGCGACGGGGAGCACCATCGCCCAGATCGGTGCCGCACTGGACGTCAGCCATGTCCTGGAGGGGACCGTGCAATGGGACAAGGGCTCGACGGACGGCGGCCGGGTGCGCGTCACGCCGCGTCTCATCCGCGTGACCGACGACACCCAGGTGTGGTCCGAGCGCTACGACCGGGCGATGGCGGGGATCTTCGAGGTGCAGTCGGAGATCGCCTCCAAAGTCGTCGCGCAGCTCGGCGTCTCGCTCGGCGCTTCGGCGCAGAAAGCGCTTGCGGCGCTGCCGACGCGGAACATGGAGGCGTACCAGGAATACCTGAAGGGGATACGACTCTTCGAGACGAGTGTGAGCTCGGATACCAAGGCGGCCGTCGAGCATCTTGCGAAGGCCGTCGCCCTCGACCCGACCTTCGTCGAGGCCCTGGCCAAGCTGTCCGTGGCGCACACGAGCATGCACTTCATCGGGATCGATCCTACGGAGAGTCGTCTCGTCCTCGCGCGCGAGGCCGCCGACAAGGCGCTGGCCATCGCCGCCGATGGCGCGGAGCCGCTCATCGCGCTCGGCTATTACTACTACTGGGGGAGGCGGGACTACGAGCAGGCCCTGGCGACGTTCGAGAGGGCGGCGGCAGGACGCCCGCCCAGCGCCGACGTTCTCGCGGCCATCGCCTACATCAAGAGACGGCAGGGACGATGGGACGAGTCGACTGAGGGGTTGGAAGCGGCGCTGAAGCTCGACCCCGCCAGCAGCTGGACTGTCAACAATCTGTGGGAGTCGTATATCAGGGTGCGAGATTTCGACAAGGCCGAGGGGATGTGCCCCAGGTTGGGGATGATGGGGAAGGAAATGCTCGCCCTGTGTCACGCGAGAGTTCTGGCGATGGGCGGGGCGTTCGATAAGGCGGCAGCGCTCCTGGAGCCCATCGAAAAGCCGGAATCCCCCTACACCAACGTGGCCCGGTGGGGGTTGGCGACCTTCCTGGGGCGGCACGAGGAGGCGATGCGCTGGGCATCGCTCGTAGACAATACGGGGGACAGCCAGGCTCTCCCGCCTCGAGACCTCCTGATCGCCTGGAACAACCACTGGCTGGGACGCGAAGATGAGGCGCGTCGCGGTTACGAGAAGGTGGCCACCCTCATGAGCGACCGGCTGAAAAGGGGACAGGATCCGGTGGCACGGCAGTACCTCTCACAGGCCTACGCCGGGCTGGGGAGGAAGGAAGATGCCCTGCGCGAGGCGACCCTCGCGGCGGACATGGTCTCGCTGACGCGCGATGCCCTGGATGGCCCCGATTACCTCGACAACCTCGCGCAGGTCTACGCGGCCTTCGGCGAAAAGGACCGCGCCCTGGATCTCATCGACCAGGTCCTGGACGTCCCTTCCCAGCTGACCGTGCCGATCCTCGAGCACCATCCGATCTACGATCCGCTGCGCGATCACCCGCGCTACCGGGAGATCATCAGGAAGCACAAGTGACCTTCACAATGCAGATTCAACCTGTATAATGATCCGCTCGTAACCTCAATTCGACCCCACTGACAGGAAGCCGGAAAGGCTCCAGGCGCACCGGGCAGAGCGCCGCCTCGTCAGGTGGGCGCGGCACCACAGGAGCAGGAGCCATGTCGCAAGTCTCGTCGCAGTCGATGATCGAGGCGAGAGGTCTTTCCAAGTCCTTCGGCCCCTTCGCAGCCATCCAGGACCTCAGCTTCAGCATCCCCCGGGGAGAGATCGTGGCGTTTCTCGGTCCCAACGGGGCGGGCAAGACCACCACCATGAGGATCCTCACCGGTTACCTCGCCCCCACGAGCGGCAGCGCGAGCATCGCCGGCCTGGACGTCGGGCGCGACCGGCTCGAAGCCGCGGCGCGCGTGGGCTACCTGCCGGAGAACGGCCCTCTCTATCCCGACATGACGCCGCTCGAGCTGCTGCGGTTCTTCGGCGAGGCCCGCGGTCTCGAGGCGCGCAAGGTGGAGCAGCGGATCGAGGCGGTGAGGTTCCTCTGCTCGCTCCAGCAGGTGATGGATCGTCCCATCAGCAAGCTCTCGAAGGGGTACAGACAGCGCGTGGGCCTGGCCCAGGCGCTGCTTCACGACCCCGAGGTGCTGATCATGGACGAGCCGACGGCGGGTCTCGATCCGAACCAGATCCACGACTTCCGCGAGAACATCCTCAAACTGGGGGGCGCGAAGACGGTCATGATCTCCACGCACATCCTCCAGGAGGTCGATGCCATCGCGCAGCGGGTGCTCTTCATCCATGAGGGGCGGCTGATCTTCGACGGCGCCCCGGACGAGCTGAGGGTGGACGGCTCGCTCGAGACCTCCTTCCGCAGGCTCACCGGGCACACACCCGGCACCCTGCGGGATACCCCGCAGGAGATCGCGCGATGAGCGACCAGCGTCGTCCCCGCATCGACCGACGCGCCATCATGGCGCTGGTGCGCCGCGACCTGAGGATGTATTTCAGCAACCCCTCGGGCTACGTGTTCATCACGCTCTTCATCTTCTTGAGCGCCGTCGCCGCGTTCTGGCAGGACCGCTTCTTCATGAACAACCTGGCCAACCTGGATCAGCTCAACGCGCTGTTCCCGTTGCTGCTGATGTTCTTCATCCCCGCGCTGACGATGGCCATCTGGTCGGAGGAGCGCAAGCTCGGCACCGACGAGCTGCTGCTGACGCTTCCCGCGACCGACCTGGAGATTGTCCTCGGCAAGTACCTCGCGGCGCTCGGGATTTACACCGCCTCTCTGGCGCTCTCGTTCAGCCACGTGCTCGTGCTGATCTGGCTCGGGAGCCCCGACCTGGGGCTGATGCTCGGCAACTACTTCGGCTTCTGGCTCGCCGGCGCGGCGATGATCGCCGTAGGCATGGTCGCCTCGCTGCTGACGTCCAACGCCACGATCGCTTTCATCCTGGGCGCGATCCTCTGCTCCCTGTTCGTCATGATCGACACGGCGGCGGGGGTGTTGAGCGAGACGGCGGGGAGGGTGCTCGCGCCGCTGGGCATCTTCGACCACTTCGATGACTTCGCGCGTGGCGTGGTGAGCCTGCCGGGGGTGCTCTACTTCGTCGCCGTCGCCGGGCTGATGCTCTACCTCAACGTCATGCTCATCGGGCGCCGACACTGGCCCGTGAAGGCGGATGGCTGGTCGATGGGAGTGCATCAGACGGTGCGCGCGGTGGCGGTCTTCGTGGCGCTGCTGAGCCTGGGCACCGTCCTGAGCCGCGCCAGCCTGCGTCTGGACGTGACGGCGGAGAGGCTGCACACGTTGTCGCGCGAGACCAGGACGCTGCTTGCGGATCTTCCCGCGGATCGGCCGGTTTTCATCCAGGCGTTCATCAGCCCGGACGTGCCCGAGCACTACGTTCAGACCCGCCTGAACCTCCTGGGCTTCCTGCGCGAGATCGATTCGCTGGGGGGGTCGAAGGTCGAGGTCCTGATCCAGGACACGGAGCCCTACACCGAGACGGCACGGCTGGCGCGCGAGCGGTTCGGCATCACCTCGCGCCGCATCCCGCATCTGAGCAGCGCCCGGGCGGGGTTCGTGGACATGTTCCTGGGCGTGGCGTTCACCTCCGGCGCGGAGGAGCAGGTGATCCCGTTCTTCGATCGCGGGCTCCCCGCGGAGTACGAGATCACGCGCAGCATCCGCGTGGTGGCGCGCACCGACCGACGAAGGATCGGCGTGGTCAACACGGAGGTCAAGATGTTCGGCGGGATGGACTTCGAGACCTCCCGCACGCAGCAGTCCTGGCCCGTGGTGGAGGAGCTGAAGAAACAGTACGAGGTCGTGCAGATCAGCGCCGAGACGCCCATCACGGAGCAGGTGGACGCGCTGCTGGTCGCGCTCCCCTCGGCGATGCCGCAGGAGGCGATGGACAACGTGCGCGCGTTCATCGAGGCGGGGCACCCCGCGCTCCTGCTGGTGGACCCGATGCCCCTGATCAACCCGTCGCTCGCCCCCGCCGAGCGCCAGGGGGCCAACCGCAACCCGTTCATGCAGGAGGCGCCCCCGCCGCCCCGAGGCGACGCTCAGGGGTTCCTCGCCGCCCTGGGAGTGCAGTGGGATCCCATGATGATCCGGTGGGACGCGTACAACCCTCATCCGGACCTCGCGAACCTTCCCCCTGAGTTCATCTTCGTGGGGAAGGGGAACGGCAATCCCGAGCCCTTCAACCAGAATCACAATGCCAGCCGCGGGCTCCAGGAGGTCGTGCTCCTCTATCCCGGCAGTCTCGAGCCGCTCGCTGTCGCGGGAGCCGAGTTCACGCCGCTGCTGACGACGGGGCCCATGTCGGGGGGCTTCAACTACTACCAGGTCATGCAGCGCGGCTTTCTGGGGACGGTGAGCCTCAACCGCAACCTGCCCCACCGCGCCGACGGGCAGCAGCGCGTGGTCGCGGCGCAGCTGAAGGGACCCGTGGGCGAGGGGGGCGCGGGCACCAACGTCATCGTCGTCGCCGATCTCGATTTCATCTCCGACCAGTTCTTCCAGATTCGATCCATGGGGCCGCCGAACCTGAATTTCGACAACGTCACGTTTTTCCTGAACTGCATGGACGTCCTGGTGGGCGACGACTCGTTCATCGCCCTCAGGGGGCGCCGCGTGCGCCACAGGACGCTCGAGCGGGTCGAGCAGCAGACGAGCCAGTTCATCGATAAGCGCGCCGCGGACGAATCCGAGGCGGAGACGGAGGCGCAGAAGGCTCTCGAGGAGGCCCAGAAGCGTCTTGACGAGAAGGTCGCCCAGGTTCGCAGCCGCACCGATCTCGACGCCCAGACCAAGGAGATCATGGCGCGCAACCTCCAGGAGGTGGAGAGCCGCCGCTTCGAGACGATGAAGACGACGATCGAGACCGGCAAGGAGGCGCGCATCCAGGCCGGCAAGGAGACGATGGAGACGCAGATCAAGGCGATCCAGAGCGGCATCCGGACGTCCGCCATCCTCCTGCCGCCGATCCCGGTGCTCGTCCTCGGCGTGATGATTTTCTTCAGGCGCCAGCGGCGCGAGCGGGCGGGCGCGCTGGCGGCGCGCCGGCCGAAGGAGGAGTGATGAGCGAGAAGAAAAGGACGCTGACATTCGGCGGCGTGGCCCTCGCGCTGGCCGCGCTCGCTCTCGTGACGGCGCCGCGTCACGCGACGCCCGACGCCCTGATGGACCGGGGAGAGCCCTTCTTCCCGGACTTCGAAAACCCCAACGAGGCGGCGAGCCTCGAGGTGGTCGCGTACGACGAGGAACAGGCCGGGGCGCATGCCTTCAAGGTGGTGAACCAGAACGAGCACTGGACCATCCCGTCGCACCATGGATACCCGGCCGACGGACAGGACCGTCTCGCGAAGACCGCGGCGGGCGTGATCGGGATCAAGAAAGACGATTTCCGCTCGGACAACGCGGCGGACCACGAGAAATTCGGCGTCATCGACCCGCTCGACGAGACGAACCCCTCGGTCAAAGGGCGCGGACGGCGCGTGACGATGCGCGGGCAGAACGACCAGGTGCTCGCCGATTTCATCATCGGCAACGAGCTCGAGGATCGCGAGGGCTACCGCTTCGTCCGCCTTCCGGATCAGAAGCGCGTCTACGTCGCGAAGATGGACATCGACATCTCCACCAAGTTCGAAGACTGGATCGAGCGGGACCTGCTGCAGGTCGACCCCTGGAGCATCGAGGAGGTGGTCCTGAGGGACTACTCGATCGACGAGCGCACCCTGCGCGTGGACGAGCGGGACACCGTGACGCTCACCAAGAAGGACGGCACGTGGCGATCGGACAAGATGCGCCAGGACCAGGAGGTCGTCTGGGACAAGATCAACGGCCTGCTCACCGCGCTCGATGACCTCAAGATCGTCGGGGTGCGGCCGAAGCCACCCGGCCACTCGGCCGGCCTGAAGCGCGTCGAGGCCGACGGCGGCATGAGCATCTCGGAGTCCGATCTCGTCTCCCTCCAGGGGAAGGGGTATTACTTCACGCGTGACGGGAACCTGCTCTCCAACGAGGGGGAGCTGCGCGTCCGCACCCAGGACGGGATCCTCTACACGCTGCGCTTCGGCGAAATCGTGTACGGGCAGGGTGAGGCGGTCAGCATGGGCTCGGGCGCCAACGACGAAGCGGGGAGCGGGCCGGGGGAGAACCGCTACGTCTTCATCACCGCCGAGTTCCAGGGCGGGTTCATCCCCGAGCCGCCACGCCCCTCGGGCACGGCCTTCAAGGACAAGCCCGACGATCAGTGGACGGACGAGGACCGGCGCAGCAAGGAGATCTTCGACAAGCACGAGGAGTGGGCGTCGAAGGTGCAGAAGGCGCGCGAGCAGGCGGACCGGCTCAATGTGCGCTTCGCTGACTGGTACTACGTGATCCCGTCCGAGGCGTTCGGCAAGGTGCACCTGACTCGGGCGGAGCTGGTGGCGAAGAAGAAGGACACCACCGGCTCCTGATCGGGGGGGAGCCTGTCCGAGTATTGGCTTGCGGCTCGGCGCGATTGTGTCGCGACTCCACGCCGGCCTGCCCTCACTGCACGACGGCATCGCACTCGTCACCACACCCGCGCGGCTGCATCCTCGCGGTTCGGCGCGATTGCCTCGTGTCGCGACACCACGCCGGCAACCGCCCTCACTGCACGACAGCATCGCACTCATCACCACACCGTAATGGGCCGTTTGTAAAAGTTGCGGCGGCCCGGCGAATTTCTTTGACTTTCGTCTAGCTTTCGCTATCTTGTGAGTCAGCCCTTTCCCGAAGTCCTGTCATCACCCGCACGACGAGCAGCACGATGATCCCGGTCCTCATGTCCAGGCGGTCGGAAGGTTCTCCCGGACTCGGCGTGCGTCTACCCGCACCTTCGTCATTCCTCTGCGCGGAGAGTGTTGCTCCGTATCGTGCTGAGCGCCCCGCCAGCGCGTCTCCGCGCGAGACAGCTTTGCTTCGCTGCGATGCGCTGGCGCTGTCTGTGCGTGTCGCGCTGGAGCGCATCGTGCCCGCCCTCGCGCGCGCCGCGGCGGCATTTGTTGCCGCAGACGCGTGGCGCAGCTTCGGCTACGCCCGCGCCGGGGACCATGCGCGTGAGCGCTTCGGTCGTTCCGGCCGCTGGCTTCGCGATCTCGCTTCGCTGGCAGCAGCGTTCGAGAGGCTGCCGGGGCTGGCCCATGCGGTCGTGGGAGCCAGCACGGGGGCGGCCGCGGGGCGCTCCATCGGCCGCGTCGCCGCTTCGATCATCGCCCGCGTTGCCACCACGGAATCGCTTCAGGCCTGGATCGGCCTGGCGCGCGCGGTGCCTGTGCGGGCCCTTCGCGAGATGGCTGCGAGCGCCCGGCTCGCGGGCTCCGTGTGGCCGCCACAGGAAGGTGCGGGGGTGCCTGACACTCGACCCGACGGCGCACGCACTTCGGACTGTCCGCGAAGAGCTACGGAAGTATCGGCTCTGGACGATATCGCGGAGATGAAGGGCGTGGTCGATGCGAGCGTGTCGGCACCTCGGCACCGGAACGGAGCGAGCGCTGCCGGCTCGAAGCACACTCTCGATTCCGATGCGCATCGCGACGATATCGCCGATGGCGACGAAGCATCCCGCGGAGTGCTCGTGCGTCTGCTCGTGCCTGCTCCGGTGGTGGCGGCCTTCGACGAGGCGCTCGACCTGTACCGCGCACTGGCCGGGTCGCAGACCACGGTCACGGAGTTCGTCGAGGCTCTCGTCGCGGACGCCCAGGCCGGCCCGAGCCCGGTCGATGCGCATGCGGCCCCGCTAGGCGCGGTCACTGGCGACGACGGGCTCGTCCGCTCCATACGTGAGAAGGCCCTCGCGCGTTCCACCGGAAACTGGAAGCATCTCCCCAACGACGCAGCCGCGGCGCCGGATTGGGCCTTTGCTCTGGCCGGCATGAGTCTCGCCGCGCTCGAAGACGTCTGCTCCCGTGCGGGGACGGGAGGGGTGGTGGAGTTGGACGAGCAGATCCGCGCGCTCCTCCGTCTGGAGGACGAGCTGGAACGGAGGCTGGCGCGGCTGCTCACCGACATGGCGGACCAGAACGCCTGGGCGCGCCTGCGGTTCGACAGCGTCGGACACTATGCCGAGCAGCGGCTGGGCATGTCTCGCTCAGCCGCGCAGGATCGCGTGCGCGCGCAGCGGGGGCTCTCGCGACTCGCCGTCGTCAGGAAGGCCTACGAGCGCGGCGACATCGGCCTGGACGCGACGCTGACGCTCTTGAGGATCCTCGAGAGCGGGGGGCCGGCAGGCGAAGCGAGGCAGAGAGCATGGGTGCGCCGCGCACTGGAGGCGAGCTCCAAGAGGCTGCGCGACGAAGAGCGCCTGTTCGTGCGGCTCCGTGGGATCGGCTCGAAGGTCGGCGCGGCCGGGATGCTCGACGACGACGCGAGCGCCCATGGAACGGCCAGGGCGTTCAACGAAGACCCGAGCCGTCGTGCTCCAGGCGCGGCCGAGATGCCCAGCGACATCCTGAGCCCTGGCGGCACGGCCCGGGATGGAGAGTCGGCGACCCACGACATACCACCGGACGACGACGCGTGGCAATGCTCCCTGCGCCGTGAGCCGGGCACGACGCGGCGTCGCATCGCTATCTTCTGTAGGGTGGCGCTCGAGAGGCCCCAGGGAGACACCCTCTTCAGGCTGAGGCTCCCAGCCGATCTTGCAGCCGGCTTCCTTTCCTGCGTGGAGGCTGCCCGAGCGCGGCTGGCGCGCATCGTCGAGGAAGTTCCGTGGGACCAACCCTGGCCGGGGGAGGAGGCAGGCACCTCCGTCGTGGCGTCCCTGCTCTGCGCCCGGATGTTTTCCATCCGCTGCAGGCGCTCGCCCGCCTGGGTGGGGCTGCTCGCGGTCCTGGAGGAGTTCGTCCAGACATGGGACGACCCTCAGATGTCTCCGAAACGGCCCTCGGACGCCGTCTACATCCGCGACGGCTGGCGATGCACGGCGCCAGGATGCACTTCGCGCCGCAATCTCGAGGATCACCACATCGTCTACCGCTCGCGCGGTGGAGGCGACGAGCTCTCCAACCGCACCTGCCTATGCCGCTTTCATCATCAGCTCGGCGAGCATGGAGGGCTCTCGTCGTGTCGCGGCGTGGCGCCGCTGGGGATTCTCTGGATCCTGGGGACGAGTGGCGCAGGAGGACACTGGAAAAATGAAATCAGGATAACGAAATCAGGATGACGTGAAGCGACCTACCAGGGAATCTCCGCGCCGTCCCACGCGAAGAAACGGCCGCTGTCTTCGGGGCGCAGGCGCGCAAGCACCTCGCGCAGCCCGGAGACGCTCTGCTCCACGGGGAGGGGGGCCGAGGCGCCTCCCATGTCGGTCCGCACCCACCCGGGATGCAGCACCACCGCGGTGATCCCTCGCTTGGCCAGGTCCACCGCCATGCTCCTGACCACCATGTTGACCGCGGCCTTCGATGACCGGTAGATGTAACTGCCGCCCGAAGTGTTGTCGTCGATGCTCCCCATCCTGCTGGTCATGACGGCGATGATCCGCCGCTCGCTTTTCGCCACGTTGCCGGCGAGCGCCTCCGAGACGTGGAGCGGCGCCAGGGTGTTCACCTTCAGCGTGTAGAGCCAGACTCTGTCGTCGATGGCGCCGAACCCGCCGTCTGGTTTCCCGTAGACGCCGGCGTTGTTGACGAGCAGGTCGATCGGCGCGCCGTCCAGAGAAGCGGCCACGGCGTCGATCTGCCGGCCGTCGGTGACGTCCAGCTCGTGGAGGACGACGCGCCCGCCGGCGGAGAGGCGGCGCAACTCGGCGGCCTCGTCCGGCCTGCGGCAGCAGGCG
>Ga0137319_1000432_pt1 | contig 12011 bp, 13 predicted proteins | sample EasRivERMZT333_2_FD_104752 | JGI IMG/M metagenome (GOLD analysis project Ga0137319, IMG submission 104752) | Soil microbial communities from meander-bound floodplain in the East River, Colorado, USA - East River MetaG ERMZT333_2 | ecosystem: Environmental > Terrestrial > Soil > Floodplain ... | reverse complement strand
TGGCCGACAACATTGTTGATTCCCTGCAGGCTGGATCGGTCACGGTCCGGGCCACGAGCGGCATGGGAACCTCCCAGGGGAGTGGCGTGTTGGTTGTGCGTAAGTCGGGGGAAAAGACCTATACCTTCGTGTGGACGGCCGCTCACGTGGTTGACCACCTTCGGAATGTCCGGACCTACATTAACCCCGTGACGGGCACCGAGCGGAAGGCCATTGAGTTCGCTGATGCTGGCATTGTGCAGGAGTTCCGGGAAGACGGTCGGCGGGTGGGCGAGACGGTGGTTGACGCCCGCGTCCTGAAGTACAGCGACTCCGAAGTGGGCGAGGACCTGGCTCTGCTCCAGATTCGCAAGACCAACTTCACGCCAGAGGCCGTGGGTCTCAAGTTCTATCTGGGCGACGAGATTCCCCCGGTGGGCACCGAGCTTTACCACGTTGGCAGCTTGCTCGGCCAAGTGGGCAGCAACAGCTTGACTACGGGCGTTATCGCCCAGCACGGCCGCGTCCTCACCTTTGATGGTGGTCCCACGGTGTTTGACCAGACGACCGTCACCTCCTTCCCCGGCTCTTCGGGTGGTGGGGTGTTTCGGAAGTCAGACGGCCAGTACGTGGGCATGATCGTGCGCGGCACGGTGGGCGGCTTTAACTTCATGGTTCCCGTCCGGCGCATCCGAGACTGGGCAAAGCGGAACAACATCGAGTGGGCGATTAACCCTGCCACGGCCCTGCCGAGCGACGCCGAGCTGGCAAAGATCGTGGTCGAGGACGCTGGTGCTGACCCGTCCCCCAAAGAAGACAAGAAGTCAGCTGATTCCCAGGCCTTCTATACGCTGGAAATCCGCAACTAATGCCCAAGGCTCCAAAAGCCTTAGAGGAAAACCTTCGCTACCGCCGTGCTGTAATCGAGCTGGGCAATAGCTCAAAAGAGGCCCGCGACGATATATGGGCGGCGGCTAGCAGGGACCCTATTTGGTTTATTGATACTTTCGGGTGGACCTCCAACTTCAAGGACCACCCCCAAAACCCTGACAGGCCCTTCATTACCTACACGTATCAGGAGGATGCCTGTAACCGCATACGCCGCGCCATTGGCTACCACGACATAATTGTTCCTAAAAGTCGCGCGATGGGCGGCACTTACATCATCTTGGCCACCATGCTCCACATGTGGCTCTTCTACCCCAAGCAGAACTACCTGCTGGCTTCAGCCAAGGAAGACCGGGTAGATAAGCGGGGCGATCCCAGCTCTCTGTTCTGGAAGCTGGACGATATGCTGGGCAACCTGCCCAAGTGGATGGTGCCTGACTTCGACCGGGTCGAGTTGAAGCTCATCAATAACGAGAACGGCTCGGTATTCGCAGGCGAATCCACCAACCGGAACGTGGACCGCGGTGGTCGCCGCACTGCAATCCTGGCAGACGAAGCCGCTGCGATGGCGAACGCTGAGCTTATTGCGCAATCCATCCAGTACGTCACCAATACTTGCATCTGGCTCTCCACCTTTGCCGGGGCCTACGGCCACTTCTATAACACCTACAACAAGTGGTCGAAAGAGCACCCTGAGTGGGTGATCCGGATGCACTGGACCCAGCACCCCCTCTATTCGCAGGGCCTGGAGAAGGACGCTGACGGCAAGCCCACGAGCCCCTGGTATCGGCATGAGTGCGCCCGTACTCCCAGCAAGCGGTCTATTGCCCAGGAAGTGGACATGGACCCCCAGGCCTCGGGTGGCCAATACTTCCCCACAGAGCTGCGGGAAAAGCTCATGGCCATGATGGTGCTGGAGCCCTTTGTCGTGGGCGATATGGATGCTGACTCCTTCGAGGACCCCAAGTGGCACCCGAGCAGCCGAGGCCGCCTGAAGCTCTGGTTCCACCCAGGCGACGATGGCAAGCCCCCGCCCAGCAAGTACGTGATTGGCCATGACATTGCCACAGGTAAGGGCGGCAGTCAGAGTAGCCAGAGCTGCGCCTCTGTCTGGGATGCTGTCACTGGTGAGAAGGTGGCCGAATTCCTAGATAACAAGATCACCCCCACCACGTTCGCCCGCTACGCCGCTCAACTGGGGAAGTGGTTCTATAACGCCAAGCTGATCTGGGGTTCGCTGGGTCCCGGCTCCGACTTCGGCAAGACCTTGGTAGAAGACTGCCAGTATGGCAACGTATACTTCCGGCTAGAGGAAGGCAAGGTCAATAAGAAGCGGACTAAGAAGTACGGCTACCCCGAGTCGGGCGAATACCGTGAGACCCTGTTCTCCACCTACTTCGATGCCCTCGACACGCACCGCATTATCAACCGCAGTCGGCAGGCGGTCGAGGAATTAGCCCAGTATATCTTCGGTCCGGATGGCTCAGTGCAGCATTGCGAGGCCATCCAAAGAGAGCAGGACCCTGAAAATGCGGGTAAACTACATGGTGACATAGTCATTGCTGACGCTATGGCCAACATCCTGCTACGGGAATGCAAGCAGACCAAGCCTAAGCCTATCAACCAGAAGCAAGTCAATCTCAGCACGGCCGTGTTCAAGAAGCATAGCGCCGGGTGGCGATATCAGCAGATCATAGCCAAGAAGAAAAAGAAGGCGTATTACTAATGTTCGACCCTAATAGCGCCGAAAGCGTGAAGCGTCTTCGCAAGGCCTGTAAATCCAGCCACAAGGAGCTGGAGGTTTCGCGGGCCAACTACGTCAAATACCTAAAAGAGCTGGCCGGGCCTCACTACTCCGCCTCCGGCGAGGTGACAAAGCGGCCCATCAACCTTATCGAGCTGGCTGCAACCATCTACAAACAAAGCCTGCTGGCCAACGCACCCCAGGTGAACGTGACGGCACGGGACCCGGAGTTCACGGCCGATGCTTATGCCTTCGAGCGGGCCGTGAATAAGGTGCTGGATGAGCAGAACATTGAGGACGAGCTGGATTTGGTGGTCACTACCGCCATGTTCAGCCCTGTAGGCATCCTCAAACTCAGCCTGGACGCCACCCAGAAGGGGGAAGTGGACGGGGTAGAGGTGATTACTGGCCCTCCGGTAGTGCAGGGCGTCACCTTTGACGACTGGGTAATGGATATTACCGCCAAATCCCCACGTCAAGTCAATTTCATGGGGAACCGGTACACCCTCACGGTGGAAGATGCCATTGGCATGGGGTTTGAGCCGGGGGCAGTGGCCCGATTATGGCGCAGTTATGAGGATTCCACTCGCAGTGACGACGATCCTCAGCGTCTGAGTCGGCGCGGCAGAGAGCTTTCCGAGGATAATTACCAAGATTTGATCGAGGTGTGGGATATTTGGCTCCCGCGCGAGAAACTGATCGTCACGCTGGGGGGTGGGCCGGATAGCGGCTTCGAAGATATGCCCCCGCTGCGCGTCATGCCCTGGGAGGGTCCAGAAGGAGGGCCATTCCACCTGCTTTGGTTCGAGATGATCCCCGGCAACGCCATCCCGAACACGCCAGTAGGCCTATGGATCGACCTCCACGAGCTGGTCAACACCCTTTGGAATAAGCTTTCCGACCAAGCTGAGCGTCAGAAGAGTATTGTTGGCGTGGAAAGCAGCAACCCACAGGACGGAGACACCCTCCGGCTTGCTGGGGATGGGGATGTGGTCACCTTGAACACCTTGGGTGGCATGGCCAAGATCGACTTGGGCGCCCCCAACCAGCAGAACACTATCTTTGCGGATATGGCCCGCCTGCGATTCAACGAACAGGCCGGCAATATCTACGCTATGGGCGGGATTGCTGCCCAGACCGGCACTCTCGGCCAGGACAAACTACTCTCCGACGCAGCGAGCCAGCGCCTGCGCAGGATGCAGGCTCGTGTCTATGAATTTATGCGAAAGGTGATGCGAGACTATGCCGAATACATCGCAACCGACCCCCTCATGGAGGTGCCAATCGTCAAGGAGGTGCCAGAAACGGACATCGCCATCCCCTCCACATGGTCGCAGGACCAAATGCGCGGGGAAATGTCAATGTACAACCTCGATATCCAGCCCCATTCCATGCAGCAAAAGAGCCCTGAAGAGCGGCTCGCACGAGTGCAAGACGTGTGGCGGCAGGATATCCCGCTCATGCTCCCCATGATGCAGGCGATGGGCCAGATGCCCAATCCTGAGGCCTATCTCAAGATGATTGCTGACTTGACTGGGCAGCCAGAGATCAATACACTGGTAACCTATACCCAGGGTGAACTCGCTCCCGATAAGGATAAGCCTTCCGGGCCTACGAACACCACCCGCACCTATGAGCGCACCTCCGGCTCCGGCCCGCAAGGCGGGGAGGAGGACTTGGCCATGCAGATGGCAGCGGCAGGGCGGGATAATAACAACCAAACCGGCATGATTCGAGGTGGTTAATGGCTTCAGCTAGCAAGATGACTTTAGAAGAGCGGCTGCATATCGAGGGCATTACCGGCGAGGAGTTCAACAAGGTCTTCTCAAAGGATCGTGGCTGGAAAGTGTTCGTCGAGCCTGCTGAAGTATGTGCCCAGCAGCCCACTGCCAGCGCTATTTGGGTGCAGGTGGCAGTTCCGACCTACTGGGGGTGGGACTATAAAGAAGACGTGACCGACGAATTCGCCCGCACTAGGGCACGGAATGCCGTCCTGGACGTATTTGACGAAATGGCTCTGGTAGTCGATAGCATCCGGGAGGAGCTGGCTAATGAGTCGCAAGTTTAGATACAACCCCCAAACCGATAAGGTGGAAGAGGTTACGGCGCGCCCCCAGGTGCCGGCCTGGAAGCAGCTGCACTGCGAGGCGATGGCTTTTGACGGCAGTATTGAGGACGCTAAGCGTATTGACGCCCAACTGGGAGCCCCCTCCGTAGATTATGATGCGCGCGGCTGCCCGGTCTTTAATGACCGCAGCACGTATGATAAGTACCTGAAGGCGCATGGCATGGTCAATAAGACCAGCGGCAAGCACTCGGTATTTGATCCCAGACTCCTGGAGCGCATTATTTCAAGGGTTAGGAGCGATGCACAAGAAGCTTCCGAAGGCGAGGGCTAGCCGAGATGATTGGGGGAAAATGCCGCTTCTCAGGATCGAGGGGCGATTCCGGCCCTTCCGCCTCAGCCCGCGCAAGGCAAAGGCTATCCTGGAAGTGCTGGAGGATATTAAGAAATTTGTTGAGGATACTCAGGATTTGGACCCGGTATATGGTAAAAAGGCAGAGCGGCGACCCCTAAGTCCCGAAGAATTGGCTATCATAGCCAAATACGTGAAGGAACCCTGGCCAGAGCCGTTGACTGCCGAGCCAAAATAGTGTAGTATTACCTTAAGTCCCAAAGGGAAATCATGGCACTTCAAGCAGAAGACACCCAGCTGGAAGACGAAGAGCTGGAAACAACCGAACAAACAGTAGCCGAAGTTGAGGTGACTCCTTCGGCTGCGCAGGATGTCGCTGAGGTCACAGAAGCCAGCGATGACGTGGTGGAGACTGGCGCGGGGCCAGTCTTTAGCGCTCAGACCCTCGAACTTGCAGCCCGGACGGGTCTCGACCCGGACGACTACAGGGATGAGGCGGCCTTTTACCGGGCCGTAGCTCGACAGGATCGCGCACTAGCCGAGCATCAGCGCCAATTTGGTGGTCAGCGCCAGCAGCCGACGCAATCTCCGGTCGCACCGACGCAGGCAACCACCTCGCAGCAGGTTCAGGCTCTCAAAAGGCTTGAGCTGGAGAAGTATTTCAAGAGCACTCCGGACGGGGAGATTGATCCCCAGATCGTGGCGGCCTACAAAGACCTCCATGATGCCACCTTCGGACACCTTGACACTCTTAGCCAGCAAGTAGCCAAGTATGAGGTCCTGAACAAGAAGTTTGAGGAACTGGAAGCTCGCCACCAGTTCGAAGAGCAGCGGCGATTCGTCGCCGAGTGGGACAGCTTCTTCGCCGAAGCCGGTAAGGGCTACGAAGAGAAGCTGGGCAAAGGCTCGCAGAACGAGATCAGTCAGCTCAACCTGATGACTCGGGATGCCGTAGTCGGAACCGCCCTTGCTCTACGACAGATGGACGAGGACCGGGGCCTTAAGCCTCTCAGTAACAAGCAGTACGGGCAGCGTGCCCTGCTGAGTGTTTTAGGTACAGAAACCAACGCCATCGCTCGCAAGGAAATTCTCGCCAAAGCCAAGGCGCGCACAGGCGCGGCCCTGGCCAACTCCCCTATCAAGAAGGGGCCTGAGAAGTCCAAAGAGGACAAGGCCTATCAGGTCTTCAAGGAAAAAGCCAAGAAGATCGGCTTGATTAGTAGAGGTGACGAGGACTAATTGCTGCGGGGTCCAGGAGATAATCAATGGCATCCCTCACCGCAACCGGAATTCAAGACCTCATGAATTCCACCCTGGCCGAACTCGGCCGGGATCGCATCCAGATGGTTGCGCAGAACTACGTCGATTATCCTGCCTTCTCGCTTTTTCATAAGAAAGAGCGCATGTTGGAGGATGACGGCGTTCAGATTTGGCGCAACGTCCAGATTAAGAAGTCCCCCGCTGCTCGCTTCGTCGCTATCGGCGAAACGGACACGGTGAACATCGAGAACGTCACCACGACCGCGAAGATTGACTGGAAATACTGCGACACCCACTGGGGCTTTTTCACGCAAGAGATCAAGCTCAACAGCGGCAAGTCGAAGATTTTCAATCTCATCAACTCCAGGAAGAATAACGCAATCCTGGACCTTGTCGAGATTATCAATGCGGCCATGTGGACACTGCCCGCTGCCAGCGACGTTAAGTCGCCCAACGGCATTCCCTACTACATCGTCAAGAACTCGGGTACGCCCGGATTCAACGGCGGTCACCCCTCCGGCTACTCGGCCGTAGCTAACATTTCGCGTACCACGTATGCGAACTGGAAGAACTACACCGGGCAGTACACGGCGGTCACGAAGGCAGACCTCATCACCAAGATGCGCACGGCCATCCGCGCCTGCCGCTTCTCGGACGTTGAGGGCCTGACTCTGAGCGACTACCGCAAGGGCCGGGACCGCTACGTGATCTTCGTCAACGAAGCCACGGCCGCAAGCCTGGAGAACGTCGGCGAAGCCCAGAACGAGAACCTCGGCCGCGATCTGGCCTCGATGGAAGTGCCCACCGGACAGCGGGATATCTACCGCTTCGACGGTGCCCTCACCTTCCGCCGGAAGCCAATCGTGTTCGAGCCTTATCTCGACAATGACACGTCGAATCCGGTGTACGGGCTCGACCTCTCGTCTTGGTGCAACTATATCCATCGGGATTTGAATATGCACCAGAGCGAGGTGAAAGAGGCGTCTGACCAGCACAACGCATTCGTTGTGTGGATCGACCACTGGTTTAACCTCCTGTGCGTTGACCCGCGGCGCAACTTCGTCCTCTACGTCTAAGCCATAGGAGAACTGAATAATGGCACTTGTGCAACGATTTGGCGGCGACGCTAGCGGAAACGAACCGTCCCCTGCCATCTGGAATCGCGTGTCGTGGAGCGATATCTTCCACGGCAAGGTGAAGTATCTCTACGATGACTTCACCACCCTGGCCATCCCCCTGGCAGTGGCTTCCAACGCCGCTGTGTATACCAGCGCCGTCGGCTGGTATTCGTACCAGGACACGGGCGACACAATCGCCCAGCTGGCCACGGATGAGAATGGTGTGTTGGCAATGTCTATTGCCGCCACCGATAACAACGAGAGCTGGCTCTCCGCCGGCTCGGCCGCTTCGGTCATGTTCTGCCCGAAGACCAAGGCCAACGGCGGGCAGTCGCTCTTCTTCGAAGCGCGGGTGCAGGCCAGCACCGTAGTCGGCAACATGTTCGTCGGCTTGGCCGAGGAAGCCACGGGCGCAGCCAATGCCCAGGCAGACTCGGGCGGCACGATGGTGGACAAGGACTTCATCGGCTTCCACGTCGATGAGGACGCTCCCACCAATATCGTGTTCAAGTACAACAAGGCAAGCTCTGGCGCCTCCAACGGCACCACAGTGGTCACGGCGGGTACGCTCGCTGCTGACACCTGGTTCAAGCTGGGCTTTGTTGTGGACATGGTCGAAGGCGATGCTCGCAAGCGCGTCAAGGCTTATGTTGATGGCGTTGACGTTGGGACGTATGTCACCAACTCGTCCTACGAAAACACGACCCTCTTCCCCACGGGCGAAGAGATGCACGTGCTGTTCGGGGGCAAGAACAACAACGCTGCCAAGGTTCTGCGCATCGACTGGGTGCGCGTAGCCCAACTGAAGTCAGGTAACTAAACATCATGGCCACTATGAATCCCAGTGACGCTTCTCTAATTCGACAGGCCTGTCGTGTACAGGACGGGGACCCGGTCCCTGCTTCTGTGGAGGGCGCCTACTGGGATTACAAGTGGGCCAGAGATGCCATCGACTCATCTGCCCTCAGGCTTGAGGAGATCGTGGCGATCATTTCATTGTCAGGGTACTGCAAGGGGAAGGGATTCCGCCAGGACCCGGCCGAAGTGACGCCGCTTGATCTAATCAAGTCTGGGGCAGTAGCCGAGGGCGACCCCATTCTAGTCACCTGGAAGCTGGGGAAGCCAGTAGTTGCCACGTACCGAGGCTATGCCAAGGTGCGACAGAAGGCCCTGATTCAGCTTGACGGCGAGATGGAAGCGCGTGAGTTCGATTTGAACCGCATTGTAGGATTGCCACAGCCAGTGGAGGCCTAACTCTCGTGGCTACTCTTAAGGTATGGAAGGCCTTCGAGATGGACCTCGCTACGGACGTAATCCGCGGCGGGAGTCGATCTGCCCCCAAAGAGATTGAAGTCACCGGGCTGAAGTTCGATAAGGAATTCACGCTCGCCACCTCTACTACCCTGGACCTTTGGACCTCGGCAGATGCGGTGACCAACTTCGATTATCTTTGGCTGGAGTCCGACCAGGACATCTATGTGGAGTGGACCTGCGACCGCGGGGCTGAAGTAGGCCTCGTGGTCTTTGGCGATATCATCGAGGCCAACCACCCGTGGGACCGCTTCTACGACGACGCCCTCGCCCTCTACACCGCCAACTTTGCCACTGGCACGGCTGACGTGATCGACCGTATTAGGCTTCGCAACGTGAGTGGAACTACTGCGAATATCCGCGCCGTCCTCATAACCTAGGAGAGTGGAGATGCCTGAAAGCACGCTCTCAATAGGCCGTAGCGAATTGATGAGGTATATCGGCAGAGAGCTAGGGTATTCCCGAGATACGGCAGACTGGGATGACCGACAAAGAACAGATGCCGAAGACATATTGGCCAGTGCTCTCCGCCAATTCTACACTCCTCCAATCCTGCCCAACGAGGCTACTTCCCATCGTTGGTCCTTCCTCCGGCCGGTCTTCTCCCTGGCGACGAAGACTGGCGTGGGGGACTATGATCTTCCTGATGATTTTGGTGGTATTGACGGTCAGCTTTATTACACAAGTGACACTGTGGGCAATGGACCTATGGTCCGAGTTGGAGAGCAGTGGATTCTTAGGTGCCGTCAAGGTAATAGCGGCATTACAGGATACCCCACTTACTACGCAGTGGCAGCTGGCGTCTCTGACGGGGATGAGCCCCAGCGCTTTACTCTTATGCTGGAGCCTACTCCTGACGCTCATTATGACCTGAAGGGCCAGTACCGGGTCAATCCCTTCGCCTTGAGTGAGAACAAGAGCTATCCCCTGGGCGGCCAGCCGCACGCTGAAACATTGATTTCCTCGGTGATTTGTGCGGCGCACAAGTTCATGCGAGACGAATACCAGGGTGGGGCGTGGGCCGACTTCATCGAGAAGTTGCGGTCCAGCGTTACGCACGACCGGCAGGAGATGACCGCTCGGAATCTGGGGTATGCGTATGACACCCGCACCCAAGACCGAGACTCCCTGCGTCAGAATCGTACATTGTCAGTTACATTCGAAGGCTCTGTTCTGGATTAGAATAAAACTATGGCCGACAGATTCAGAAATCAAGACGGGCAGCAGGTTATAGCTGAAAACGAGCTTGGCCACGTGCTGCTGGCCTTTGGCGATGTCCCCCCAACGGATGGGGTTCCTGGATACGCCACGGGCTGTTTATTCATACACACCGACGGCAGTGCCGGCACAGCTCTCTACGCCAATGAGGGAACTGTCACTTCCGCAGATTTTGACGCTGTCAGCGTCGCATAACAGGAGCTTAAACAGTGTCTAGGCCCGTCACCCCTCATGCCGTGTCGCCCCTTGGCGGCGTTACAGTCGCGTTCGACGAACAGGGCGCTGCCACGATTCAGCTGGGGACTACGGTTCCTTCTGATGCGGCCGGCGGCTACGCGAAGGGCTGCTTGTTCATCCATACGGATGGCAGCGGTGCCAACGACGTTCTGTACTACAACGTCGGAAGTTCGTCTAGCGCGAACTTTGACGCCCTCTCGACGAGCGGCGGCCTGGATATGACGAACTTGGCGGCCTCGGCTGCTGAGATCAACTCAACGTGCGACCGCACTGGGCGAGTCATTGCTGCCTCCGCTGGCGCCACGGCCCTGGCTCTTACGCAGGCCACGCATGCTGACCGCATTGTGGTCGTGCCCGTCATTACCAGCGCGGGCTTGACGATCACCCTACCGGCTGCAACCGGCACCGGTGATAAGTACACGGTCTTTAATAACGGCGTCCAGACCGTTTCCCTTACAATCACGGCTCTGGCGGGCGACTTGCTTTATGGCAAGGCCATTGGGTTCTCGCAGACCGTGGCGGCCTCTGGTGACGTGTTTGTGCCGGACGGCTCGGACGACGTGAAATGGACCTACAACGTCACAACCACGGGCGGCGACGGTGGAGATATTGCCACCTTCATCGACATTGCCACCGACGCTTGGCTTGTTGATATCGTGTATCACGGGTCCGGCACGATGGACCAAGGCTTCGCTTAATGGAAGAAATCAAAACACTGTCCGACATGCTGGCGGTGGATATTGGTTTCCCTTGCGGGCCGGGTATCATGCCGCTTGCCACAACCGTCTCTCTGCTGAAGACGCAGGAGGCCTGCTTGCGGCGTGGCGTGCCTCTTGGCATGCAGTTTGTTAAGGGCTGTTCCCTGGTCACCACGGCCAGGGACATGGTGGTTGATCGGTTCCTGCGAGGGCCGTCGAAGTATCTATTCTGGATCGACGCCGATATGTCATGGGAGCCTCAGGACTTCATTAAGCTCCTGGCGCTTGCCACTCGTAAGGACGTGCTCTGCGGGACCTACCCCACCAAGAACGAGCAGCGGACCATCACGGTCCAGCAAGACGAAGACCATCTTGAGATGGATCAATACGGCCTACTTCGCATCGGGGGTACGGGCCTGGGGTTCTGCGTGATGCGGCGCTCAATCGTCGAGGAAATAGCATCCCAGTCGCCCCGCGTGTATAGCACGCTACTGGAGCGTGAGATCGCCGCTGTGTTTCGGTTGGACGTGGTGACGGACGACAAAGGGGTGCGACAGAGCCGCGGCGAGGACGCCGCTTTCTTCGCGGACCTGCGGTATCTGGGATATACGATTTGGCTCGATCCCACCATCCAATTGGGACATATTGGCGACTGCGAATACAGACGCGACCCGGCTGAAGCCTTGCGCCTTCGGAGCGCATTTCAAGAATTACAGGTGGCATAATGGCTCTCTGCGTACCCTTCAAGCACGTCTTATCGACGAACTCCACCTCAACGGGCTTCACGGCCCAGAACGCCACGACCACGAAGCCGGCCACCGATGCGGTGATCGACCTGACGGATCGTGATAATGGGTGGGGGCTGCATAGCGCTGACGTGCCTCCCTACGTGCAGCTGATCCCCTTTGGAACGAACGGCGATAACGACACGTTTGACATGCGGGTGTATGGATGGAGCCGTACTGAGGCGGCGACGCCGGTTTGGATTCCCACGCTCCTGGCAGACGTGAGCTTGATCCTAAGTGCCATCACGGCCACTCCTATTGCTGCCGACACCTTCCTGATCGACTCCGTCACGCTGAACGACGGCTTCGCCTCAGCGCCGCAGTGGCTCCACATCCAGAACCACTCAGAGGATTTG
>Ga0137319_1000415_pt1 | contig 12218 bp, 12 predicted proteins | sample EasRivERMZT333_2_FD_104752 | JGI IMG/M metagenome (GOLD analysis project Ga0137319, IMG submission 104752) | Soil microbial communities from meander-bound floodplain in the East River, Colorado, USA - East River MetaG ERMZT333_2 | ecosystem: Environmental > Terrestrial > Soil > Floodplain ... | reverse complement strand
GTTCTCCTTCGAGTTCCGCGACCCGGAACGCTCGCCCGATCCCTTGCTGGTCCTGGAGGACGTCGTCGCCGGGTACGGCGACAAAGTCGTGTTGCAGGACCTGAAACTTTCAATTCGATCCGGCGAGCGCATCGGCCTGCTCGGCGTGAACGGCGCCGGCAAGTCCACGCTGGTGAAGACCATCGCGGGCACGCTTGCGCCTCTTGCAGGCAATATTGTTTTCGGCAAGGGCCTGGAGGTCGGGTACTTCGCCCAGCACCAGGTAGAGATGCTGCGCGACGACGAGTCGCCGCTCTGGCATCTAAAACGAATTTCAGAAAACAACTTTCGTGAACAGCAGCTGCGCGACTATCTGGGCAGCTTCAATTTTCCGGGCGACATGGCGACCGACCCGGTGGGGAATTTTTCAGGCGGCGAGAAGGCCAGGCTGTCGCTCGCGCTCATCGTCTGGCAGAAGCCGAACCTGCTGCTGCTCGACGAGCCGACCAACCACCTGGACCTCGACACCCGCGAAGCGCTCGCGGTCGCCTTGGCGCAGTTCGAGGGCACGCTGGTGCTCGTGTCGCACGACCGGCACCTGCTGCGCGCCACGACCGAGAAGCTCCTGATCGTCGCGAACGGCGCGCTGCGCGAGTTCGACGGCGACCTCGATGACTACCGCGACTGGCTCCTGAAGAAGGAACCGGCGCCAAAGCCGGAGAAAAAGGTCGTTGTTAAGCCAAAAGCTGCCAGCCGCAAGCCAAACCAGGCCCGAGTCAAGCGCCTGGAAGAGCTGATGACCCGCCTCAACGCCCGCAAGGCCGAGATCGAGGCGCGCCTCGGCGACCCGGCGGTCTACCAGGACCCGGCGGCGCTGAAGGATCTGCTGCTCGACCAGGCGTACGTGGCGAAAGAGCTCGAGCAGGTCGAGACCGAGTGGCTGGAACGAAGCGCCGGCGAGTGAGCCGCTTCTACGCCGACCTGCCGGTGATCACCGAGTTCAGCGCCGTGGCGCAGGCCGAGCGCTTCGCGCCGTTGCCGGGGGACTGGCACGTGGCGGCCTGCGACGTGCGCAATTCGACCGCGGCGGTGCAGGCCGGCAATTACAAGCAGGTCAATACCGTCGCCGCGTCCGCGGTCACCGCGGTGCTCAACGTAGCGGGGGATATCGACATCCCGTTCGTCTTCGAGGGCGACGGCAGCTCGTTCTGCGTGCCGCTGGCGCTGCTCGAGGACGTGCGCGCGGCGCTCGCGAAGACGCGCGACATGGCGCAGGCCTCGTTCGGCCTGGAGTTGCGCGTCGCGACGCTGCCCGTGACGAGCGTGCGCGCGGCGGGCTTCGATATTCTGGTCGCCCGCTACCAGGTGTCGGAGAACTACGTCCAGGCGGTGTTCGCCGGCGGCGGCATGGCGTGGGCCGACCGCTACATGAAGGATCCGGCGACCGCCGGCCTGTGCGCGGTCGGCGCCGGGGTCGCGCCGCGCGGCAGCCACGAAGGCCTGGAATGCCGCTGGCGGGATATCCCCAGCCGGCACGGCGAGACGGTGAGCCTCATCGTGCGCGCCGCTGGAGGTACTCGGGTGTACCGCGACCTGATCGCAAAGGTGGCGGAGATCTACGGCAGCGACGATCAATGCCACCCGGTGACGCTGCCCGCGCTGTCGATGACGCTCGGCGGCCGGCGCCTCGACAACGAGGTCGGCGTGCGCGCAGCCGACCGCGATGCGTGGGGCAAGTGGCGCTACCGCATGTGGATCCGCCTGGTGGTGGTACTCGGCTGGTTCCTGATGAAGTTCGGCGTGCGCACCGAGGAGACCGACTGGACGCGCTACAAGCCGACCCTGATCCGCAACAGCGACGTACGCAAGTTCAACGACGTCTACCGGCAGATCCTCGCCGGCACGAAGGTGCAGCGCGAGGCGCTCACCGCGTGGCTGGACGAGCGCTATGCGCGGCGCGAGCTTGCGTATGGGCTGCACGTCACCGACCGCGCGCACATGACCTGCCTGGTGTTCAACTATTCGGGCAGGCACCTGCATTTCATCGACGGCGCCGACGGCGGCTTCTTCGCCGCGGCGACCGCGTTCAAGGAGCGCGCCGCTAGGCTCGCCCGGGAATCTTGACGCGCAGGCGGCAGAGCCTGCTGCCGGCGGTGATGAACAAGCTGCGCCGGTCCTTCTCCCCCCAGGTGAAGTTGGCCGCGCCGCCCGGCACGTCGATCAGGCCGCGCGCGTTCCCTTCGCCGTCGAGCACGTGGATGCCGCCGGGCCCGCAGCAATACAAGCTGCCCGCGCTGTCGAGCTTCATGCCGTCGGGCGCGCCGGGGCCTTCGCCCGAGAGCGTCGCCCACACCTTGCCCTTGCCGAGGGTGCCGTCGGGCTGCACGTCGAACACGCGGATGTGCATGCGCTCGGTATCGTTGACGAACAGCCGCTTCTCGTCGGGTGAGAAGCACAGGCCGTTCGGCTGGCCGAAGTCGTCGGCGAGCAGGCGCAGGGCGCGCCCATCGGGCTCTGCGCGGTACACGCCGCGAAAGCCAAGCTGAGGGTCACGCTTGACGCCGTAGTAGTCGAGCCGGCCGTAGGTCGGGTCGGTGAAGTAGATGCCGCCGTCGCTTTTCACCACCACGTCGTTCGGGCTGTTCAGCTCCTTGCCCTGGTAGGTGGAGGCGAGCACGGTGATCTTGCCGTCGGCCTCGGTGCGCGTCAGCCGGCTGGTCGCGTGCTCGCAGGCGAGCAGCCGGCCCTGGCGATCCCAGGCGAGGCCGTTTGCCTTGTTGCTCGGCGCGCGGAACACGGCCTTGCCGCTGGCGGCGCTCCACTGCGCGATCAGGTTGCCCGGGATGTCGCTGAACAGCAGCCGCTCGGCGCGCGGGTCCCACAGCGGACCCTCGGTGAAGAGGTAGCCGTCGGCCAGGACTTCCAGCTCCTTGGCGGCGAAGTTCACAGCTTTCCCGCCTTCTTCAGCGACGCGACGGTAGCGGCGCCGACGTACCAGTCCTCGGCCTTGACGTCCTCGAACACGACCCAGACTGCCTCCTTCGGCAGCTTGGCGAGCTCGGCGATCGCCTCGGTTACGCGGCGCGACATCTCGTCCTTGCGCTGCTGCGGATGACCTTCGAGGATGCGGATGGTGACGAATGGCATGGTCTTCTCCCGGTGATCAAAGCGTTAGCAGCCGCTCGCGCAGCGCCGCGTCCTCGCGCAGCGCCGCGGCCGGCCCTTGATGGACGACCGCGCCCTTTTCCAGCACGTAGACCCGGTCGGCAAGCGAAAGCGAAAATTCCACGCCCTGCTCGGCGAGGAGGATGGTCAGCCCTTGCTGCTTGAGGCGGCGCACCTGTTCGAGCAGGCTCTCGACCACCAGCGGCGCGAGGCCCTCGGAGGGCTCGTCGAGCAGCAGCAGCTCGGGGTTGCCCATGAGGGTGCGCGCGATGGTCAGCATCTGCTGCTCGCCGCCCGACAGCAGGCCGGCGCGCCGGTCGCGCAGCTCGACCAGCCTGGGGAAGAGGGTGCACACCCCGTCCACCGTCCAGCGCCCCGGGCGGCGGCCGGCGGCGCGGCGCGCGACGTCGAGGTTCTCGAGCACGGTGAGCTCGCCGAACACGCGCCGGTCCTCGGGCACGAAGCCGATGCCCGCGCGCGCCACGCGGTCCGGGCGCCAGCCGGCGATCGGCACGCCTTTCCACAGCACGCGTCCGCTCGCCGGCGGCGTGAGCCCCATGATCGAGCGCAGCGTGGTGCTCTTGCCGACGCCGTTGCGCCCGAGCAGGCACACGCACTGTCCGGCCTCGACCTCGAGCGAGACGCCGAACAGCGCCTGTGACTGGCCGTAGTACGTCTGGATGTTCTCGACCCTCAGGCTCATCGGCGCTGGCCCAGGTAGACCCGCCTGACTTCTTCATGTGACCTGATTTCCTCGGGCGTGCCCGCGGCGATCAGCCGGCCCTGGTGCAGCACGGCGATGCGGTGCGCGGTGGAGAACACCACCTCCATGTCGTGCTCCGTGAAGAGCAGCGTCAGCCCGCGCTCGGTCGCGATGCGCCGCAGCAGCGCCATCGAGTCGCGCGTCTCGGCCGCCGACATGCCGGCGGTCGGCTCGTCGAGCAGCAGCAGCTCCGGGCGGCCCGCGAGGGCGATGCCGAGCTCGAGCTGCTTCTGGTTGCCGTGAGAAAGGGCGCCGCCGGCGAGCGAAGCCTTGTCCAGCAGGTGGACGTCGCCCAGCAGGGCCTGCGCCTCGTCGCGGAACAGGTCTTCGGCGCGCGACCACAGGTCGCGGCCGCGGCCGCGGTGGGCGATGATCGCCGCCTGCACGTTCTCGAAAACGCTCAGCTTCGGGAAGATGTTGGTGCGCTGGAAAGATCGGCCGACGCCGAGTGCGCACAGGCGGTGCGGCGCGAGCCCGGTGACTTCGCGGCCGCCAAGGCGGACGCTGCCGGCGTCCGGCCGCAGGTGGCCGGTGAGGAGATTGAACAGCGTGGACTTGCCGGCGCCGTTCGGCCCGATGATCGCGACGATCTCGCGTTGCGCGACGTCGAGGCTGACGCCGTCGATCGCGGTCACGCCGCCGAAGGTGCGGCGCAGGTCGCGCGCCTCAAGCACGGCGCTTGCCCCGCAATCCCATGATCCCGCCCGGGAAGACGAACAACAGCAGCAGCAGGACCGAGCCCAGCACCAAGGGCCAATACTGGGTCACGGCGTTGATCTGGTGGCTGAGGAGCGCGAGCGCGGCGGCGCCGACCGCCGGACCCCAGAAGCTGCCCATGCCGCCGAGGATCACCATGATCAGCACTTCCGCCGATTTCGCCCAGTGCGCGAAGTCCGGAAACACGCCGCGGTTGAAGAGGCCGAACAGGGCGCCGGCGAAACCCGCGAACGCTCCGGCGAGGGCGAATGCTGCCATCTGGTAGAGGCGCACGTTGAGGCCGACGAACTCCGCGCGCTCGGGGTTCTCGCGGATCGCGGTGAGCATCCGGCCGAAGGGCGAGCGCGCGATGCGGCGCAGCGCGAGGAAACAGATCCCGGCCAGCACCATCACCACCAGGAAATAGTGGTCGGCGGTGCGCAGGCCGCCCAGCAGCGGCAGCGCGGCCATCCAGCCGAGGTCGGGGTAGGGCACGTTGTTGAAGCCCTGCTCGCCGCCGGTGACGGCATTCCACTTGAAGCACACTGCCCACACGATCTGCGCGAAGGCGAGCGTCAGCATCGCGAAGTAGATCTTCGTCGAGCGCACGCAGAAGAACCCGAACAGCAGCGCGAAGGCCGCGGCGGCCGCGCCGGCCGTGAGGAACGCGAGCGGAAACGGCACGCCGTGGGTTTTCATCAGGATGGCGCAGGTGTACGCGCCGATGCCGAAATACGCCGCGTGGCCGAAAGACACCAGGCCGGCGTAGCCGAGCAGCAGGTTCAGGCTGAGCGCGAACAGCGCCAGGATCACGATCTCGGTGGCGAGGAAGGTGTAGAACCGCGAGCCGAGGAACGGCACGCACAGCAGGGCGAGCCAGACGACCGCCGCCCAGTTTATTTTTTTCATTTGAAAGATCGCCCGAGCAGCCCGGCGGGCCGCACGATGAGCACGGCCGCCATCAGCGCGAATACCGCGAAGATCGAGAACCCGGGCAGGATCAGGATGCCGAAGGCGAGCACCTGGCCGAAGATCAGCGCGCCGAGGAACGTGCCCCAGAACGAGCCCAGGCCGCCGATCACCACCACGATGAACGCCTCGACGATGATGTCGACGTCCATGCCGGGCACGATGCTGCGCACCGGCGTCACCAGCGCGCCGCCCAGGCCGGCGAGGAACGCCCCCGCCATGAACATCAGCGTGTAGAGCCGGCCGACGTTGGCGCCGAGCGCCGCGAGCATCTCGCGGTCGTAGGCGGCGGCGCGGATCATGCGCCCGGTGCCGGTGCGGCTGAGGAGCAGCCAGCACGCTGCGGCGAGCAGCGGGCCGAGCACGATGATGAAGAAGTTGTAGTGCGGCACCACCGCGCCGGCGATCTCGAAGCTGCCGGTGAGGCCCGCCGGCCGCGGCATCGCCTTCTGCTGCGTGCCCCACAGCAGCTTGGCGGCGTCGCCGAGGATCAGCACCAGCGCGTAGGTGAGCAGGAGCTGGTACAGGTCCTCCTTGCCGTAGAGGTGGCGCAGCAGCAGGCGCTCGATCACGCCGCCGAGCAGCGCCACGCCGGCCGCCGCGCCGAGCACCGCCAGCCAGAAGCTGCCGGTCGCAACGCCGATCCACTGCGTCACCTGCCAGGAGAGGTACGCGCCCAGCATGTAGAACGAGCCGTGCGCGAAGTTGAGCACCCGCAGAACGCCGAACACCAGCGACAGGCCGGAGGCGACGATGAACAGGAACATCGCCGCGGTCAGACCGCTCAGCGCCTGGCCGACGAGGAAGGACGGCTCGAGCACGGCGCTAGGCGCCGACCAGGCCGAGCTGCGGCGAGATGAGGGCGGCTTTCTCTTCGAGCTGCCGGCGCCACTGGGGCACCAGGCTGCGCTTGAAGCGGATCTTGGGCATGGCGATGCTGACCGCGGCGGCGATCGCGCCGCCGTTTGGCTCGCGTACCGGCACGCTCACGCAGCACAGGTTCTCGGCATATTCCTCGACGTCGACCGCGCAGCCTTCCGCGCGCACCGCCGCGATCTCGCGCTCGAGCTTCGCCCGGTGGGTGATGGTCTGGGACGTAAAGGCGTGCAGCTTGGTGGTCGCGAGGTACCTGCGAAAGGCTTCGGGCTCGAGGCCGGAGAGCAGCACCTTGCCGGTGGCGGTGCAATACGCCGGCTCGCGCTGCGCGCTGCGGATCGAGGCGCTGACCACGTGGTGGCCGTCGGCCTTGCACAGCTGCACGATCTCGCCGTTCGCCAGAATCACCAGGTACACGGTCTCGCCGACCACGTCGCGCAGCGCTTCCAGGTGCGGGCGCGCCAGCGCCGCCAGGTCGCTGCCCTTGAGGTAGGCGCTGGCGAGCTGGTAGACGCGCGGCCCGAGGACGTAGCTGCGGTGCCCGGCCTGCTGCTCTACGTAGCCGCGCGCCACCAGCGTCTGCACCAGGCGAAACGCGGTGCTGACGTTGAAGCCGGTGGCGCGCGCGATGTCCGAGACGCTCACCGGGCCGCGCGCGGCGGCAAGGTGCTCGACGATGTCGAGCACCTTGGAGACGCTCTTGACCGCATCCGGCCGCGCTTTGGTCTTCGGTCGTCCGCCCGGCATCAGTCCATGAACGGCGTCGGGTCGACGTAGGTCGGCGGGCTCATCACCGCGAAGGGATACTTCGGGTCCTTGGTCATCTTGCCCCAGAACTGCGCCCGGTTCGCCTGCTGGTCCTTGCTGCGGATGACCTGCTTGCCGATCGGCGTGTCGACGCTGAGGTTGAGCATCGCCTTAGCAACCTTCTCCGAGTCGGTGCTGCCGGCCTTCTGGATCGCCGCGGTCAGCGTCTGCATTCCCATGTAGCCGGTGATCGGCCATGAAGAGGGGTGCTCCTCCTTCATGTACTTGCGCAGGCGCTGGATGTATTCGCGGTGCGCCGGCGGGCCGGCGTCCCAGTTGAACGCGTCGTACGAGTTGGCGATGACCCCGACCGGGTAGTCGTCACCCGCGGCCTTGGCGGTCTCGATCGCGCCGGCCTCGCCTGCAGCGACGACGTTGTTCTTCACGGACTCGAAGTAGCGCAGCGGCTTCGCCTGCTTGACGAAGGTGACGAAGTGGCCACCCCACAGGCTGGTGAACACCGCGTCGGCCTTCTTGGCCATCTGCGCGTTGATGAACGGCGTGTAATCCGCCTCGCCGAGCTTCGGCCACTGCTGGTCGATGATCTCGATATCGGGCCGGATCTTCTTCAGGTGCGTGACGAAGGCGCGCGTCACGTCCTGGCCGAACGCGTAGTCCTGGCTCATCGTCGCCACGCGTTTCACGTGCGTCCACTTGGCCATGATCTCGGCTGCGGAGCGGCCCTCGATGGTGGTGTTGGAGGCGGTGCGGAAGACGTAGGGATGCAGGTTGGCGGGCGAGACGAGCTGGTCGGTCTTCACCACCGGGACGACGAACACGATCTTGTTCTCCTTTGCCACCGGCGAGACCGCCGGCCCTTCCGCCGAGGTGAGGGTGCCGACCAGGAAGTCGACGTTCTCGCGCAGGATGAGATCCCTCGCGATGCGCACCGCCTCGTCGGCGTTGCCCTTGGTGTCGCGCACCACCAGCTCGAGCTTGCGGCCGAGCACGCCGCCCTTCGCGTTCTGCTCCTCGACGAACATCTGCGCGCCCTTCAGCGAGGGCTCGCCGATCAGCGCGCCCGGCCCGGACAGGATCACCGGGTAGCCGATGCGGATCGCCTTCTGCGCCGCCGCGGGCAGCGCGAGACCGGCGAGCACGAGAGCCGCGACGAGTTGCCGATTCCAATTCATAGTGCCTCCTCTGGGTTAATCCAATTTGATGTTGGCTTCCTTCGCCACGCGGCCCCACTTCGCGATCTCGCTGCGGATGAAAGCGGCGAATTCGGCTGGCGTGGAAGAAACGGTATCGAGTCCGGCGCTTGCGAAGCGCTCCTTGACCTCCGGCTGCGCGAGCGCCTTGTTGAGCGCGTCCGAAAGCTTCGCCACCGCCTCCGGCGGCGTGCCGGCGGGCGCGAGCACGCCCTGGAAACCGCTCGCGTCGACCCCGGCGAGGCCGGCCTGCTCGAAGGTCGGGACGTCGGGGAGCGACCCGAGCCGCGCCTTGCCGGTGACCGCGAGCGCCTTCAGCTTGCCCGCCTTGACGTGGGCCATGGTGACCGAGGGCGCGTCCATCAGGACCTGGACCTGGCCGCCGAGGAGGTCGGTCACCGCCGGGCCGCTGCCCTTGTAGAAGACGATGGGGATGTCGAGCCCGGCGGCACGCTTGAACATCTCGGCGCCGAAGTGCGGACCGGAGCCCGCGCCGGAGATCGCGAAGTTGAGCTTGCCCGGGTTCGCTTTGGCGTAGGCGACGAATTCCTTCAGGTTGTTCGCCGGCACGTTGCCGGCGATGGTGGCGAGCAGCGCGTTGGTCGTGGTGAGGCCGATGGGGACGAAGTCCTTGACCGGGTCGTAGGGCATCTTGGCGTAGACCGAGACGTTGATGGCGACGGTGCCGGTGTTGCCGAGCACGATGGTGTAGCCGTCGCCGGGCTGCTTGGAGGCGTACTCCAGGCCGATCATTCCCGCTGCGCCGCCCTTGTTGTCGATTACCACCGGCTGGCCGAGCACCTCCTGCATCTTCGGCTGCAGGTTGCGGGCGACGAAGTCCAGGTTGCCGCCGGGCGGGAACGGCACGACGAACTTGATCGGCCGGTTCGGGTAGGGCTGTGCCTGCGCCGCGGTGCAGACGCATGCGGCAAAGATCAAGAGCAGTTTTTTCATGGCGCCTCCTAGCCCGGTGCCGCGCCTTGGGTCGCGGTGTACACGGCGTAGAGCGACTGGCTGGCGGCCATGAACAGGCGATTGCGTTTGGGCCCGCCGAAGCAGATGTTGCCGCACACCTCGGGCAGGCGGATGCGGCCGATGAGCTTGCCCTGCGCAGTCCACACCGTCACGCCGCTGTAGCCCAGCGCGCGGCCGGCGTTGCTCGACACCCACACGTTGCCGTGCACGTCGGTGCGCACGCCGTCCGGGCCACACTTGATGCCATCGATCATGAAGTCGGTGAAGACCTTGGCGTTCGAGAGCCGGTTGTCACTCCCGACGTCGAACACGTACATGTCGCGCTTGCCGCCGGGGCCGGTGTCGCCCGGCCCGCGCCCGCTGCTCACGACGTAGAGCTTCTTGTAGTCGGGCGAGAAGCAGAGTCCGTTGGGATCGGGGACGGTGTCTTCGCCCGCGACCTGCGTCACCTTGCCGTCCTTGTCGACGCGGTAGACCGCGGTCGGCAGCTCGCGCTTGTAGGCGCCGAATTCCGGCGGCTGGCCGAGCTTCGGATTCATTCGCCCGCCCGGATTGGCCGGGCCGCCGGGCGCATCCACAGTGCCTTCATATAGTTGTGCGCCGTAGGGCGGGTCGGTGAACCAGTAGCTGCCGTCGGGGTGGGGCACCACGTCGTTCGGCGAGTTGAGGCGCTTGCCGCCCGAGTGCGAGGCGATGACCGTCGCCGAGCCGTCCAGCTCGTAGCGCACCACGCGGCGCGCCAGGTGCTCGCAGGAAAGCTGGCGGCCCTGGAAATCGAAGGTGTTGCCGTTGCTGTTGTTGGACGGCGCGCGGAACACGCTCACGTGGCCGTCGTCCTCGAGCCAGCGGAGCTGCCGGTTGTTCGGGATGTCGCTCCACACGAGGTAGCGGCCCTGCGCGTTCCACGCCGGGCCTTCGCACCACAGCGCGCCGGTCCAGAGGCGCTGGATCGCGGCGTTGGCCTGACGCAGCGCGTTGAACTCCGGCTCGACGCTGAGGACGTCCGGGTCGGTGAAGTAGGTGGTGGGAGCGCCTTGCGGGCCGAAGTCGCGGGGCGGCGTGGTCACCGTGCTCGCCGGGGCCGCGGGCGCGGCCTGCGCCCGGGCGAGGCCCGGGGCCAGCAGCATCGCCGCGCCGAGTGTGCGCACGGCCGCGCGGCGCGAAGGGGATAGGGGTTGCGGGGCGCTGGGGGCTGCTGCTCGGCTCATCGTCGTCTCCTCCCGGAGCAGTTTTTTACGATACGGAAAATATTGTTGTATTGTGGAAAAAGCGTACGGCGCGCAGACGCGCGCTGTCAAGCGGCGCGCGGTATGCTTCGGCGGCAGTGATAGCGGTCGACTGGGGAACGAGCAGCTTCCGCGCCTATCGCCTCGACGCGCAGGGCGCGGTGCTTGAGGCGCGCTCCGCGGACAAGGGCATCATGGCCGTTCCGCCGGGTCCCGAGGTGCTCGAGGAAGTGATCGGTGCCTGGCTCGACGACGCGCCGATCGTCATGAGCGGCATGGTGGGCAGCCGCCAGGGCTGGGTCGAGGTGCCTTACGTCGAATGCCCGGCCGGGCTGGATGATCTTTCCAGGTCCCTGAAGAAGGTGCGCTGGGGCGCTCGTGCGGCGTGGATCGTGCCCGGCGTCTCCTGCCGCAACGCCGTTCCGGATGTGATGCGCGGCGAGGAAGTCCAGGTGCTCGGCGCGGCCCAGGAAGGCCTGATCTGCCTGCCAGGGACGCACAGCAAGTGGGTCGAGGTGCGAGACGGCCGGATCCAACGCTTTTCCACCTCGATGACCGGCGAGGTCTACGCGGTGCTGAAGCAGCACAGCATCCTCGGACGCATGATGGAAGAGAGCGGGCCGCAGCCCGACGCATTCCGCGAAGGCGTGCACCGCTCCGGGGACGAAGGCGGCGTGCTGCACCATCTGTTCGGGGTGCGTACGCGCGGGCTGATGGGAGAGCTCGCGCCGGCGGCTTCGGCTGCCTACCTTTCCGGGCTGCTGATCGGCCACGAGCTGCGCATGTTTTGCCAGGAATCGTTCTTCCTGCTCGGCGAGCCGGCGCTGGTCTCCCTGTATCAGCAGGCGGCCGAGCAACTCGGCATGAAGGGAGGCGCGCTCGATCCGCGAGCCGGGACGCGCGCTCTCTACCGGCTAGGCGTTATGCTTGCGGCCAAGGAGGAGTCATGAAGCGCAGAGAGCTGTTGAAGCGGGGGGCGGCGCTCGCGGTCGCGGCGCCGTACGTCATCACCGCCCGCTCCCAGGAAACCCTGATCGTCAATACGCAGGGCGGCGAATACCAGGAGCTGGTCGAGCGCGTCGTCATCCGCCCGTTCGAGAAAAAGTTCGGCGTCAAGGTGATCCACGACGCGACCGGCACCGCATCGCAGGACTACGCCAAGATCCGCGCTGCCCGCGGCGCCCCCGGATTCGACGTCGCGGGGCTGCTCACGCCGCCCGAGGTGATCCTCGGGGTGAAGGAGGGGTTCCTCGAGAAGCTCACCGAGCGCGAGGTGCCGAACCTGAAATACCTGTGGGACAAGACCTGGCAGGTGATTCCCGGCGGCTCGGGCGCGCCGCACACGCTGCAATACGCGGCGCTCGTCTACCACAAGGAAAAGATCGAGCGGCCGCGCTCGTGGGCCGACTACTGGGAGCCGCAGAAGAGATACGGCGACAAGATCAAGGGCCACGTCATCAACTACAACCCCGCGAACCTGCTCTCGGTCTACGCGCTGATCCACGGCGCGCAGCTCGGCGGCGGCGGGGTCGACAACATGGATCCCGCCTGGGCGCGGCTCAAGGCGCAGAAGCCGTACGTCGGCGTGGTGGTCACCGGCTCGGCCGAGGC
>Ga0137319_1000413_pt1 | contig 12300 bp, 5 predicted proteins | sample EasRivERMZT333_2_FD_104752 | JGI IMG/M metagenome (GOLD analysis project Ga0137319, IMG submission 104752) | Soil microbial communities from meander-bound floodplain in the East River, Colorado, USA - East River MetaG ERMZT333_2 | ecosystem: Environmental > Terrestrial > Soil > Floodplain ... | reverse complement strand
TCTTCGCTCGAAGATATTGCTCCTTCAATGCCATCCAATCCCAAGGACATCCACCTATTTATATTTTCCGAAAAAAGGGCCCAAAAAGGGTCAATGATCCCGCGGAGCGTACCACCTTTTTGGCACCTTTTGGGGAGACTTGGGAGAACCAGTGCGTTCATTGCCCAATTCCTCCTGCCCGTTCTGTCTCACCATTACTGGTGAGACTCCAGCTAAAAATCATTGTCGAAATGATGTAAAATTCACCAGTTCTGGGGATAGACAAAATCTTCAAAAAATGTACGCTCCTTGCCAAGGTTCCAGAGGTTAGAACGCGGAATACGTGTCTGTAAACACAGCCGACGATTCCACGGATTCAGTAAGGAGACACCTGATGTCAAGCTGGATGGATCCAATTAGGGACTGGCCAGGATGCGAGGGCAGAGTCGAATACACAGCGTGGTCGTTAAAAAACCTATGCGCTCTGGTTTTCAATCTTGAGCCTGCACGCAGCGGGATCCCTCCAGGGGCTTGGGCTTTCTTCTGTCAAAGAACTTTCTCTCCTGTATGTAGCCCAGAAATGCCCGCTCCGCGTGAACATCTTGTCGTGTTCGCGTCTGGTACGGGCATTCCCATCTATCGGTACTTCCGATTTTCGGTTTCGAAATAAAGGGTACTTCAACGACAGCAAACTGAATGAGCAGTCGCTTGGATTGGATTCAGGATTGGGATGGGTTGGCGGCCGACGCGAAATACCAACCGAGACAACTGGCCCAGACGTGCCAGATTTCTGAGCGACAGTTGTGTCGCTTCATTCTCGGGAAATTTGGCCGCACAACAGGACGCTGGCTTTTTGAAGTAAGAATGCAAAAGGCCCCGCTGCTTCTTTTAACCAAACAAACGAGCAAAATGACTGCTTTTGAATTGGGCTTCAAACAGCCTTCTCATTTTTGCCGCGAATTCAAGCGAGTGTATGGAATGAGTCCGAGGACATACATCTTATTGTCTAATACTTTGCAGCAGAGTGGTTGGAAAAAATGTTGCTAATGAAGCGGCAAGCAAGCGCGCCGATCAACCCGCCGCAAGGTTCTGAAAAACAGGAGTGACTTGCCTCTTTGGGGAATGCCCCGATAGAAAAATCAGGCCTTTCCCCCGATTGTCCTGAAACGCGGTCCTGGTAACATCGTTGAGGTTCCATCCGAGTTGTCAAGGTGCGAACCGGTTGTCCGTTTTCACGTGAAAGTTGATAGGAATTGCTGCGTCGAAGGGACGTGTCGAATCAACGATGTGTCGATGTATCCGTTCCGAGATGAGCCCGGGCGAAGTGACGCCCTGCTGAGATCGGACCTTAGATCGGTCTGATCATGGCTAACCCATGACTACTCACCCCCCCGAATAGTGACTACTTCGAAAGAGCCATTGCTTCCTTGTCCGTCGGAGACTCGGTTCGTGCGCACTCTGAATTAGACAAGATCAGTGGACCCTTTCAGTCACACGCCGACGTCCTGGATTTACGTTGGAACGCCCATGTAATGGCCAATGAATGGGCTGCCGCGCTGGATGTCGGTTCAAAGTTAGTCGAGATTGCTCCTGAAGATCCAGCAAGTTGGCTTGCACGATCCCAAGCATTACATCGATTAGGCCGAACACAGGAGGCACAGGATAGCTTACTTCCGGCATTGGACCGATTTCCGCACCATCCGCTGGTTTACTACAATTTAGCCTGCTATGCCGCGGTGTTGGGAAAACAGAATGAAGCATGGCGAGCACTCAAGAGAGCTCTCACCTATGGCGAAGCCGAGCAAATCAAGCACAGCGCCTTAGAAGAATCTGAATTGGAGGCGCTCTGGCCCCAGATTCGAGAGTAGGATCGCAGTTAGACCGGCCGTGAAATGCTTTTTGGCTCGTAAGGTTGCCACCCTCTCATCACAAAACTTTGCGATTTATTGTAGAATCGATCTTTCGATCTTTCTCTAAAGGACAGAAAATCCCGCCTCAGATAACCTGCGCCAGACGAAGGCCGGACTCTCCAGTCAATCAGTCAATCGATCGACGGGCTTTCTATGTCGATTCGCGAGTCCGGGATTGAAGGAAAGTTTGGTCTCAAGAGCCAGACAAACAGCCGTTCCTTCGGCACGAGAAAATCCTTTTGTCCGCCCCCGAATCTTTCAAGGCGACGCTAAATGTCCGCCACAGATAACAAATGTCCGTCCTAGATAATCATTGAAGCTTGTTGGGACGACGAGGAGAGCTAGAGAATTCCAACTGTGAATTTTTCTCTTTGCCCTCATGAGAACCCGATTTGCTATTCCCATTGTTTTCGTCACGGCTCTTGGTTCTTTGGCTCAGCCGAGCGCACCGCTGTGGCAAGCGAGGGCGGAACTTGTGAACGATCCAACCGACTCATGTATGCGTCAGTTTTGATTAGCCTCTTCAAACAAAAGAAACATCATCAAAACCCTGTGGGGACTCCGTCCTATGAACATCAACGCTCAATGGATTCATGCCGCCACCATCTCTTTTGCGATTCTTCTACCGAGTAGCGGGCGTGCCGCAGAAAGTCCGGGGCCTTCAAGCCATCGAACAGGTCTGGTCTTTTCAGAAATCATGTATCATCCGCCTGATCGGCCGGATGGACTCGACGGAGAATTTGTCGAGATCTACAATACGAATCCTGCTGAGGAGATTCTCGATGGCTTTCGACTCTCCGGCGAGATCGATTACACGTTTCCGGCAGGTACGCGGATTCCCGGTTACGGCTACTTGGTCATCGCCGGGTCGACAGCCGATTTCCCAGGTGTATATCCGGGTGTGCCTGCCATCGGTCCATATCAGCATAAACTGGACAATGGTTCGGGTACGATTCGGCTCCGCAATAAGAGCGATGCGATTGTTTTAGAGGTTACTTACAATGATAGTTATCCGTGGCCAGCAGCGGCGGATGGCGGTGGTCACTCATTAGTACTGGTAAGTCCATCGTACGGCGAAAACAGCGCAAAGGCCTGGGCACCGAGTGCTGTTATCGGCGGCTCGCCGGCTACAAACGACGTGGCCGCAGCACCAACGCTTTTGGACAACATTGTGATCAACGAAATCTTTGCGAGTGCAGACAGTGAGGTGGCGGACTTCATAGAGTTGTACAATCACAGCACCAGTTCCGTAGATATCAGCGGCTGTTCATTAACGAATAATTTCGTAACCAATTGGTACCAAATTCCTGCCAGCACTGTCCTTGGTCCGCGGGCGTTTATCGCCTTTACGACTGCGCAATTAGGTTTTTCATTACCTGCAAGCGGCGGTGTTATTTTCTTTGTCAATCCAGCACGAACCAAAGTCATAGACGCGATTAACCACGATGATCAGGCGCGTAATCTGCCGTGTGGCCGATATCCAGATGGTGCTCCTGGATTCCAGAGCCTCGCCCAACCAACCAGCGGCACGACGAATAGTGCCCTGTCGCAAAATTCGGTCGTTATCAATGAAATCATGTACAACCCGATTTCCGGCCTGGACGATGATGAGTACGTGGAACTTTATAATCGCACGACCAACGCGATTAACCTTGAAGGATGGCAGCTTTCTGGCGGTATTGATTTCACGTTTCCGGCAAATGCAATCATACCCTCCAATGGATTTGTCGTGGTAGCCAAGAACGCGGCGAGGCTGATTGCAAACTACTCTGGTGTACTAAACGCAAACAACACGTTCGGCGACTATGACGGCCGATTAGCAAATAGCGGCGAGCAAATTCTTCTTACAAAACCGGCTGAAGCCGTGAACTACTGCGATCTCCAGGTCGTCGTTAACGAAGTTACATACGAGGACGGCGGACGATGGGGCAAGTGGTCTGACGGTGGTGGAAGCAGTCTGGAATTGAAAGATGCACGAAGCGATAATCGCCGTGCCGACAACTGGGCCGACAGCTTTGAGGAAGCGAAAAGTACTTGGACGACCGTCCAAAGCAGCAATGTGCTCTCGAGCAACGCAGCCACGGGTGATGGCACCACGTCATCGCGGCTTGAAGTGATCCTTTCCGGCGCCGGCGAATGTTTGATTGATAATGTGCAGGTGTTGAATATCAGTGGGGCTAATTACCTCGCCAGTTCAAACTCAACGTTTAGCCCGAATATGGGCGCGTGGACCAACCAAGGTAATCACGAAATGACGGTCTGGCAGCCGAGCGGTGGCGTGGGCAATAGCTCTTGTCTACGTTTACGGGCCAGCGGGGACGGTGACCAGCTTGCCAATCGATCAATTGTTTTGCTTACGAACAGCTTCAGTGTGGGACAACCGGTCACAATTATCGCACAAGTGCGTTGGCTCAAAGGTGAACCAGAACTTGTGTTTCGGCTCACGGGAAATCGCTTCGAAGCAGTAGGGCGACTGCTCGTACCGGCAAACCTTGGGACTCCCGGAGCAGCCAACAGCCGAGCGTCCACGAATGTGGGGCCCGCAATCTTTGACGTAACACATGCACCTGTGCTGCCGGCAAACAATCAGGCAGTCGTGATTTCAGCGCGTATCAGTGATCGTGACACTGTCACGAATGTCGTGCTGCAGTACAGAATTGATCCTGCTGTCACGATCACGACAACAAACATGGTTGATGACGGAAGCAGTGGCGATTCTGTGGCAGGAGATGGTCTCTTCAGTGTAAGAATCCCCGGTCAAGTAACTGGAACGTTGATCGGCTTTCGCATTATTGCATACGACGCGTTCGGCGCAACGAACCGTTTTCCCAATTATGGGTCGGTATTTCCCGGAGATGTATTGACGCCTGAATGTCTGGTGCGCTTTGGAGAAACAAATCTGATAAATGGCGTCGGTTACTACGGCAGCTATCATCTGTGGGTCACCAAAACGAATCGCGACGAATGGGCGACAAGAAGGAGTACCCTGTCCCCAAGACCAGGGCTCCACAACGGACGGGTGGATGCAACGCTCGTTTATGACGACCAGCGGGTGATCTACAACATCGGCGCTGCATATGGGGCGAGTGCGCATAGCGCCCAGAACTATGCCAATCCTGATATTTCTCCGGCAAATCCCCCCTGTGATTACAAAATTGATGTGCCGTCGGATGACCTTTTCTTGGGGTCGGATTCCCTCACCTTGGATGCCAACGGTCGCCCATCCTTCACGCAGGCGGAAGAGATTGGTTACTGGGTCGCAAAGGAATTGGGCCTGACGTATAACCATCGGCGGTACGTTCACGTGTATTTTAACGGTGCTCTGCGGAAGGGTATTTATGCTGACACGCAGCAACCGGGGGCTGAAACCGTAGAGGAATTCTTCCCGGATGACAGTAACGGCGATCTCTACAAATGGGAAATATGGCCCTACTCACAAGGTCCCAACCAAAATATCGATAACAATGTCAATCGGCCATCACCCTTGACGAATTACGTCGTGGGAGGGGTGAAAGACCTGGCACGCTATCGCTGGGTAGCCTTGAAACGCCGCTCCGGCACACCTCCCAACAATTATACCAACTACTTTGCGTTAGTCGATGCCCTGACGAACCGAACATCTGCAACCTACGACGCCAACGTGGAGAGCGTTATTGATGTTGAACAGTGGGCGCGCACGCTCGCCACCGAACGCATCATGGGAAACCACGACAGTTTCAGTTGGTCTATTAACGGGGTCTTTCCGTGGGCAGCCCATAACCTGTATGCGTACAAGCCGCAGAACGGCAAATGGAAGCTGATGATGTGGGACCTTGATTATAGCTTCAGCGAGAATCCCGCAAATAATCTTCTCACCGGCAAGTTCAACGGTGATACAGAAATTGAATTCCTTAGCCAGCGTCCCATGTTCCAGAGAGCTTATTTGCGAGCGCTCCAGGACGCCGTAAATGGACCTTTGCTCTCAGCCAATTTCACTCCGTATCTAATGTCTAACTTTTTTACTCTCTCTGTTAGCAATGGCATGGGACAATCTGAGGTCCATCCCACCACAGGCCAATACACGAATGAGAGTGGTCAAATTCAGAACTATCCTTGGGGCGGGCCGATCAGCTTCCTCAACACGCGCAGGAGCACGATCCAGTCGCTACACCTTAACCCCACTGCCAGCACGACATTTGCCGTCAATCCGCCGCCCTCGCCATCTGGAAATGTCGTTACGCTCACCGGAACAGCTCCCCTAAGTGTCACCACAATCCGGGTTAACGGCATAGACTATCCGGTTACTTGGACGAGTCAGACGGCGTGGAGCATCCAGGTGATTTTGGCTACAGGTGCTAATGGTCTGCTGGTGGAGGGATATAACAGCCAAGGCACGTGGGTCGGTAGTGGCTTTGTCAGTGCCACAGGTCCTGCCACTGATTTGCCGGAGAACAGCCTCGTTATTAATGAAATCATGCACAACCCGCTCGTGCCCGGTGCGGAATTCGTAGAAATCTATAATCGATCGACGACAACAACATTCAGTCTTGCCAATTATCGCCTCAGAGGTCTGGATTTTACCTTTCCTTCAGCACAAAGAATTGCTCCCAACAGCTATCTCATTCTGGCCAAGAGCCGCACGACCTTCGGCGAAACCTATGGCTACCACATCCCTGTGGCAGGTGAGTTCGCCAATGGCACGTTGCAACCCACAGGCGAGAAGTTGACGTTGCTCTCGCCGAATGGCGCGACGATTGACGTTGTGGTGTACGACGACAGCGCACCGTGGCCAACGATTGCCAGCGGCAGCGGCATTTCATTGCAACTTATCGATCCCACGCAAGACAATCGTCGTGCGTGCAATTGGGCGACTAATGCTGTTCGTGCGACACCCGGCGCATTGAACGCTGGACAGACTACTTTGCCAGCTTTCGCAGCTCTCTGGGTTAACGAAGTCCAGCCTACGAACCAGACCGGTGTTGTTGACAATATGGGTGATCGGGAACCGTGGCTCGAACTCTACAATGCCGGCGCGACGACACTCCCACTAACGGGCTACTATTTGACAGACACGTATTCGGATCTCACCAGGTGGGCATTCCCTGCTGGAGCAACGATCGGTGCAGGCCAGTTCATCATTATCTGGCTCGACGGAGAGACTAATGAAACCGCAGGAACAAATATTCATACGAGTTTCAAATTGAGCAATGCGCCGTCAGGTTCCATCATCCTGGTCACAAACATTGGTGGTCAAAACAAGGCCTTTGATTTCCTCAACTATACTGGCGTGGGCGTTGATCAATCCTATGGTTCGCTTCGCCACGATAAACCCGAAGATAGAGGCTCGCTTATGCGCGCCAGCCCTCGCGCAACCAATGCCCCTGTCCTTTGGATCAATGAATGGATGGCCAATAATAACGCCGGTTTCGGAGGCCGCACTGAAGACTGGTTCGAAATCTATAATCCAAACCCCAACGAGGTCAATATTCGCGACTATCAATTCCGAGATAGCGGCTCACCCGTCAATGCGGTCGTCCAGGATGTGATCATACCCGCTGGCGGTTACCTTCATGTCTGGGCTGATGATGCAGGTGCCAATTCAGGCACTCTCGACGCCAACGGTGATTTGCGGCTGAACTTCAAATTGAGCCCCGGTGGCGATTCTATTGCTCTAACGAATCTCTTTGGTGTGGGGATTGACTCCATCATCGGCTTTGCACCGCAAGTCGCCGACCAAAGCCACGGACGCTTGCCGGATGGCAGCGCCACGATAGCAGTCATGGAACCTCCCACACCGCGAGCTGCAAACAATCTCGCACCCGCTATCAACATTGTGCAGCCAACGAATAATCAGATCTTTCACGCGCCAGTTGACATTACTATCGTGGCGAATGCCAGCGACTCTGGAGGAAGTGTCGCGCGTGTGGACTTTTATACGAACGGTGTGTTGTCAGGTGCTGTCGAATCGGCGCCCTTCCTCTGCACGATGTTCAATTCCGCCCCGGGTAACTATGCACTGACCGCGGTGGCGACTGACGACCTCGGGCTGTCGAGGACCTCTGCCGTCGTGAATATCTTCGTTAATTCTCGGCCTACGATCAGCGCGATCAACAATCAAACGATGAACGAGGATAGCAACCTGGTCATTCCGTTTACGATTGGAGATTTGGAAACGCCCGTGAACAGCCTGGCTGTCAGTGCCACGAGCTTTAATACAGCTCTCATACCCAACGCGAATCTTGTATTGGGAGGCAGCGGCGCTAATCGGACATTGAGCATAACGCCCGCTCCGAATGAATTCAGTTCAGGTCCATACGGTGGCGCTATTATCCTCCTGGCCGTGACCGATGGACACGGTTTTACGCAGGGCACGACATTCGAAGTCACTGTGAATCCCGTGAATGATCGACCTACGATCAACCCAATCGCAGCCCGAACAATGCTGCAGTATTCAGGGACGCAGGTCATCAGCTTATCAGGCATCGGCTCTGGAGCAGCAAATGAATCACAGACTTTGACCGTCACGGCCAGTTCGAGCAATCCTTCGGTGATACCAAACCCAACAGTCTCTTACACCAGCCCGCAGAACACAGGTTCACTTACCATCACGCCCAGTTCTGCGGAAACTGGCTCAGCGATTATCACGGTCACGGTGCAAGACAATGGCGGGACCGCCAACGGCGGTGTCGATACCTATTCTATCCAATTCACCATCGTGCTCGGCAAGTTTGGCCTGGATGTTGACTTTGGATTTACCAATGTCAGCCCGAAAGTGGGTTTTGCCGCAATTGGGTTTACAACCAATGATTTTTGGAATGGCTTTGCTGCCGTGGGAAGTTATTCAGCCTCCATGCCCAATGTGAAACTGATGGACGGCAATGTCTCATCGGTCGGATTACAGCTGCAGAATACACGCTTCCCGTATTACAGCAGCAGCACTGATCCGATGTTCCATACGTATGTGTTCAGCTATGAAGGCCCCATCACGGTTACCGTAACAAACTTGCCGGTTGGTCATTATGACCTGTACCTGTATGGCCATGGCGATGCCAATGTGCAGAACAGTACCTTTGAAGTGGTCTCTGGTCTGAACTACGGCAGCCATGCGACGACAAAGGATGCAGATTGGTACTTCTCCGATTGGATTGAGAATCGCCAATATGTGCTGGTCCGCTTCGTATATGTTACCAACACGCAACCGTTGATCATCACCATCCCCTTCTCCAGTGATGGCTTCGCAGTTATCAACGGCATGCAGATTGTCTCTGCCGCTAAGCGGCTTATCAATGTCGACTTTGCCGGCGGCCCAGTAAGCCCAAAGATTGGTTTCGCTGCTGTCGGAGCAACGACTAATGATTTCTGGAACTCGTACGGTGCTCCGGGTCAATGGGGAACACCGGGGTTGCTAACTGACTCGCTGCCCAACCTTAAGCTCACCGACAGGCGTGACACGGATGTCGGCCTAGTCCTGACCAATGCTCGTTTCCCGTACACGAGTATCGCGACCGATCCTATGTACCACACTTACGTCTTCAGCTATGAGGGGACCATTTCCGCGGTGGTTACCAACCTGCCCACGGGCAATTATGATTTCTACCTGTATGGCCACGGAGACGCGAACGACCAGAACAGCACATTTACGCTGGTCTCTGGCAGCACCAGCTATGGCACCCAAGCGACGACTACTTCCTCAGACTGGTCGTCCTCCGCCTGGGCGGCCGGGCGGCAGTACGTCGTGTTTACGAACGTGGCAGTCACCGCTGGGCAAGCAGTGAGTATCACTGTGCCTCTGGGATCCTCTGGCTACGCCATAATTAACGGGATGCAGATCGTGCCTAAGACAACGGCCATTCCGCCCTCGATCGGGCCCGGATTCAGCCTGGTCAACCTGGATTTTCTGAACAGTCAAACCAGTGCAAAAACCGGACAGGCAGCAGTCGGCATCAATTCCAATGATTTCTGGAACGCCTATGCCACGGTGGGGAACAGTTCAGACGTGCTGTTTAACTTGCGCCTGAGTGATAAGCGCGCAACTAAGATCATTGCGCTGATTACGAATGCGCTCTACTTCAGCACAATCGGAGTGTCGGATCCCATGTACAATACCTACTCGTATGTCTATGGATGGGATGCGGACTATATCGGCGTAACCGTCAGCAATTTGCAGGCGGGGCTCTACGACTTCTACATCTACGCCCACGGCGAATACAACGAGCTAAATGGGTTAATCGAGCTGCAGTCCGACAAGCATTATGGAATGCAGGCAACCACGACTACAACGAACTGGATGTCGCCCACTTGGGCCGAATGGCGCCAGTTGGTTCTGTTCCGAAATATCCGCGTCCAAACCAACGGCCAGCCTGTTCGGATCAAGTCCCATTATACGTGGTACTATTATGTCGCGCCGATCAACGGCATCCAGATCGTAGCCAAGGCTGCTCCTATTCCCGGAAGCATCGTTATCACGAACAACATGATTAATGTGGATTTTGGATTTACGAACGTCAGTCCTGAGGTCGGCTTTGCCGCTATCGGCGCGACCCGTACCGATTTCTGGAACGGATTTGGAGCGGTCGGAAACTACACTGACTCACTTCCAAGTCTCAAATTCAGGAACGGCACCACGTCGTCCATAGGCCTGACCATGAGCAATACGCGGTTTCCGTACTCAAACGGCGGCTTGGAGGACAAAATGTACGATAGCTATGTCTTCAGCTATGAGGGAACGATTACGGTCAACATTACAAACCTCCCGACAGCCAATTACGATCTGTACTTGTATGGGCACGGGGGCGCTGAGAATCAGAACAGCGCCTTCACGGTAGTCTCCGCCGGGAACAATTACGGAACAAACTCCACCACGACCGCCTTGGATTGGTGGTTTCCGGATTGGATTCAAGGGCGGCAGTACGTTGTCTTTTCCAACGTAGCAGCTACGAACGGACAGCCCGTCACTATCACTGTGCCCCGGGGCCCATCCGGCTATGCGGTGATCAATGGCATGCAGATCATCTTCAAGTAATGCACTCAGCGACTCTAAAAAATGCAGCCGAATCAGGTGCCGGTCTGACATTTGATTCAGCGTTACGATCCGCTGCGCGTGGTACCTCCATGAGCAGGCGGCTGCATGCGCCTGCATCCACCGTAAAATCTGTTGGGGAGTGGATATCGAATATCAAGTTGCTTTGCAGCGAGGAGAACACCAGGACGATAGAACTTGCGAGGCTACTTTATCTCGCCAAACGTGAGTTGCCCTATGGTCAGTGGACGCAAATGTGGAAATCGGGCGGGATTCCATTCTCCAAACGTAAAGGGGAGATGCTGGTCGTCATCGGCAAAAACCTGGGCTGCTTAGATGCGCAGAATTCTGCGCATCTGCCCTCGGGCTGGAACACGCTCTATTACCTCGCCCGGTTAGACCGCTCCGTTTTGGAGAATCTGATTCTCGACGGCATTGTGCATCCGGCCTTAACCCTGAAGGAAGCCAAAGCATTGTTAGCGAAATTCAAAGGCAAGGGGACGGAACGAAAATCAACCCTCCGGCAACGATTCAAAATGTTCCGGGATTACGTTCAAGCCCAGTTGGATGATTTGACTGCCGAGGATCGAAATTGGGCACGGTGCGAACTCTATCGATTGGCCGATCAGTTAGCCAAGTCCGGAAATCCACCCGCTTCAACCTGCGAATGATCTCGATCGAGATGTGGTACATCACTGACTCAATTTGCGATGACACCATTACGTTCCTCTTACGCTTTATGAACACTACAATTCGATTAACCACTGTCCTTCTTGGTGTCCTGCTGACTTCTCCGGCTAAGGCTGCTCCTTCAACGCCAGTAGTGACCGAGCGCGGCCCGCACCACCGCCTATGGCAGAGGACTACAGAAATAATGCGCCGTGACGGCAAACTGATTTGAGCAGGACGTTATTCTCCGCGAAGAACCAGTATCGCCGGCTGCATATGGATTGAATCCGGATACAACAAGGCTAGAAATCTACACCGAGTTTCTGGAGGCGCCGACGCCAATCAAAACTGTAAGCTTACTTAAGCAAGAATCCGATCCCGCTTTGCGCGCGGAGATGTTTGAGCCGGACCTCATTGACGAACAGTTAAATTTTGGTGGGATGTTCATTGGCCCGGGCCATGCATTCCCCCTGGACGACGACGCACTAGACTCAGGACCTGAAGCCAATGTACCTACCGGCAAAACGTGGGAGCAACGAGAGGGAAGAACCTTCTTAGTTGAAAAAGTCGAATATACTTCGATTCAGCCACATTTGGTTCAGCTACCCAAAGCCGCGGCTTTGAATAGGAAGAATCAAAACGTAGCGCAGGCCAAAACGGCTCAAATTCGACGGAAGGATTTGCTCGCTCGATTCTCTGTTCCGCCGCAGCGCGCTGCTGGATTAGGGCCGTCCGTCCAGATAG
>Ga0137319_1000408_pt1 | contig 12468 bp, 13 predicted proteins | sample EasRivERMZT333_2_FD_104752 | JGI IMG/M metagenome (GOLD analysis project Ga0137319, IMG submission 104752) | Soil microbial communities from meander-bound floodplain in the East River, Colorado, USA - East River MetaG ERMZT333_2 | ecosystem: Environmental > Terrestrial > Soil > Floodplain ... | reverse complement strand
TATGGTTATTCACTGAAATTCGTCTACTTCGACGTCAAGATCGACAACAACTTCCTCTCAATACCACAAACAAAAAACGTCTACAAAAAACTCGGACTAAAATTCGTCCACTACAAGAAAATCCCCTCCACGCTGGAGGCGATCGATGCCGAGCGCGACGCGCCCTCCGAACAGGCGAAGCGCAACGGCGTCGAGGGCGAGCATCGGCGCGAGGGCGTCGTCCTCCGTCCTCCCTTCGAGGTCGTGAAGAACAACGGGGAGCGCGTCTGCGCGAAGCACAAGCGTGAGGAGGAGCGCGAGACCGTGAGCGTGCGCAAGGTCGGCGACGAGGCGAAGGCCGCCGAGCTGGCGACCGCCACCGCGTTCGCGGACGAGTACGTCACGCGCACCCGCCTGGACCACGTCATCGACCACCTGACGGCCAGGCTCGGGCGCGAGTCAAGCATCGAGGACATGCGCGACATCCTGAGCGCGATGGTGGAGGACTGCACCCGCGAGGGCGCGGACGACCTGCCCCACGATCCCGACAGCAAGGAGATACTGCCGCTGTCCGGCGCAATCCGCGGAGCCATCGGCGGGAAGACCGCCAAGATGTTCAAGGCGCTCCTCCAGGAGAAGCTCCACGCCTGCCAGGGAGAGGGTGCCTTCTCGGCGTAATGCCTCGCAAGTCCAAAATCAAGACCGCCATGAGGCGGTTCGTTCTCCAGCGCGACGAGGACGAGACCGGCATCTCCGGTACCGGCATCGTCGCAGAGGGAATCGAGTACTCGAACGGTCGCGTGTCGTTCACGTGGCTCACGGCCCAGGAGGCAACAAATAACTACGGCAGCATGAAGACCGTCGAGGAGTTGCACGGCCACGGTGGGAAAACCCGCATCATCTACATCGACCCCAAGCTCAACGGACAGGAGGAGTGACCATGCAGACTTCGAAGGAATGGTGGGAGCGCGTGAAGCACGACCCATTCTTGCTGGTTCGCTGGTTGCGCGACCAGTACCACGGGGAGGCCGTCGCGGCTATCCGCATGGCTAAGTTCGTGGAGCGATTCGGCGACCAGGCGAAGTTCGCCGAGCGCAAGACAGTGGAGGAGATCGCACGCCAGGAGCAGCGGCACGCAGACTGGATCGGCCAGCTGCTGCTGGACCGGGGCGTGGCGCCCGCGCTGTTGGAGAAGACGGAGCGCTACTGGGACGAGGCCCTCAAGGGAATCGACTCGTGGGACACAGGCTGCGCGGTGGCGGCACACGCCGAGGGCATGCGCCTGGAGCGCATCCGCGTGATCGCGTCCGACCCCGAAGGGCCCGCTGACGTGCGCGAAGTATTCAGCCGCATCCTGCCGCAGGAGGAGTTTCACGAGCGCGCATTTGGCACGTTCGCGAGCGACGCAGCTCTATTTACGACGCTGGGCAACCACCAGGCCGGCGCAATCGCGCTGGGCTTGGTCGCGTGACAATCTACCCTCCTGTCTGGTGGATGAAGGCTCGCGTCAGATGGCGCGAGGGCCAGTACGAGAAGTACTATGCTCTCGACATCCGCCAGGCCGCGATCTGGATGACAGCTCGCGACGCTGACCACGACGTCGAACTGGCGTTCCGGCAGCTAACCGGGACAGCACGCCAGTCCCAAGAGGAGGTCGAGCGCGCGGACGGTGGTGAGGACGTCGGGACGCTCATCCGGTACAAGAGCGGCTGGTGTGTGGCCATCCACTACTACGGCAAGGCCGAGATTCGGATCCTGTGAGCATCATCGAGGTCTGGTGCGACGGAAGCATCACTGGAGGACCTTGGGGCAAGAAGCACGAGAAACACCTGCCCCCGCACGCGTGGTCGGGCTGGGTGGCCAGGGGCGACGGCCAGGTGCTCCACTTCCAGTCGGTCGACTTGGGCGAGGGCGACTACATGAGCGCGAACGTAGCAGAGTACATGGCCATCCGCTCCGCGCTACGCTGGCTCGGCGACAAGTACGCCGACCAGTCGCTCAAGATCAACAGCGACTCGCAGCTGATCATCAACCAGATGAAGGGTGTGTTCACGTGCTCGAAGCCGCAGCTGGTTCGCCTGCGTGACTCATGCTTGTCGATGGCGCGTAAATTCCCGAGCGTCACCTACCACTGGATCCGGCGCGAGCACAACCGCGAGGCGGACGTGCTGTCGAAGGCGCTCCAGATCTGGGGCCGGCAACCGACGTGGGAAGAGGTCGAGGGCTTCCTCTTTAGGTGACTGGACCAATCGAAGTAACCACCGAAACGATCAGCTCGTACACGGCCCCTGAGACCATTGCGTTTATGAAGTATTGATCCGCTCGAAGGTGATAGCCATTGTACCAAGCGCGGCTCACTTTCTCGACGAACGCATCTCGGCCCGTCACAGCCACGACCGGAGCCAGGCCGAACTGGAGAGGTCCTTCGGTCCAGAACGCAACGAGGGCATCAGCCAGCGACTCGACGATGCGGTAACCGCCGCTCGGATACGTACTCCACGCCTGTCCCAACCTCACCACCAGCGCATTTACCGTCGAGTACGGAATCTCCGCATACGCTCCGGTGGGAGAGCGAGCGGCCGAAGCGGCGTTGATGTACATCCTAGCCCAACCGCGAGCAGTCGTCCAAGGCCTGGTAGGATCGAAGGTTCGGTACACCTCATCCAATTCGCGAGAAATGCTTTCGGGGTCGAGAATAGGCGGAGCGCCGGAGAAGCTGATAGTCGCGGACATCGATCCCGCGCCACCCATCACTACGGACAAACCTCCGAGGCCCGTCAGCGTCCCAGTCATCGAACTGGTCCCGGCCATCAGGACCGTCATGCCGCTCTGGACCGTGACGTCCATGTCGCTGCTGCCGGCCATGGCCACGGCCATGTTACCAACGCCTCTCAGCGTCGCCGACAACGAAGACGATCCAGCGAATAGGACGGACGCATCCCCGGCGCCGCGCAGGACTCCGCTCATGCTGGACGAGCCACCCATGACGGCGGACATGGTGCCCAACCCGGTCAATGTCGCCGTGAACGAGCTTGAGCCCGCCATCAAGATCGTAGCCGCGGTGCCGTCGGTCAAGGTCCCCGTCATCGAGCCGGCACCAGCCATCGAGACCGACGAGAGCGCCCCCGCACCCGCCAACGTCGCAATCATCGAGGAGGAGCCAGCGAGGAGCGCGGCCATGGCACCAGCACCCCTGAGGGTACCGGTCATCGAGCCGGTACTGACGGTCGTCAAGGAGAGAGCGCCAGCGCCCCTCAAGGTTGAGGTCATGGCACTCGTACCACCGGTCGTCAAGGAGAGAGCGCCAGCGCCTACCAGACTGGCACTAAGGGAGCTGACGCCCGCCATCAGTACAGACATGGCGCCTACGAGCGTGCCCGTCCCAGTCATGGAGCTGGAGCCGGCCATGGTCGCGGTCATCGCGCCAGCGCCCCCAAGCACTGAAGACATCGCCGAAGACCCTGCCATGAGCGCGGCCATGACGCCAGCACCCCTGAGGGTACCGGCCATCGAGCTGGAGCCGGCCATGGTCGCGATCAAAGTGCCAGCGCCCCTGAGGGTACCGGTCATCGAGCTGGAGCCGGCCATGGTGACAGACCCGAATACCAATCCGCTCAGCGAACCGGCCATCGAGCTGGAGCCGGCCATGGTCGCGATCAAAGCGCCAGCGCCCCTGAGGGTACCGGTCATCGAGCTGGAGCCGGCCATGGTGGCCACCAAAGCTCCGGCACCCTTCAGCGAACTCGACATCGAGCTGGTACCAGCCATGGTGGCCGACATGGCACCGCTGGCCTGCTCGTCGGCTCCCACCTTCGCAGATCCCACCCAGCCGCTGCTAGAGCCGACGAGCAGGCCACCGCCAGCGCTAACCGCAACCGCTTCCGACGGCCGCAGCACCAGCATCTGCGTGACCCACAGGAGCGCGCCGCTGTAGGTGGAGTCCCTATTGCCAGTAGACCCTGAGTCCACCGCCTCAGTGTCGAGGTAGACGTTCGAGTCGTAGGTGAGCTGGTTGGTCATGCCAGACGGACCTGACGTGCGAGTACCCGTGTCGCTGGTCAAGAGATGGATCAGCATCGAGCCATCCCTGCTCGCGGTGATGCTCAACCCGACCGCTGTCGCGGTGTTGTCTGCGTTCTTCGAGATCTCCCCATTGCCGATAGGGAAGTCCAAGTCGGCGCCAGAGTACGCGCTGATGTCGATGCCCTTGTAGCAGGTCGCCGACATGATGGTCGTGTAGTTCGCCGGCTCGGCGCTACCACACGGCTTCCAGAAGACCTTCTGCTTCCAGGTGCCGAGGAAGTCCTGCTCGTCGACCGCTACGCGGAAGTCGCTGGGGACTGACGCGATGGCCGGCCCTCCATTCGCATCCCAGTAGATGCGCAGGACGAGGATATCGCCCGCGACCGTACCAGTCGGCTTGGTGACCGTGATACTGGTGCCGGTCGACTGGACGTCGCTAGCGACGGATCTAAATGCGACGGCCATCTGTGCGCCTCAAGGCGCTCCTTTTGCTTAGATGATCAAGCCGCGAACGAACTGGCGGAACACGCACTTCGTGCGCGGAAGCGTCCAACTGTACGTGTCTTGGGCGAAGTCGACCAGAGCGTCCGTAATCGCGTCGTTGATGAACGAGATTGCCGCATTGCTGTCGAACTCTACGTCGACCGTGTCCTGATTCTCATTGGTGACCTCACCGTCGACGATGCGCCATAATTTTACGACCATTGAGATCTTGATGATGCCCTGGCTGTTGATCGAGACATCCTGGTCTTCTTTGACGAATGCGTGGATGGTAGTAGCCATGTTTCTCCTTACAGAAGTTCGACGGTAACGTACTGACAGACCCAGTCGTGAGCGGCGTTGGCGGCAGACATCGTGAACGTGATGTTCAGCGTTCTATCCGCAGTGTCCGAGTCGACGGCGATGCCGCCCGTCACGGAACCAATAGGCGCCTGCGCGAGGACTTCGTCGACGCCGATGTCGCCGATGCCGGTCGAGTTCGTAATCGTAGGACCCATGGCTGAGAAGAAGCCGCCCATCCTCTGGTCGGCGTTCCCCTGGGCGCTGATCGTGAAGTCGAGGAACCACGGCTGCCGATCGGCGTCTGCCGTGGTTCCATAGGAGGCCGTCGCGTCGCTGAAGATGTTGGTCCCGCCGTAGCTAATTGTGACGGTCAGGGTCATGCCAGTCGTAGAGTTGTGCAGCACGTTGCCGCCGGCACGAACGCGCAGCTGCCTGCCGGCCAAGAACAGGCCGTTCGGGATCACAGGAGCGGTGGTGAAGATCGACACCGCCGACGTGCTGTTTGCCTGCGTCTTCGTCAGCGTCTTGGCGATCAAAATCGGACCCTGCGTGCGAAACACGCGCATGTCCGTGATCTGGGTAGAACCGATGGTGGTGTCAGACGCGGGCACGTACACGGCCGCGAGGACTACGTCGTTCGCCGTGCGGGCAGGTGGCTTGGGAGCAGCTGCTGCGGTACCAGCTCGGACGGCCTTCGTACCCGAGCTATTGACGACGATTAGGTCGATGCGGGGGTTCGTTCCGTCGGCGGCGCCGATCGTGACGTCGCCGGCAGCGACGGCCAGCAGCGCACCATTCGACAAGACAGCGCCCTTGGCGACGGCCGGAGTCATGTCCGCGCCGCCAGTAACGGCGCAACCGCTCAGTACGCAATCCACTCCCTGGATGCCAGCGACGAGGACGTCGAGGTACTCTTGGAAGAGGATCGACTGGATGTCGTTGTCACCCTCCCCCTTGTCGGGGATGGTCCACATGGAGGATTAGTCCTCGGTGACGGTGATCTGGTTCGCGGCGAAGCTGGGGGTGATGCCGTTGCTGACTTCGAGCGTGGCTGACAGAGCACCCTTGTAGAGCAACTTGCCGGTGCCCGAGCTGGCAGTTCCCACGGCCGCGTAGGTGACCGAGTCGGTGCCGGCCGTGCACAGGCCGAAGGTCACGGTACCGGAGTTCTGCGCAGTCCCGACGCCACCAGGCGACGAGATGGTCCAGGCGGGGGCTCCGTTGTTGCGCGCGATGGCGACGCGCGCGTATCCGGTGTAGTCGCACTCGCTCGTGGTCTGGTTGCCCGACTCACCCGGGTCCCCCACGTGCAGGGAGATGTAGAGGTTGGTGAACGGAGAGGTGGCGGCGTTGTCCAGGAGGTTCGCGATGGGGGTCGCGTTCAGGATGGCGGCCAGCAGGTCCGTTTCGAAGGTATTGTGCTTGGACATACCTTCAAGATTACGTCTTCAAACGATGGGTCCGACGATTGGTCCGGGCGAGGTCACGATGACGGTGTGGGTGAAAAGATCGATGACGGCGGCGATTTTCTGGGCCGCCGCCTCCGCGCTCATGCGCGGGATGGTGTTGCTGACCCACGCCCCAGGCAGGACGCTCGCGAGCGCTTGGGTCCCTCCAACCGCGGTCACCACTCCCGGCCCGAACACGACCGGGGGAGCGAGCCAAAATACCGTTAGGGCGGACGCGATCTGGTTGGCGGTCTGGACCGAGTTCCTGCTCGCGGCGAACGTGGCCGCGAGCGCGGCGGCCAGTACCTGGCGGTTAGGCTCCAGTGGGGCTGGGGGCGCGGCCGTGGGCGACTGGGCGGTGACGGCGTACTGGGCGTACGCCTCCGACCAGAGCCGGCCGGCCTCCACATAGTTCTTCGGCGGCGTCTGACTTAGCTTGAGCAGGCCGCTCGCGAGCTTAGCCGCGACGAGGCTCACTTCGTGAAGCTCGCCTGCGAGAGATTGTCCTGGAGGGCCGCCTTGATCTTCGCGAAGTCCTGGAGGTTGTTCGGCGGCGTCGACGGGCCCGTTCCGGTCGTGACGGTGAGCTTCATGAGCGCGTCTAGTATCTCACCCATCGTCCTCTTCCACTGGTTGCCGAGCACGAGCGGCTCGGTCGCATCCGGGGCAACGAGCGTCACCTTCGCGGACGTCAAATCGGCCTGGGTCTTCGAGACGACTCGGCACGTGCCGTTCACGCGGTCGATGAGGAAGAAGTTTTCGCCGGCCTTGTCGGAGACGACGACGTTGCCGTCCCTGCTGACCTTGACGAACGTTCCGATCGCTTCCTGCTCCACCCCGTCAACGTTCGTGCCGTCGATCCTGGTCGCGCCGCCGTACGTGAGCGTAAGCTCGCCGTCCTTGTTGATCACGACGTCGATGCCATTGAAACGAGTGTGCAGGTGGTGGCCGTCGACCTTCTCGTCCTTCAGTGTCTGCGCATGGCGAATACCACCGAGGATGACGGCGCTGTTCTGCTCGCCATTCACGCACAGGAGGATGACGTGGCCGCCGAGTCCCGGTTCGAGCTGGCTGCCATTCTCAGAGGTGGCTTTGTTGTCGACGCGGTAGGTAACGAATGAGAAGTCTGCAACGCTCGCGTAGTGATCAATCGCCAGGCAGTGCTCGTAGAGCTTCGTCACCGCGGTGCCGTTCGCGCGATGCTGCACTAGCACCTGGTACTCGACGTACTTCTTCGAGACGTTCTGCGCGTCCTCCGGGTAGAAGACCTGCTGCACCTGCCCCACGCGGAGCAGGAAGTTGGACAGCGCCCCGTTCATCGGGACGCGCGAGCCGTCCATGTGGCCAGGTACGATCGCCATTTAGGAAGCCCCCTTCATCAAATTCTCCCTTGCCCACAAAGGCTGGAGATTCGTGTAATGACAAACTTCGAGGAATTGATCGCGATCCGTCAGGTCGAACTTCACGAGCGCCTCGATGTGATCGATGTGCCAATCGCCGTAGTTATCCCAAGACATTCCAGGTTGGAACTTCGATTCAAGATGCAATTTCAATTCAGAAATCGAGCATCCAAGATCGCGAACAGCGGAACCATTCCTCAGAGCGTAACCGAGACGTGCTCGCAAGTTCCCTGCAAGGCGAAAATTCACATCGTTCTCACGACGTACCTTCTGCGCTTCAAGGAGCTTCTTGCGATTCTTCTTTTTGTATGCCCTATTTGCAAGCGCCAACTTCACCCGATTGTCAGCCCTATAGCCCTTCTTACGCTCCAGAACCAACGATCGATTAGATTCGTAGTTCAGCCTGCTCTTCTCTTGAAGGGCGGCACGATAGACGGCGTAATAGGTCGCGTTCTTTACCTTCTTAGAAATCAAAGCAGGTCCTTCAGCTTCTTACCGCTGGTCTCATCGTCGATGAGGGCGAGGTTGTCGTCCACCAGCTTGTCACCGCTACTGAGCGGGGAGCTGGACGAGCGGTCGTCGAAGTCGTCAAACGAGACCTTACGCTCGGAGTCGCCACCAGTGGTCGGGTGCCCGTGCTCCAGCGTGAGTCCCGGGTCAAGGGCGGTGTTGTCGTTCTTGTCGAAGCCGGGATAGATCGGGACGAGACCCTGGCGCAGGTCCTTCTCGGTCGAGGCGTTGCGCATGGTCAAGGCGTCCGTGTTGCGCATACCGTTCGTGACCTGGAGGACAGTGATCCAGGTCTTGTTGCCACCGTCAGTGTCCACCGCGCACATGTGGTCGACGCCCATGATGTGGTAGATGACGCCGTCAAACGAGACGTTGTCGCCAACCTCGATTGGGGCCTGGACGCCGTACATCTCGATGGTGCCGTTGAACGTGAGGTGCGAGCCGATGGTCCAGTCCGCGACCAGCGCCATCCACTTGCTGGGCGCCTTACCAACGGTGTCATCGACCCAGCACTCGACGGTCGTCATGTATGGGCGGATGCCAGAGCGCATGATGTCGACGTCATCGCGCACCGGCTTATTGTTCAGCATCTGGTACTGGATGGGCGCGCCGCCCTGAGCCAGGTACGACGACGTGCCGTAGATGTGGATGAAGTTCACGCGCGTGGCGTTGCTGCGGCCGACGTGCCCACGCTTCACGAGGGCGGCAGGCGCGTGCCAGCGAGGGAGGTCGAGGAACTTCGTCGTACTGAGGCCCATGCGGTCGTCCTCCTGCACGAACTCCAGCGGCCCCTCCAGGACCTGACCGTTGAGGACCCCTACGCCTGCCTTCTTCGGCGCGACAGGAGCCACGAAGGCGTCGGTCGTGAATGGAATCTGGCGGAACACGATGGTTGGCACCAGCAAGCCGTCACGATTCGGCTTCAGCGCGGTGTAGATCTCGTTGATGGTGTGGTTCACGTACTGCTGGAACACCTGCCACAGCGGCCGGTTCGCGAAGTCGGGCATGAAGGGCAGGAAGGTCCCGAGCAAGGGGATCTTGGTGCGCTTGCGGTTCAGGTACTTGTCGTTCTCCTCAAACTCCGGTGTGAACATGCCGAGGCCGCCCTTGGTCGGGTAGCTCTGAACTCCGATCCAGAGGTCGAGGATGTCGGCGTACGACATCACGCCCTTGCTCTTGTCGGTCCTGCCGAGCAAGTTGCCGACCGCGACTGGGACCAGGTACGAGTACGGGGGGTCGTTCTCCGAGCGGTCGAGCGTGGGGGTGCCCGTAAGCGTCCCCTCGCCAGCCGCAACATTGATGTTCCCCGAGCGCGAGGGCCCGTGACCGAGCACCAAGTCGAGCATCGTCGGGATGATCAGGTTGATGTTGTTCTCCTGGATGCCGCGCTGGGCGTTCTCCTTGAAGAGCGCATCGACGCTGACTCCGAAGCGCGCGAGCCAGCCGAAATCACCGTTGCCAGCGTCGCGGGTCGCGAGCGCATAGTCGTAGAACAGCTGCGTCTCCAGCTCACGAAAGCTGGTGCACTTCAGCGAGTACGTCGACTTCTTGGTTCCCTTACGCTGGTCGACGATCTGGGTGTCCTTGTAGATCTCGTCGACGCGACCGACGAACTTCAAGCCGTCATTGAACTTGTTGCAGGCTAGGTCCGGCTCGCCAAGCATGGCGCAGTCGTCGATGCGCGAGAGCAGCGACTCGAAATCCTCCCGGTTGTTCACGATCCACGCAAACACCCAGTCATCAGGCAGGACCTCGACGAGGTAGTTGACGTTGTCGGGATTCAACGTCACCTGCATGATCTTCATGTGCGATGACTTGTGGTTCTGAACGCTCAGGTGTAGGCAGTCGCTCGTGATGACGAGTGGGTGAACTGCGCGCAGGAGCGCGCCTGAGGACAAGTCCTTCGAGCCCGACGCCATCGTCTTGCGGTCGAAGCTCAGTGGTTGGCCGAGACGGATGACCGCGACGACCCAGTGGGGGTCCGTCACGTTCTCCTTGAGTGTGATCAGCTGGTTGTCGCTGTAGTCACGCGCCAGGTTGTAGATGCCAGCGCGTCCCATTACGGCCCCGCGGGAGTACGCGCGCCCGGCTTGGCGCCGCCGCCACCGAACTCCTCACGCATGGCACCAATGAGTCGGTTGAATGCCTCGGTAACTCCCTCGATCGCGGTGCCGACGTTACCGCCAGGAGTCATCGCCCTCTGGCCGCCCTTGCGCGTGAGTTCGTTCATCTCCTGCGCGGTCGGCATGTGGCCGAAGATGCTCTTGAACAGGTCCTTGGCCTCGCTGACCTTGCCGGACTCGACCAGCTCCAAGATCCCCTTCGTCTCGTTCGCCTTCGCGATGACGGTGTTGCCCGCGAGCGAGTCACGCGCGCCCTTGCCACCGAAGCTCGGGAGCACGCCCTCGGTACCAGCCTCGATGTCGAGGCGCGAGCGGGACTCACGCATGCTCGCGCCCGAGCCAGTCGAGAGCGCCCCGCTGAGGAGGTTCAGCTCCCTCTCGCGCGAGCCCTTGCTCATGCCCTTCATGTAGCCGAGGCCGCCCGACTCGCGGTAGCGAGCGACGGCCGCAGCCTGGTCAGTGGTCCCGTACTCGGCAGCGGAGCCGAAGCGGGCGAAGCGAGTCATGTTCGTCGCGCTGTAGTACTTCTTCACCATGTCGACGGTGACGCCGTTGTCCGCGAGCATGTCGGGGACCTTGCCGGACTTCATGATGTCGACGATGCTCGCCTCGCTCAGCGACGAGAGAGTATTGCGGACCGTCCACGGAGCCTCGCGCGCCGCCTGCATGGCCGCGCTCAGGTTGAGGGCCTTGTTGATCTGGTCGATGCCGCCGCCGCGCTCGCGCTCCGCGAAGCCGAGGCCGCCCGCCATCTCGCGGGCCTTGCGCATGTCACCACCAGTCGTGCCGGTGTAGGCCGCCTGGAGGAGTGTGTCCATCAGGCCCGCACCGCTGGTGCCCTGGAAGTTGCTCGACATCATGGCGCCCATGCCGAGGTTCGTGACATTCATGCCGGCAGTGACGTCGACGCCACCTCGGCCGATGCGGTTCTGGATGCCGCCGAGGAACGAGCGACCGCCGCCGAAGCCGCCGCCACCGAACTGCGCACCGACGCCCAAGATCTGGGAGACGTTGTGGAGGCCGCCCGTCTTCGCTCCGAGCGTCGAGCCGTACCTACCGAGGAACCCGCGACCCGCGACGCTGCTCAACTCCTGCGCTGCGGCCATGAACTCACCAGGGTCGCGACCTTGATTGAACGCCTGACCACGGATCCAGCCCGCGGCACTGTACGTCTTGTTTCCGATACCGGTCCTGAGCGTGACGTCTCGACCGCTCATGCCGAGCGCGCGCATCATCGACGAGTCACCCAGGGATGCGGCGTAGGTCCGGTTGAGCCGATCATTAAACATCGGATCTTCCATCATCTTCGCTTCGAGAGCGCGCTGCTGCCGCTCGGCCTGCATCGACATCTGCTCCATGCGAGCGCGATTCTGCGCGATGACATCAGTGCGCTCGTTCGGGATGTTCGCACCTTGGATGAGCGTGCCAGAGAAGCTGCCAGCCGCGCCGCCCTGACGGGGCACGTTGGCCTCCAGCTGCTTCGCGGCCGAGATCATGGCAGCTCCACGCCAGCCGCCAGTGGCCTCACCCTTCATCCTGAGGGCGTGGGCGGTCTCGAACTCCTTCTGGGCCGACGCGGACGCGACGGTTGGGCCTTGCAGCGCGCTGCCCATCGAGGCCTTGCCGCGAGCCATGGCTCCCGAGACGGGGCCGTCCTTCGCCATGTGCCCGCCGATGGTGGTCGGGTTCTCCATCACGCGCTTACCCTCCAGGAGCAGGTCCTGGCTCAGCAACTTCCCAGACGCGGGGTCGTTCGCGAGCTGCATCTGCGCGTAGGCGCGGGCAGCGTCACCGTGACGGATGTTGAGCGCGTTCTGCCCCGCGGTGCGGCCGAGGGCGGCGCGGGCGTCGAGGCGGAAGAACGGGCTCTCCAGCTCCATGTTGATATTGGAAAGCTGGTTCGTGTACGCGGAGCTAGTCACCGCGCCAGCGATATTGACACCCGCGGTCAGGGCCGCCGCGCCACCGAGCGCACCCGTCGGGATGCCGAGCCTGCCGGCGAGACCGGCGAGGAAACCGGGGGGACCGCCGCCTCCACCCGCTGTACCTCCACCACGAGGACCGGACGGCGGCATGGGAGGTACGTTGAACGGACCACCGCCACCACCCGCACCTCCACCACCTCCACCCGGACCACCGCCACCACCCGCACCTCCACCACCTCCACCAGGACTACCACCTCCACCAAAATAGAACCCACCG
>Ga0137319_1000407_pt1 | contig 12476 bp, 16 predicted proteins | sample EasRivERMZT333_2_FD_104752 | JGI IMG/M metagenome (GOLD analysis project Ga0137319, IMG submission 104752) | Soil microbial communities from meander-bound floodplain in the East River, Colorado, USA - East River MetaG ERMZT333_2 | ecosystem: Environmental > Terrestrial > Soil > Floodplain ... | reverse complement strand
CGGAGGGTGTACAAATGGACCATGAGCAACCTCGCCCCGTGCGGATGCGCACCGTGCAACCACACCTGCAACCCACCCAAGCCCCAGGTCCTCATCGTCGGTGAGGACAACCCGTGGGGCAACGACCCGCGCATGGCCCTCTTCCACCTCCCCCGGCACGCGTCCGGCAACCGACTGCGCGAGCACCTCGGACTAACCGACCAGCAGTACGAGCGCCTGTTCAAGATGAACCTGTGCCCCGAGAAGTGGTCGATGAAGGTCGCGCGAGAGGTGGCGAAGATCGTCTCAGGTAAGCCGAACCTGGCCACCGTCATCATGCTCGGCGCAAAGGTGAAGAAGGCGTTCGGCTGCCAGCACATCGCGTTCTTCGACAGTACCGACAGCAGCGTCTGGCCCACCTTCGTCTCTCTCCCCCACCCGTCAGGACTCAACCGACTATGGAACGCACCGGACGCTCGCCAGAGGGCCCAGGACCTTCTCCGGAAAGTCTGCCCTCCAGTCTACGCGACGCCGAGCATCTACGGCACGCTGTAGAGCTGTCGCGATGCTTCGTGTGCCGGGTACTGATCCCACCTCGACCCGACGTCGCGTGCACTTTCCACTTGCGCTGGCTCGAAGAATGGGATAGCGTGGACGCTTCATGAAACTCGCCATCGTCGGATCCCGAGAGTACCCGAACGAGGAGCAGGTCAGGGCGCTCGTCCGCTCGCTACCACTGGACTGGGAGATCGTGTCAGGCGGGTGCGACGGGGTTGATGCGTGGGCCGAGTCGGAGGCGAAGCTCCGCGGCATGAAGGTCACCGCGTTCCGCGTGCCCGAGACGGCGTGGCGCGCGAACCGTGGCGCCGCGTTCATGCGGAACGGTCACGTCGCGGCCTACTGCGAGGCCCTGGTCGCGTTCCCGCACGGGCTAGCGCGCGGCACCATGGATACGGTCGTCAAGGCCGTCACGCTGGGCAGGCCCATCTTCGTGGTCGCTCCCGACGATCCTCTCCCAACCGTCGATCAAATCGCCAGGAGGAGAGAATGAGCAGAGGGAAGCCGACCATCATCGACATCCGCCCCGACGGCCCGCACGTCGTAGACCCGAACGCCACGGTCATGTTCGTCTACTCGCCCGACGTCCTCCGAGCGCTTGGCGCGATCCCGAAGGAGCTGGCGCCCGCGCCCGACACCATCAAGAATCCGGCGACACCCGACCCGATCTACTTGGCGGGCGTCGCCAACGGCCTCGGCTCGTTCTTCGACGCACTGGTCGACCAGGAGATCGTGCCACCCTCGAAGGCCTACGAGCTGCTGTGGGCCGCCTACGAGAACACGAAGGCGCGCATCGCCTAGGGGCGCTCGCCGTGCTTCAAGCCCATCAGGATCCTATTGGGCGTGGCGGCAACGACTGCGTCGACCCACCCGCGCTTCAGCGCCTCCTCGTAGTTCATGAGCCACTCCCGCCCGCGCGTCTTCTCCAGGTACTCCTTGAGCGGAACGTTGGTCTTGGCGATGACCTGCTCGGCGTAGCCGCGGTTGTAGACATTCGCACGCCTCACCTTCGCCATCAGCTCGCTGGCATTCATGTGGCCGCTGGAGACGGGCGTCAGTACCTGGTGCAACAGGAAGCTTGCGCGCTTTGTCATCAGGCGCCTGTCGCAAGCCTGGAAGAGGTACATGCCCATCGAGGCGACGTGGTGGTCCGCGACGCATACCACGGTGCCGGGGAAGTTCTCGATGTCGCGAGTCATCTCATGGCCGGCAGGAAGCTCGCCACCGTCGGTCGTCATCTCGACGAAGACGATGTTCGCTCGCGCCCGGTACGCCGCCTTCATGAAGTCGCGGAAGCTGTTCGCTGCCTTCACGTCGATCCTCCCGGAGAGGCGGTACGTCAGGACGCAGCCGCCAGGGGCCGCGCCCGTGCAGGGATTGACGGGCTCGGCCGGCTTGGGAGGGAAGACCTGGACGACGATCGGAGCCCCAGGGGATACCGTCCCCTTCCTCAGCTCGCGCTCGATGGGCTCGAACATCTCCTGCAAGCCGGGGTCCAGCTCGGGGATCTGGACCTGGCTGCCACCTGCTCCGCCAGCGGGCGGCAGGGTCTGGATGGGGGAGATGGTGGGCTCGGAGGCCGGAGGCGTCGCCGCCAGCCCGTAACCTCCAAAGAGAACGACCAGGACTGCGAAAGCGAAGAGGATTTTCCTCATGCCGGACCTCCAGTTAATTTCTAGCGAATCGGGATCCCTATTTAGATTATCACTCCACCATGGAGGTGTAAAGCGTATCGAAGCCTCTCGCCTGTTGTTTCCTCTTATAGGTTCGATCTCGATGGCAATTTGCACACACCAACTCACACTTCCCCACCTCTTCCTTCAGGACCTCCAACCGATATCCAGAACTGGCCATCAGAGCGATCGTCATTCTCTTGTCCCTCAAATGATCGAAGTCCATCTGCCATGGATTGAAACTTCTCCCACAATCAGCGCACGGACCCCGCTTCACGGCCAAGATATACTCGCGCGCTACCCTCTGACGCTCCCGCTTCAAATCTGCACTTTGCGAACGATGGCGCTCTCCGCGTTTTTCGTACGACCTTCTCTGAATCTTCTTCCGGCAGCCCCTGCAACTGTACGACCTTCCGTCTGCCGTACGAAGATCCTGATGGAACTCTTCAAACACCAGCTCCTTCGAACAACTTGAACACGTCTTAAGCATGTGGTATAGATTGAGACTCATTGGAACCTCAACCAAAATGCTTCAGCTGCCCGCAGCCCTACCACCCCTCCAGCGGGGACTGGGATCCCGTCCTGAAGGTAGGGAGATGTGGGACATGCGCGCGCAAGTTCTACGAGTGGATGCGCGTCCACACGGCCAAAGTGTGGGGCGACCACCGCTTCTACAAGTTCGCCAGGACCTCGATCCGGCCCGGCGTGGTGCGGCGCTCGGACGAGGAGCGGAGCGCGGTGGCGACCTACGTGCCGGTCCCCAACCCCAAGGCCACCCTGAAGCCCTCCCCGCGCCCAGGGCGGTGGCGAGCGGGCCCGGATGGCGTCAGGGTGCCTACCGGGCCGAAACGCGTCCCAGCCAGGCTCTGGGTGCCGAAGACGTAATCGCGGGGCGCGCGCCGGAATGTAACCTCGGCGCGCGCCCCGCTCCTTGAAATTGGATCCCCGAGAAGGTGTCGAGCCCTCGTCGGCGGCTTCAAAGGCCGCGTGCCCGCCGCGGGATCAGGGAGTACCTCCGGAGGGATTCGAACCCCCAGCCTCCCCGTTAGGACCGGGGCGCTCGTCCAAACGAGCTGCGAAGGCGTGATGCTTTGTACCCCAAAGTGGATTTGAACCACCAACCTCGTCCGTTCGTAGCGGAGTGTTCTTCCAATTGAACTTCTGGGGCATGGTACGCGATGAAGGAATCGAACCATCATCAGCCGCTAATCAGGCAGCCGCACTACCGTTGTGCTAATCGCGTGTGGTTCCCGAACCTGGGCTCGAACCAAGATCGACGGTGTCAGAGACCGCTGCACTGGCCATTGTGCTATTCGGGATCGTTGAGCTACTCGAAGGAGTTGAACCCTCATTTCTGCCGTACGAAGGGAGTGTCCTGCCATTGAACGAGAGCAGCATCTGAGCCAGAGGTAGGAATTGAACCCACATAAGCTGCTTACTGGGCAGCTGTCCTGCCGTTGAACGACACTGGCAAAGTTGTGCGGCCGGCTGGAGTCGAACCAACGGAGCCTAGACACTCGCTCTACAGGCGAGCCCCGCCCCCTACGGGTCTACGTCCGCACATCATGACTACGAGTTGTTGACGTTTCCGTCAAGAACTTGCAGTCATCATTCCAAGGGTTGCTATTAAATTTTCAAAGAAGCAGGGTGACTGCCCGGTTTCGATCCGGGACTTCCGTGTTCACAGCACGACGTGCAGGGCCACTACACTACGGCCACCATAAGCTTTGGTCTGGGTGGCAGGATTTGAACCTGCGACTTCCCGGTTCCGGGCCGGGATCTCTGGACCAGGCTGAGTTACACCCAGATGATGAGATCCGATGAAGCCCTGCTGGCGGGAATCGAACCCGTCCAACGCGCCGTAGACAGCGGCGAAGCTCCACCAGAAGCTTTCAGCAGGAGAACTGTCGCACCCCCCGGAGTCGAACCAGGGACGCGTGGCTTTTCAGGCCACCGCTCTACCGCTGAGCTAGGGCGCGCTCTCGACCGTTTGTGCCGACTGCGTCGGCTTTGAGTTTACTTCGATCCCGGGGGATCGAAGCGGTCGAGCGCACCCTGGGGTGGGCGCTGGTGATGGCGAATTCGATACACCCGCACCGGAGTCGCAGTTTGGCGCCTCTCGGTCGTGCGTGTGGTCGTGGTGTTCGTCATCATGGGATTGCTCTGGTGAAAGATAGATTAGGACTCCCGCCGAGGGAAGTGAAAGGATGAAAAAAGACCTCCGTCGGCGGGAGTCGTGGATCTTCTGTTCGATATATACTCTAGCGAATCAGGATCAATTTGTCAAGTGGAGACGACGGAGGGATTCGCACCCTCATGATCACCGGTTGCAGCGGTGCGCCTAGCTGTTCGAACCACGTCGCCAAAATTTCGTACCCGCGGAGGGACTCGAACCCTCAGCTCCTCGGTTTGAACGAGGCGTCTCTTCCGATTGAACTACACGGGCGTTGTCCACATGACAGGACTCGAACCTGCACGTGGTTTCCCCCACCGGCTTCTGAGACCGGCGCGTCTACCAATTCCGCCACACGTGGATGTGTGTGCGGCCGACAGGACTCGAACCTGCACGGGCGTGAGCCCACAGGACTCTCAATCCTGCGCGTCTACCAATTCCGCCACGGCCGCAAATGTCTGTGCGCGCTGCGCGCGCTGATCGTTGTACTCGCTTACGCGAGCAGCAACGACAGACGGGGTAGCTCGCAGCCGTGACCCGGCAGGCGCTTCTTGACGCCCTGACAGCGGCCCTTCGTCGAACCCACGCACGAGCCCCAGCCGATCTGGCCGGTGCTTCCAACGCTGGTGATGACGGTCTCGGTGCTCATTGCGCTGTCTCTGAGGTAAGGAGAAGATTGGGGCTCTGGCCAGCCTTTCTCTACAAGGACCTCCAGCAGTCCGACGTCCGTCGCACCTGGGCTTGGGATTAAGGGCCCGCCAGCATGTCGCCTGACCTTACGATCCAGCGACGACTGAGCCACTCTACTCCTAGCGAATCAGGTTGTCAAGGAGCGTCCGGCTGGATTCGAACCAGCGACCCCCGAGGTCATTACTCTCGGTGCTCCGACCACTGAGCTACGGACGCGTTGTGGGAGAGGATGGGTATGAGCCCACCGACCTCCAGGATTTTAGGTCCTGGCGCTCTGACTCTGAGCTACTCCCCCGAATGGCGCCGGGGCTGGCTTCGAACCATCCCTTGCGGGATCCCCGGCAGAAACTGTGCCGCGGTAAAGCGGCAGCGAAGACAAGACGCGACGGCCGACGGACCGCGGCGCGGGCACGAGCCCGATGGCCATCATCTGGTCCGTGTACGGCGCGTCCACCTCGACGATCGTGACGTGCTTGATGTCCGCGCGCTGGAGGCGCTCGGCGAGGTCGTACAGAACGCTCTCGTTCGACACGCCAAGCACCACCGCAAAGGTCCCCTCGGGAAGGTTCCCGGGGCTCGACTCGCCCGCCGCGTGCACGATCTGCGCTGCGGCGACACCTGCTGGGAGATCGTTCCTCACGATAATGAAGTGAGTGAGGACGTCCTCAACCGGCTGGGTGTTAATGCGAGCTGTTCATGATACCTCGAAGATTGTGACTGCCCATGAACTATATCTAGCGAATCACGCTTCGTCGGCCTGAAGCTCTGCTTCCGCGAGCCTGCGCTCAGCTGCGGTCAGAACCTGCTTCTCGAACTCGCGACGATCGGCCTGGCGCGCGGCGCGCTTGTTATTGCGCCCCATCACGCGGTCCTTGTAATCGTACTTCCGACGACCACCCGTACCGCGAGTCTCGCGCCACGTCCACTGCGCGTCGCTGAGCTTCTGCTTGTACCGATCATGGCCCATGCCCATGAGTATACCTTACTTCGCCCAAGAAGGCAAGCCGTGATCTTGGGCAACGCGCTGGACCTCGTAGGCCTCGACCTCCAGCGCGTTGCCGCGGTAGCCCTGCATCAGGACCTGGCCGAGCCTGAGGCCGTTCGCGCGCCAGAGCTTGCCCAGCGGCATTGCCCGGTATGTCGCCCACATGTAGCGCGCCCAACTCACCAGGAAGCACGCGTTGCGCTCATCCTGCGCGACGTGGACGAACTCGTGGACGCGAATGAGGCCGTTGACGTCGCCGTCGGGCGCCGACTCCGCAGTCCAGTAGAAGATCAGGACGAGGAACGGCAGCGGGTACGTGAACGCGCCCCAGTTGTTCTTCGTGAACCAGCGGCCGAGCCAGCCACCGATCTCCAGCTCAACGACCTTCTTCCTCGGGTCGGGCTGTTGCTTGCGAACTCGCTTAATCGACTTCATGGTCACCCTCTTCCTTCTTCGGCGCGGTGAGCGCGGCCTTCTTCGTGACGGTTGCTGGCGCCTGCTGCGGGGTCGGAGCGTCCACCGGATGGCTCCCGAACTTCAGCGCGGCCTGGTCGGTCCAGGTGCGACCACCGACGAACAGACCGTAGAGTCCGACGATGCCCATGACGACCGCCGAGGTCGTTGGCTCCGTCTCCATGACCCAGCCCGCGGCGAAGCACAGGAAGGCCGCGAAGATGAACCCCGCGAACTTCTGCGAGCGCAGGTGGCCGAAGTTGAACTTTCCCTTACCCACCGAACAGCGCCTTCGCGATGAGGCCACCAATGGCGCCGATCGCAGCGAAGAGGAGGCCGACCACCTTAAAGCGACGTCCGCGCGACTCCTTCTTGTGGACCGCCAGCTCCGCGCGCACGCGGTCATTCGTCTCCAGGGCCGTCACGCGCTGGTCGATCGAGCCGATGGCGTCCAGCTTCTCAGTGATGCGGTCGACACCCTCAGCCACTTGGTCCGTCAGGCCCTGGAGCTGAGACTTGACGACACCAATGTCGACCTTGCAATCTCCAACCTTGTCCTCGACACGTGTGAGACGTGCCTCGTGGAGCTTGTACGCTGGGGTGGCCATACCCAAAAGATTCGGGCGCCTAGCGGGACAAAATCCTAGATGTCGGCAGACTTTCGCAGGGTCCGGGTCGTGTAGTCGATTTCGTAGCCCATGTGGTCACGTAAGCAAGGCTCGCACGTCAGGGTTTCATCTTTGGGGCCGCGTACGAAGCGCCAAAGCACCCTCCTGCCGGTCGCGCACACGTAGCAGACGTCCGTCTTCATGATGACGTCCCGATTGAGGCGTGGGTACGACATGGGTACGAGACCTGGCGCGAGCGCGACTTCGCCATCCGGCGCCGGCCCAACGCCAGGATCGGCGGCGTCGTCTTCGTCGAGCCCGCTGAACTCCTGGTTCCCATCGGAGTCCTCATCGCCCCTGGCGGCAGCCAGGGCGTCCACGGGGCCCTCGTAGATGACGCCGTCGGGGGCGTCGAAGGGTTTGACCTCCTTGTCCCCGATGAACAGCCGCGCGTTGGCGCCCTTGTAGTGCTTCACCGCCTCCAGGGCCTCGGCCTTGTTGGACATCATCCACGGGTCCGGCGTGAACATCAGCTGGTTCACCATGTCGCGGACGCGCCGTTCGGTCTCGACTGCCTCCTGGGCCGCCAGCTGCAAGATCATGTCGATGGCGGTGCCCGGACGAGCATCGAAGCCACCGTACCTCGACCACATGCCGTGGAGGCGCCGGTAGTGCTCCTCGAACGACAGCTCGGACGTGAAGACAACCGAGTCGTTTCCGGGACGCGGCGCAACCTGCCAGCGATGCTTCGAGGGCGAGGCCAACACGACCAACTCGCCCTCCTTCAAACCCTCGATCACAGCCCCGCCTTCCGGAGCGCCTCGTTCGCACGCGCGACCTCAGCCTGGAACTCGGGACTGAAGTGGTCCGTCGCCCTCCCCTCGCGCCAGCCCTTGGCGTGCAGCAGCTCATGTGCGAAAGCCGTCTCAGAGAACTTAGTCTCCAACGTTGGCCAGGCGACGGCGCACGCGTTCAGATCGGCCCACGACATCCCAGCAACGCACTCAGCTCCGACCGTCCAGCCGGTGCCGTTGCGACAATTCAGCTGACTCCCCATCACCTTGGTGATGAAGGGCGCAACCTTGCGATCCATACCGTACGTCTCGACCCACGCGACCTGGATGGCGCGCTCCTGATCGTCCGGCGGCGGCGGTGACGTGGCGCCCTTCTTGCGCGCACGTGATACCAGGAAGACGATCAGCCCTGCGATGGCGAGGGCTGCGACGACGAAAACGACGATAGTTCCGGTCATTTCTTCTCCTTGACGCTCGCGAAAGCCTCCATGATCCACTCCGCGTGCTCCTGGAACTCCTGCTCCAGGACCTCGGTGATGACATCCCGCAACTCCTCCAAGATAACGTCCCCTTCGCACTTCCCGCACCGCGGGATCACGATGCTCGACGGAAGATTGATGTGCACGCCGCGGTGGACGTGGAAGCGGCCGTCCTTGCGCACCTTGCGCAAGGTCCCGCCGCAATTCGGGCGGGGACAGTTGGGCGCTGGGGTCGTGAACACGAGCTACCCGTTCGGGGTCAGCTTGCGGATCTCCTCGCGAATGCGGTCGAGCACGCGCTTGAGGCGCTCCGGACCGTCGGAGTCGACCTCGAACAAGATACTAACGGGCTTCGTCCGCACGTCCTTCATGTCGCTGAAATCGAAGCAGGTCGTCTCCAGCGTGACGGACATGTGATCGTCGTCGATCCCGGGGCCGACCACCATCTCCTCCAGCGACACGCCGCAGACCTCAGCGATGATCTCCAGGTGGGACGCCTTGAGGCGGAAGTCCTCACACTGGAAGATGTCGAGGTAGAGGGAATCGTCCCAGGTGCCGACATAGGCGCCGACGATGGAGGGGATCTGAGCAGCTGCTGAGATACCGGAGACCAGCTCCGTTGGTGCGTGGGGGAAGCTGTGATAGTACATGCGCTTCAAAGTGACTCCTTGCGTCGGAAGCGGGCGGGGATCGTCTCGGTCAGCCAGTAGCGCAAAGGATAGCACCTTCGCGCGTACTTGTGCCAACTTTCCAGGGGGTAGAGGAGGTAGGCGCCAGCCTGATCGCGCTCACGCGGCGCATTGAGGACGATGACGCGGTCGACCTTAGCTCTTCGCCACATGAACGCGCCAACGAGCATGAAGAGCCCGCCCGGAAGGAGCGCGATGAAGATGAGCGCGAGGAGTTTGGCGGTCGACAACTTGGCAGCCTCCATACACACTATAGCGAATCAGGGCCCGAGTGTCAAGCCCTACATAAACGAAGGGCCCAGATCTTAAAGATCTGGGCCCTTGAAACGGCCGGCGAAAGGAGGAGGAGCCGGGCGTTTTTTACGGAAGGTTAGTCGACAGCGCGGACTCGCTGTTGGTGGTCGACTCGTCGTCGACGAGCAGGCCGACGAAGGTCACCGTGATCTCCTCCAGGTTGCGGGCGGAGATGGTGGTGCTGTAGCCGGTCGCGCGGCAGTTCTTGAAGATGGCGATGCGGCCGTCGGCGCCCTGTGCCTCGCGCTGGCGGTCGATGATCGCCAGGTGGATGTACTCCGAGGTGAGCAGGTCCTGGAGGCGCGGCACGCCAGCCTCGACGTGGGGGCCGTGCTCGACGACGCGGAAGCCCGAGCACGTGATGGACACGACGTCCATTGACGTGTAGTCGATCTCCGCGGCCGAGTAGCGGCCGAGGATGTACGCCGGCTGCGCCTCGTACGTCATGTTGTACGAGACGTTGTTGAAGAGCCCGACGATGTGGGTCAGACCCGTGGACGGGTCGTAGATGCCCATCTTGGCGCGGGCACCGTTCATTACCTTGGGAGCGGCCATTGATGTTCCTCTCTAGAAGATTGCGTCGAGCCTTAGCCGCCCGCCGACTGGGTGACCTGCGAGATCTGGAACGTGATGGGGATGAAGTACAGCGCCGTGGCCGCCTTCACCTCGACGCTCACCTGCATCGCCGGTCCGGTGATGCGAATGACGAGGTTCTTGAAGCCCTTGGGGGCGTCGTCCGAGAACGCCACCAGCTTCAGCCGGCGGAGGTTCTCCATGATGCCTTCCATGGTGCTCGCCGCGAGAGCCGCCGACACGTCCGCCAGCGACTGGCCGACGAACGCCTGCTCCATCAGCTGCGCCACGGTCAGCGCGATGATGTCGGCCACGTACATGGCCTGGATCGAGTTGAAGACGAAGTTGTTGTCCTTGCCATACGTCGTCTGGTCCGACACGTACGCGAAGCCGCCCTGCTCCAGGCGGTGGATGATGAGCAGACCCGCGTCGAGGCCCGCTTCGAGCGCATCGTCGTCCTGGTCGTTGAAGTCCTGCGCGGCCTGGAGGGCGCCCGAGATGTTGATCCCCTTGTTGAAGATCGACTTGTAGAAGCCCGCGGCCTGCATGCCCGCGGCCTTGACCGCGTTCATCCAGGGCTGGAACTGCTGGACGCTGCCGTTGGTGCCGAGGTCGCGCACGTCCTGGAACGTGAGCGCGACGCGCGACGAGGCCAGGTTGGCCGCGGTCGTCTTGACGTCTTCGAACGGCGCGCGCTGCGACAGGAACGCCTGGCGATTGCGGCGCTTCTTCAGCGTCGACATCTGAAGGACGTGCGAGCGCGCAGCCGCGTGCACCGACTCGATGGTGTACGTCGAGCTGGGATCGGTCTGGTTGTCGGCGATATCGTCGACCGCGTCGCGCGAGAACAGCGGAATGATGAAGTTGCCGCGGACCATCTTGAGCGCGTCGAGCGCTTCCTGGATGGTGTCGTCCGTGGTCGCGCCCTTCGTGCCGCCCGTGAGGAAGGCGACCGAAGCGGTCGGCGCCGGCAGACCGGCGTCAGCCTGCTCGTTCATCTCGGTCAGGACGCCATTGTCGCGCAGAAGCGTGAACCACTTGTACGCGTCCTGCTTGATGCGGCCCGGGGTGGTCGCGAAGGTCGAGCAGCAGCCGAACGTTCCCTGGTCGAGCGTGACGGAAGGCTGCGATCCGAGAACCGCGGTGCCCGGCGTGCACGTAAAACCGTCGAACGAATTGATGTAGGCCGCGAGGTCCGCGATGCTGACGAAGTCCGTCAGCGATACGGTCAGCGTGCCGGGAGTTGCGCCGCCCACCGTGGTGATCACGATGTTGACGCCATCGACGACGGCCGAGGCCGTGGTGCCGACGTAGCCAAGCTTCAGCGCTACAGCGCCACCCGTGAAAATGTCGTTGGTGACGCTATCCATCTGGCGCGCCTCGTCCAGCTGCGCCGAGTACTCGGTACCCGAGACAATCAGGTGGGGGGTCGCGGTCTTCGACACGAAGTCGACCACTTCCGGCGTGGCGCCATCGAGGACGTACAGGTTGTACGAGATGAGGCCGGTACCAGAAGTCAGCTCGTTGATCTCGAAGTTCTTGCCGTAGCCGTCGGTCGGATCGGCCGCGACGAGGAATGCGGTGATGGCGCCGAAGGCCTGAACGTCCGTGGTCGCGACGATGTCGACGGGGGCGACAGTGGCCGGCGCGGTCAGCGCGTTCGGGGCGCCGGACGCGTCGAGCAGCTTGATGGCCGAGATCACGGTCGAGGTCGCGCCCGTCACGATGTACGAGCCGCGGTTCTGGTTCGAGCCGCCCTGGATGACCGAGCCGGACGGGATGTACAGAGTGTCGCCCGCAACCGGGAGCGCGTCGAACGCGATCGAGCGAGTGATGGTCACCGAGTTGCCCGAGACGACCGTCAGGCCCAGCGTGTCGGCGCCAGCGGCCGAAGCGATGAGGGCGACGGCCGCACCACCCGTGATATCGACGCCCGCGACGGCGTTCAGCTGGCCGGCGAAGGTAGTCGGAGTCGCGAGGGCTGCGACAGTGATGGCGGTGGCCGCGCCACCGTTCACACGTACCGAGATATCAGTGGCCGCGATGGGCAGCATGAACGCGAATGCGCCCGTGGTCGGAACGACCTCCGTGGTCTTCGCGGTGATCTGGTACGAGATCAGGTTGCCGAGCTTGCCGAAGTTACGGTCCTCCAGCTCGCCGTAGTCGGTCGAGTCCCAGCGCAGCAGCGTCGCCGACGCCTTCGTCGACGGATTGGTCTTCACCAGGACGAACGCCTGGGGCGCGCCCTGGATCTGTGAATCGTTCGCAGGCACGGCACCGCCGCTGAACGCGTCGACGAGGCGACCGGTCTTGTACTTCGCCTGCACGTCACCGATCTGGTTCGGGCCGAAGATGTTGGACGCGAGGTCTTCTTCCTGCGTGTAATCGGGGCCTGCGTCGGCTTCACCGACGAGCATGATCACGCCCGAAGTCGCGAGGCCGGTGTTCGCCTGCGCCACGTTGATGATCGGGTAGGCGCCCGGGATCTTCAGAACACCAGCGGGGGTGGGAAAACTCTGAGCCATTTT
>Ga0137319_1000385_pt1 | contig 12982 bp, 7 predicted proteins | sample EasRivERMZT333_2_FD_104752 | JGI IMG/M metagenome (GOLD analysis project Ga0137319, IMG submission 104752) | Soil microbial communities from meander-bound floodplain in the East River, Colorado, USA - East River MetaG ERMZT333_2 | ecosystem: Environmental > Terrestrial > Soil > Floodplain ... | reverse complement strand
TATGGCCAAGATCAACCAGGATCTTCTAGCTCGTCTCGTGACGAGGCTCAGTCTCAGCAAAGGCCGAGTCTATTCGCTGATTGATGAAAAGGTACGGGCAACTCATCTGCCACGTCATCTCGCGGCGATAGCACTCGCGAGTGAGCGGGGCATCAATATCTCGAAGTTTTCTTCGACAGACGACCTGGCCGTCATACGCCAGGCAGCTATCGGTGCGGTGCCCGCGCCCGTCGTCGTGCAATCGACTCCCTCGGCGAACGCACCTCAAAAGCGACAACGACCGTCACGAAGTCCACGTTCCGGCCCCCGTCGCGGCAACACCGTGTTCGTTGTGCACGGCCGAAACGCGTCGGCTCGAGACGGAGTGTTCGCTTTCCTCCGCGCCGTGGGGCTACGGCCCCTCGAGTGGTCACAGGCCATCCGGCTCGTAGGCAAGGGCTCACCGTACGTAGGTGAGATTCTGGAGGTTGCCTTTCGGGAGGCTGCCGCAGTCGTTGTCTTGCTCACGCCGGATGACGAGGCACGCCTGCTGCCCACATTCCGGAAGCCAGGCGATCCCGAGTATGAACGGAAGCTCACCGGACAGGCCCGGCCGAACGTGCTGTTCGAGGCCGGCATGGCTTTTGGGAAGGACCCCAATAGCACCGTCCTCATTCAGCTCGGCAACCTCCGTCCCTTCAGCGATGTTGGTGGTCGTCATGTAGTCTTCTTGAGCAATCACGCGACAAGCCGTCAAGAGTTCGTGACGAAGTTGGCGAATGCTGGCTGCAACGTGGACACAACCGGTACCGATTGGCTTACCGCTGGTGACTTCGCTGCACAGCCGTCCAACAAGGCGCTGCAGCGGACGAGCCGCGCGAGGCGTGCAACCAACAAGCGAGGAGCCCGGCGCGCGGCTCGCCGCTGAGCGCCGGCGTTAGAGGCGCCCAACCCGCATGTAGCCAAGGTGCTGACCTGAGAACCGATCGGACTCATCGCCACTGGCCGGCCCAAGAGCGAGCGACATAGAGCTGATGAGCCTGACACCCCACCACGCGAAGTACTTCGCTCACGACCTGACGCGCCGCGCGGCTGGCGGGCTCGACCGCCTGTCCATGTCGCTCTTCGATGCCGCCGTCGACCTGAACCCCCATCAGATCGAGGCCGCGCTCTTCGCTTTGCAGTCACCCCTATCGAATGGTGTGGTGCTGGCCGACGAGGTCGGACTTGGAAAGACGATCGAGGCCGGCATCGTCCTCTGCCAGTACTGGGCCGAGCGTCGTCGTCGCCTGATCGTGATCTGCCCAGCCTCGATTCGTAAGCAATGGGCTCTCGAGATCGAAGATAAGTTCAGCCTTCCGACCGTCGTCCTGGATGCCAAGGCGTACCGCGAGGCCAGGCGTGAAGGCCGGGACCCGCTCCAGCCCGGTGCCATCCTGATCCTTTCCTTCCACTTCGCGCACGCGCTGCGGGATGAACTCAAGTCGATCCGCTGGGATCTCGTCGTCATCGACGAGGCCCACAAGCTGCGCAATGCCTACCGGCCGAGTAACAAGGTCGGACAGGGCATCCGCTGGGCCACGGAGGACTGCCGCAAGCTGCTACTGACCGCGACACCCCTCCAGAACTCGCTGCTCGAGCTGTATGGGCTCTCGACATTGATCGATGAACGCCTCTTTGGCGACGTCAACGCCTTCCGTGCCCAGTACGCCAGCGCCGGAAGCGACATTTCCGCGTTGCGCGCACGCCTGGCATCGTTCTGCAAGCGGACACTCCGCAATCAGGTCACTGAGTACATCCGCTACACCGAGCGCCGCCCGATCACCCGACCGTTCCACCCGACGGACGACGAGCATGCGCTGTACGAGGCGGTCTCCGGATTCCTGCAGCGGGAAGACAGCTATGCACTCCCGCGCCGGCAGCGGCACCTCACGGCGCTCATCCTGCGGAAGTTGTTGGCGTCATCCTCGCCCGCCATCGCCGCGACACTCGACATCCTACGCCAGCGCCTCGAGACCCTGCGCGACGAGCGTTTGCAGAGCGACCCGGAGCTGGCCGAGCGACTCGTCGAGAGCGAGGAGATCGAAGGTGACCTTCTCGACGAGATTCTCGGGGACGAGGACACCGCGGAGGCTGGCGATCCGCCGCCCGAGCCCATCGATCGCCGCAAGTTGCGCGAGGAGATCGAAGCGCTCCAGAACCTCGCTACCGAGGCACGCCGCATCGGCGTCGACACGAAGTCGCAGACGCTGCTTAAGGCGCTCGAGATCGGCTTCGAACAGATGGCCACGACTGGCGCGGCGCGCAAGGCGCTGCTCTTCACGGAGTCACGCCGGACGCAGGAGTACCTGAAGGGTTTCCTGGAGTCCCACGGCTACGCGGGCCAGGTGGTGCTGTTCAACGGCACCAACGGCGGTCCCGAGGCCACGGCGATCTACGATCAATGGGTCGAGCGCAACCGAGACACCGGCCGGGCGTCGGGTTCGCGCGCGGTGGACGTGCGCACGGCCCTGCTGGAGCATTTCCGCGACGATGCCACGATCCTCCTCGCGACCGAGGCCGCGGCCGAAGGCGTGAACCTGCAGTTCTGCTCGCTGGTGGTGAACTATGACCTACCGTGGAATCCGCAGCGGATCGAGCAGCGCATCGGTCGCTGTCACCGCTACGGCCAAAAGCACGACGTGGTGGTCATCAACTTCCTTAACGAGCGCAACGAGGCGGACCGCCGCGTGCTCGAGCTGCTGACCGAGAAGTTCAGCCTCTTCAACGGCGTCTTCGGCGCCTCCGACGAGGTGCTCGGCAGCATCGAATCGGGCGTGGATTTCGAGAAGCGCATCCTTGCCATCTACCAGGAATGCCGGACTCCGCAAGCCATCGACGCGGCCTTCCGCGCGCTACAGGCCGAGATGGACGAGCAGATCCGCTCGCGCCTCGACGACACGCGGCGCGCCTTGTTCGAGCACTTCGATGAGGATGTGCACCAGCGGCTGCGGCTGCGACTCGCCGATGCCCGGGCGCAGCTCGACCGCGTGGGCCGGCGCTTCTGGTCGCTGACGCGCTTCATGCTGGCCGACCGGGCGCAGTTCGACGAGGCCGCGCTGGCCTTCGACCTCGACCGCCCGCCGCGGGAGGGTATTCCGTGCGGCCGCTACCACCTCATCTCCAAGTTGCAGCCACTCGAGGCCGACGGGGGCGCCGGGGAGCCGAGTCGCTTCCTCTACCGACTGTCCCATCCCCTCGGCGAGCACGTCATCGAGCAGGGCAAGGCAGTGGCGACCCCGACGGCCGAGATCGCCTTCGATGTCACCAGCCATCCGACCCGCCTCTCGGTCGTTGAGGCCCTGCGTGGACAGCGCGGCTACCTCACGCTGAGCCGCCTGACCGTGGATTCGTACGACCGGGAGGAATACCTGCTCTTCTCCGGCTTCGGGGACGACGGTGCGGCGCTCGACCAGGAGACAATGGAGAAGCTCTTCCTGTGCGGGGCTAGGGTGGTCGGGGCCGACGGTGCTCCCGAGCGCGAGGCGCAACGCCTTGCCGGCGAAGCCGAGCGTCACGCCAGGGCGACCGTGAGCCGATCGCTGGAACAGAACAGCAAGCACTTCCACGAAGCGCGCGAGAAGCTGGAGAAATGGGCCGACGGTATGGCGGTCTCGGCCGAGAAGACGCTGGCGGACACCAAGGAGCAGATTAAAGCCCTGCGGCGCCAGGCGCGGCAGGCGGTGACGCTCGAGGAGCAGCACCAGATCCAGGAGAGGATCCAGAAACTCGAGCGCCAGCAGCGCCGCCAGCGGCAGGAGATCTTCAAGGTCGAGGATGAGATCATGGACAAGCGTGACCAGTTGATCGAGCAGCTTGAGGAGCGGCTCGCCCAACGCACGACCTCAGAGGCCCTGTTCACCATCCGCTGGGCGGTTGTATGAACGCGCGCCCGGAGACCACCGACATACGAGGACGGAAAGCGAGATGAGCCAGAAGTACGAGAAGCTGAAGACCCTGCTGAAGGAGCTGTTTCAGCTCGACCAGCCCGACCTGGACTTCGGCTTCTACCGGGTGATGCACGCCCGCAGCGCCGAAGTTACGCAGTTCCTAGACAAGGACTTGCTGCCGCAGGTGAAGGCCGCCTTTGCGCAGTACCAGCCAGCGGACAAGGCGGCGATCGAGAAGGAGCTGGCCAAGGCCATCGAGCAGGCGCAGGCGCTCGGCGCGGACCCGGAGACGCTGCCCAAGGTCAAGGAACTGCGGACACGCCTTGGTGAAGATGCGGTGGACCTGGACGTGCTCGAAGCCGAGGTCTACGACCATCTCTTCAGCTTCTTCCGTCGCTACTACTCCGAGGGCGACTTTCTCTCCAAGCGCGTCTATAAGCCGGGCGTCTACGCCATCCCCTACGAGGGCGAAGAGGTCAAGCTCCACTGGGCCAACGCGGACCAGTACTACATCAAGACCAGCGAGTACCTGCGCGACTACGCCTTCCGACTGCGGCCGGACGACGAAAAGAACCCGATGCGCGTGCACTTCCGCCTCGTGGATGCGGCCGAGGGCGAGCACGGCGACGTCAAGGAGGCAGCGGGCAAGGAGCGGCGCTTCAAGCTGGCCGCGGAGAACTTCGCGGTGGTGGAGGGCGGCGAGCTGGTGATCCTCTTCACCTACGAGCCCGACCCAGCCAAGCAGAAGGAGCTGAACGCCGCCGCCGAAGCGGAAGTCCTCGCACCCGCGGACCTGTCGCTGGCCGACTGGGTGAACGCCCTGGGGGCGAAGCACGTCCGCGCCGACGGCACCGCCGCTGAGGCAACGCGCCTGCGCGTGCACCTGGACCGCTACACCGCGCGCAACACCTTCGACTACTTCATCCACAAGGACTTGGGAGGCTTTCTGCGGCGCGAGCTGGACTTTTACATCAAGAACGAGGTGATGCACCTCGATGACGTGGAGAACGAGAGCACGCCGCGCGTGGAGCAGTACCTCTCCAGGATCAGGGTTATCCGCCACATCGCCGGCAAGCTCATCGAGTTTCTGGCGCAGCTCGAGGATTTCCAGAAGAAGCTGTGGCTCAAGAAAAAGTTCGTGGTGGAGACGAACTACTGCATTCGGCTAGGCGTCATCCCGGAGGCGTTCTACCCGGAGATCGCGGCGAATGGCGCGCAGCGTGAGGAATGGGTGCGGCTGTGCGCGATTGACGAAATCGAGGGCGACCTGACGATGCCGCGTTACAGCGAGCCGCTTACCCCGGGGTTTCTGAAGGCAAACCCCACGCTGATCGTGGACACGCGGCACTTCAACGCGGACTTCATCGCGCGGCTACTCGAAGCGATGGTCGACCTGGATGGGCAGGCCGATGGCGTGCTCTTTCACGGCGAGAACTTTCAAGCTCTCTTGCTGATGCAGACAACGCATCGAGAGCGCGTGAAGTGCATATACATCGATCCACCGTACAACGCCAAGACGAGTGAGATCCTCTACAAGAACACCTACAAGCACGCGTCGTGGTTGTCGCTGTTGAACGACCGCTCGCTATTGGCAAGAGCGCTCAGGCATGAGGATGGCGTATTTGTTTGCGCCATCGACGAGAATGAGCAGGAGAGGCTCGGCCTACTATTCAACAGCTTGTTCCCTGCAGATGAACGCGTCTGCGTGAGCGTAGTTCATAACCCGCGCGGCATCCAAGGTTCGGGTTTCTCATTCACCCACGAGTTCGCTTACTTCCTGCACCGTAGCGGACTGTCACTCGGTCTTAGGACGCTCGACGACGCCAAAGCGAAGCCGCTGATGAAGACGGGAGGCGAGTCGGAGCGGTCCACTGGTAAGAACTGCTTCTACCCAATCTTGATTCGCGATGGTCGCGTTGTCGGGTTTGGGGACGTGCCCCCTGACAATTGGCACCCGGTGGCTGCGACGTCTCAGCGAACCGATGGGACCATCGATGTCTGGCCGATCTCATCATCGGACAACCTGGAGCGCAAGTGGCGGTATGCGCGTCAATCGATTGAGGCAGTTGCAGAGCAGTTGGAGGTTCGCCCGGGGAGAGATGGGGCGCCGGTGGTCTACCTCGCCAAGGATTATGAGGCCTACCGTACGGTGTGGAACGACGCGGAGTTCAATGCCGCCGAGCACGGAAGCACGCTGCTGAAGAACATCCTCGGAGAGGTGGGGGAGTTCTCGTTTCCGAAGGCAATCTGGACCGTGTGGCATTCACTCAGGGTGGCGCGCCTCGCAGATGGCGACTCCGCGCTGGACTTCTTCGCCGGCTCCGGCACCACCGGCCATGCAGTCATCAATCTGAATCGCACCGACGGCGGCCGCTGCAAGTTCATCCTTGTCGAACAGGGCGACTACTTCGACACCGTCCTCCTCCCGCGCCTGAAGAAGGTCACTTACTCTCCCGAGTGGAAGGACGGGAAGCCCAAGCGCCTAGCTACGGTCGAGGAGGCGGAGCGCAGTCCGCGCATCATGAAGGTGATTCGCCTCGAGTCCTACGAGGACACGCTCAACAACTTGGAGTTACGCCGCGCAAAGGAGCAGCAGGGCCTGCTCGACCTCTCGCAAGCGCAGGGCGCGGACAAGCTCAAGGAGCAATACATGCTCCGCTACATGCTCGACATCGAGACGCGCGGCAGTCAGTCACTGCTGAACGTGTCCGCCTTCACCGATCCCACGGCCTACAAGCTCAAGGTCAAGCGCCCCAGCTCAGACGAGTCGCGCGAGGTGAACGTCGATCTGTTGGAGACCTTCAATTGGCTGATTGGCCTCACCGTCGAGCATATCGCCGCGCAGCAGACCTTCGCGGCCGAGTTCGAGCGCGACGGAGAAGGGCGGCTTCGCCTCAAGGTGCGGCTCAAGCAGGAGGCCGTCGGCCGCTGGTGGTTCCGCACCGTTACTGGCACCACGCCCGACGGCCGCAAGACGCTTGTCATCTGGCGCAAGCGCCCGGGTGGCGAGACGGCCGAGGGGATCGAGCAAGACAACCTGGTGCTCGACGAGTGGTTCACGAAGCAGGGCTACTCCAGCAAGGACAGCGAGTTCGACGTCATCTACGTGAACGGCGACAACAACCTGGAGAACCTGAAGGCCCCCGACGACACCTGGAAGGTACGACTAATCGACGAGAGCTTTCACCGGCTCATGTTCGAAACGGAGGGTAGCTAGGGTGATCAAGCGCCGAGTGACAAGACGGCGGATGCCTTCGCCAAGCGAGCGCAGAGTGATTGTGGGGCCAATCTTGAGGGACCTCCTTGAGCTGGGCTGGAATGGACAACATGCCGTCCTTGCGACGGCCTTTTACTCAGAGAGGGCGTTGCATTCTCTTGTCGTGGCGGCAAATGAGCTCCAGGTCCTCTGTCGTTTGGATGTGGACGACCCTAGTGAATGGGCGAGAGGATGGATCGCGCCAGACATTCTGCTTGAGCGATTGAGGTCGTTCGAAGCGAATGGCACGAGGATCGATTTGCGAGTACACAGGTCTGCCCATGCAAAGGTCTATGCTGGGGCGACCGGGGTTATGATTGGAAGCGCCAACCTCACCCTCCAAGGATTCGGTGGAGGGTGGGAGATGGTCCACGCGAGTAGAGACCGGGAGGACGTCGTAAACGTGCGGGCGGGACTTGAGATCTATGCTCGCACCATGGAGCAACTCACCCTCGATCAGCTTGAGAAGTACATCGCAACGCATGCCGAGTTTGTCCTCGAGTTCAAGAGGAAGCACAAGCGCTATCAGCGCCGGGACAAGATCGCCACTCCTGCGGCGAGGCCACCGCGCCTCGGTGACTACAGCAATTTCCTGGAGTGGATGAAGCGGCAGCCCGGAGAGGCTGCTCAGGAGATTCATTCCCGGGCTCAGGGAAAGGGCAATCTCCAGGGGCACATCAACCGCAATTTCTTCGGGCTGCGGCAGTTCCTGCTTGCGTACCCGGAGAGTCTTGAGCGTTTTCGCAGGGAGAACGCCGATACGTATAGGCTTTCGGCCGACGCGACAACGGAGCGGGCCTTGGCGACCTTCGTCAGAAAGCATGCCGCCGATGAGGCGCAATTCTCGCTCGATGTCTGGAAGACTTACCTACCCCGGGAGTGCGGGGGGCGAGCTGCGAGACATGGCGGAACAATCGGGAATCTGAATCGAATGTTGCCTCTGGTAGCACGCTACCTTGTCATAAGGACTCGTCGATGAAGGGTAAGGATCGGTAGGTGGTGCGGATAATCAAGAGTGATCTTCCCGGAGCCGGTGCGCCATGAAGCATGCGGGCTACCCCAAGAGGAAGAACGTGAAGACACCTCAGCTTCGGTTCAACCGGAAGCTGGTCCTTAACCAGTGGCTTCTCGGCCTGTTCGGCGTCGAGCGCTTCGATCAAATGGCCGAGCACCTACGCGACGAGGCCCTTGAGGGGATGGACGAGAACAACGTCCACCGCTTCCATCACGCGCTCTGCCTGCATCTGCCCGTGGAGAAGCGGCCCAAGCTGTCGGACGAGCTGTTGCTGGAGTACGACCAGGCCATCGTCTCCGTAACGCAGCGCCTGAATGAGCGGCGCGTGACGCGGGGTGAGCCGCCGATCGTCTGGAAGTATTTTCAATACCTCGCCCTGCTCTTCACGGAGATCTACCTCGACCGCTACTTCCGCGACCCGCGCGCTCTGCTCGTCGCGCTCAACGAGCGGATTACCGCGCTGAACGAGGGCCTGAACGAGGCGGACCGGGTCGCCGCGCTCGACGAGTCGGCCGACGCCTGGCCACAGCTCAACAAGATCGCCTACTGGATGGCGACCGGCAGCGGCAAGACGCTGCTGATGCACGCCCACATTCTGCAGTACCGGCGCTTCCTCGAGACCCACGGCCGCGCGCGCGAGCTGAACCGGATCATCCTGCTCACGCCGAACGAAGGGCTGTCGCAGCAGCACCAGCGCGAATTTGAGAAGGCCGGCATCGAGGCGGAGATCTTCAACAAGGACGGCCGCGGGCTATTCGCCGGACAGGCGGTGGAGATCCTCGAGGTCACCAAGCTCAAGGAGGAGATGGGCGAGAAGACCGTGGCAGTCGACGCATTCGAGGGCAACAACCTGGTGCTCGTCGACGAGGGGCACCGCGGCGCGTCGGCCGGCGGCGAGGGCACGTGGATGAAGTTCCGCAATGCGCTGTGCGAGAAGGGCTTCTCGTTCGAATACTCGGCCACTTTCGGCCAGGCGGTGAAGGGCAGCCAGGGCCTCACGGACCTCTACGCGCGGAGCACGCTGTTCGACTACTCGTACCGCTGGTTCTATGGCGACGGCTTCGGCAAGGAGCACCAGATCCTGAATCTCGAGGACGACAACAACGCGGAATGGATGCTGAGCTATCTCACCGCGTGCCTGCTCGCCTTTTTCCAGCAGCAGCGGCTGTACCGCGAGCGCGAGGGGGCATTCCGCCCGTTCAACATCGAGAGGCCGCTGTGGATCTTCGTGGGCGGCAGTGTGACAGCGACCCTGGCCACCCGCGACGCCTCGGACATCGTCGAGATCCTGCGTTTTCTCGCCAGGTACGTCGCCAGTCGCGCGGACAGCATCGAGCACATCCGCCGTGTATTGCACGAAGGGTTGGTCACGGCGGCCGGCAGGAATCTGTTCGCGGGCCGATTCAGCTACCTGAACACGTGCGGGCTCACGCCGGCGCAGATCTTCGACGAGACCCTCGCGACGCTCTTCAACGCGCCGGCCGGCGGCGCTCTGCACGTCGAGAACCTGAAGGGCGCTGCCGGCGAGGTAGCCGTTCGGGTAGGCGACAACGATCCGTTCGGCGTCATCAACGTCGGTGACGACGCCAAGCTGGTGAAACTCTGCGAGGAGAAGGGCCTGAACGTCGGCGAGCGCGAGTTCGCGGGCTCCCTTTTCCTCGAGCTGGGTCAGCCCCACTCCACCATCAACGTGCTCATCGGATCGAAGAAGTTCACCGAGGGCTGGAGCAGTTGGCGGGTGAGCACGATGGCACTGATGAACGTGGGGCGGGGCGAGGGCGCGCAGATCATCCAGCTCTTCGGCCGCGGCGTCCGGCTCAAGGGTGTGGGCATGAGTCTCAAGCGCAGTGCGCGCGCCACGGTGCCGGAAGGACTGGAGCGACCGAAGCACATCGAGACGCTGGAGACCCTGAACATCTTCGGCATCCGCGCCGACTACATGGCCCAGTTCCGCGACTTCCTCGAGGAAGAGGGCCTGCCTACTAACGACGAGCGCATCGAGTTCATCCTGCCGATCATCAAGAATCTCGGCGCGCGTCCGTTGAAGACGATCCGTCTCAAGAAGGAGATCAACGGCATCAGCACCGAGTTCGGCGACGCCTTCCGCAAGCTTGGACCGGTTCCAACCGTCAGCCCGCCGGACCCGACGCGGGAGCCCGCCACCGCGTACCTGCAGAAGAACCAGGTCATCCTCAATTGGTATCCGAAAATCCAGGCGATGAAATCCGTGGGGGCCGCGGGCGGGGACGACGAAGGCGCGCCCAATCAGGCGTGGCTGACCTCTCGCCACGTCGCCTTCCTCGATCTCGACCGGCAGTACTTCGAACTGGAGCGGTTCAAGGCCGAGCGAGGGTGGCACAACCTGAACCTGACGCGAGCGGGCATCGCCGACCTGCTCGCGGACACGACCTGGTACCGGCTGCTGATCCCGGACTCGGAGCTTGCATTCGATTCGTTCGAGAAGGTGCGCGTCTGGCAGGAAGTGGCACTGGCACTATTGCGCAAGTACACCGAGCGCTACTACACGTTCCGTAAGCGTGAGTGGGAGCTGCCACACCTGGAGTACCGGGACATCGGCGAGGACGACCCCAACTTCCCCTGCATCGTCCGGGAAACTGGCCCCGAGTACGGCTATCGAATCCTGATCGAGGAGTCGCAGCAGGAGATCGTCGCGAAACTGAACGAACTGAAGGCGGCGATCGAGGCAGGCGACCTCAAAGCCTGGGAGTTCCGCGGCATCAAGGCCGTCTGGTTCGGCCGGCACCTCTACCAGCCGCTGTTCTTCCTCGACGGCGGCGTGGTCGAGATCGCCCCCGCGCCTCTCAACAAGGGCGAGCGACGCTTCGTCGAGGACCTGAAGGCATTCCACGATGCCAACCCTGCGTTCTTCGCCGAGCGCGAGCTGTACCTTCTGCGCAACATGAGCAAGGGCCGTGGCGTCGGGTTCTTCGAAGCCGGCAACTTCCACCCCGACTTCATCGTCTGGCAGCTCAATGCCGATCGCCAGCAGGTGGCCTTCGTGGATCCCAAGGGCATCCGGAACGTCGGCCTACAGGACCCCAAGATCAGCTTCTTCGAGACCGTCAAGGAGATCGAGAAGCGGCTTGGCGACCCAAGCATTGTGCTCGACTCCTTCATCGTCTCGAACACGCCGTCGCATGTGATGCGTAAGCAGTGGGGCATCGAGAAGCCCGAGATGGCCAAGCGGCACATCGTGTTCCAGGACGAGGACAAGGACAGCTACATCTCGGCCTTGTTGCAGAACGGCGCGGGAGTTGGTGCGTGATGTCGGTCCCGAAGCAAGCAGGGCGCCTAACAATAGCAGCATGCAGCGGACGGCGCTGCGCGCCGCTGCTGATGCTGGGCGTTGGGCGGGCCAAGGTTGGAGTCGGCTCTTCCAGTAGTTCGGCCTACGCTTTAATGAGCGACCGCAGCGATCGTTATCTGCGTGGGCCTGATGTGATAGACATCCTGGAACGAGAATCTGCGAACAAGTGGTTCTTGAGTCGGCGCGTCACCGCCCGAGAATCTCTCTCTCGAGCCGGCGTTTCACTTCGTCCCAGGATTCGAGCTGTGCAGCTCCAGATTCGATCGAGGCAATCCGATGCCTGATCTCATCTGCCCATGCTTCCTTGGCATCCGGGTCGCCCGGGCCGTCAAGGCTCGCCAGTATCTCCGCGGCAAGTTCAGCTCGTTCATCCTCACCGAGCCGCAAGGCTTCAGCCAGGACCGCTTCAGCAGGCTTTGTCATGCACGTGAGATTACCGTGTCTCACGGCCCTCAACAAGGTCGCTTTCAACAACTTAGGTGACATCCCTCAAGAGCCACCCAACTGCTGCATCAACCGGACGGGCGGAAGACGTACTACTAGTGTTGTCATGATGTCGGCCGAGCCAATTCCTTTCGACTGCGAGCACATCGGTGACTCCGGTGTCGGCTGGCTCATCTCGATGGAGAAGTGACATGATGAATCCAGCAAAGAACACGATTTGCCTTTGGTACGATGGCGACGCCGAGGAGGCGGCGCGGTTTTACGCCAAGACCTTTCCCGATTCGTCCGTCGGCGCGGTGCATCGCGCACCGGGGGACTTTCCGTCGGGGAAGAAAGGCGACGTGTTGGTGGTCGAGTTTACCGTGATGGGCATTCCGTGCCTCGGCCTCAACGGTGGACCTGAATTCAAGCACAACGAAGCGTTCTCGTTTCAGGTTGCAACCGTTGACCAGGCCGAAACGGATCGTTACTGGAGCGCAATCGTCGGCAACGGCGGCCAGGAGAGTGCGTGCGGCTGGTGCAAGGACAAATGGGGCTTGTCCTGGCAGATTACGCCGATCGCTCTGACGAAAGCCATAACCGATCCCGATACCGCTGCCGCCAAGCGCGCGTTCGATGCGATGATGGAGATGAGAAAGATCGACATCGCTTCAATCGAGGCGGCGCGCCGCGGTTGAGGCGTGGTAGGCCCGGATTCCGGTCACGCGCCTTGCGTGCGCGTGTACATGAGGCGCTCGAGGTATGGTCCGTCGTCTGTTCGTGTACGAGCCCAAAGTCCATCCGCCAATTCCTCCCGAACGGTTCGCCAGGCGGGTCCTGCTGCACGCCGCTGCGGCGCTGGCGGTCCTGGCCTTATCGCTCGCCCTTGGCATGGCTGGCTATGAGTATTTTGAGCACTTGCCGTGGCGCGATGCATTCCTGAATGCTGCAATGCTCATGGGCGGGATGGGCCCAGTGGACGCTCCGCGCACCAACGGTGGCAAAGTTTTCGCTGGTCTCTATGCGCTATACGCCGGCCTGGTCTTCCTGGC